>BNJS01002161.1_pt1 | contig 311752 bp, 261 predicted proteins | sample 8540461 | NCBI WGS metagenome assembly BNJS01 (sample SAMD00202454, study PRJDB9452) | human saliva metagenome | isolation source: human saliva | place: Japan
CATGCTGATTTGTTGAATTGAAGACGTTTGAGAACTTCCTACTTGGACAAAGCATATTTGATACTACGCTAACTGAAAGGATCCATAACCAAGCCGTCGCTTTTAGGGTTGCTATTGGTGGCTTGAGCAGGAGGGACTTAGGGATTCTCTTCTAAGAGGGAAGGCGTGTTTTGTTCCTCTTCACCCGAAGGCACAATATCGGGTTGCACATCTGGGCGAATGTGTGGGGTGTCGAAACCTTGGGTTAGCGCACGGCATACAGCATCTTGGAAATTTCGTCCTTCAGCAGTGGTGCGCACACCTTGGTTGATGATAGCGAAACACAGTCTGTGACCATTGGCAGCCATGGCATAGCCCGTGAGCGAACTCACCCCTTCGAGAGTTCCCGTCTTGGCACGAACATTGTCTTGGGCTGGTGTGCGACGACAGCGCGACTTCAGCGTACCGTCACGTCCCATAATGGGCAGTGCTGTGGTGAGATGCGTGAAGGTCTCTTCGCTCCGTGCCGCATAGCGCAACATCGCCACTAATAGTTCGGGCGAAACATAGTTGTAGAGCGAAAGCCCACTGCCATCTGCCACGAGATAGTCTGAAGGTTGCAAGCCGCACTGCGCTATCACACGCTGCACCTGCGCTGCAGCATCCTTGTACGTAGCATAGGCGCGCTTGGACAAGGCTGCCAACTGATAAAACATCGCCTCAGCGCAGAGATTATTCGAGTCTTTGAGCATGGGGTGAAGCACTTGGTCTATGCTGTGCTTGCGCTCCACCAGCAGTTGTGCCCCACGAGGCAGAGTGCCACGTTGGATTTTTCCCTCTAGCGTGATGCCGGCGCGCCCCAAATGTTCATAGAAATGATCTGCCCAACTGTCGTTGCCGCGATAGAGCAAGGGCGTGAGGGGCTTGTTTTTGTCGTCCCAACACCAGCCCCATCCCAAACTTGTTGTGTCTTTCATAGAGACATCGAGCACTAGGGTCACCCGTGATGCGACGAATGCCACGTTGGCGGAGCACTTCCACAAAAAGCGCGCAGGTCGTCACGTCCGAAGAGAGGGTCGAATCCTCCACGTGCCACAAGCGAACCTTGCAGCACACTGTCGGTGGGTGCCACGGTACTATAGAGTTGTGTGGAAAATTGATAATCACCTCCCAGTTTGTCCAGAGCTGTCACCGCTGTGATCACCTTCATGCTCGAAGCAGGTCGCATGCGCTGTTGATGTCCGTGGGCATAGAGCATAGAGTCGGTGGTAAGATCATAGACGCAGAGCCCCAACTGACTGCGCTGCATGAGCGGCAGTTGCACAAGCGAATCAAGACGCTGGCAGATGAGTTGGCTAAACGCATTGGTGGAGCGTTCGGCTGTGGTCCCCTCACTGGTGGTCTGTGCCGAAACTGCCACTGCTGTGGGCAGACACAAACTAGAGAGCGTGAGGACTAAGAAAGAGAAAAGTCGAGACATGGGCAGGAGGGGGAGCATACAGCGAGGAGGAAAGGGAGAGCCAAAGAAAAAGCATCTGAACTTTCGGATGCGTCTAGTAAAAACGCCAGAGAGTTCAGATGCTAAAGAGGAGGAAGCCATTGTCGCGTGATGCAGCTATCGCAGAGATTCAGACATCATGGGCAAGGCAAGTCCGACGTTCTCAGAATTTATTTGATGCCGAGCTGCGACTTGATTTGCGCAGTGATGTCGGTAGAGAGGGCTTCATTGATGTGAATCATGCCTTGTGCTGCACTCTTGTCAATGGCAAACACATATTGACCAGTCTTGATAACGGCAGAGATGGCAGCATTTACCTTGTCGAGGACAGGTTGCAAGCGCTTTTGTTGCTCTTGACGGAAAGCTTGTTCGTTGTCTTGAGCAGTTTGTTGGATGCGTTGTTGAAGGTCTTGGAGTTCCTTCTCCTTGCGAGCACGGATGTTGGCAGGAGTCTTGTCATTCACTTCAGCTTGATACTTCTCAAACTTAGATTGGAGTTCCTTCTGCATAGCCTCAAGGTCAGCTTGGTATTGCTTGCCAATCGCTTCAACTTCAGTTTGTACCTTCTTAAATTCAGAGTAGTTGGTCACGATTTCTTGAGAGTTGTAGTGTGCCACTTTTTGGGCAAGGAGGCTCAAAGGAGCCACCATGAGGAGCATGAGGAGGATTTTCTTGAACATATTGCTATTTTTTTAATGTTTCTAATTAGGGTTTGGAGAGCATCTCCCTTCCTGTTCACAAATCTTTCGGTGCTAAGTCAACTAATCAAGCACTTCTTTATCAGGACTACAAGGAGGCTATCTCACGATATTTGGGCAAAATTACGACTTTTAGTTGGAATAGCCTAATTTAGCTAGCACTTCATTGCTAATATCAATGGCAGGTGAAGCAAAAATGATGCCCGCTCCTTCGCTAGCGCGGTCGAGAATGAGCTGAAAACCTTTGGCTTGTGCCACCGCTTTCACAGCATTGTACACCTCATCTTGGATGGGTTGGAGCAAGGCAGTGCGCTTTTTATACAGTTCGCCTTCTTGACCGAAATAGCGCTTTTTAAGGTCGGCAGCATCTTTCTCCTTTTTCACGATAGCATCCTCGCGTGTTTTCTTTTGTGCTTCGGAGAGGAACACGGCTTCGTTCTGATAGTTGCGATAGAGCGTCTTGGCTTCGTTGTCAATGGCTTCAACTTCTGCTTGCCATTTCTTGGAGATTTGATTGAGCTGTTCGCCAGCACGCTCATAAGCAGGAATATTGTGCATGATATATTCCATGTCGATAAGGGCAAACTTTGTGCTGCCGCTCCCACACTTGTGGTAAGGGCAATAAAGAGGAGAAGGAGGAATTTCTTCATACGAGGAGAAGTTTTGTGAGCTATCTAAGTATAATACGTTAGGTCTATCTCTCGCGCAAGCGAAAAGATGGCGACTATTTTCGCGACAAATATAATGAATCTCTTTCAGATTAACAAAGAAAGCTGTCGATATATGGGTATTCTTTTGCTTTTGTAAAGAGATTCAGCCTTTTAATTGATGGGTTTCTGCACTTTGGTGAGGTGATGCATTTCTGAAGGCACCGATTTACGGATGGTATCCACCAAGATTTGGAGGATGGAATGGCGCACGAAATCGGGACTTGTCACGATGACCACCTCGCGAGTAGGCACGGGCACGGCAAAAGGATGCACCAGTTTGCGCTGCTCAGCTGAAAGTTGCAAGGTGCAAAGCTCTGGGATGAACGTCACTCCCACACCGTTCTCCACCATGCGCATGAAAGTTTCGATGCTGCCCAAGTGATACGACCGCTGACTGCGACGTCCCGACTTGAGTTGACAATACTGCACGAGTTGATCACGGAAACAATGCCCTTCGTCGAGCAACCACAGGGGTACTTCTCGCAAATCGCTGGTCTTCACCGACGGCAGATGTGCCAATGGAGTGTCCTGAGCAGCATAGACGAAATACTGTTCATAGAAGAGGGTGTCGCTGACAAATTGGTCCAATCCTTCGATGTCTGCCAAGATGCCTGCGTCGATTTCACCATTGGTGAGCGCAGTTTTTATAGCACTGGTCTTCATCTCCGTGATGTGCAATTCGACATCAGGATAGCGACGTGAAAATTCGGGATAAAAACGTGGAATGAGATAAGGGGCAATGGTAGGCAACACGGCTATAGAGAAGGTGCCACGCGGCGTGTGCTGTGCCTCATCCACACAGGCTTTGAGGCGTTGCGCTTGCGCCAGGGTCTGACGTGCTTGCGCCACGATGGTCTCTCCCACAGGAGTGAGTGCGATGGGCTTGATGCGACGATTAAAGATTTTCACCCCCAACTCCTCTTCGAGCTTTTGCACCATCGAACTGAGTGTGGGTTGTGTGACATCGCAGGCTTCAGCGGCTTTGAGAAAATGGCGATGTTCAGCCACTGCCACCACATATTCTAGTTGTTGAAGCGTCATATATATAGGTTATTCATTAGAATTTGGACTTTAGCATCGGGCTAAAAGACGAGCGATGCGCCATGCTCCTCTTCCTCCCCAGCTCACATAGTGGCGCAACAAAGAGGCACACAAGGCGGTGACCTCCTTCGGATGGGGCATGGCGTAGTGCATAGTGGCAAGCAATTCTTGTGCCGCCTGCGGTGCACCCTCTTGGATGAGCTGTCCTGCCACGATGTGCGTGCGATAGTGCAGTGCACTAAGGGCTTCTTGCTGCTGTGCACCACTCAAGTTGATACTACTGTCACACAAGATTTGGACTAGACTCAACAAAGCTGAATTGATTTGCTTAGCGCGACTACAATAGCTTCCTCCTGTGATGCTGTCAGGATGCTGCACGATTTGGTGAAACACTCCCTCGCACCACGCAGGATGAGGAGACGCCAAAGCAAACGCAGCCCAAGTTCGTAGTCATCCCACAAGGAGAGAGCTGAATTCCACCCCCCAATGCGACGCAACAAATCGGTTTGCGCCACAAAACTTTGAGTGGCAATGCACGCCCCTAAGATTTGATCCACAAGCGTGGGCGCTGGTGTACCCCAACGGACCACTTGTCGCACGGGCACTGCTGGGGTGCTGCTCGGAAACACCATCCGCGTGCGCGCTATCACCCACTCTCTCTGTTGCGCTAGGGCAGAGCGCATCATCTTTTCCAAAAAGTCGGGCGACATCCAGTCGTCGGAATCAAAGAAACTCACCCATTCGGTGGTGACGGCTTGCAGTCCTCGATTGCGCGCTGCGGCAGCACCAGGGGTGTCCTCAGAGAGCAAGAGCAATTCGCAATGGGGTTTTTGCTGCTGCATCCAAGTTGCCACTACAGCTTTGGAGTCATCGGTGGAGGCATTGTCCACCACAATGAGCTGTGCAGGGCGCAGCGTCTGCGCTAGAATGGAGTCGAGCGTGGCAAGGATGCAATGCGCGCGATTGAACACGGGAACAACCACAGCAACTCTAGGGGAAGAAGGAGCGAGTGACATGGAAAAGAGAAAGGCAGTGCCAATGAAAAAAGAAAGCTGGTGGCACTAGATGGCTAGGCATCTGGGCACCATGTGCAGGCTAGTAAGCAGCGCAAGCAGAAATCCTCAACACTTACGACCAACACGCATAAAAGAAGCGATAGCGAAAGCCAACGGCTTCCGCTATCGTGCGATGATTTAATATTCGTCTTCGTTGAAGAGGAAGTCTTCCTTCGTGGGATAATCGGGCCAAACGTCTTCGATGGTCTCAAAAACTTCACCTTCGTCCTCAAGTTCGTTGAGATTTTCTACCACTTCCATGGGCGCGCCCGAACGCATTGCGTAGTCAATGAGTTCTTCCTTGGTGGCTGGCCAAGGCGCGTCTTCGAGTTTTGAAGCCAATTCCAAAGTCCAATACATATCTGTCGAAATTGATGAAATGATTTAGAGCGCAAAGTTAGCAAAACTTTCCGTATATCCAAATTTTTGCACCACTATTTTCTTTTGTCCTTCTTATTCTTCCACAGATGCCCTTGTATTTCGGAGCATTAAGCTAGTCGAGGAGGTTAGAAATAGTTGACCACGTAGTGTTGCCGTTGGAGTTTGGGATAGTAGAAGGCGACCCCAAAGCGGTATAAATCGAAGGACACTGTGCTAAATGGCGACTGCTGGAGTCGTTGCCAAGCCTCCTTGCGCGACTCATCGTCATGGGGACAGAGCAAAACAAAGACTGCGGTGGGGGCTAACACTGCTGCTGGAGGGGACTTCTCAGTCGCCTCGACAGAAACGTCCGACGTTTTCAAAAAAATCTCCGACGTTTTTTGGAAAATCTCCAACGTTTTTGGAAAAATCTCCGACGTTTTTTGGAAAAACTCCAACGTTTTTTCTGAATGCTCCGTCATCCTTGTGCACAAGTGGGAGAGGACGGGCAACGAAGGGCTTTCGGCTGCCATCCACAACACAAAGTCAAAGGGCTGCTCTGGCGAGGTTTCGGAGGAAAGTGCCTTTCCACAGAGGAAGCATCGGGCAGATGAACGATTTGCGCAGAAGGGCGTGCCGCTTGGAGATAGTGGATTTCGCGCTCAATGCCCTGCCCCACGACCAACATACGCTGCGCACGCTGATGATTGGCGATGCGAAAGAGCAGTCGTGCATCTTTCACCGAAAGCACGCCCTGCCAAGCCTCATGCTGCTCAGCGAGGGGAGCATAGGCATAGTATTGCGCCTTCTGAAGATACACCACATCGGTGATCCACTCAAAGGCAAAGGGCGAATGCACACCGTAGCCGCGGCGTTGACGAAAACGACGAAACCACCGCAAGATGCGAGGAAGCAGACGATAGGAGGGCAATATCATGGAATGAACAGTGAATAGAGAGCAAAAATGAAGGCAGGTTCTACCAATATCTTAGGGCGATATTTATAGAACATGCCTAAAATGTAATCAGCGACGTACGCGACGGATACCAGTGAAGTCGCCACGCACGAGCTCAACCTCTTTGGAGCGTTCGGCAAAGGCGCCTTCTTCCACTTTGCAGTCTTCGGGCAGATAGACCTTGCGGAGCTTGGGACAACGCTCAAAAGCGTAAGCCTCGAGGACTTTCGTGCCTGGAAGGATGTACACCTCTTCAAGTTCGGCACAGCCTACCACAGTGTTTTTCTCCAAACGTGGCAAAGGAAGGAGTTTTAGGCTCTTCTTCTGAGTGGGCACATAAATCAGTTCGTCAATAACACGCTGCTTATTCTTGAGATGACAACGATAGACCGCACCATCCTCACTACATAGTTTCTTATTGTTGGGCGAAACGTGCACAGCTTCCACTTGATTGCCAAAACGAGAAAGACCAACCAATCCTTGTCCGAGCGAGACGATATTGTCGCCTAGATAGATTTGCTTGACTCCATCGGGCAACATCTTGTGAGGATTAAAGCTCGTGATGCGGAAAGACTTGTGTCGCTTTGCATCATACTCATAGCTATAAGGCACTGTGAGGATGGGGACTTGCGATTTCACCTCAGCGACATTGAGATGCACTTCGTGAAAGTCAAGGACGAAACCATCTTTCTCAAAGACGGCAGGCGAAATCCAGGTAGTTTGCAAGTCGGCAGCATAAGCATCAGCAGGATTCATGGGATAGAAATTGCCGTTGGTGGGGTCTTCGATCACCCATTTACCATCAGCTAGAGCAGCAGCCCAAGCATGACCACCATAGTAGTAGGTTCCTTTCCCTCCAAATAGATTACCATTAAGGCTCACCGAGGGGGATGCCCTGCGAAATCGCCATCACGCGGAGCAGGTTGGCATAACCCTGACACACGCAGGTTTTGTGGATAAAAACGTTGTAGGGCGAGTTGGAGTCTTGACCATCACCTGCAAGCTCTGCACCCTTTCCGTCCTTGTCGTATTGAATGTTTTTGGTGAGGTAGTCGTGGATGCGTCGGAGGGCTTCCGTTTGGTTTTTCGCACCTTGTGTGATTTCCGTAGCTTTTGCCTTGATTTCTTCAAACTGCTTCGTGGTGAGTTCGGGATAGTCTGAAAGTGTCAGTGCCACCTTGGGATCCATCGCCAATAAAATTTTGTTGGCTGCGGGTGTACCATTCACTGTTCCGAGGTACGTGAGATTTTCACTCTTTGTATCGGGGGTGGCGAAATGCGCAGGATCATAGTCAAAACTTGTGGGCGATGCCACATTTTGCGCCGTCAGTGGGTGAGGTGATTGGGTGTCGATGGGACTTTCTGCAGTGCAACTTGCCAAGGCATAGAGCGCAACAGCCCACAGCATGAAGTGTTTTATCATCAGTTTATGGGTTATAACATAAGGAGTTGGTACTTTCGACAAAGACCTCCCTTTGCAAGAAAGAAGAAATTTTAATCTACCTCCCGACTCGTGGGGAATAGTCCACGATGTGTCATGGGAATGATGGACGTTTGCGATTTGAGTTCGGGATACGAGATGCGATTATGATAGATGGTTTTGAGACTTTCGATGAGGGTGAGTTTGGCTTGTGAGATGTCTCGGAAGGTGATGGGGCAATCATTGAAGGCTCCATCAGCCACTTGTCCATCGATGATGCGATTGACCAGTTGGGAGATAGACTCTTCGGTGTGCTCTTTCAGACTGCGTGAGGCGGCTTCCACGGAGTCAGCCATCATGATGATGGCTTGTTCGAGGGTACTGGGGTTAGGACCTGGATAGCGGAAGTCTGCTTCATTGACATGCTCCTCGCCATATTTGTTGACGGCTTGGACATAGAAGTAGCGCACAAGGGAATTGCCGTGGTGGGTCAAGATAATGTCGCGAATCGACTTGGGGAGTCGATATTTTCAGCCAATCGCACGCCTTCGGTGACGTGCTCTATGATGATGCGCGCCGACTCTTGTTCGGGCAACATATCGTGCGGATTGAGCGCCCCTTGATTTTCGGTGAAGAAACCTGGATTGAGCATCTTGCCGATGTCGTGATACAACGCACTGGTACGAACCAACAGCACGTCGCCTCCGATTTTGTCTGCCACCTCTGCTGCGAGATTGCCCACTTGCATGGAATGCACGAAGGTGCCTTGTGCCAACTTTGCCAAACGGCGCAACATAGGGTTGTTGATGTTGCTCAATTCGATGAGTGTAACGGCAGAAGTGAAGCCAAAAATGCGCTCGATGAGATAGAGTAACGGATAAGTGAAGAGGAGTGCGACACCGCTGATGAAGATGTCGCGATAACGCTCCAGATTAAGCCCGAAGATGATTTGCTCCAATCCGGTGTCTCGGTTAAAGACATTGAGTGTTGCCAGCTCGTAGAAGAAGACAAAGAGGGAAGTGCCGACAGTGACAATGGCAGCGGTGCGCAGGATTTGCGAACGCTCAGAGAGTTCACTCAAAGTGTAGATGGCAAGAAGTCCTGCCAACACTTGAATGGGAATGAATATCGGATCGCCATGACTCGAAAACGAAACAAGGAGCACCGTGACAAGATGTGCCACGAAGGCAGTGCGCGAATCGGTGAAGATGCGTAGCACGATGGGCACCATGACGAAGGGGATGACATAGAGAGGTGCCAAATTGATTTTCTGCACCAAGGAGGCGATGATACAGACGAAGGTGATGAGCGCGAAAATGAGGTGAATCCTGTGTGCCGACCTGAGATAAGAAGGTCGGAAGAGTTTGAGATACAAGATTATCACTCCGATGCAAGTGATGATCAATCCTAACCGACCAATGTAGAAAAGCAACACATTCTTCTGCGTATCATTGCGCAAATTGAGTTCATCGTTGAACGACTCTACTTCCAACTGACGTTGGCGCGTGACAATGTCACCTCGGTCAATGATTTTAGCGCCTGCAGGTTTGAGATAAGCGATGGTTGCGATTTCTCCAAGGGCTTCTTGGAGAGCCGCTGCGCTTTTTTCCTTATCGAGGGTGAGGTTGATGTTGATGTAATTGTCGAGCTGATTGAGAAGCGCTCCATCGTCTTCCAAGGATTTGTCAGAAAGGAGATATTCGCGTGCACTACTTTTCGTGAGTAAAAAACGACTTTCGCGCAGAGTGGAGGTGGTGCCCACGACGATTTGCACTTGTGCGTATTCGTCTTGCTGCACTTTGTTCATGTCTTCGCTCGAGATGACGCCCGCGCGGTACACTTCTTTGAGCTTGTTGACCGCATGTAGTATCTCTCCAGCACTGAAATGTCCCAATTTTCCGGCACGACAATCCTGCTCAAATCGCTCGATTTGAGTTTGCGCCACATCCGGCATGAGTTCAAAATAAGGAGCAAAAGCCTTGCGCGTACTATCTTTCTCTTGTTGGATATGCTCCGTTCCCTTCTTCACAGGGAGTTCAAAAGGTGCAATCAGGCGAGGATAGGGCCAAGGTTTGTCAATATCTACCTCATATCTCGTGAGGTTGGTCTTGGGCAAAGCAATGAAAATCGCCACCACACTGATAAAAGCGGTGATGGCAACATTGATCCAAGACTTATTACTGAGTTCTGCTATTTGGGAAAGTAAATTAGACAAGCGCATAGGGAGTGATATAGAGGCACATGGCGATGTATGGGCAAAGTTACTACTATTTCGAAGAATTAGAGCCTCTATCGCAAAAAACTTAGTAAATTTGCAGTACATCCAAGCACTGTTTCTTGACAGTTGCTCAATGTTTCTCTCAAAAGCTCCTATTTCTCTATGCCACAACGCCAAGGACTGCAACACTCTCAGCAACAGCAACAGGTGCAAAACACCTCGAGCGCACAAGTTTTGCTCTCTACCATCGTAGAGATGCCCTTGGCTGACTTTGAAACTCGCTTGCAAAATGAACTATTGGACAACGAAGCCCTCGAGGTGAGCGAGCACGACAGCCCAGACGATGCCGCATTCATGGGAAATGACGCAGAAGATGGTCTCAACGATAGCGAAAGAGAAACAGCGCGCCTAGAAGATGAACTCGGCGACTACCGCACCCTCGACGATGTGCCCGACACCCTGCGCGAAGCCTACAACAATCGAGGGGAAGACAACGGACGCGAACGCCAAATCAGTAGCGAAGATTCGTCGTATGACGAACTTTATCGACAGATAGGCGAACTTTCTCTTTCCGAACATGAGATGGCAATTATGGTCTATCTCGTGGGGTCGCTCGATGAAAATGGTTTTCCTCTCGAAAGATGACGAAACTCTCTGCGATGAACTCGCCTTTAAGGAGTATATCGACACGACTCCCGAAGAAATCAATCGCTTAGCCAAACTCTTACAACAGTTTGAGCCTAAAGGCATCGGTGCTAGAAATTTGAGAGAATGCCTCTTGCTCCAACTTTCGCCCGATGCTCCAGCACGTATTGTGGTAGATCGCTACTTCGACGATTTGATGCACTCGAGATGGCATCGGATTGCTTCCAAACTCTCGCTCACAGACGAGGATGTGGAGCACATCCGCCACGACATCAGTCGCTTAAATCCGCGTCCTGGTAGTGTGTTGTCTGAGGGCATCCATGCGTCAGCGCCCACCGTGGTGCCAGACTTCCGCGTCACCATCGACCGCGATGGCACGCCCATTGTGCAGCAACAGCGCGGACAACTCCCCGAACTGAGGGTGAGCCCTGCCTTTGCAGAAACACTGGTGATGCACCGCGCGGCAAAAGATCGTGCCACCCAAGAGGGGGAAGTCGCTACAACTCTCACGCAGTCAAGAGGAGGCATTCATCTACGCTCGACAAAAAGTGAGTGCTGCCCAATCTTTCATCGACAGTGTGCGCCGTCGCCACTACACTCTTCAGGCGGTGATGGAAGCCATCGTAGAACTGCAAAAAGACTTCTTCGTCAATGACGACGACGAAAGTCTGATTCGCCCCATGGTGCTCAAAGACATTGCTGAGCGCGCTCACATAGATGTGAGCACCGTGTCGCGCGCTATCAACTCCAAATATGTGGAAACGGACTATGGCACTTATCCTTTGCGCCATTTCTTTTCCACACAATTCACCTCTGCCGATGGAGAAACCGTGGCAGCACGCCAGGTGAAGGCAGCAATACAGGAAATTATTGCTGCCGAAGACAAACGCAAACCACTCTCCGACGAGGCAGTGGCTACACTTCTTGCCGAACGCGGACTGAAAGTGGCACGACGCACAGTCTCGAAATATCGCGAACAACTAGGCATCGCCAAAGCTGGACTGCGAAGATAAGCCCCATTTGCTCCACCCCATCCCATCGTTCTTCATAACAACTCCCTGATATGTCCACCCCACATCAATCGCTGCGCAACAAATATGCGCTACTTTCGGCAAAAACCATTTCATGGCTTTTCCATCCCTTCTATCTTCCCACGGTGGCAGTCACACTTTTATTGGTGTTTAGCTATCTGAATCAGTTGCCCAACGCCTACCGCTTTGCCTTTGCAGGCATTGTCATCCTCTTCACGTGGGTGTTTCCCCTCATCGCCATCCGCATGTATCGCACCATCAACGGATGGACCAGTCACCAGATGAGCCAGCGCGAGCGTAGATTTGTGCCCTATATCATCAACATTGTCTGCTATAGTAGCCTTTTTCTCCTCATGCGCCTCTATCGCATGCCCTTATTCCTGTCCACAGTCATCATGTCGGGCTTGCTCATTCAGATTGTTTGCGCACTGATCAACTTGAAAATCAAAATTTCCACCCATGCCGCTGCCTCGGGAGGCGTGATTGGCATGATCATCGCCTTTTCTCTGGTGTTTCACTTCGATGCAACCTTCTGGATTTGTTGGGCGATTTTGCTCTCTGGTGCCGTGTGCAGCAGTAGAATGATTCTGAAGATGCACAACTACAGCGAACTCTTATTTGGCGTTATCGTAGGTTTCTTTTGCGGACTGGGCATCGTGCTGTTCTTCTAATGCACTGGACCACATGCTCGTGCTTGCCTCCTCTGGAAATGTCTTGTATTCACAGCAGTCATCTCCTCCTCGTCTGGCAATATCCTCTCTAGAACAGTCTATACACATCCTTAGTCATTATTCCCCCCAACCCTATAATTTCTTTTTCTTATGCAACCACTCGTAAGCATCATCATGGGTAGCACTAGCGATCTCCCTGTGATGGACAAAGCCGCAAAACTTCTCGATGAACTTGAGATTCCCTTTGAAATCAATGCGCTCTCTGCCCACCGCACTCCTGCCGAAGTGGAGACCTTTGCTCGCGAAGCTAAAGACCGTGGGCTTCGAGTGATCATCGCAGCAGCAGGCATGGCAGCCGCTCTTCCTGGAGTCATAGCCGCCAACACCACCTTGCCCGTGATTGGCGTGCCCATCAAAGGTATGCTCGATGGCTTGGATGCCCTCCTTTCCATCGTACAAATGCCTCCTGGCATCCCCGTGGCTACCGTCGGTGTCAACGGTGCTCTCAACGCAGCCCTTTTGGCGGTGCAGATGATTGCCCTTTCTGACGAAACTGTGGCACAAAAGCTCGCCAACTACAAGGACGGTTTGAAGCAGAAAATCGTGAAAGCTAACGAAGAACTTGCAGCAACACAATACAAATTTAAGTGCTAAACACTTGACCTGAAAAGGAAATGTGCCACAAAAGCTGAGCGCATTTTCAAAACGCAAATACAGACTCTGGTGACTTACAAAAGAAGACACCAGAGTCTGCCTACATAGACATAACAATCTATCACTCTTCTCCCTATTTCATGGACCTTTTTAACTACTCCCCCCGAAGCAGCCACGCTGTGAAGGTGGGAAACACGACAATAGGTGGTGGAAATCCGCTGCGCTTGCAGAGCATGACCACCACACTGACCACAGACACGGAAGCTAGCGTGGAACAATGCATCCGCATCATTGAGGCAGGTGCAGACCTCGTGCGCTTGACCACACAAGGGCTGCGCGAAGCGGAAAACCTTCGCAACATCCGCGCTGAACTCGACCGCAGAGGCTACCACACCCCACTGGTGGCAGATGTGCACTTCAACCCTAAAGTTGCAGATTTGGCAGCTACCATCATCGAAAAAGTGCGCATCAACCCTGGTAACTACGTTGATCCTGCACGCACTTTCAAAAGTGTGGAATATACTGACGAAGAATATGCAGCCGAACTCCAACGTCTTGAAACACGCTTCAAGAAGTTGCTCGCCATCTGCCGCGAAAACGGCACTGCCATCCGCATCGGGGTGAATCATGGTTCGCTCTCCGATCGCATCATGTGCCACTATGGCGACACCCCTGCTGGCATCGTGGAGAGCTGCATGGAGTTTCTCCGCGTTTGCATGCGCGAGAAGTTCTTCGATGTGGTCATCTCCATCAAGGCTTCCAACACTGTAATCATGGTGCAAAGCATGCGTTTGCTCGTGGATGCCATGAAGCGCGAGGGTATGTCTTTCCCCCTCCACCTCGGAGTCACCGAAGCTGGAGAAGGTGAAGATGGACGTATCAAGAGCGCGGTCGGCATTGGCGCACTCCTAGCAGACGGCATCGGCGACACCATCCGTGTGTCACTCTCCGAAGCTCCCGAACAAGAGATACCCGTGGCGTACAAGCTAGCGTCTTATGTGTTGGAACCTCGTTCCGGACATCCCCACATCCCTGCATTACCTTGTGCCGAATTCAACTGGCTCGACCCACAACGTCGTCCCACTTGCTCGGTGCTCAACATCGGGGGCAAGCACACCCCTGTGGTAGTATCTTACCAAGCTGACTCATCCTTGCCTCAGCCTTCTCACAGCAACGGCACTCCTCGTGCTGACTATGCTTATTTTGGTGGCAACCTGCCTCAAGACTGGAATTCGCGCGTGCCAGCTGCCATAGTGGATGCCCCCAACTGGACAGGAGAAAAAGGCACTTACCCAGCCTACGTGCCTCAATATCTCATGTTTGTGTCGGGCAATCCTGCTCCGCTCAAGTTCCTTTTCTTGAGCTACGCCCAACTCAACGATGAAGTGAAGGCTTGTCTCCGCGCACACAGTGAGATGGTGGTGATTGCACAAAGCAATCATGCCAATCGTGCCGGCGAACTTCGCGCCCTTGTTCACGAAATGTGGAGAGAACGCCTCACCAACCCCGTCATCTTCTGCCAACAATATGGCGACACGGTGAAGGAGGACTTCCAAATCAAAGCGGCAGCCGACATGGGATTGCTCATGATGGATGGATTGACCGATGGCATCATGCTCGCTTCTCGATTGACAGAACGCGATGAAACTGCCTTTGGCGTGCTGCAAGCAGGTCGCTTGCGCCAGACCAAAACGGAATACATCTCTTGCCCTGGGTGCGGTCGCACCCTCTATGATCTCCAAGAAACAATAGCTCGCATCAAGGCTTCAACCTCGCATCTCAAAGGACTGAAACTTGGCGTCATGGGTTGCATCGTGAATGGTCCTGGAGAAATGGCAGATGCTGACTATGGTTATGTGGGAGCAGGTCCTGGCAAGGTGAGCCTTTATCGCGGAAAGGTCTGCGTGGAGCGCAACATTCCCACGGCAGAAGCTGTAGACCGCTTGTTGGCACTCATCGAAAGCGACAAGGCTACACAAAACGAAGGGGCATCTTCACAAGAGTCCTAATCCTTTTGCGCATCAAATTAGGTGGACAACTCCCTAACGAGTGTTGTCCACCTCTCTTATTCCCCTCTCAACACTTCGTTTCGCAATGAAACACCTCCGACTTCCGCATTTCAGCATCTCCCAGTATGGTATGCTCCTATGGCGTCTCCTGCTTGCCTTTGCGATGCTCACTCTAGCACGAGTGATTTTTCTTTGGCACAATGCCGACTTGCTCCATCTTGAAGACCTTTCCTCTACATTTCTTGCCTTTCGAGGTGGGGTGCGCTTTGACTTGGCAGCATTAGTCTACCTCAATGCGCTCATGCTCTTATTGCATTTCCTACCTCAACGATGGACCAGCCAGACATGGGGACAGCATTTATTGCGATGGACTTATCTTCTTCCCAACATTTTGGGCTTGATGGCTAACATGACCGACGTGGTCTACTTCCGATTCACACTCAATCGCACCACAATGGCTGTGTTTCGTGAGTTTTCCAACGAAAACCCTCTTCGCTTCTTGGGATTTCTCTGGGACTTCCTCCCCATCACCCTTCTCACCATTGGCATCATCGCTGTGTGGATGGTCCTAGACCATCTGCCTCGTGTCAAAGTGCTTCATTGGCAAGCACGCAAAGAAGCCTTGGTGTCTAGCAGCTTGCTCGTGGTGGCAGCTGTATTGTCCATGGGCTGTGTCCGTGGCACATTTAGCGACCTCCGCCCACTAGCCCCACATAACGCTTCTCTTTATTGCAACGAACCTCAACAACAGGCACTTGTCCTCAACACGCCTTTCACCCTACTGCGAACGGCAGGCAAAACTGCCATGCCTATTCACACCTATTTCTCTGAGGAGGAAGCTCAACGCTACTTCTCTTCTGAGCGCATCCCTACCACTGACGGCGCATGGAGTGGGCATTTCAAGGGTCGCAATGTCGTGATGATTATCTGGGAAAGTATGGCGAAGAATGGGTGGGCGGCTTAAATCGTCAGATACCTAACTATCCCACCTACACTCCTTTCGTAGACTCTCTGCTGGCTCACTCCTTTGTGATGACCGATGCTTATGCTTGCGGCACACAATCGGTAGATGCCATGCCTGCACTCTTCGGGTCTATCACACGTCCGGGGCAGCCATTTGTCACTTCGCCTTACGCAGGAAACGGATTGACTGCACTCCCTGAATTTTTGAAGCGCGCAGGATACTACACTGCCTTCTTTCACAATGCGCAAAATGGTTCGATGGGCTTTGATGCCTTCTCTCGAAAGATGGGTTTCGATGCCTACTTCGGTATGGACGAATACAATAACCCGAAAGATTTCGATGGAGGTTGGGGCATTTGGGACGAAGAATTTTTGCAATACTTCGCACATCAGCTCAGCACCTTCCGCCAACCCTTCTTTGCCACTGAATTTACCATCAGTTCGCACCACCCTTTCCATCTTCCCCAACGCTATGAAAGGTGTTCCCACGTGACGAAGTGCCTTATCACGCGTTGATTCGCTACACGGATATGTCGCTGCGGAAATTCTTCCAAACGGCCCGCACGCAACCTTGGTTTCGCAATACGCTCTTCATCATCACCGCCGACCACGCCGTAGCAGGCATCAGACCAGAATATAACAACTCGGTGGGGCATTTTAGCATCCCTTTCCTCTTCTACGATGCTCGCGAAGAATGGGTGGGCACCTCGGACAATACTTTCCAGCAAGCCGACTTCCTCCCTACTCTTCTCGACCTCCTCGACTTGCAACAGCCTAAAATGATCAGTTTCGGGCACAATGTGTTCTCTCCCTCTGCCCCACACTTTGCCGTCAGTTCCGTTGGTCAGATGTACCAAATGATAGCTGGCGAATGGGTGCTTCACTTTGATGGAGAGAAGGTGCTTGGTTTCTACAACAAAACGAAGGATCCCCAACTCAAGCACGACCTTTCTGCACAGCAGCTTCCAGAGATGCAACGCATGTTGCTCACGCTCAAAGCCTACCTGCAGGATTTCACACACCGCATGAAGGACAACCGCCTGCGACTGCGCTGAAAGAAAGCTGAGGTCACAACAAAAGGCAGTGCCAAAACGTCTGTTTTGGCACTGCCTTGTTTTTTTTTGCTAGAATACGAAGATAAGAGTTAACCCTAATCGGCACGAGATACTTTCTGCACAACGGCACGCCCCTTTACAGTAACACGTACGAGGAGGGCGGACTGTCCACGAGGGATACGCAAAGAGCAAGAAGCCTGATTGATTACAGTTTGCTGCAACACGCGTCCTTCAAGGGATATCGCCTCAACCTTCGCACCTTCTGGAGCAGCAACGTGGAGAACATCACCTTCCCAACGACAAGGATAGTTGAGGGAGTTTGTGGTAGGTACTCCTGCAATTCCACTCTTGATCGGAGCATCTTGCAAGATTTTCACATGCTCCACAACTTTGCGGTTGGACTGAGGGAGATAGAAGTGACAATCCAACACGGCATTGCGCGGTTCATCCCCTTCATTGGGGTCAACGATCAGTTGAATCTTGGTCTTGCCCTGACCTTGCCACAAAGTGCTACTGAACCACATCGCAGAAGTTTGGAGAGAAAACTCTGCAGGTGTATCAATTGTGAGCACGACGATGGTATCTTTAGCAGAAACATGGATGTCATTGGGGGAAATACTCCATTTTTCTTCAACCTTTGGTGGATTAACCGGTTCTACGGGCTTAACCGGCTCGACGGGTTTGGGAGCAGGCTTAACCGGCTCGACGGGTTTGGGAGCAGGCTTAACCGGCTCGACGGGCTTAGGAGCAGGCTTAACCGGATCGACGGGCTTGGGAGCAGGCTTAACTGGCTCGACGGGTTTGGGCGCAGGCTTAACCGGATCGACGGGTTTAGGCGCAGGCTTAACTGGCTCGACGGGTTTGGGCGCAGGCTTGACCGGCTCGACGGGCTTAGGATCGGGCTTAACCGGCTCAACTGGTTTAGGAGCAGGTTTGACCGGCTCGACGGGTTTGGGCGCAGGCTTAACTGGCTCGACGGGTTTAGGAGCAGGCTTAATCGGCTCGACGGGTTTGGGAGCAGGTTTAACTGGCTCGACGGGTTTAGGCTCGGGTTTGACCGGATTTTCTGGCTTAGGTTCTGGTTTATCAGAGGAAGGGTCTGTGCCTTGTTGAACTACGGTGTAGTTGACAAAGGTAGATTCATCGTCGCCAATGAGCTCAAAACGAAGATGTCCCACTCGCGACTCCTTCTGCGGATTGTCTGCCACCGAGAGTCTGAAGGTTTTGCTGTTGTATCCCGACTTCAAATCGGTGGTGAGCCACGCTGCGTCACTGCTCACCAAATAAGCAGCCGTGGTGGTCATCTTCACTTCTATGGTTTGTGCATGATAATCGGGACGCCACTCTGTAGGAGCAAAACTGATTTGGGTGTTGCCTTCGCTAAATTGCGCCACAATGGGCATACGCTCTCGCAGCATGCGCACATTATCTTCCGTGGCAGAACCTAATACGACTCCGTTCCACACACTTTGAGGACCTGAGAATATAGGCACTTGTCCTCCCACGTGGTCGGCTGGTCCCGACATCACCGTGCGATATTGCGGACGGCTTGCACCAACGGCGTATTCGTGTTTACCGCGATCGACTTGTTCACGCGAATGTTGACAACCAATGTTGTGTCCTGCTTCGTGAGCTGCTGTGTAACTCGTGGCTGCCATAGAAGCACGGACGGAGGAGAAACCAGCATCAATGCTCTTTGCCTCCTGCGTTGCCAATCCCGAAGCTCCATCGTTGACGGGTTCAGAAAGTAAAACTACGAGGTCACCTTTTACGGCGTCTCTTCTTCGGCGCACTTCTTCGTGTGCTGAAATGAGTCCCAAACCTTGGTTGATGCTCTGCGCTTTCGGAAATCTCCATGTAGCCTGCCAAACGAAAACGCCCTTCCACATGAGAGTTGCGCAACACAGCATTGATGGAGTCCACCACCTCTTGCGCATATTTCGCCATACCTCCTCGATGGGCTGCTACAGCCTTGCCCGAAGGATCGTAGACCACGAAATAGTCAATGATGGGCGCGGCTGCTTTGTCTTGTGGCGCACGGATGAAGGTCGCATTCGCAGGCAGAGAGTGACCTACAAGGGGATGAGCCTTCGTGGAGGATAGGAAGAAAAAACTCGTGACGAAGGTAAAAAGTAGGAATACCCAACGAAAACGAAGGGTCACATAACTCTGGAACAAGCCGTTAGAACGAAAGGACAAACAACTTTTCATATTAAGGATATGATAGTTCAGACAGGAAAATCAAAACGGGCAAGCAGGAAAAAACAAACTAGAAAAAGAAATAATCTGTGCCTTTAGGTCAGGCTCCAGCCTTTTCCAGTCTTCACCACGAGCCCTTCTGTTTGCAGATCTCCCAAAACGCGCGAAAGCGAAGGGCGCAGCACTCCCAAGGCTTGGGCAGCAGCTTGCACACTCTCCAGAGGTTGATGCTCACGCAAGTAGTCTAGCACGCGAGAGCGCAGATTTTGCAAAGCAAAAGCGCGGAGCTTCTTGCTCAAAAACTGCGTGCGGTCGGAGATATCGCTGATGAATCGACGCATCACCTTAGGCTGCTTCATCATAAAATCAAAAAAAGCCTCTTTGTTCACAATGCACATTTGACATTCTGTGACAGCTTCCACGGAAACAGGGAAGGTGTTTTCAGTGCCAAAGACGAAGGCTGACGCTAAAAGCATTGGTGCTTCCAAATGGTCGAGCGTAAAGTCGCGTCCCTCTTGCGCCATCTGCGTGCGCACCGTTCCGTGGGTCAAGAGGAAAATGGAACGCACCGCCGTGCCCTGCGCCACAATGCGGTCGCCAGGAGCGAAAGTGTCAAAGCGATGGGGCACTTGTGAGAGCCACGCTTCGAGCAACTCGGGCGTGCAATCAGAAAAGAGGGGGATTTGCTGAAGTGCACTATACATAAAGGTAAAATATTTAAGGAGAAAGCATTAAAGAATCGCCCAAGCAGGTCGTAGTTCAGTAGAATCAGGAAGTAGGGCGAAACCTTCGTATTCAAAGGATAGCCAGTCTTCTGTAGCAGTGACTCGGTTCGTGATGAGGTGTCGCGCCAAAGCACCGCGCATCATTTTCGTATACACCACGATTGTCTTCAACTTGCCATTCGTCATCACTTGGAAAGTAGGCATAATCACCTTCACTTCCTTCGTCACACGTTTCCAGTCAAAAAGTTGTTTCATCTCGCCACTCGCCAAGAAGAAGAGCACACCATCATCGGCTTTCACGGCATCGATGAGCACATCGGTGAGGCGTGTGCGCCAAACTGAAACATGGTCTGTCCGTCATGCTCAGGCAAAACCACGTTTCCTTCTAGACGATAGTTTTTGATACCATCGAGTGGACGGGTCAAACCATAAAGAAAAGACGTCATCCAAAGGTGTTGCTGGGCATAAGCTAGGTCTTCGGACGAAAACTCTGTAGCACGCAGATGACGATACGCCATTCCCGTGTAGGAAAGCACCGCAGCTTGTGGAGTGAGTGCAGGAAAATCGGTATATCGCTGCTTATTGAGGGCTGCAAGCTGCGGATTGATTTTGAGCAACTGCGACAATTCTTCCGTCGTCAGTTCGCTCATCTGCGCTGCATTGTGTTCGGCTTCCGCCAAAAACAGAGGCGTCGTGAGCGATGGCAAAGACACAGAAGGACTATCCGTCATATCCTTCGCAGGCGAAAGGAGAATTTGCATAATCTCTAGAGTTTAGTCAGGATACACCAAACGGTCGGGAGTGATTTTCGTGAGCACCTCATCGAGGTATTTGCGAGCTTCCCAACGCGCCATGTTAAGGTCCATGAGCTGATAGTTGCCACAGTCGCGAGGCGTAGCTCCTGGCACTTCACCCTCAAAGTTGGCAATAAATTCGTAGGTTTCCACCAATAGTGGCAACACCTCTTCAGAGGTAAGGTCACCACGAAGGATAAGATAATTGCCCGTCAGGCAGCCCATGGGTCCCCAATAAATCACACGCTCTGCCCACGTGGGGTGGTTACGCAAGAAAGTGGCTGCCAAATGCTCCATCGTGTGGATGGCATTGACGTGTAGTGCTGGTTCGCGGTTGGGAGCTTTCATGCGTACATCGAAGGTGGTCACAATTTCTCCGCCCACAGCATCTTGGCGACTCACATACACTCCACGATGCAAGGTGAGATGGTTTACAGTAAAGGAAGGTATCTTTTTCATTGTCAAAATAGTTTGAGAATAGAGGTTAGAGATTAGACGTTAGAGATTAGACGTCCTTGAGATTTTCTGGCTCTTCTAGAGTAGCCAGTTCTTCTCGTTTGCTAGAATATCTAGTCCAAAAGCGCTAGCCCTCTAACGTCTAATGTCTAATGTCTAACCTCTAATTCCTAAAATAAAATGTTTGGTGATGTCGAAAGAGCGATGCGCCATTTCCGACCAGAAGTTCTCATATTGTGCCCAATGCTCGTCGACACCTGGCGTGTCGCTGATGATGCGGAAGCTCACAAACGGCACCTTCTCGAGGTGGCACACTTGAGCGATGGCGGCACTCTCCATGTCCACTGCCAGACCATCGGGGAATTGCGCTTTGATGTCTGACAAAATCGCGTGATCGGTGATAAACTTATCGCCTGTGCAAATCAATCCTGTGTGGATTTTCGTCTGGATCGAAGCATCTTCCACCATCTCTCGCGCCACCGCCAAGAGAGGCTCAGCACCGGCAAAGCGCGCTGGTAGCCCTTGCACCTGACCATAGAGGTTGCCTTCACCGCACCACACATCGTGATAGGTGGTTTCAGCACCCACCACGACATCCATCACCCCTAATTTGCATCGATACCGCCAGCACATCCCGAATTGATGATGGCTTCAGGGGCAAAACGTGCGATAAGTTGCGTAGCGCCTACGGCAGCATTGACCTTGCCAATGCCACACTGCATGAGCACAATCTCGTGATGGGCTAATTTACCAGTAGTATAAGTGCGACCATCCACCAAAATATCTTCGCGCTGCTCTAGCAAAGCCGCTATTTGCGCGTGTTCTTCGGACATCGCCGTGATAATTCCTAGTTTCATGAAGTTCTTGTCGTTGATTTCTCTTGCAAAGATAGTGTGTTTTGTCCACTTTTCCGTAACTTTGCGCGTATAAGTATAGATAGGTCCTTCTTTTCTCCCCTCATCGTCAGCACAACACCCGACATTTGGGAGGAAGCAGTCCCCATCCTCACACTGATAATACCCATTTTCAAAGACTATATGAAACAATTCTTCCTGCGTTATCGTTTAGATTTACTCTTCGTCTTGAGCTTCATGCTCTTGAGTTGGGCATATTTCTTCACTCCGCTCAAAGAACACCTCGTGTTGGGTGGACATGACACTGTGGCTGGTATGTGGCAAAGCCGCGAACAAGCCCCACTTTTGGATGCCACAGGCGAAAAAAGCTGGTGGAGCAACGGCATCTTCTCAGGAATGCCCAACTACCAGATTTCGCCCACCTATGGTTCTTCGGCTCTGTTGGGCTGGGTGGGACGTCTCATCACGCTCCTCTCCACAGGTCCTCTGAGCTTTGTGTTTCTCTATCTCTTTGGATTCTACATCTTGATGCGCTCGTTGAAACAGCGTCCGTTGGTTTCCGCCTTCGGTGCCGTGGCTTGGGCGTTCTCTAGCTATTTCTTCATCATCATTGCCGCTGGTCACTTGTGGAAAGTTGCCACACTAGGCTTCATTCCCCCCACCATCGCCGGTTTGGTGCTCGCCTATCGCGGCAAATACTTGTGGGGTGCACTCGTCACTGCCCTATTCACTGGTTTGCAGCTCTATAGCAACCACCCACAGATGACTACTATTTCCTCTTCGTGATGCTCTTCTTGGTCATCGCCTACGGTGTAGAAGCTGCACGCAAACACACTTGGGCGCAATGGCTCAAAGCTTCAGGAGCAGTCATTGTAGGGGGACTCATGGGCTTGATGATGAATCTGCCCAATATGTACCACACTTGGCAATATGCTAAGGAGTCAATGCGCGGCAAGAGCGAACTCACCTTCAATCCTGCTAAGATGTCGAAGCAATCTGCCGCTGCTGCTGCACAAACTGGTGCAAGCGGAGCTGACAATGCCGAAGGCACCGAACGTGCGACAAACGGTCTCGACCGCGACTACATCACCCAGTGGAGCTATGGCATCGATGAAACCCTCACCCTCATGATTGCCAACTTCAAAGGTGGTGGTTCAGCAAGTATCCAACAACTGGACAATGCCGACCAGCTCAATGGCTACGAAGAAACGCTCCAACACGCCGGACAACTGCAACAAGCGATGGGAGAAAATGGAGGTTCGTTGCCTGGCATCAATCAATATTGGGGAAATCAGCCCTTCACCGTAGGTCCCGTGTATGTCGGTGCCATCATCTGCTTCTTGTTCCTCCTCAGCCTTGGTTTTGTGCGCGGTCCTATGAAATGGGGACTCCTCGCTGCCACCTTCCTTTCACTCCTCTTCGCTTGGGGTAAAAACTTGATGCCAGTGACGGATTTCTTCATCGATCATTTGCCGATGTATGCAAAATTCCGCACCGTTTCTTCCGCTCTCGTTGTAGCGGAGTTCACCATCCCTCTGCTTGCTATCCTGGCGTTGTCTGAGGTGATTCGCCGTCCTGAAGATTTATTGAAAACGCGACGCGGTCAATACTCCCTCCTCTTCGCTGGTGTGTTCTCTGCAGGACTATGTTTGCTCTTAGCCGTGGCTCCTAGTATGAGCAATCTCTTAGCAGACAGTGACAAAGAAATCTTCACCCAACTGCAATCTGTGGGCGTGCCTGCCGACTTTATCTCTAGCTATCGCGCTGCAATCATCACCCTCCACGGCTCCATCCTTTCTGCAGATGCCTGGCGTTCGTTCTTCCTCATCGCCATTGCTATCATCGGAGTAGTTGCCTATGCCAAATATCCCAAACAAGTTCCAGCTTCTGCCCTTGTTGGCGTTTTGTTGGTCCTCACTTTGGGAGACATGTGGACGGTCAATAAGCGTTATCTCAACACCGATAGTTTCTCCGAAGCTCAAACCATGGAAGAAGGCTTGAAAAAGACTCCTGCTGACGAAACGATTCTCCAAGACAAATCTTGGATTATCGTGTGCTCAACCTCGGCAATGGCGGTAGTCCTTTCAACGAAACCAGCAACCAAACAGCTTATTGGCACAAATCAGTCGGAGGCTACCACGCTGCTAAGCTCCATCGCTACCAAGATCTCATTGATGCTTATCTCAACGCAGAATGCGTAGCACTCAACCAAACCATTCAACAGCGTTATAGTACACTCCTTGCCGATAGTAATCATTTAGCTGCTCGTGGCATCACCTCACAAGCCGATCTCGTGAAAGCAGTAAGTCAAGAATTGCATACCGACTCCGTGTCGCCCGTGCTCAATATGCTCAACACGAAGTGGGTGATTCTGGCTGGTGGACAGTTTGCCGTGGAAAATCCGGGGACTAATGGTAACGCCTGGTTCGTAGACCGTTTAGATTTCGTGCCTAATGCCGATGCAGAACTCAAGGCGCTTGCTAAGACCGATTTGAAACACGCTGCTGTAGCGGACGAACGCTTCAAAACTGACCTCGCTACTTCTACATTGGGCAAGGGTACAGCGCAGCTCACGCACTATCAACCCAACGAACTCCGCTACACTGTGCAGAGTGACAAGGGTGGCGTTGTTACTCTCTCTCTGAAATCTACTATCCTGGTTGGACAGCCACCCTCGATGGTCAGGAAATCCCCGTGGCGCGTGTGAACTACGTGCTGCGCGCAGTGAAAGTGCCTGCAGGTCAACACACGCTCGTGCTCACTTTCCGTCCAGCTTCAGTGAACACCACGGAGATTATCGCTTATCTCACGCTCGCTCTCTTAGCACTCGGTTTTGCTTTTGCGCTATGGCAGAGCTTCCGTTCGCAAAAGGTCACAACTGAAGTAAAGGCATAAGCCCTACTTTCTTTTTTCATCTCGAATCCACGCTCCACCCTTTGCCACTCACACTTGTTGAGAGGCAGAGCGCAGGAGTAGTGAAACTTCCTTAACACACAACTAAATCATGCGCACTTCTGCTCTTTCTCGCCTTCTTATCGTGTTGCTGGGCTTATCGCTCCTCACTCTTGGTGCTTGTCGCGGAAAGGAACCAGATATTGATATTCCAGTTCCAGGTAGTATCATATCGCCAGACATCATCATCGAAAATGGTGTGCTCAAAAATGGCCCAACTATGATGTACCAGTTTCAGGAATCATCACGATTCCTGAAAGCGTGGTTGCCATTGACAATGGAGTGTTTGCCAACTACAAGGATTTGAAAAAGGTGAATTTCCCATCTCGACTGAAATCCATCGGTGACAATGCCTTTAAGGGTTGCACTGCACTTGCGATTGCTGCATTGCCAGATAGCTTGCAAAGCATCGGTAAACAGGCTTTCTACGATTGCACCCAACTCAAGACTCTGACTGTGGGCACCCAACTTACTTTTGTGGGCAATAGTGCTTTTGAAAATTGCTCAACCTTGCAGCAAGTAGAACTTCCTGCTGCTGCCACGACCTTCGGTAGCCGTGTATTTGCTGGATGCAAGTCACTCAAAAAAGTTGTACTCCCTGACCATCTCACCACTCTCCCCAAGAGTACTTTCTTCAATTGCTATCAATTGACAGAAGTGACATTGCCCTCCCTACTCCAGCAAATCGAGGGTGCAGTCTTCTGGCAATGTCGCAGTCTGAAGCAAATCACGCTTCCTTCCCAACTGCAGAGCATCGGATCGGGTGTTTTTGCAGGTTGTAGTTCCCTCACTTCCCTCACTTTCCCTGCTAGCGTCCGCCTAATAGGAGAAAGCCTCTTTAATGGCTGTGACCATTTGGAGCATCTAACCTGTCTGTCGCCGAATCCTCCTTCATTCTCCGAAGACACGACAGACCCACTCAAATACTATCGTCAGCTCACCGTGCCTTCTGGCAGTAAAGCAAGCTATGAAGCTATCACAGGTTGGAAACGCTGCAATCCCATCGTGGAAGCCCAATAATCCACTACTGAAGCTCCTGGTCTCCTTCTCTAGCTTTGCTAAACACACGCATACGAGGCTGTCTATCTTGAAAGATGCCATTGTTTCCACTTCATGTGTCGCCTATCGCAAAACATAAGAAGCGACCTCTTATCGCAGGTATTCATTCATCGGAAATCACGATCTATGAATACCTGCTTTTTGTACCACATCAAGAAGTTAGCAAAGGACAAACTCACTGAGGGCTTTGACTATGAGATGTCAGTTTAGCCACGGAAGAAGCGATAGAGTTCGCCCACCCAAACCACGAGGGAAGTGGAACTGATGATCAGCACCCAATCCATCACAGAGATAGGAGTGACGCTGAACATTTGACCACCAAAGCTCACAATGAAGAATTGTCCCAAGAGAATCACCAACAAGATGAGGAGGAAACCTTGGCAACCCTTTAGATGGAAGGAGGAACGTCCAGTGAGATGCGCGCGAGCGTTGAAGAGATTCCAGAACTGAAGCATCACGAAAATCGTGAAAATGTAGCTCTTCTCCGTGCGAGAAAGTCCTTCTGCCGCTCCAAGAGAGAGAGTGCAAAGGTCGGAAAGAGAAGTGACATCTGCGTGCTCAAACACATAGACCAAACCAATGAGGATGAGGAAGAACAACGCACCAGTGCCGATGATGCCTCGTTTCATAGTGGAATCAATGATGAAGGCTTCGCGATGGCGTGGACTATCTTTCATCACTCCTTCAGAAGGAGGAAGAGAAGCCAAAGCCATAGCGGCAAAGGTGTCCATGATGAGGTTCACCCACAACATCTGCGTCACAGTGAGTGGCGAATCTGTGCCCATGAAAGCACCAGCAAGCACCACGCAGCAAGCAGCCACATTGACCGTCATTTGGAAGAGGATAAAACGCTGGATGTTTTGATAGAGCGAACGTCCCCACATCACGGCTCGACCGATGGAAGAGAACGAGTTGTCTACGATGGTGATGTCACTGGCTTCTTTGGCTACAGAGGTACCATCGCCCATGGAGAGTCCCACGTGAGCTGTTTTGAGAGCAGGGGCATCATTAGTGCCGTCGCCCGTTACCGCCACGACGTGTCCGCGCTTTGGAGCGTTTCAACCAAACGTTTCTTATCGAGAGGACGTGCACGAGCTATGATTTTCAGTTCATCGACACGATTGTACACTTCTTCATCGGTGAGGGCTTCAAACTCTGGACCAGTGATGATGGCACGCTCTGAGTGGTGCTCGCCCCAAAGTCCGATTTGACGACCAATCTCTCCTGCAGTGGCAGCAGTGTCGCCAGTAACGATTTTTACGTCAATACCCGCTGACAGACATTCTTGCACAGCTTGGGGCACATCGGCACGCACGGGGTCAGAGATTGCCACCATACCTAAGAAGTTTAAGCGTTCTGCCACGACTTTATGGTCCACTATGGTAGCATCTCCCTCATTGAGCACTTGATAAGCAAAACCGAGGGTGCGCATCGCCTTGCGTTGATAGCCGAGGAGTTGTGCATCAAGAGTGGCTTTGTCCACATTGCCCGAGGTGGTGGCACAAAGTCCGTGCACGATTTCGGGAGCTCCCTTCACATAGAGCACTTTCTTGCCTGGAAATACTCCAGACTCCACGATGGTTGCCATGTATTTGCGCTCAGTGGCGAAGGGCAGTTCTTCGAGGGTGGTGGTGTTGCCACGCAAGGTGCGATAGTCTTTGCCTTGACTTTGCAACCAGAGGAGAATAGCCCCTTCGGTGGGATTGCCCAAGACACTGGGCTTTTCGCCAGAAAGGTCGAGCGTGGCTGTGCTGTTCACCGCCATTCCTTCGGTGATGAAGCCACATTCGTCAGAGTTGTCCAAAGTTTGCGTAGCTAGACCATAAAATTGTGTTTCGCTGACACTCATTTGATTCTGCGTCAACGTACCTGTCTTGTCAGTGCATATAACAGTAGTAGCACCCATGGTTTCGCAGGCGTGCATCTTACGCACCAGGTTGTTGCTCTTGAGCATACGGCGCATGGAATAAGCCAAACTGAGCGTTACTGCCATGGGCAAACCTTCGGGCACTGCCACGACAACCACGGTGACAGCTACCATGAAGGTGCTGAGGAAACTCGCTGTGAAATCGAGCCAATCCATGCTGCCGGTGTGATTAGTAAAATAAAGAGCAGTGCGTCCTACGAGAATCAAGAGAGCAATGGCGTAACTGATTTTGGTAATGAGCTTGCCCAGACGGTCCAACTGCTCATTGAGAGGGGTTTTCACGCTGTCGTCAATCTGTGCAGCTTCGAGCACTCTACCATTTTCGGTAGCATCGCCCACAGCAGTGACACGGCAGATGGCGTGACCTTCCATGACCTTCGTACCGCGCAACACGTGGTTAGAGGGGAAAGTGGCTTCTTCGTCAAACTCTTCGGGAATAGTGGTTTTGCGACAGAGGGGTTCGCCCGTGAGGGTGCTCTCATCCACACTGAGATGGGTGGATTCGAGGAGTTCGGCATCGGCAGGGATGTCTTCACCCGTGCCGAGCATTACGATGTCGCCCACCACGATGTCACATTTAGGCACTTCGGTGGTGTTGCCTTCGCGGATGACACGCACAGGCTCTTCGTCATTGACCTGATTGAGAATTTTGAATTCCTTGTCCGCCTGCTGTTCAAAGTAGAAGGAGAGTCCAGTGGCAAGGAAAATGGCAACGAAGATACCCACGGGTTCAAAAAAGACCGTAGCTTCGTGGTGCAGCCCAAAGTATTCATAGGCAGCGATGCCTAGTGAGCAAGCTCCTGCCAGAAGGAGAATGATGATGATGGGATCGCCAAATTTTTCGAGAAAGAGTTTCCAAAGTGGCGTTCGCTTTGGCGGTGTTAAGACATTGGCACCATGTTTGATGCGACTTTCCTCTACTTCTTGCGGAGAAAGTCCTGTGAGAAGTTGATGCTGTGACATTGTAGTGGGTTGACGTTGTATGCTTGTCGTTTGAAAATAGGCGTTTCACATTAGAAGGCTTCGCATCCGTGCGAGAGTCAAGGTAGATGACTCGACACGGTGCGTAAACAGAATGCGCTTACGCTGTGGGGAATGAAGAGAAGTCTACGTTTTAGTGTAGGAGTTCGTTGACTTTCTCGGCGAGTTCTTCGGTAGGGAAATCTCGTCCGATGATGCGTCCTTGCGCATTAGTCAGGATATTGCCCGAAGGATAGCGCATGCCCAAAGTTTTGACGAGAGGATTTGCCAACATGTTTTTGAGATAAACGACCGACTGGAGCGAATCGTTTTTGGCGCGCTCTTCGGCTTTTTCCAACGACTCATCGAGGGCAAAGTTGATGATGCGCAAACGATTGCCGCGAGCTGCCTTGAGTTTGCGGAGCTGCTGGCGAAGATAATAGTTGTGGCTGTCCCAATTAGCAGAGAAAATCATCAAGGTGGGCTGACCTTTGAAGTCTGCCGAACGAAGCACCTGCTTGGAGAGCGTGGTGATCGTGAAATTGGGAAGGGTGCCTCCGACCGCTGTGCGCACCTGTGGGCGCAAACGAGCATCAATGGCTGCCAACTGCTGGTTGTTGGGTTGGTGCTTCTTGAGCAAATCGAGAAGCGAGAGCGTGGGTTGTTCGCTGCGATTGGCTACGCGATCAAAATAATGATAGAGCAATGCGACAGATGTCCACGACTGGGGATGGGTGCGGATGTAGGTAGCCGCACGCATTTGTGCATCTTTCTCACTGAGTTTGAGCACAGAAAGGCGAAATTCGGTGAACAGTTTGTTGTCTTCAGTGCCCACTACTTCCATCTCCTTCAGTCGATTAGCATCGCCCGATAGCGTCACTTCTTCGCCTGGATGCGCGATGAGTGTGGTGAACGAATTGTTGGGATAGACCAAAGTGAGCAAGAGCGGAACAGTGGTGGGACGATCGTAGGAGAAACTTCCGCGATTGACCGTAATGCTATCGAGACTACCGCCATCACCCTCCACGGCATCGGCAGGATAGACGAGGAGGGCAGCTTGGTCAAGACCTTGAATCTTACCCGACAGACGCGCCGTCTTTTTGTCGGGTCCGCAACTGGCGAAAGCGAGGAGCGCAAAACAAAGGGAGAGAAGGGGGGAGTTTCATGATCATCTTGTGGATAACAATTTGCACACCAATGGAAATACAGCATCAGTCGAGAGAGCTTTGTGGCAGAAGACTAAAAATGCTGCTATAGAAAGTTACAGGAACGCAGACCGAAGCTGCGTTCCTGTGGAATCATACGATAGAATTGTGCTTAGCGATTGAGCGCAGCAAAGATGGCTTTGAGAGCGAGATCCTTGCTAGCGAGATCGCGGAGATTAGCATTCTTAGCGATAGCAGCGCGGAGAGCTTGTACACCTTGTGCCACTTCACCAGTGCGAGAAGCGAGAACAGCCTTCAAATAGTCGGTGAGTGCATCAGCGTTGGGCACAGCAGCAAGAGTTTGTGCGGCAGCTACATAGTCCTTGTTGAGGATTTGAGCGAGGGCAGCACTGTTGGTGTTGATACCCTTGAAGTTTTGTGCAGCTTGTGCGTAGTTGCCACGGGCGATTTGGAGATTACCAAGCACCTCGTTGTAGTTGCCAGCAGTGAGCGCCTTACCCAAGAGAGCTTCAGCACCATTCACATTGCCTTGACGGAGTGCGAGGAGAGCAGCATTTGCGTTAGCTTCAGGAAGACCAGCAGCTTGGTTAAGTGCATTTGTGCATCGGTGAGATTGCCTTCGGCATAAGCCAACTGAGCAAGACCGTTGTAAGCACGCTTGTCTTGTGGGTAGAGCTGAGCAGCCTTGGTGAAGATAGCCTTGCGCTCTGCAGCATCCTGAGTGAGGGTAGCAGCATAGAGAAGTTCTTCTACAGAAAGTTTAGAGGCATCAGCAGCGTATTGAGCACGAATTTCATCATCGCTGCGACCAATCACGCGATAGTTCACAGTGAGGCGAGCACGACGAAGTTCGGGAAGCACCTCATTAGCGAGTTCGCGGAAAGCTACAGAAAGATTTTTGATTTGCTGTTCGCGTTCTTCGGGATCCTTATACATAGAGAGGACACGGAGGATCACTTCCTTGTCTTGGATGTTGCTAGCAGCTACGAGTTCTTGGAATCCATCCCAGTCTTCTGCAGTGTATTTGGCATCTACATTGGTGTTGAGCTTCGTCTTTTTGAGTTGTCCGTTCACATATTGTTGTGCCGAACCTTTACGGTTTTCAGCAAGCCCAGTGTTGAACTTCAAAGCACCATCGGGAGAAGCATAAGCAGACACTTCGACATTGTCAAGAGCAAGGCTCTTTTGGTCAGCCTTGATGTCACGGAGCACCTTGATAAAGTCCTTGATAGAGGTAGTGTTCAATGCGCTAGTGCGCACCTTAGCTTGGCTGATCAAGTATTTGATTTGCGCATTTTGTTGACGAGAGATTTCACGTTGGAAACCATCAGCTGCCGTAGCGGTGTTGGCAGAAGCTAGCGTGAGATACACAAGTTGTGAAGTAGCAATCACCCCATCAGCCACTTTCACAGCAGGGATGGTAACTGCCTTCTTACCCACACGAGCGTCAAAAGTGAGGTAGAGTTCGCTAGTAGCCATTTCTGGGCTATAGGGAAAGTTAGCTTTCATCACATAGTTTCCACCCACTTTGTAGCTCACAGTTTGATCGTTGCCTACGACCTTTTCACCTTGGAAAGTAGCAGGTTGTCCCACTGCCTTACCGCCTGCGTAGCGCAATTCGGGAATAACGGTGACCACAGCCTTCTTCTTCATATACTTTTGGGGGAAGCGACCGTTGATTGTGGCAGGAACACCATTACCCACTGTCTCGAGAGGAGAAGGGCTTACTGTGAAGTTATCGGCGGAAAGTGCGCCCAACTTGCCGTTGCAAGAAGTCAATGCTGCCATTGCAAGAGCTGCAGCAGAAACATAAAGGGTAGTTTTCATATTGTGGTAAGATATTAGACACAAATCAGAGAAAAGGAAGATGGCTTACATCGCATCTAGACTGAAATTGTGTTTTGATGAATAGATTGCATTGAGAAAATGAGGCAGAGGAATCAAAAGCATTCCTCGCCAGAAGCACCAGTGGACGACTCGCCCCATTGCTGTACAGTTGGTTTGCAGAGGGGATTATCCTTTCCAAGCCTTGGGCAGCTTACAGCCGAGCAGACAGTAGATACCAATCGCCATGAAGGGAAGTGAGAGGAGTTGTCCTTGGTTGAGCCCGATGAGGTTTTGCATGTGCAATTCCCAAGGTTCTTGCACCTCTTTGAAATACTCCACAAAGAGACGGAAGGTGAAGATGGTGGTGAGGCAGAATCCAAAGAAATAACCGGTGCCCACCTTGTTGGGATATTTTCGATAGAGCCACAATCCAACAAAGAACAGTAGGAAATAGGCTATTGCTTCATAGAGCTGTCCAGGATGACGGGGGAAGGATTCTCCTAGTCTTTCAAAGACAAAGCCCCAAGTGCCATCAGTGGCTTTGCCCACAATCTCAGAGTTCATGAGATTGCCAAGGCGTATGCAGCAAGCCGTGATGGGTGGCAATGGCGATGTTGTCGAGCACACGGAGGAGGGGCACTTTCGTCTTGCGCACATAGAGCCACAAGGCTGCCATAAGTCCTGCCGTGCCACCGTGAGAAGCTAAGCCTGCAAAGCCGGTGAAGTGCCAGTGTCCCAAACCATCTTGTCGCATGGGGAGGAAGATTTCGAGCGGATGTTGCAAGAAATAGTGTGGTTCATAGAGCAAACAGTGACCTAGTCTTGCTCCCAACAAAATGCCGAGGAAGCAATAGAAGAAGAGAGGGTCGAATTTCTCTTGTTCAATTTTTTGTTGGCGATAGAGTCGCAACACTACATAGTAGGCAGCGGCAAGACCAATAGTCCAAAAGAGGGAGTACCATCGCAAGGCGACAGGACCAAGTTGTAGGGCTATTTGATCGGGATTCCAGTGGACTAGCATATTAGAAATTAGACGTTAGACGTTAGGGGTCACAGACCCTTTTATGCTCGCCACGACAAGCGTGGCTCGGAGCGAAATAGACTCTAAAAAACTAGAACTTCCAGGTCATCTAGAGTCTTTAGCACTTAGACATTGAAGAGGAAGTGCATAATGTCGCCATCTTGCACCACATATTCTTTGCCTTCGACGTGGAGCAAACCAGCTTCGCGCACGGCAGCCTCACTACCATATTTGATGAAGTCTTCGTATTTGATCACTTGTGCACGGATAAAACCCTTTTCAAAGTCGGTGTGGATGACACCAGCACACTGAGGAGCTTTCCAACCGCGCTTATAGGTCCAAGCACGCACCTCGATTTCACCAGCGGTGATGTAAGTTTCGAGATCAAGCATCTTGTAGGCTGCTTTGATGAGTCGATTGACACCACTCTCTTCCAAGCCCACATCTTTGAGAAATTCTTGACGCTCTTCGTAGGTTTCGAGTTCGGCAATGTCGGCTTCGGTTTGCGCTGCCACAACAAGGATTTCAGCTCCTTCGTCCTTCACCGCTTCGCGCACACGTGCCACATATTCATTGCCCGTAGCGGCAGAACCTTCGTCTACGTTGCACACATAGAGCACAGGCTTAGAGGTGAGCAAGAAAAGATTGCGAGCAGCCGTTTGTTCGTCTTTGGTGTCGAACTCCACGCTGCGAGCATTCTTACCTTCGAGCAGAGCTTCTTTGATGGCAGAAAGCACTTGATATTCCACCTTTGCGTTTTTGTCGCTACCCACTTGAGCGATTTTCTCTACGCGCTTGATGCGATTCTCCACCGTTTCCAAATCCTTCAGTTGGAGTTCGGTGTCGATGATTTCCTTGTCGCGCACAGGATCCACGCTACCATCTACGTGTACCACGTTGCCGTCGTCAAAACAGCGCAACACGTGGATGATGGCATCAGTTTCGCGGATGTTGCCCAAGAATTGGTTGCCCAGTCCTTCACCTTTAGAGGCACCTTTCACCAAACCAGCGATGTCGACAATCTCCACGGTGGTGGGGATGATTTTCGTCGTCTTCACCAGTTCAGCAAGTTTTGCCAATCGTTCATCGGGCACAGTAATCACACCCACGTTGGGTTCGATGGTGCAGAAAGGGAAGTTGGCGCTCTGCGCCTTGGCGTTGCTCAAGCAATTAAAGCGTGGACTTGCCCACGTTGGGAAGTCCTACGATGCCGCATTGTAAACTCATTCGTTGTAAATCTTATATTTGAGGACAAAGATACGACTTTAATTCTAAATAATTTGTTTCTTTCTCGGATTATTCCGCCGAGAATGGTGAAGAATCATGCTGAAAATGGGTAGAAATGAGGAGTATGGATGGGAGGGAGCGAGATGGGGCACTGGATATTTTCGACCCCTAACAAACGAAAGTAGAACATTCCCCCAAAAAACGTGGGACTTTTCTCAAAAAACGTGGGAGATTTCTTGAAAAACGTTGGACTTTTTCCAAAAAACGTCGGAGATTTTTTGAATTATCTCCGACGTTTTTGTAAACTTCTCAGACATTGTTTGCAAAACCTCTGAGGTCTCTTATAAATGCCCTGAGACTATATTTGATGACTTTCCACCATTCGCACCACGCGTTCGGTGAAACGGTCGTCTCCTTCGGGATCGTAGTGCTTATTAAGATTCAGTCCGAAGATGAACGAAAAACTTTGCCAAACATTGGCTCTCAACGAACCGATGAAGGCTTTGGCAATTTGAAAACCCGTTTGGTTACATTCTCGGTCAATCAGTTTGACCAACAGACGCCCTTGTGAGCGAGTGAGCTTCTCTATCACAGGCTTATATTCTTTTTTCAAGTCAGCCTCCACCTTGTCGATATGCGCTTGCCGCTGATCCTTAGGCAGCGTCCCCACATAGTCATAGGTTTCGACAATGATGATTCTCACCGTTTTGGCATAGGGCAACAAGTATTTCACATTTGCCACCAGGCGATTATAGCGCTCACGCTCCTGCGGATCATTAAACTCCATGGGCGGATATTTATAGATGGTGGGCATGATGATGTGGGGAATGCTATCGCCCTTGTAAAACGCCTTGCCCACCTCCACATCCATAGAGATGGCAGCATTGAGTTTACTCGTATCTTTGGGCATTTCGGGTACATCTTTTGGCACAGTCTGAGCCTGCACAGCCACCCCCAAGAAGAGGGCGCAACAAAAGAAAACGATGCGCAATAGTCTGTTCATGATCTATTATAGCTAAACATTTGCGAAAATACAAACTTCTGCGGGGATTTGGAAATGAGTAACGATAAATAACGCAGAATAACCGCTAGATATTAGAAATTAGACGTTAGCGTTTCGAAGAGATGGGACTGCAACAAGGATGCTCACGCTCAAACAGCAGGGAAAATCACACATTTTGTCCGAGACACAAACTTCTAACGATGAAGAAATAAGTTGCGTCTAAAGTTTTGAGTTCTGAAATAACGGACTGCAAAGATACAACCTTTTTATCAGATATTCTGTTCGTTATCAGTTCCTGACAACTCGAAATATCGGATTTTCACTCCAAATGAGCCATAAACTCAACTCCCAATCAGAGCGTATATGCCGAAAAAATAGTACCTTTGCCGTGATACACTCTTACACAATACAGAATTTTCCTTTATGGGCAATCCTCATTCATTCATGAATCAATCATTTTTCTCCAGCCATATTGCCGCCTTGCTCGGCAGCCTACTCTGCGCCCTTCCACTAGTTTCCTGCATTGACGACGAACAACCGTCTATGGAAGCGGACATCGAGCAAGTGAGCGTGCAAGGTGTTGCTGCGCAACGCTTGTTTCACAACACCGCTGATGCCCAACGCACGGTGCTGTCACAAGACACCGCCATCGTATTTCACTAGCAGATGGGGTGGAAGATGCCACGCTCGACAGCATAAAACTGGATTTCCGTCTTTCACAAGGTGCACGAATTGCATTGGCTCCAGCACAGGAAGCAAAGTTTAGCGAGCAGCACGTGGTGCACTATGTAGTGATTTCAGAAGACGGTCGTTATCAGCGTCGCTACACCGTTCAATTCCTCACAGCTCCCGACCTCGGTCCAGTGTTCAACTTCGATCATCCTCAACTAGAAGCGGAGAATCAACAATATTATATATGGTCTCTCGAAGGCACTCACGCCAGTGGAAATGGTGGCGACACATGGGGCACGGGAAATGCGGGCTTTGCCTTAAGCAATAGCACGGCGAAACCCAACGAATACCCCACGACTGTCACTGATGATGCACGCACTGGTAAGGCTGTAAAACTGACCACCAGTAGCACGGGATTCCTCGGACTATTGGTGGGAAAACCCATTGCAGCAGGCAATCTCTTTGTCGGTACATTCAATCTGCAAAAGGCTTTGACGGATGCACTTGCAGCCACTCAGTTTGGACGTCCCATTCGCCGTATGCCCCTTCGCTTCAAGGGATTTTATAAGTGGCAACCTGGGGCGCAATATCTCAACAAATCGCAGAAAGCCGTTGCAGGTCCTGCTGCAGATGGTCGCGACCTTCCACAAATCTATGCCGTCGTCTATCGCAACACCGACCACGAAGGCAAACCGCTTGTGCTCGATGGTAGAAACGTGATGACGCACCAAAATGTGGTCGCCATCGCTTTGGTCCCAGAATTTAAGGTGACGGGAGTGGAGCAAACAAGTCCTTGGGCGTCGTTTGATGTGGCTTTCGACTACAAAGAAAATTTGTCGCTCGAACTTCTGGCTAAGCGTGGATATAGCCTTACGCTTGTCTTCTCTTCCAGCAAAAATGGTGCGCAGTTTGAAGGTGCACTAGGCTCTACTCTCATCATCGACGATTGCAGCATTGATTATCAATGATTACAGCAGCAACCATCGACGATGACTTCGAGGACAAAACATTCTCCCTCCTCGACATACTGAGATATTAGAAGGTATATCTTTCTGTTTTTTCACCACTACTAACGTATAGTTTTCAATGTCACACCATTATATCGGGAGTCTGCTCTGTTTGGGGCTGACATTCGTCACAGCCACTACGGTTCATGCCGAGAGCACTGATTCCTCAACACCCGCCTCAACTTGGCAACTCACACCACATCTCGGATACACCATCGGAGGCATGACTCCTATGCCTTTTCCAGCAGAAATTCGCGAGATACAGCGTTTCCATCCCACCGACGGACTGAGCTGGGGCTTTGACCTTTCGCATCGACTTTCCCCAAAATGGCGCACTGCAGTGGGCGTTCACTATTTCGACCGCGGCATGCGCACCGAAGCACGTGTCAAAGGCTACGAGGTGAAAGTGGTGCAAGCTGGCAATTCCCTCGAAGGTTATTTCTCAGGCATCAATCACACCCGCGCTTCCCAACAAGGTTTTGCCTTGCCGCTTCAAGCGCAGTGGCAACCGCTCTCACGCTGGACCTTCTCTACTGGTCCTGTGGTGGAATGGTATTTCGACAGAAGTTTCACCGGTTCGGTGACCGATGGCTACATCCGTGTCGATACCCCCACGGGTCGCAAGGTAGAATTTGGTTCTTCTCCCGAAGAAGCGCCCACCTACGACTTTAGCAACGACATGGCGCGGTGGGGTTCGGCTGGCAAACAGGTGTAGACTGGCAGGTATCAGGGCATTGGTCTGTGTTTCTCCAAGCACGCTATGTCTTCACCAACATCTTCCGCCCTGGTTTCACTACGGTAAGTATGAGATTGCACCCCATGTTTGTCACCACAGGGCTCACTTATCGCGTGCAGTGGTAGGGCAAAGTCAAGTGGCAAACATGAAGATAAAAGATGGAACCACAAGATGTATAGGCGACAGGTTTATAGCTTTTTAGCCTCAAGTATAAGGTTTAGATGATGAAATATCACAAAAATATGTCGCTAAATTTGGTGATTCCGAATTTTCGTCGTAATTTTGCAAACGCAAACGGCAAGAAAGCAGAAATGCTCCTTGCCTCCTCCAAAAATCGGGGTGTAGCTCAGTTGGTTAGAGTACGCGTCTGGGGGGCGTGAGGTCGCTGGTTCGAGTCCAGTCACCCCGACTTAGGAAATTGAAGGCTTACTTTTCACATCGAAAAGTAAGCCTTTTCTTTTTTACCCTTCCACCAGACTTATCTACCACACGCAGAAGCGCGAAACGACCTTGCTCGTTTCACTGAAAATCATTATCTTTGCCAATGATGCCACTGCGTGCCAACTGTAGCCTACGCAGGTGCACCAAGCAAAACGGGAAGTCATCTCCGAAAGAGATGCGCAAAGCCTCCCCAAAACATAACTTTTGCTACAAGCCACTCTCGCCAATGTCTAAAATTCTCATCACTGGAGCCTCAGGCTTTGTAGGATCTTTCCTCGTAGAAAAAGCACTCGAATTAGGTTTCGACACATGGGCAGTGCTCCGCAAAACGAGCAGCAAGGAGTATCTCACTGATCCACGCATCCATTTCATCGAACTTGATTTGGGCAATGACGCTGTGCTCACACAACAACTCAGCGAGCATGCTGCCGAGCATGGGGCTTTCGACTACGTGATTCATGCAGCAGGTGCCACTAAAGCTCCCAACGAAGCAGCATTCCGTCGCACCAACACCGAAGGCACCCTCCGATTGGCGCGCACATTGCTCGATTTGCAATTACTCAACGGACGATTTGTCTTCGTTTCTTCCCTCTCTGTAGTGGGAGCTGTGGCAGAAAATCCCATTCGCCAAGCTGATGGCACCGTTGCCCAAGGGCTAGATTGCTATCGAGCCATCACCGATGCCGACACGCCTCAGCCCAACACTGCCTATGGTCGTTCCAAGCTCGATGCTGAGCGTGCTCTTGCCACCCTTGAAGGTTTGGACTTTGTCACCCTTCGTCCCACAGGAGTTTATGGTCCTCGTGAGAGAGACTATTTCCTCATGGCAGATAGCATCAAGAAGCACATCGATTTCGCAGTGGGCTACACCCCACAAGCCCTCACCTTCATCTATGTTCGTGACTTGGTCGACGCTTGTTTCCTAGCGCTCCATCGCGGAGAGCGTGGTCGCAGTTATTTCTCAGTGATGGAGAAGTCTATGACAGCCGCGCTTTCAGCGACTTGTTGCAACAAGAGATGGGCGTGAAATGGGTGGTTCACATCAAAGCTCCTGTGTGGTTTCTCCATGCTGTGTGCCAAGTGAGCACGTGGATTTCTAAATGCACTGGCAAGATGTCGACGCTCAACATGGACAAATTCCAACTCTTGCGCCAACGCAACTGGATTTGCGACATCACCCCCGCCCAACAAGACTTGGGCTACGCACCACAATGGACCTTGAGTCGCGGTGTTCCCGAAGCAGTGGCTTGGTACAAAGCCGAAGGGTGGATATAAATTAGAAATTAGACGTTAGACCAATCATTCTCTGGTTTTTCTAGCTTCTCTAGCTCTTCTAATTCATCTAGTCCTTCTAGTTTCTCTAGCTCCTCTAGAGCTTCTAGCCCCAGCAATCTAAAAACCACACAATAATGTCACATCATTTTCTCACTCGTGCAGCTCTTGCACTTTGCTTCTCAGCTGCTGTGCTCCCCAACTTTGCACAAAGCGGTGCCATCACTCCCGACATGCTCAGCAACTTTCGCAAGAGCGTGCCCAATAATCCAACCAGCAAAGCCCTGCAAAACGCACTTATAACCTCCGGTGTTGCAGCTTCTCGCCGCACGTCCTAACGTGGCGCAAGCCAACGACACCTATTTCTCCAACGAAGCTCCTTCAAAGGGCATCACCGACCAACAGTCTAGCGGTCGATGCTGGCTCTTCACTGGTCTCAACGTGATGCGCTCGCACATGATTCGTGAGCAAAAGTTGGGACGTTTCGAGTTTTCACAAAGCTACAACTCTTTCTACGACCAACTCGAAAAGTCCAATCTTTTCTTGCAGTCTATCATCGACAAGGCCAATAAGCCCATGAGCGATCTCACTGTGGATTGGTTGTTCCGCAATCCCATCAGCGATGGTGGCACCTTCACTGGTGTGCAAGACGTCATCAGTAAATATGGTGTCGTGCCTGCCGAGGTGATGCCCGAGAGCTACAATGCCAACAACACCAGTGCTATGGCAAAGGTGATTGCCCTCAAGCTCCGAGAATATGGTCTTGCTCTCCGCAAAGCCTATGCTGCTGGCGAACGTGGCAAAAAACTCGAGGCGCGCAAGGCTGAACAACTCGCTACCATCTACCGCATCCTCGTGGCATGCCTTGGCGAACCTCCCACGCAGTTCACCTATACTCTCCGCGATGCACAAGGCAAGCCCATCAGCACCGACACCTATACTCCACAAGAGTTCTATCGCCGCTTTGTAGGTTTCAACTTGGTGAGCGACTATGTGATGCTCATGAACGACCCCTCACGTCCCTACCACAAAACCTATGCCATCGACCTCGATCGCCACACTTACGATGGTCACAACTGGACCTTCCTCAATCTCCCCATGGAGGAAATCAAGCAAATGGCGATTGCCAGCATCAAGGACAGCACACGCATGTACTACTCGTGCGACGTGGGCAAGTTCTACGACCGCAAGACGGGCATCCTTTCGTTGGAAAACTTCGACTACGAGAACCTCTTCAATACCACTTTCCCCATGACCAAAGCAGAGCGCATCCAAACTTATGCTTCTGCCTCTAGCCATGCCATGACCCTCTGTGCTGTGGATTTGGACAAAGATGGAAAGCCTTTGAAGTGGAAGGTGGAAAACTCGTGGGGTCCCACCACAGGAGTTGCAGGTCACTTGGTGATGACCGACAAATGGTTCGATGAATATAGCTTCCGCCTTGTAGTGCAGAAGAAATATGTGCCTGCCGCTACCCTCAAGCTCCTCGAACAAAAGCCCACACTCCTTCCCGCATGGGATCCTCTCTTTAAGGGAGAAGAGTAAACGCTAATCCTCTCTTATTAGAAAGTAGTTCCTTCACTCATTCAACGAGGGAACTACTTTCTAATGTCTTTTATTGACGGAGGTTCTAAAAAAGAGGAGGTACCCCTCTAACCTCTAACGTCTAATTTCTAACGCCTAATCTCTAGCGTCTAACGCCTAATCTCTAGCGTCTAACGTCTAATCTCTAGAGTCTAACGTCTAATCTCTAGAGTCTAACGTCTAATCTCTAGCGTCTCATCTCTTTATGAAACTCATTAAAATCTTCTGCAAAAACACGGGACAGTACCACGAAGTCCCCAAGGGAGCGACACTCGAAGAAATATATCCTCTCATCGGTCTGCAAGAAAACTGCTGCGTCACCAGTTGCAAAGTCAACAACCGTGTGGAAGGATTGCACTACACCATCAACGATTCGCGCGACCTCGAATTTCTCAACCTCACCTCTCTCTCGGGTTTGCGCACCTACACACGAAGCCTCTTTTTCGTGCTCTACAAAGCCACACGCGACCTCTTCCCTGGTTCCAACCTCCGCATTGGCACCCCCGTGGCAGGCGGCTACTATTGCCACCTCGAGGTGGAAGGTGGGGTAACCCCTGAAGTGGCTGCACAACTGCGTCAGCGCATGGCAGAAATCGTGGAGGCAGACATCCCTTTCCGCCGCGTCACCGCACACACCACCGAGGCGATAGAAGTATTTCGCAGTCAAGGGCTCACTCGCAAGGTGCAACTCCTCGAAAGCCTGGGCGACCTCTACACCCACTACTACATCCTCGACGACACAGTCGACTATTTCTACAGCGCACTGCTCCTCCGCACAGGACAACTGAATCTATTTGACCTCGTCACCTATGGCGAAGGTCTCCTCATTCGCGTGCCCGATCCCAAACAACCCGAACAACTGCGCCCCATGACCGAACAAAGCAAGATGTTCGATGTCTTCCAAGAGCAGCACAATCGGCAAACCATACTCGGTTGCACCACGGTGGGCGAACTCAACAAGGCAATTCGTGCTGGTGCCACCAACGATTTGGTCAATGTGGCAGAAGCCTTGCAGGAAAAGCAAATCGCAAAGATTGCCGACCACATCGCCACCCACGACCACATCAAAGTGGTGCTCATCGCTGGTCCTTCGTCTTCGGGCAAAACCACCTTCAGCAAACGCTTGTCGGTGCAGCTCCGTGCCTGCGGCAAACGCCCTGTGAGCATCTCGCTCGACAACTATTTTGTGGATCGCGAAGCCACTCCCCTCGATGAAAATGGAGATTACGACTTTGAGACTATCGAAGCAGTAGATCTCCCCCTCTTCAACAACCAAATGTCGCAACTCCTAGCGGGTCACGAAGTTGAGCTCCCCGTTTTCGACTTCCCCTCTGGCAAGAGTCGTCCTAGTGGCAAATTACTGCGCCTAGAACCCGAGACCATTCTCATCCTCGAAGGCAACCACGCGCTTAACCCTCGCATGAGTGAGAAAATCCCTGCCGAAGCCAAATACAAAATCTATGCTTCGGCACTTACCACCATCATGCTCGACGACCACAACTACATCCCCCACGAGCGATAGCCGATTGCTCCGCCGCATCTGCCGCGACTACAAATATCGTGGCTATCATCCCCAAGAGGTCATCCGTCGTTGCGCATCCGTCACCGCAGGCGAAGAAAAATGGATTTTCCCCTTCCAGGAACAAGCCGACACGATGTTCAACACTGCCCTCATCTACGAACTTGCTGCTCTCCGCGCACAAGCCCTGCCCCTCCTCGAGATGGTGCTCGAAAGTGCCGAGGAATATTCCGAAGCCTATCGCCTGCGCAAGTTTATTTCCTATTTCACCCCCATGCCCCTCGATGCGGTGCCCCCCACCTCCCTCTTGCGTGAGTTCATGGGTAGCAGCACCTTCAACTATTGAGTCCAACCAGCACTTCATTAGTTATCCTTCTCAGAAAAATCGCGCAATTCCATTGTGCGATTTTTCTTTTTAATTCACACCAAAGTGCGAATTCTGAATAAAAAAGCATTATTCTATCATTTTTTCCACAAAAAGATTTGGAATTTTCAAGGAGAAGATTTATCTTTGCAACGTGTTTTTCATAGTATTAGATTTAAGGTTAACAAGGTTGGGATACAGTGGTATCCCATTTTTTTTTGCCCCTTTGCTACTGGAAGGCGATAAAATCAGCGTTTTTATGAAGTTTCACACGAGCTTTTCCAACTTCTCTGTGTGGTTCCGCACACTCTCTGTATTTGCTCCATTTCACCCCACAACGCACTCTCATTTTCTCTCACTTCCCTCCATTATTTTGTAGCACTCACTCCGTTAGTCTTTGCGATGGGCAACTACACCTCTGCAGCACCTAAAACTACTCCTCGTTGATGGATAAAGCAGAGCAGAACTTATCTTCTTTTATTCAAATCACTTAAACACAAAACTTATGTCACGCAATCAAAACATTGGACTTCTCATTCTCCGAGTAAGCATTGGTTTTATGCTCCTCCTCCACGGTATCTTTAAGGTAGCAAACGGATTTTCCGGCATCAAAGGTATGCTTGCAGGCATGGGTATGCCCGAATTTTTCGCCTATGGTGCATTGGTGGGCGAAGTTGTAGCCCCCGTGCTCCTCATCATCGGACTTCTCACACGTCCTGCCGCAGCTGTCGTAGCGTTCAACATGCTCGTAGCCGTGGCGATGGCACACAGTGCAGCCATTTCTCCCTCACCTCCATGGGTGGTTGGGCGATTGAGCTCCCCATGCTCTTCTTCTTCCCTGCCGTTGCCCTGATATTCACAGGAGGTGGCAAATACATCATCTCTTCTCACACCTGCTTGGACTAAGATTCCACAGCCATTTACGCCTTAGGGGATGCACCTTTGGCGACAACGATACGATTTTCCCCCTCTTTCGACCACTTCGAGAGAGGGGATTATCGTGTCTTCCCTGCTCAGCAGTATTTCAACTAAGTCGAAAATGCCCAAATCACTAGCGAAAAGACATAGAAATCAACAGCTATGTCGGAAGAAATGAGTACATTTGCCTATTGCTACCTTGCATCTTCTAGCCCTTTGCTAGGCAAGGGCAATCATGATTCATTCCAAACACTCAGACGGCATGAAACGGAAATTAGTAGTTTTGACAGGAGCAGGCATGAGTGCCGAAAGCGGTTTTGCCACCTTCCGCGACAGTGGAGGATTGTGGGAAACACATCCCGTGGAGCGCGTGGCGACTCCCGAGGGATGGGCTGCCGACCCCGACTATGTCAATGGCTTCTACAACGTCTTGCGTCAACAGTTGATAGCTGCCCATCCCAATCGCGGTCACGAACTGTTGGCTGCGCTCGAACGAGACTGGGACGTGCATATCATCACCCAAAACGTGGACGACCTGCACGAGCGCGCTGGAAGCACCCAAGTGTTGCATCTGCATGGCGAACTCATGAAGGTCACTTCTTCGCGTGACCCAGAAAATCCAGCCTTCATCACCACCCTCACGCCGCCTCATCTGGAAGTAGCACCAGGACAGTACGCAGCCGATGGAAGTTTGCTCCGTCCCTACATCGTGTGGTTTGGCGAAGCCGTGCCCATGATTGAAGTGGCAGCCGACCTCGTGTCACAAGCCGACGTGTTTGTCATCGTTGGCACCTCGCTCGTGGTCTATCCTGCCGCAGGATTGGTGCACTATGCGCGCCAAGACACGCCCATCTATCTCATCGATCCCAACGAGGTCAATGTACCTTCTTCCCATCGCTTCACCTTCATTCAGCAAGGGGCATCCGAGGGCATTGCACACTTGTGCAGCCTGCTCGCAGCCCACTGATTCGGGGTTCCTTCCCCCCTACATTTCTAGACTCCCTAGCACATTGCTAACCCCAAAACGTCAATGAAACTCGTTACCACTCGCGACGGGCGCAACTATCTTGTGCCTTTCCTCCTAGTCACCTCCCTCTTCTTCCTCTGGGGCTTTGCCCACAGCATCTTAGACGTGCTCAACAAGTTCTTTCAAAATGAAATGCACCTCACCAAGACGCAGTCGGCGTTCATCCAAGTGGTGGTCTATGGTGGCTATTTCTTGATGGCACTTCCTGCAGGTGCTGTGATTCGTCGCTGGGGCTATCGTGCCGGAGTGCTCACGGGCTTGTTTCTCTATGGCATCGGCGCCTTACTTTTCATTCCAGGAGCCGAAATCATGTCTTTCCCTTTCTTCCTCTTCTCGCTCTTCGTCATTGGCTGTGGGCTCACCTTTCTCGAAACCTCTGCCAATCCCTATGTCACCGTCTTGGGCGATGCAGAAGCTAGTGAACAGCGCATCAACTTCTCCCAGTCGTTCAATGGGCTCGGCTGGATCCTTGGTCCGCTCGTGGGAGGTTGGTTCTTGTTTTCACAAGAAAACTCGCCAAACATAGCACTACCTTATGCGATAATCGGTCTTGTGGTACTATTGATTGGGGGCGTATTCTGTTTCGTCCGTCTTCCAGAGATTAAAGATACCGTCTCACCTGAGGAAGTATCAGGACATCAAGATGACCCTAGAGACGAGAATAGAGATTTATCAACTACGACAGTGGAGAGTTCTTCCACGCTGTCCGAGATTCGCATCCTTTCGCGCAAGAGTGCTTTCGTCTTTGGCTGGATAGCCCTCTTCCTCTATGTAGCCGCACAGACGGGTGTCAACAGTTTCTTCATCAACTACGCCACAGAGCACATCGCCATCACCGACAGCATGGCAGCCACCCTTCTGAGTTTCGGAGGCATGGGACTCTTCATGCTCGGACGTCTTGGTGGAAGTTGGGCGATGGGGCGCATCCGTGCCGAACGTCTTTTGGCGATTTTAGCCATCATCGCTACACTCGCCACTAGTACTGTGGTGCTGGCTCCTGGTGGTTTAGGATTTGCCGCACTTTTGGTGGTATATCTCTGCGAAAGCATCATGTTTCCCACCATCTTTGCCCTTGCCCTTCGTGGACTGGGCGCGCACACCAAAATAGCTTCCTCCTTGCTCATCATGAGCATCGTGGGTGGCGCAGTGGCTCCCTTGCTCATGGGCATCGTGGCAGATGGTCACAGCATGGCATTGGGCTTCGTCGTTCCTCTCGTCTGCTTCGTCGTCATTGCTGCTTACGCAGTGACTAGACGGTAGGGGTCATAGCCCCTTTTATGCTCGCCACGACAAGCGTGGCTCGGACCGAGATAGACGCTAGCCCCCCCCCTAGAACATCTAGAACATCTAGAAAAACTAGCTCCCTCCCCCAGAAAAACTAGAACTTATGGCTCACAAAAAGAAAATGAACGCAGCTGCTCTTGCAGCCTATCGCGAAGAAAATATCAACTTTCTTGCCAACCTCGAAGGAAAGCCTGGCATCCAGAACCTCCGTTGTGGCGTGAAATATCGTGTCATCACCCCAGCTCCTCCAGCACCCGAAGGTGCCACAGAGCGCACTCTGCGCAAACTCCAGTCCACTCCGCAACCTCGTAGCGTGGTCACTGTGCACTACGAAGGCAAACTCATCGACGGCAAGCAGTTTGACTCCTCACGCAGAGGGAGCGGTGCACCCGCAGTGTTCCGGGTCAATGAGCTCATCACTGGTTGGCAAGTGGCTTTGGTCAACATGCACATCGGCGAGAAGTGGGAAATCTACGTTCCTGCCGAAGCCGGATACGGAGAACGCGGAACAGGTCGCGACATTCCAGGGCACAGCACCCTGATTTCCAACTCGAATTGATCGACATCAACTAAGTTTATGAACCAATATATCGAGGTGAAAGGGGCGCGCGTCAATAATCTCAAGAACATTGAGGTGAAGATTCCGCGCAATCAGTTCATTGTTATCACAGGACTTTCCGGTTCTGGTAAATCATCGTTGGCATTCGACACACTGTATGCCGAAGGTCAGCGTCGTTATGTAGAAAGTCTCTCGGCTTATGCCCGACAATTCTTGGGCAGAATGAACAAGCCCGAGGTGGACTACATCAAAGGATTGCCACCTGCCATCGCCATCGAACAGAAAGTCACCAGCCGCAACCCACGTTCCACCGTGGGCACCAGCACCGAAATCTACGAATATCTCCGCCTGCTCTTTGCGCGCATCGGACGCACCTACTCCCCCGTGAGTGGCAAAGAAGTGCGACGTTGCAGTGCCGACGACGTGGTGGCAGCTGCTTTGCAACACAACCCTGGCACCCGATTCACCGTGCTCGCTCCCCTCAAGGAGAGAGACGACCGCACCTTCCAGCAACAAATAGAGGTGATGATGCAACAAGGTCTTCGCGCCTCGACTGTGATGGAGAGATGGTGCGCATGGACGAAGCCATAGAGAGCGAAGCCGCGATGTTGCGCTACGAAACAGCCCTCCGCGAAGGACGCTTATTTCTCCTCCTCGACCGCCTTGCCGTAGATGCTTCCAAAGATGGGGTGTCGCGACTCACCGACTCTGTGGAAACGGCACTCTTTGAGGGCGATGGAGAATGCTTGTTGCGCTTCTATCCCGAAAAGAATTTGGAGCATTTCTCCACACGCTTTGAAGCCGATGGCATCACCTTTGAAGATCCTTCCGACAATCTTTTTTCTTTCAACTCTCCCGTGGGCGCTTGTCCGCGTTGCGAAGGCTTCGGCAAAGTGATGGGCATCGATGAGCATCTGGTCATCCCCAATCGCTCCCTCTCCGTCTTCGATGGCGCAGTGATGTGCTGGCGTGGCGAAAAACTGGGTATGTGGCGCGAAGAATTCTTGCGCCGTGCTCAACAACACAACTTCCCCATCTTTGAACCCTACTACAATCTCACCGAAGAACAACGCGATTTGCTCTGGCATGGTGGCGAAGGCATGGCGTGGGAAGAAGGCGATGTGGATGTGTGCATCGATGGATTTTTCAAAGCCCTCGAGATGGGACAATACAAAATCCAAAATCGGGTGATGCTCGCTCGCTATCGCGGCAAAACCACTTGCCCCGATTGTCGAGGCAGTCGCCTACGTCCTGAAGCCCTCTACGTGAAAGTGGGTGGAAAAACCATTGCCGACCTCGTGAAAATGTCGGTCAAAGACCTCGCGGCATGGTTTGCTGCTCTAGAAGTAACGGAGCACGAAGCCCAAATCGCACAACGTCTGTTGTCTGAAATCAATAGCCGCCTGCACTTCCTCGAAGAAGTGGGGCTCAACTATCTCACCCTCGACCGCCTCTCCAACAGTCTTTCGGGTGGAGAAAGCCAGCGCATCAATCTTTCCACCTCCCTCGGCAGCAGTTTGGTGGGCAGTCTCTACATCCTCGACGAACCCTCCATCGGTTTGCACTCAAGCGACACCGATCGCCTCATCCACGTTTGAAAGAACTCCGCGATGTGGGCAACACCGTGGTGGTGGTGGAACACGATGAAGACATCATGCGCGCTGCTGATCACATCATCGACATCGGTCCAGAAGCAGGACGACATGGCGGACAAGTGGTGTGGAGCGGCGACTATCGACACCTAGTCGAGAGTAAAACTGACAAAAAGAAGCCTACCTCAGGCGAATTGCTCCTGACGAGCCACACGCTCAACTATCTCCTCGGACGTGAACGCATCGAACTCCCCACTTCGCGCAGAAAGTGGAACCGCAAAATCACCATCAAGGGAGCGCGTGAAAACAACCTCAAAGGCATCGACGTGGATTTCCCTCTCAATGTCTTCACCGTGGTGACAGGCGTGTCGGGTTCGGGCAAATCTACCCTCGTGCGCAACATCTTCTATCCTGCCATTCAGCGACACTTGGACGAGACAGCCGAACGCCCTGGCGAATTTGTGGCGTTGGAGGGCGATCTCGATGCTATTCGCGCGGTTGACTTTGTGGACCAAAATCCCATCGGACGCTCTTCGCGCTCCAATCCCGTCACCTATGTCAAGGCGTATGACGAGATTCGCAAACTCATGGCTGAGCAACCTCTCGCACAGCAGATGGAGATGAAACCTGCGTTCTTCTCTTTCAATGCCGATGGCGGACGATGCGAAGAGTGTAAGGGTGCAGGAACGGTGAAGGTGGAGATGCAGTTTATGGCAGACCTAGAACTTGAATGCGAAACCTGCCACGGACATCGCTTCAAGAATGAGGTGTTGGAGGTGAAGTTTGAAGGCAAAAACATCTACGACATCTTGGAGATGACGGTGAACCAAGCCATCGAATTTTTCGACAACTATGGCAAGAAAAAGATTGTCAATCGCCTCCGTCCCTTACAAGATGTGGGACTGGGCTACATCAAACTCGGACAGTCTTCCTCTACTCTCTCTGGAGGTGAAAATCAGCGTGTCAAACTGGCTTACTATCTCGGACAAGAGCGTGCTGTGCCCACACTCTTCATCTTCGACGAACCCACCACGGGATTGCACTTCCACGACATCAGCCGATTGCTCCATGCCTTCAATGCCTTGCTCGAGCGTGGACACTCCCTCGTGGTCATTGAGCACAATCTCGATGTGGTGAAGACTGCCGATCATGTCATTGACCTTGGTCCCGAAGGTGGAGCGGCTGGTGGAGAACTCGTCTTTGCCGGTACGCCCGAAGCACTGGTGGAATCGGGCAAGGGATATACCGCACACTATCTGGCGCCTTTGATGACCCACAACTCTACGCAGCATGACTAAAATCACCATTCGTCAGGGACTTATAGCCCTCAGTCCCATCTTCGTGCTCATCGGACTCTTCCTCACGCTGAGCATTGCTTGGGGCACTTTCGACAAAGTGCCACTCGTGGTGGTCTTTTGTCATCGCTTCTGCCTATGCGCTCTTCATCACCAACAAGAACCACGCTGCAGAAATGGCTGTGGGCAAAAACAATAAACCCCGCAAACTTTCTATTGCCGACCGTGTGATGGTCTTTAGCCGCGGTGCGGGGGACAAAAATCTGATGATGATGCTCTGGATCTTCATCCTCGCAGGAAGTTTCGCCCAAACAGCAAAAGACATGGGCGCTATCGACTCCACCGTAGGACTCACCCTCCAACTGCTTCCCTCATCGTTGCTCTTGCCGGGATTGTTCCTCGCCGCTTGTTTTGTCTCACTCAGCATCGGCACCAGTGTGGGGACAGTCGTGGCACTCGTACCCATGACATCAGGTATAGCCACCTCTTCGGGCATCGCTCTTCCGCTTGTGGTAGCGGCTGTGGTGGGCGGTGCTTTCTTTGGCGACAATCTCTCTTTCATCTCCGACACCACTATCGTGGCTACACGCACGCAAGGGGTGAAACAGAGTGCGAAATTCCGCACCAACATCTACATCGCGGCTCCTGCTGCGCTCATCTGTTTCGCCATCTACTACTTCCTAGGCAACACCGTTGCTCCCATCACGCAGATTCCTGCTGTAGAGTTCTTGAAAATCCTGCCTTATCTGCTTGTCATTGTCGCTGCTGTCATGGGACTCGACGTAACTCTCGTGCTGCTCATGGGCAACATCCTTTCCGGCATTGTGGGCATGACCACGGGTAGTTTTGGTCTCGAGGGCTGGTTCGCATCCATGTCCAAGGGCATTGGCGGCATGACCGACACCATCCTCATTGCGCTCTTGGCAGGAGGACTGATGGAGGTGATTCGTCACAACCGAGGCATCCAGTTTATCATCAACAGTCTCACGCGTCACATCCACGGCAAACGTGGAGCAGAAGGCGTAATCTCAGCCCTTGTGGCAATCATCAACTGCGTCACGGCTAACAACACGGTGGCTATCCTTGCTGTGGGCAAGATTTCTAATGAGATTGCCGAAACCTATGGGGTGAACAAGAGCAAGAGTGCTTCGTTGCTCGACACTTTCTCCTGTGTCATGCAGGGGCTATTACCCTATGGTGCGCAACTTCTTCTTGCTGCCAGCCTAGTCAAACTCAGTCCGTTGGAGATTCTTCCCCACATGTACTACAACTTCGTCCTGGCTGCTCTCGCCATTCTCAGCATCCTCTTGCGCTATCCTCGCAAGTTTAGCTAACTTCCTCTGATACGGTCATCGTTGGTTCAGCCCCTCTTTTGGCTGAGCTTCAACCCACAAGGGTGTAAATCCACGTCTCGTGCGATTTGCACCCTCTCTTTGGGCTTAACCACTGAGTACAGAGCTACATGGTCGCAGTCCCAAACCTTTTCTTGCGCAAGATGCGAAAAAAGACAAAACACCACAGTGGTTCATTGGGATAAATAATTGATAATGAATAGATTTTTTTCGTTTTCATAGTTGGTTTTAATATCGTATTCAAGATTAGAGGGCTCCCTCATCGGCTCTCTGTTAACGGGGAGAAATGGGGAGAAAGGTTTTTCACGTCGCAAAGTTACGAAGTAAATTCGAAACAAACAAATACAAACACTCAAAAGTTGCGATTTTTTTTCTTAGAGTGAAAAATAGGATCAGTAAGGAGGAAAATTCAAACAAGAAAGAAGTTCTTTCCAGCATAGAGGAACGGAAGCAATATTTTTGCATGATCCAAAAACGGGAACGAAAGTATCTTCCAAAATTCTTTCCATCATCTCCGTCTTTTCTTTCTATCTTTTCTATAACACCGTTAGGTGTGTTTTTGTTTGTTTGTTCGTTTGTTTGTTCGTTTGTTTGTTTGTTTGTTAAATGCGCGTACGCGCGCGAGGAAACGTGTGCAAGTTCTTCATTTGCAGGATATTGCATACCTTCAAAAAGCACGAAAAGACACAAAAAGAGAGAAAAACAACAAAATACACGTGCAAGTTCTTCATTTGCAGGAACTTGCACACCTTCTAACAGCACGAAAAGGCACAAGAAAGGAGAGAAACAACAAAATACACGTGCAAGTTCTTCATTTGCAGGAACTTGCAGCACTTCTAACAGCACGAAAAGGCACAAGAAAGGAGAAAAACAACAAAAAACACGTGCAAGTTCTTCATTTGCAGGATATTCCACACGTTTTCGAGGCACATATTCGCTGTTTTTAGCCCGAAAAACACTAAAAAAACGACTTTACACACTGGAATATCGTGCAAATGAAGATATTCCAAGGGCTTTATTCACGGACTAGTAGAAGTGAAAGGTGAGTATTCTTTTTCTGGTTGAAATTCGTTTTTTTTTCCCTCTTCAAGGAGCGTTTTTTGTTCATTTCGCCCCTACTTTTCGATCCCCCAAAAACAACTTTATTCCATCTCTGCCCTGTTTTTCTTCTCCCGAAATACCAGTTTATTATTCACGAAATACCATCCCAAAGAAGAGCAATCAACAACAAAAGGGGGAGCATCGACAACACGTACATCAAAAGAAAGCTACGCATAAAGAAGAAGAAAACAACATGTAAAACGAGAAGAAACAACGCACAAAACACAAAAAACGTCGGAGATAATTCAAAAAATCTCCAACGTTTTTCGGAAAAAGTCCAACGTTTTTCGTAGGTTGTTTCGTAGTTGCTCTTTTCACTTGATAAACAAGCGAAACTGCGATTTCTTCGCCTTGTGAAAAACGAGAGATAAAACCCAACAAACTGATTTGTAAGAAGTTTTACCCAACTGTTGGTTTCACAAAATAAATGGGTGCAATGGGCAAACGCTTTTTATCCTCATCAGATAGTTTGCTATAATGCTCAATCCAAAGGGAAACAAATAGCGAAAAATCAATAAGGGTAATGGCTTTGTGAGAATTTCTTGCTTCATATTTGGCATCGTTCGTGAAACTACCCGAAGTGACCACCACTCCCGATTCACCTTCGTGAGAAAGTGTACCTCTGAGCTGACGCACGACATCGGCTGAAACTGGATTAGAGGGATAATGCTTCACCTGAACCTTGACGCGTGGAAATTCTAGTCCGAGAGCATCGCGATAAGCTATAATGTCGACGCCGCCATCTTTGCCCTTAGGAGCTACAAAAGGCGTGTAGTAGCCCATTCCACGAAGAGCGCAGCCACAAGATCTTGAAATTCGTAAGGATTCAAAGCTGCAATGAAGCTGCGAAAACCTTCTTCTGCCTGGTTACTGGCTTGTTCATAGTCGATTTCTGTTTCCACAACAACATCTTCTTCCTCGATATCTTGAGGTATTGACTCAGCTTTTTTCTTTTTTTCGAGCCATTCATTGTAACCTTTGTGGAGGGCATCGGAAAACTCTTTGACGCTTAACTTCATCGCTTGTTCTCCTTCGGGTGTAAGATGCCAAACTCCTTTGTTTTTCTGAATAAAACCCGACTTGTAAGCACCAATGGAATGGAACATAAGTTGATTGTACCAACGTTCCGAACCATCAGACTTCATTCTTTCACGCTCATAGTCATCTTTTGGAAAGGTTTTTTCCATCGCGGCTTTGATATCGCGAATGTGCATTTCACCACCATTTTTTTGAATGAGTTGCATAGCACAAAGCACAGCTTCTGCTTTTCTCAGCTTTTTGGTCATCGTGGATTTATTGTTGAGGAAGGAAGAGAACTATTTGTGCGTAAGCCCGAAAAAGGGACATACGCACAAAATAAGGGGAGGAGAGGAGAGCACAAATTATGCTCTGGCTGCGAGGACAGCAGCGTAGGTCTTGATGCGCTTAATCATGGCAAGAAGACCATTGGCACGAGTGGGAGAGAGATGCTCACTGAGTCCGATGGACTGCACAAAATAAAGGTCGGTGTCACGGATTTCTTCAGCGGTGTGACCATTGACCACGCGGAGCAAGAGGGTGACAATGCCTTTCACGATGAGAGCATCGCTCTCGGCACGGAAGGTGAGAGTGCCATCTGCATTTTGATCGCAGACAATCCACACACGACTTTGGCAACCGTCGATGAGATTGGTTTCCACCTTCTCCGATTCGGGGAGAGCTCCCGCCTCACCACCTAAGTCGATGAGGAGTTGGTAGCGATCCATCCAGTCGTCAAATTCGTTGAATTCTTCGATAATTTCGTCTTGTATTTCGTTGATTGTCATGAGTCTATGATAAAAATTAAAGAGAGTGTTGCAGGAAAAACTAAGGAGAGAGAAGCCAAGGAAAGAGATGCCTTATTTCTCTTGTGAGAGAAGTTGGAGAAGACTCTGTCCAACGGCACGGAGTGTAGCAGTTTCGAGTTTGTCCATGGTGTCGTGGGTGGTGTGCCAGTGGGCAGGGAATCCGCCATCGGGGCTATAAGCGATGACATCGACAGTGGGAATGCCAGCAATGGTGTTCATGGGCAAATGGTCGTCGGTGATGAAACCGCCATTGTCGGGGATGAAACAACTCTCAGCCCCAGCATAGCGAGCAGCGTCCCACAGACGGACGGCTACAGACTGAGCATACTTCAGGGAATAGCCTTCAAATCGGAACTGATTGCCACTCCCCCCCACCATGTCGAGGAGGATGCCGAAGCGAGGACGATAGTTTTGCGCAGCGGCTTGTGCACTCCAATACTGCGAACCGAGGCAGAAGGTGTTTTCGTCGTTGCGTGCTGATTCAGGAGCCCAATAGGGTGCACCATAGTCTTCGACGTCGAAGCAAACGAAGTCTACGCCAATGGCAGGATTGAGCTGTTGGAGATTGCGCGCAACCTCGAGCATCACTGCCACTCCGGAAGCTCCATCATCGGCAGCCATCACTGGTTGGCGATGCTTCGTGGAATCGGCATCTTGATCGGACCAAGGGCGAGAATCGTAGTGAGCAGCGAGGACAATGCGCTCTTTCGCCTCAGGACGATATTGCGCAATGAGGTTGCGACAAGGGAGTTTTGTGCCGTCCCATCCAGTCACGGTGGTGGCTTGCACGGAGGTGGTGAGCCCAAAGCGTGCAAACTCTGCTAGAATGTATTCGCCACAAGACTTGTTGGCAGCAGACCCAGGAGTGCGAGGACCAAAATCACACTGTTTTTGGGCAAAATGATAGGCAGAATCTGCGTTGAACACCACGGGACACACGAGGGAAGAATCAATGGTCGAAGCCGTGGTGTCGGTAGAAGATTTGCTACTCTTGCAAGCCGTGAAGCAGAGGGCAGCAGGAAGCAAACAAGTGAGGAGAGAAAGAAGTTTCATTGCGTGAATCTATTGTGAAAGAGTCGCGAAGAGAAGAGGGAGAACAGACCGGTGGTAGCCCATGTTTAGGCTTGTGCAGCAGCCTGAGCTTGCGTCATGACGCGAAGGAAATTGCCACCCCACAACTTTTCCAAATCGTGGTCAGTGAAACCTTCTGCCTGCAAACGGCGAGTGAGGTTGATGAGTTCGGAAGCCGATGCCAAACCAGGGACTCCGCCATCGCCATCAAAGTCAGTGCCGATGCCGATGTAGTCCACGCCTGCCACCTTGATCATGTGGAGCATGTGTGCCACAGCGTCGTCGAGGGTGGCATTTTCCTCATCGGTGCGGAGGAAGCCGCAATAGAAGGTGCATTGCGCCACACCACCAGCAGCAGCGAGTGCACGGAGTTGGTCGTCGGTGAGATTGCGCGGATGATTGCAGAGCACCTTGGAAGAGGAATGACTGCAAACGATGGGGACTTTGGACACTGCCAAGGCATCGTAGAACGTGGATTCGGCAGAGTGGGAAAGGTCTACCATCATGCCCACGCGGTTCATCTCTGCCACGACTTCACGACCGAAAGCGGAGAGACCGCCATGTTCTGCACCGTTGGTGGCAGGGAATCGCTCTTTGTCGAGAGCATTGGGACGTGCTGAGTCGCAAATCTCGTTGTTGCCATTGTGGCAAAGGGTGGTATAGACGATGCCGCGTTGGCGATAGTGCGCCACGTTGGCTAGATCTGTGCCAAAAGCATAGCCATTTTCGATGCCCGGGAGGATGCTTCGATAGCCAGCTGCCTTGTTGGCTCGCACTTCTTCGGGTGAGAATGCCATGCGCACTGAGGGACAATGCTCTACCATAGCGGTGAGACGGTCGAGGATGCCATCGGCTTTGGCAGTGGCTGCCAGATGAGCTTCGGGGGGTGCGCTCTTTCTGTGCGAGATAAGCCACCATGATCGAAGCATCTAAGCCACCTTCTGCCATTTTGAAGGCATCGACAAGGATTTTTGGGTCGCGACGATTGAAATCAATGTCTTGATCGAAAAACATGGGGGTGTCGCAATGGGAGTCGAGAGAGAGGTGGTGTTGGTGCCACTGACGTGCGCGGTGATAGCTGGCACATTGTTGCACGAAATGACGGAAAAGCCGTGCGGAGTCTTCGTTGTCCATGCACTCTGGATGCCACTGCACGCCGATGATGCTCTTGAAGGTGGTGCTCTCCATGGCTTCGATGGTGCCATCACTGGCAAAACCTACGGCGCGGAATTGTGTGCCTGTGTCTGCCACTGCTTGGTGATGGAAGCTGTTGACGAAGATTTCTCTGCCGAGGAGTTGTCCCAAGAGGGAGTCTTCCAGTAATTGCACGCGATGGGTCGCCTCAGCACGAGGAGCGTTTTGGCTGTGCTTGAGCAATGCCACGTCGGGACGCGCCGATGTCATGTCTTGCTCCAGCTTTCCACCCAAAGCAGCTGCGAGCATTTGCATACCACGACAGATGCCTAACATCGGGATTTGATGGTCGGCAGCACGACGAATGAGCAACAACTCGAAGGCGTCGCGTAGGGGATTGATACCACCTAAGCAGAATGGGGTTCTTCGCCCACCCACAAGGGGTTGAGGTCGGCACCGCCCGAAAGCAAGATGCCGTCTACACGATGCAACAAGGCATCTATCGCTGTGAGGTCGGAAGTTGGAGGGACTACCAAAGGAGTGGCTCCAGCACGGAGGATGGATTGATAGTATCCTTCTGCTAATTCACAACCTTTGTCTCCAAAATTGCCGGTGATGGCAATGAGAGGACGCTCAGGCGCAAGCTGTTGCGTGGCTTGGGCGTAGAGGGTTTCGAGATCGTAGACGTTAGACATTAGACGTTAGATGTTAGAGATTAGACGTTAGAGGGTCATAGACCCTTTTTCGCTCGCCTCGACAAGCGAGGCTCGGTTCTTCTGAGGGCTTCTAGTAGTTCTAGCCTCTAACGTCTAAAATATATTATAGTTTTCCTCCGTAGGGGATGCTGTCTTCGGGATATTCGTGTTTGCGCTTGGGATTCATGGGAAACCAGCCCTTGATGACGCGTTTGCGCTGATCGAAGATTTCGCCAATCGACCAAAGACTAGAAAAACCAACGATGGCAGAAAGCGCACCCCAAAAGAGACTACTGATGAAGAAGGGAGCAATACCGCAGATGATGCCAAAGACGAGGAACACCCACCACGAACGTGTGCCGAAATAATATTCAGCCTTGACGACAAGGGGATGGAAGATGCCAATGACGAGGAAGGTGCAAAGCCCAAGAACAACACCTTGCCAATAGATGTCGATGCCGAAAATAGAAATTGTGTCCATGAGAAAATAATAGTTTAGTATAGAAATTGTGTAATGATGTTTCAGAAGGATTACAAACGAGATAACCCACTCTGCATAAAGCAAAGAGGACGCAGCGTGATGCCGCGCTACGTCCTTTGTTCATAGTGATAAATAATACTTCTTTTCAGCCATCAAGAAGTGAGAATGGAGTGCCATTGCCCAAAATGAGCAAGCGATGAAGATTATATCCTTTCTCCTGTCTCACTGATGTGGTGAATCGAAAGGGGGCGACAATTAGTCGTCTACTTCATCCACGAAGTCAGCTATGGGAGGATAGATTTCCTTTTCAGGCTCTTCATATTCGCGTTCCGTGCTGATGGGGATGGTGCGTTGAATGCTTTGTTCCAAAGAAATCATAGTTTCGGTAGAAGTGACGCCAGGAATCTCTTGAATCTTGTTGTTGAGCAAGTCGCGGAGATGCTCATTGTCACGAGAATAGAGCTTCGCCAACATGGTGTAAGGACCAGTGGTAAAATGGCACTCCACGATTTCAGGAATTTCGTTGAGCTTCGCCACTGCGGTCTTGTAGAGGGAGCCACGTTCGAGCTTGATGCCGATGTAGGTGCAAGTGCCAAAACCCAAGAACTTGGGATTCACTTGATATCCGCTACCCACGATGATGCCACGTTGCACCATACGCACCACGCGTTGGTGGATGGCAGCTCGTGAAACACCACATTGTGCAGCAATTTCTTTGAAACTACGGCGAGCATCGACAGAGATTACTTTAAGAATTTTGCGGTCTAGAAGATCTGCTTTTTTCATGAAAGGATGAATTGAATATAAATCGTCACACTATGGCTCCATGACCATGGTATGATATTGCTAATGTTTGTCGGACAAAATTACTCATTCTTTTTGACAAATGACCAAGTCTTGCGCCACTTTTTTCATGATTGTATAGTCATTTTCCTCAGAAAAGAGGATTATATGGCGAAATGTCACATCGGCACTTCTCTTTTCTTGCTTATTTATAAAAAAAAGTCTGTCTTTTCTTTCGTTCCTTTCGTTTTTCTCCCTAACTTTGCCCAAACTCCATAGTAGGTGTCCATTCCATCGGAAGGGAATGTCTACGAAGCATTTTTATTCATTAGCCCCTCTATTTTCAATTATTGCACCCACCACATTGGGCAGGTGCATCGATTTGTTTATGTGGATTGTTAAACTTCTCACTGAACCCTCTGCCATTCAAGCGGTCATCATCCTTTCGGCAGTGTGTGCGCTTGGATTGTCAATGGCTAAATTTCGATTTCGAGGCATTAGTCTTGGCATCACCTTCGTCTTCTTTGCCGGCATCTTGGCAGGAGCTCTTGGCTTAAAGCTAGACCCGCAGATGGTGTCGTATGCCGAAAGTTTTGGACTCATCTTGTTTGTCTACACCCTCGGTCTGCAAGTAGGACCGGGATTCGTGACGACCTTCAAACACGGAGGCACGTGGCTCAACATCCTCTCCTTGGCAGTCGTCATCATCGGCACTATCATGGCAGTGGTCATTGCTATGACAGGCTGGTTGCCCTTTGCCGATCTCATGGGAGTGCTTTGTGGTGCCACCACCAACACTCCTGCCCTCGGTGCTGCCCAGCAAACACTCAAACAGTTGGGGCAACCCTCGGCAGTAGCCGCCTTGAGTTGTGCCGTCACCTACCCCATCGGCATGGTGGGCGTCATCATTGTCTTGGTGATCATGCGAGGATGGTTGCAACGCCACGACAAAGGCGAAGACACTGACCACGACGAAGAGGCGTTCATCACTGCCTATTGTGTGAAGAATCCTGCACTCTTTGGCAAAGACATCTACTATGTGGTGCATCATTCGGAGCACGCCAAATTTGTGGTATCGCGCATTTGGAGAGAAGGTAAAGTGATTTTGCCCAATGCCCAAACGGTGTTGGAAGAAGGCGACCGACTCCTCATCATCACCCTCAAATCGCAAGTGAACGTGCTCACCACACTCTTTGGCGAACACGAAGAACAGGATTGGAACAAAGACAACATCGACTGGAATGCGATTGATGCACAACTCATCTCTCGACATGTGCTCATCACACGTCCCAGCATCAATGGTAAGCGGCTGCGCGACCTCAATCTTCGCCTCCTTTATGGCGTCACCGTGAGCCGTGTGAAACGCACCGACCTCAAACTCTTGGCAACGCCCGACCTTATGCTCCGCGTGGGAGACCGCGTCACAGTGGTGGGCAACGAAGAGGGCATCGAAAAGGTGGTGGCACTTTTGGGCAACGAGGTTAAATCGCTGGAAGAACCCAACATGGTGACCATCTTCCTGGGCATTGTGCTTGGACTTCTCCTCGGTAGTGTGCCCATTCATTTCGGATTGAGCTATCCCATCAGCCTCGGTCTTGCGGGTGGTCCCATCATCATGGGCATCATCATCGGAGCCTACGGACCGCGCCTCCACATGGTGGCTTACACCACGCAGTCTGCCAACTTGATGCTCCGTTCGCTCGGACTCTCGATGTATCTGGCTTGTCTGGGACTCGACGCAGGAGGTGACTTCTTAGCCACCGTCATGCAGCCTGCCGCTCTCAAATGGATTGGATTTGCAGCCCTGATCACTGCTCTCCCCATGGCGATTGTAGCCGTGATAGCGGTGGTGTATCGTCGCAAATCCTTTGCCACCACTGCGGGTATGCTTTGCGGAGCTATGGCAAATCCCATCGCCCTAGGTTATGTGAACGACACTGTGGAAGGCGACCAAGCCTCTTTGGCTTATGCTGCTGTCTATCCGTTGGCAATGTTCCTGCGCGTCATCATTGCCCAAATCATCGTCATGCTCTGGTTTGGGTAGAAAGCTCAAAAAAGGAGAAAGAGCCCTGCGCTTCGACATTTCCCCCAAAAAAACGAAAACAACGAGATGTTGCCCTGTGCAGCATCTCGTTGTGGTGTATATATTCCAATACTTACTTTGGGGATTTGATAAAGGGCAAACATCCTATTCTGTCGTTTTCCGATTTCTCGGAAAGTGCTCCAACACTTGTTGGCGGAGGAAGCGGCTATCGAGGTGCGTGTAAATCTCGGTAGTACCGATATTTTCGTGTCCCAACATCACTTGGATGGCACGCAGAGAAGCACCCCCCTTCGAGGAGATGCGTGGCAAAGGTGTGGCGGAAGGTGTGGGGCGAAACCACTTTGTCGATGTTAGCCGCTTGGACATATTGCTTGATGTTGTGAAACACCGTGATGCGCGAAAGGTGACGTCCGCGGCTAGAAGAAACAAACACAAAGTCTTCGTCCTCGGGTTTGACGGCAATGTTGGCACGCGCATCAAACCAGTTGTGAAGTTCGTGGATGGCACGTGGAGAAATGGGCACTATGCGCTGTTTGTCGCCCTTGCCCGTGACGCGAATGAAGCCTTCGTCGAGGAAGAGATCGGAGAGTTTGAGGGTGCACACTTCGCTCACACGGAGTCCGCAACTGTAGAGTAGTTCCAATAGTGCGTGATCACGCTGTCCTTCGGGCTTCGATTGGTCGATAGCCCCGAGGATGGCTTCCACTTCTTCGAGCGAGAGCACAGCAGGCAAGTGCTTGGGGATGCGCGGACTCTCCAACAACTCCGTGGGATCTTGTGCCAAGTGACCATCGAGTTGGAGGAAACGATAGAAGGAGCGCACACCACTGAGCATCCGCGCCATGGAACGCGCAGCGACACCCAAGGCAAAGAGATGTTGGGTGTATTCGTGCAGGAGGGGCAAGCGCACTTCAAGGACAGGTGTGTTCACCTCAGCAAGAAATTCCAAGAAACGCTCCACATCGCGCTGGTAAGCCATGCGTGTGTTTTCCGAAAGTCCTTGCTCGAGCAACAAGAAGAGGCGATATTTCTCCAGCAAAGCCGAAGTGTCGGCAACTTGGGGTTTAGAAAGTTCGGACGAAGAGTCGTTCATAAAGCTGATTATCAAAAGTTTTATCGCGCGCGTTTTGAGAATCACCTGCGATTTCGTAATTTTGCAGACAAATATACGACAATTTCTCCACATCGCTCCGTTGTGATGCACTTTTGTGCCAGCGCATACTAGGTAGAAAGTGCGTGGGATGAGAGCGAAGAAACGCATGATAGTATGAAAATACTTGTAGTCAACGGACCTAACCTCAATTTTCTCGGTCGCAGAGAACCCACCATCTATGGCGCGCAAACGCTCGATGACATCATCCGTGGATTGCAACAGCAGTTTGCTGGAAGCGTGGAGATTGCCGCTTTCCAATCGAACCACGAAGGTGCCCTCATCGATGCCCTCCAACAAGCAGCGATCGAGGGTGATGTGGCAGGTGTGGTGCTTAACGCTGGTGCCTACACCCACACTTCTGTGGCGTTGCGCGATGCCATCAGTAGCATAGCTCCGCTGCCTGTGGTGGAAGTGCACCTGAGCAATGTGCATGCCCGCGAGGCTTTCGCCACACTTCGCTCATCAGTGCCGTGTGCCAAGGCGTCATCGCAGGGTTTGGTGCCGATAGCTACCGCCTTGCCGTGGAAGCCCTTGTGCAGCAATGCTCGAAAGCTGGGAAATAAGCTCAGCAGCAAAAGCGGTTTGCGCCCATCCTCTTCGATATCACTCCACAACAGCCGCCAAGCACAGCGACATCTTCCCCTCGTGGGGCATCTTTCTCCATCCTATTTGAACACAATCTCTCCAACATAGACATAACTCATGAAGAAACTCCTGATAGAAACATACGGCTGCCAGATGAACGTGGCTGACTCTGAAGTGGTGGCTAGCGTGATGCGCATGGCAGGCTACGAACCCTGCGAAGACATCGACCAAGCTGACGCTGTGTTTCTCAACACCTGCTCAGTACGCGATAATGCCGAGCAGAAGATTATCCACCGTTTGCAAGCCCTCCACGCTCTGCGCAAGAAGGGACGCCGCCTCATCCTCGGAGTTCTCGGTTGCATGGCAGAGCGTGTGAAAGACGATTTGCTCGAGAAACACCATGCCGACATTGTGGCAGGACCCGATGCCTATCTCTCTTTGCCCGACCTCATTGCGCAAGCCGAGGTGGGACAAAAAGCCATCAACATTGATCTCTCGCTCACGGAGACTTATGGCGACATCATGCCCGAACGCTTCTGCGGATCGAAGATTTCTGGTTTTGTGAGCATCACCCGTGGTTGCAACAACTTCTGCCACTTCTGCATCGTGCCTTACACCCGTGGTCGCGAGCGTAGCCGAAATGTGCAAAGCATCATCAACGAGTGCTTGGACTTGCAAAAACGTGGTTTCAAAGAAGTGACCCTTTTGGGACAAAATGTCAATTCCTACAAAGCGAAGCGCGATGCTTCGGGCGACACCGAACGTCCCAACAGCGAACTGGAGGAATTTGAAGCACAAACGCGCGACAAAGCCATTGCCACAAAGGGCATAAAGTCTACGGAAGCTGAAGCGGACTACAACAAGGACTACGTGTTCTTCCCCGAACTTCTGCGCACTGTGGCGCGTGCGGTGCCCGATATGCGCATCCGCTTCTCCACACCCCACCCCAAAGACATGAGCGATGCCACGCTTCGTGTGATTGCCGAAGAGCCCAATGTGTGTCGCCACATCCACCTTCCCGTGCAAAGTGGTAGCGATGTCATTTTGAAGAAGATGAATCGCAAATATAATCGCGAGTGGTACATGAACCGCGTGAAAGCCATCCACGAAATCATCGAAGACTGCGCCATCTCCACCGACATCTTTGCTGGATATTGCGGAGAAACGGAGGAAGACCACCAACTCAGCCTCTCGCTCATGCGTGAAGTGGGCTACGACTCTTCCTTTATGTTCAAATATTCTGAACGTCCAGGCACTTATGCCTTCCGCAATCTCGACGATGATATCCCCGAAGAGACCAAGATTCGCCGTCTCAATGAGATGATTGAGCTTCAAAATGAACTTTCGCTCAAAGCCAACGAGGCTTGGGTGGGACGCGAAGCCGACATTCTCCTTGAAGGGGTGAGCAAGCGCAGTCGCGAAGAACTCTTTGACCGCACCGAACAAAACAAGGTGGTCATCATCCCTCGCGCCAATCACCGCATTGGACAGACTGTGCGTGTGCGCATCTTGGCTGCTTCGAGCGCGACCCTCAAAGGCGAAGTGGTGGAAAGCCCCGAACAAGCCTAACTAGAATAACTAGAAAGACTAGCCCTCTAGAAAAAGACAACGCTGGACAACTCCTTGTGGAATCGTCCAGCGTTGTTTCGTTTTATAGCTGTCTAGTAAAAGTATATATCACATAAAAAAATTACCAGGCAGCAATATTTCATCACAAATTCATTCCTCTTATTACTTGTTGCCTTTCCCCTTCAGCAGCTTTCTCTCCTTGCATTCCAAACTTTTTATACTATCAGCCACAGGCAAGTCTTCAGGCATGGTTCCTCCAAGTTCTTGAATGGTTTGGCGAACTTTTTTCCCCACATCATAATGTGTCTTGTTTGCCTTTGTTTTTCCCTTTATGTTTTCACGGCGTAGTTTTTCTTCGGTTTGTGTGGCACGGAACAAATTAGCAGCTAATTCTGTACTTCCCATGTGGTCAAGTATCTTTTGGCTTTTCTTTAAACCTTTTCGGGCATGAATCGCTTTTGCGTCTAATCCACCATAAAGACCTTTGTAACCATGATTCTGGAAGATTGCATAATCACGAGATTCAACGACACCGGCATTCTTGGCAGCATCAGCCAACTGACTATTGTGGCGAGCCAGTTCATTACGCAAAAAGAGACGTTTTTCTTCTTCGCTTGTCAGACGGTTGTATTCGTCCATTTGCCTAATCTCTGCAATCCGTGTCTGAATGGCAAAATAAGTTTGTCCATTCGCCACTACCTCTTTGCTCGGATCAGCATTCTGTACTATCAAGTAACATGCATAACGGGATAGTTTTACAGATTTCAAAGAACGTTCTGCTCCAGATCCGAGACTGACCATTTCGAGGATATCCTCGAAATGGTCTAAGGGATTATTGTTACTATTGGCACACGCTTCTTTAGCTTTTTCTATTACCGGCAGGAAATGTCTGTATTCAGAATACTCCAGTATTTTTGCCATTTCTCGTGCTGACCAATAGTCTACGCCATTCTCATCAACACGTCTAATCTGTTCAAAAACAGACTTTCCCGGATTCTTTAATTCTTTCATAGTACAAGTATTATTAGTTCATTTTTATGAGGGATGCTGAGTCTAATAAACACTTACAGATTCTCCACACCGAACTTTGCTATCTCGTCGATAAGTATCTTCTCGCTAGTGCCGAGAATGGCATGTTTGAGTTCTCCTTAACAGATTATTCTGAAGTTGATTTGAAAGGTAATGAGCAGTGCCCACTGTCCTCCTTAGTGCAATTCTAGGAGTTCGCGCACGATGGGTAGCACCACTCGGCTCAGCACCTTGTCGTTCAAGGAGTGTTCTCCATCGAACACCACAAAATGCTCCTTGCCATAGAGTTTTACAAAATCCTTTTGGTGGTTCACTCGTTTGTCTTTATCGCCAAAGAGTCCCCACACCATTTGCTTATCTTCGGCAGTGATGCCCTTGCCCGTGTTCTTTTCGATGGCTTTAAACTCAGCCACCATCTCCTTGTCTACCTTGAAATCCTTAGCCCCGTCGGCACGCTTGTTGTAAAACTCGCGACGTCCCATGCCACCAAATGTCAATAGGCGCGACATCGACCAAGCCGGATTGATGAGCACACGCGGAATGCCGTGCAGTTGCTCGCCAAAGAGTCCACCCATCGACGAGGTCACCACCACATCGGGGCGTTCGTCTTCGATGAGCTGTGCGATGAGTGCCATTGCCTCTTGCGGCATCACAGGCAGGTCGGGAGCAATCACCGACACTCCATCGGCATAAAGCAGTTGGCGCAGCGTCATCACCGTGCCAGAAATGGTACGCTTGAAGCGAAACCATGCAAGAAAAAGTATCTTTTTTTCATTGGGAAAAATGCAAGAGAATAAAGCGTCCAGCGCGGCAAGATGTCCCACAACACTGACAGCTACCCAAACATTTAGGGACAACTGCTGCAGAGGGATTTCATCTGCCACCAGACAAACATAGCAATCGACAGATAGATGGAAGTTTATTCCACCTCAATCGTAGAAGTTCCGCCCGCACCTTGTTTCACCACCTTGATTTGTGGAGCAATCTGTGCGCGAATCTGTTCGGTGTGGCTCACCACTCCCACTTTGCGTCCTTGGCTGTCTTCGAGTGCAGCAAGCGCATCGAGCACCAATCCAAGTGAAGCCTCATCTAAATGTCCAAAACCTTCGTCGATAAACAAACTACCGATGTTCAAAGTTGTGCTGGAGAGTGAAGCCAATCCTAAGGCAAGTGCCAAGGAAACAATGAAAGTTTCTCCTCCCGAAAGGGAATTGACATAGCGACGCTCGTCGAGCATGTCATGATCCACCACTTCGAGCGTGAGTGAACCAGGGAACACATTCAAATCATATCGAGGGGTGAGGCGATGGAGATGGAAGTTGGCGTGTTGCACGAGGAGAGAGAAGGTGTAGCTCTGCGCCATATCGCGGAACTTTTTTTGCCTTCGCTCGAGCCAAACACAGCGTTAAGACGCGCCCATTCTTCGGCATTCTCTTTCGCCAGTGCCACTTTTTTTGCTCTGCGCTTCCGACTCCTTGATGCTATCTTCGTGTCGGCGCAATCGGTGCTTCACCCTCATCTTGTTCCCTTTGCTTTTGGCGATGTTCCGCCTCCAAGAGTGGCAAACTTTCCGTCAAGGCTTCAGGCTGTTCGGCTTCGGCATCCGAAGGGCGGTTGGCTTGACCTTGCCAGTTGGTATAGGCTTCGAGTGCCTGCTGCTTCTTTTGTTCGGTAAGGAGATGACGGTTTTTTGCAAGCCTCAATCTCCTGTCGCAGTGCTTGCCAGTCGCGAGGGTCTTGGAATATCCGTGCCAGTTCTTGTTGCTGCAAAGGCTCATTTTCGCGGTTGAAACGCGTGATTTCCATGTCAAGCTCCGTACGACGCTGACGCAAATCGACATCCGCACTCAGGCGACTTTGTGCCAAACTCTGTTGCTGTCCGATAGACTGCTGCAACTGAGCTTTGAGGGTGTTGCTATTTTGTTGGAGTTGTTGACATTGCGCAGTGGCTTCGTCAATGTTGCGTTGCAATTTTTCTGCCAAACTTTGCGGTGTGTCCTGTCCAAACATTCGCACAATTTCTTCACGATGTTCCGCCAGTTGTTCGCGCAGTTGGCTACACTTGCTGCGGCAATCGTTGGTCAGTTGCATTTGCTTTTGAGCTGTTTCCTTCAATGTAGCAATGCGCTGGCGCAACATTTCTAAGTCAGTGGTGTTAGTTGTGATTTTTTCGTTAAGCTGACGCCATTCATCGTAGAGTTCGCTCAGTCGCTTTAGATAGCCTTCGATAGCGTTTTCTTCGCGCCACCCCGACAGAGTGAGCAAATCGCCGAGTGAACCATACAGCGTTTCGATGTCCGTATTGCTTTTCATCATCAACTGATGAATGCGATGACCATTTTGGGTGCACACTTGAAGTTTGGTTTCTAAATCCATCTTCTTTTGCGACGACACACCCAGAGATTCTTCGAGCTTTGTCAGCTTTTCGTTCACCTCATTCAGCGCTTTAGTGTGGAAACGACAAGAAGCCAAATCTTTTTCGCTTTGTTGCATCTGTCGCTTCACAGCATCGAGGAGCATCTCGATAGTCGTTTTGCGCGCACCTCGGTTCACTTCAGCCGAACAGTCCACAAAGGAGGTGTCGAGGTCAGTAAACTTCTTCCAATTCTCCACAGAACTGCTCTGCTCTTGCTCTAGACTCTCCAGCAACTGCTTCTCGCTGTTTTGTTTCGACATCTGATCGCGTCTTTCTTCTTTGAGCTGCGCGAGCAAATTTCTTTTGTGCCTTGTAGTTATTTTTCGGCATCTAGATAGTCCTTTTTGAGTTGTTGTTGGCGTTCGCCCGACACCTGTTCCACCTCTGTGTGATAGGGATGGTGCGCACTTCCGCACACTGGGCAGGGCATGCCTTCTTTGAGCAGTTCACGGAGCTTTTCCACATCCTGCACCTGCGCCAACACAAACGCATCTTTCAGTTCTTCAAAGCGATTGAAACGCGATTGTTCCTCTTTTTCAGCCGCGAGAATTTCTGTTTCTTTCAGCTCGATTTGTCGCTTCCATCGCTGTTGATTCGCACGAAGCAGCGACATTTTTTCGTAACGATCGGTGATGGTTTGCCACGCTATTCTGGCTTCTTCCAACAGCATTTTACGTTGAATGTCGCGATTGTAGGACTCGTTGAGTTCCGCCTCCGAGATGTGCGCTATCGACTGCTGATGTCCCAAACGACTGGCACGCAGACTCGACAATTCATCTTCCTGTTCGCGCACCGTGGTTTTCACCTTATTCAACTGCTCCGTAAGGTTTTGTATCGTCTGATTCTCTTGTTGATACTCCTGCTCCCACTTCTCATAGTTATGTTTTTCTGCAACATATTGCTTGAGCTTCTCAATAATCGTCTGATAATTGTCAAACATTGAGCGATGAACGTCCAATGCCTGACGACGCAAATTGTCTTTTTCCAGATTTTCTTTCAAACGATTTTCTTCGTGCAAACGAGTGGTCAAATCCACATTGGTTTGATCCTGAGCCAACACTGCCTCATCTTTTGCCTTTTCGGCATCGATTTGTTGCTTTTCGAGCGAAGAAATGAGCCCCTGCAAACCATATCCACGATCGATGTCGGGACGGCGCAAGCGCAAAGTCTCTTGAGCTGCTAATTTGCGCTCATCAGCTTGTTGCAAATCTTGTTCGGCTTGCTTGCTCTGCGCTTCTTCTTGAGTGATTTTTAGTGCAATTCGACTCTCTTCATCTTTGATTTTTATCGATTTGGTTGGTCAGCTCATTGATTTGTTCATAAGCCGTGTGGAAGGGCAACACAGCATCATAGCGTGCCAAAGCCTTCTCTTGCTCACGCATGAGCAGATAGGCGCTATTGGCTGCCACATTTAACTTCATTGCTGCGTCGTATTGCGCTTTCAACTCCTCGTTCTTCTCATGCCACTGCAAGAAATGAGTGGTGCGCGCTTTGCGTTGTTCCAAATCGAGGAGGACACTCGCCAACTGTTGTTCGCGATGTTGCAATTCCACCACATCTTCCTCTGCCAAACGACCTTGCGACAAACCTTCATATTTGGCTTCTTCACTGCGCACTTCGCCCTCTGCCTCCTTGCTCATCTCGTAAATTTTTCTTCGAGATGCTGCCATAGATGTCGGTGCCGGTGAGCTTTTTCGAGCAACACACTCTTTTTCGGCAGATTGTGCTTTGAGGAAACTAGCGAAACTTCCTTGCGCCAAAAATCACAGTGCGTGAGAATTGTTGATAATCCAATCCTATCACACGCTCCACCGCCTCTTGCGTGTTTTTTTCTTGCCCGAAGCGATGCGCGTCACCTTCCCCTTGGGCGAAATCTCGTCCAAGTAGCGTTCCACCTCTCGGAAGGTCTCGTTGCGTGTCATGCTCACTTCCCAACCAGCTTCGTAAGTGCCGCCATTGGGCATGGAAAACCTCACACGCGCATAGCCACTTTGTGCTCCACGACGCAAATAAAAAAACGCGTGTCTTTGAGCGTTTTTCACATTGTTTTTTTCAGCACATAGTCCTTCTGCTCTTTCGACACCTTGTCCACTTTTTTTCGTCCAAACGTGGTGTTTCGTCGTAGAGTGCCAAACAAATGGCGTCGAGCAAGCTACTTTTTGCCAGCTCCAGTGTCGCCCGTGATGGCAAAAAGCCCCGCCGAACGCAGCGGTTCGGCAGTGAAATCTATGAAGTGTTCCCCTTCGAGAGAGGTGATGTTGCAAATGCTAATGGAATCTATCGTCATGTCGCCTATGAAATGTAGGATGCGAGGAGAAATATAAGGGAGGGAGCCTCTGGGCAAAGCCCGTGAATACTAAGCCTCTTGGAGCGCTTGTTGTGCCATTTGGAAGCGTTGCACCAAGGCTTCCGACATCTCGTTGCCAAACTGCGATTGGTAGCAGCGCTGTGCCAACTCTAGGGGGCTTATTTGCTCTAATTGTGTCTCGAGCGAAGGCAAAGTTTCTGTGGTTTGTGGTTCACGTTTTGCTGTTTCCGTGGTGACACGGCAGAAACGCACCGCTTTGTCTTCCAATAGTTTGGCTATCTTGGCACGCAATTCGGGTTCGGGTTGTGAGAGTTGCACATGGAGTTCCAGATAGGGCCAAGTTTCGCGAGGGGTTATGCCATCGTCTTTGGGCAAATCTGCCAAGAGCGACAGGAGTTTTTCGGGCGAAGCATAACCATATTTCGGCAGGGTGAGCAAATCGCACAAGGGGGTGTAGTCAATGGCACGCACCTCAGCGCGTCCACGCTCATCCACTTCCACCAGCATCACACTGCGCTTATAGTCCACCTCCGAGAAGGAGAGGGCTATCGGGCTACCCGAATAGCGCACCGTCTCGAGGTCTGCCACTTCCTGCGCCTTGTGGATGTGTCCCAGTGCCGTGTAGGCATAGCGTTTGCCCAAATCGCCCACCTCGACACAGTCTTGACCGCCCACCACCAAACGCTCGCTGTGCTCCTGTTCATTGACAAAAGCACCCACGGCATAAAAGTGAGCTGCCAGCACCACGGGAAGTTTTTTAAACTCACTCGCTTTGTGACATTTGTCCATCTGCTGCAAATGATATTTGATACCGCCTTCCACACTCAAATTGTGGGGATAGTCCATCGAGCGCAAGAAAGGCAGAGCATAGCACACCACAGCTGCCTCCGACGTGTGGCGAGGAGAAAGGGGAAGAATGTTGCGTTCAAAATCGATGTTTTCGCCCTTTCGCTGCACAGTGCCGCGCACATAGATGTTGTGCAGACGCAGCAACTCTTCGGCAGCTTCGATGCGCGCTCCAGAATCGTGGTTGCCCGCTATCACCACCACCTGCATTCCTTCATTTTCCTGCGTGCACTGGTTGAGAAAATCAAAAAACAAACGTTGCACCTCCACACTGGGGTTAGGCGAATCGAAGATGTCGCCACTGATGATGAGGGCATCGGGCTCTTCGTGCTTCAGCGTTTGGAGCAACCATTGGAAGAAATGGCGATGCTCAGCCACACGACTGTGTTGATGAAAGACGTTGCCCAAATGAAGGTCGGCGGTGTGAATGATTTTCATTGTAATCTTTGCGCGTGAAATATAATGAGATGGAGTATATACAGTATTGCGAAATTACGATTTTCTTGTCGCATAACCAATGTTTTTCGACAAAACCTCTCTGCGAAAAACTTCAAAAGGACTGCAAAAAGAATCCGACTCGTTGTCGCCCAAAACAAAAGCTTGTTTCTTTGCAAAAAACTCGTCACTTATCATTAAACTATCCATCTGCTTCATCAAACGAATACAACTTTACAAAGTCTAATTAATCAAATGATTATGAAACCAATTCATAGGTTCGCTAAATATATTTTCGTATCTTTGCCCATAAAAAGAAAAACCTTTTTCAGATGGCTAATAGAAATTTGAAAGAAGCGAAAGCTGCCAAAAACGACGAGTTTTACACGCAATATCACGACATTGAAGCGGAAATGAATGCTTATCTCGAATACAATCCCAACGTGTTTCGAGGTAAGACCATTTTGTTGCCTTGCGATGACCCAGAGTGGAGCAATTTCACGCGTTTTTTTGTGGCAAAGTTTGAAGAGTTGGGCATCAAGAAACTTATCAGCACGAGTTTTGCTCAAGAGAGCAAGAACTATAAAAGCGATTGGCAACCCACGCTTTTTGAAAGCGAAGACCCACGTTTTAGTGCCGAAAAGACAGCCATCTGTGGCAAGATATTCACCTTGACGGGCGACACGAACAAAAATGGTCGTATCGACATAGACGATTTAGAATGGGACTATCTCGAAGGGACAGGTGATTTTCGCAGTCCCGAAGTGACTGCCTTGCGCAATGAAGCCGACATCATCATTACCAACCCTCCTTTTTCTCTCTTTCGCGAATTTCTCGCTTGGATAGTGGAAGGCAACAAACAATTTGCCATTATTGGGAATATGAATGCTATTACCTACAAAGAGGTTTTTCCGCTCATCAAAGAGAATAAGATGTGGCTGGGGGCGACAGGTAATGGTAAAGATATGGTTTTCGGTGTTCCTGAAGGAGCAAAAATAGATGAAAAGGACAAACAAAAAGCTGCTCGGTTAGGCTATATTGGAAATTATACAAGATTAGGTAATTCATGTTGGTATTCAAACATAGAACACGGTCGTCGTCACCAGCCATTGGTTTTAATGACCATGGAAGACAACTTGCGCTACAACAAAAAGATGAAGGACAAGGAGGCATACGACCACTATGACAACTACGATGCCATAGAAAGTATCTTACACCGATGCTATCCCCTCCGACTACGAAGGAGTTATGGGAGTACCTATCTCTTTTTTAGATAAGTATTGTCCGGAGCAATTTGAAATCTTAGGGTGTACAGAAAGTGAAGGAAAAGGTTTCTCCAATGGATTATGGTATAAAGAGTCTGGAGTTGCACAACCACTTATCAATGCACAAAGAATATACAAACGTATTTTTATCAAAGCAACTTCTTAATAAGTATTCTTGCATACACTTCCTTTTTATAAATAGTAAATCGTTTTCCAGGAATGGGATTATCTTCAATGTATCTATCTATCCCTAAGATTTCAAATGTCTGATTAGGACACGTGCATATTTTCTTTCTCCATTGACAAAGGGATAACCGAAATTAAAACCATTGATAGACGTATTAGCCATTTGACCTAAGATTTCAACCAACTAACAAACAACGCACCCAATGACAACAGAATTACATATCGAATGGACAGTTGCAGACATCTGCAAAGGGTTTGTGTATAACGAACTAGAAGGGAAAGGACTCTTTGGGTTAGATGGTAAACTAACTATTCAACCTGAATATCAAAGACACTACATCTATAACGACGGAAAAAAAGATGTAGCCGTCATTGAGTCTATTCTCAATAGGTATCCGCTCGGATTGATTTATTTCAACCTCACCAACAACGGACAATATGAGGTGCTCGACGGACAACAACGCATCACCTCTATCGGAAGATTTGTCACTGGAAAATTCTCCATTGAAGACGACAATGGAAATATTCAATACTTCTCTGGACTTCCCGAAGAACAACAAAAGCTCATCTTAGAGTCGAAACTCTTGGTCTATGTGTGTCAAGGAGAAGAGAAAGAGGTGAAGGAATGGTTTAAGACCATCAACATTGTGGGTGTGCCCCTCAACGAACAGGAACTCCGCAATGCCATCTACTCGGGCGTCTTTGTGAACGCCGCAAAAAAGGTGTTTAGCAATTCGCAAAATGCGGAAATGCACAAGTGGGGACACTATGTGAAAGGTGACGTGAAGCGACAAGAGGTGTTGAAAGTGGCGCTCGAATGGGTATGTGCTAGTCGAGGAATGACGGTAGATGCCTATATGAGCCAACACAGACACGACACGCAAATCACAGAATTGGAAAACTATTTCCGTTCGGTGATTGATTGGGTAGCCACCACTTTCACTATGGTGGAAAACAATATGTGCGGTATTGAATGGGGCAGACTCTATGAAACTTATCACACCACGCCCTACAGCATTGCACACATCACCGAACGCGTGAGAGCTCTCCTCGAAGACGAATCTGTGCACTGCCCAAGAAATGTCTACGAATATGTGTTGGGAGGGGAACAACAACACGCTTTGCTCGATGTGCGCTTCTTTGATGAGAAAGATAAAAAGGCAGCCTTCAAACGACAAACTGAAAAGGCGAAAGCGGAAGGGGTGTCTAATTGCCCTCTATGTGCCATTGGCGACAACAACAACCGCACACGCATCTATAAAATTAGCGAAATGGATGCTGACCACGTGACGGCTTGGAGCAAAGGTGGGTCTACGACACTAGATAATTGTGAAATGCTCTGTAAATCGCACAATCGAGCAAAAGGAAACAAATAGAAGGTGTTCTGATTCAGTGCTTAGGGAGTGGGTTATCTCAGATATTATAACTCACTAATTAGTACAAGAATGCAGAAAACTTTTGAAGAACTCGCTCTAATGTGGAGCGAAAACAAACAGTCTATTGTGAAGTATTCCACGCTGTGTGCTTATCGGCTGACACTTCACACTCACCTCATTCCTCACTTTGGGGCAATGACCGAGATTGAAGAAGCTGAAGTGCAACGCTTCATCATTGAAAAAATAAGGAATGGACTGGCAAAAAAAACGGTGCGCGACATTGTAGCAGTGTTGCGCGCTGTGGTGAAATATGGTGCACGCTTGCACCTATGTGAAAGAGAGGACTGGCAACTAGACTATCCCACTACTGAAAGTGGAAGGAAGTTGCCAGTCCTCTCGTTGCGTCATCAAAGAAAATTGATGAAACATTTGATGGAACAACCCAACGCGAGAAACATTGGGGTGATGCTCGCTCTATGCACGGGAATGCGCATAGGTGAGGTTTGTGCTTTGAAATGGGAGGATGTTGATTTGACTCACAGAATGATTAGAGTGTGTAAAACTGTGGGACGCATCTATAATTGCGAACTTGGGGCTACTGAACGAGTGTTTTCAACCCAAAAACAAAACATTCCTTTCGCGAAATCCCTATTTCAAAATTGCTCTTTGAGGCTCTATGCGTTACCAAAAGAATGTCGTCTTCTCCTTTTGTGGTGGGAACAACTATTTATGCCACTGATCCGCGCACGTACAGAGATTATTTCAACCGACTACTTAAAAGGTTGAATATTACTCCTATTGTGTTTCACGGTCTACGACATACTTTTGCTACGCGGTGCATAGAAAGTCAATGCGACTATAAAACGGTGAGTAGCATATTGGGACACTCCAACGTGGCTACTACGCTCAACTTATATGTGCACCCTAATCTGCAACAAAAGAAACGTTGTATTGACAAGATGAGCAAATTTGTGGAAGGCAAGCAGTGATGCTTGCCTTTTTGATTTCATCTTTATCTGCTTAGTGTTGCTGGGCTTTGGGTGTTTCCAACAAGGGGGAGGTAGGCGCCATAACCTTGCTTTTCCATCTCGGCTTGGGGAATGAAACGCAGGGAAGCACTGTTGATGCAATAGCGCAAACCACCCTTTTCCTTAGGACCATCGTTGAAGACGTGACCTAGGTGAGCATTGCCCTTGTTGCTGCGCACTTCGATGCGCTGCATACCGTGGGAAGAGTCTTTGATGTTCTTCAAAAGATGGGCGTCTATGGGCTTGGAGAATGCGGGCCATCCACAACCGGAGTCGAATTTGTCGGTGGAGAGGAAGAGGGGTTCGCCTGTGGTGATGTCTACATAGATGCCAGGACGAAACTCGTGGTCGTATTCATTGGTGAAAGGACGTTCGGTGGCAGCGTTTTGCGTGACTTGATATTGGATTTCGGTGAGCTTAGATTTGAGCGTATCTGTGGAGGGACGCTCATACTTGCGCTGCGTGGTGTCGGCATTAGCTCGACGTGCTGCTGCAAAGAGTGCAGGAGACACGTGGCAATAACCACCAGGATTCTTGTCCAAATAGTCTTGGTGGTAGTCCTCAGCTGCATAGAAATTGCGGAGAGGTTCGATTTCTACTGCCACATTCTTACCGATGGCTTGTGCCAACTTGGTGCGTTCGGCTATGAGGAAGGGACGAGTGTCGGGATCGGTGTAGTAGATGCCAGTGCGGTATTGTGTGCCGATGTCTCCTCCTTGGCGATTGATGCTGGTGGGGTCGATGCTACGGAAATAGAGTTGCACGAGAAGGGTGAGGGGAAGAACCTCAGGATTATAAGTTACTTCCACAGCTTCGGCAAAACCAGTGGTTTGGAGCATACTTGTTCGTAGGTGGGATGATCGATGTTGCCATTGGCATAGCCCACTTTGGTGGAGAGAACGCCACGGATTTGCTTGAAATAGTGCTCGGTGCCCCAGAAACAGCCACCAGCGAAATAGAGAGTTGCAGTCTTGTTCATAGTTTGAGAAGAATTTGTGTCAGAAGGGGCGGAATTGTTGCTGCGACAAGCGATACAACAAACTGCTACCAACAGAAGGAGCAGTCCACGAAGAGGATTTTTCATAAGTCAGTTAGTGTTATATTGTGTTTGATTAAACCCAAATCGGTCATTAGACCGTTATAGTACAGTTCGTTATGGAGAAGATAACTTCCTGTCATCTTTCATTTTCTTGTTGCTCGTTCGTTCTCGCCGTAGCCCGCTACGCCTTCGAACTCACAATCAACCATCTACTCAACAATCTAATGAAATCTGCTCAGGATCTAATGACCGATTTGGGTTAAAGTTACAATCGTCTACACGACGGATGTTTTATAAAAACAGCTCTCTGATGAGTGCGTGGGACTCACCAGAGAGCTGATCGCATAGAGGGAATAAACCCGAGATAAATCGCTTATGCTTGATGGCTTTCTACCCACTTGCGGGCATTGACGAAGGCTTCGAGCCAAGGGGTGCAGTCTTCACCGCGACGCTCTGCAGGGTAGAATGGATTTTGCCAAGGGAGGAAGGCGCGTTCCAAGTGGGGCATCATCGCCACGTGACGACCGTCTGCGCTGGCAATACCGGCTACGTTGTAGTCCGAACCATTGGGGTTGGCAGGATAGCCCTCGTAGGAGTATTTGAGCACCACGTTGTAGTCGCTTTCGGGTTGGGGAAGTTGGAATTTACCTTCGCCGTGTGCAATCCAGATGCCAAGACGATCGCCAGAAAGACTCTCGAAGAGTACGCTGCGGTTGGTTTGCACCGTAACGCCTACGAAACCGCTTTCAAACTTGTGGCTGTCGTTGTGGAGCATACGAGCACGCTCTTTGTGTTCGGGATTGACGAGGTTGAGTTCCACCATAAGTTGGCAACCATTGCAACACCGAGGGAGAGAGTGTCGGGACGTGCATAGAAGCGGTCGAGGGCTTCCTTTGCCTTAGGATTGAAGAGGAAGGCTCCTGCCCAACCTTTGGCACTGCCGAGGACGTCGCTGTTGGAGAATCCACCACAGAAGACGATGAAGTTGATGTCGTCGAGCGTTTCGCGACCAGTGACAAGGTCGGTCATGGTGACGTCTTTCACATCGAAGCCGGCAAGATGGAGCATATACGCCATTTCGCGTTCACCATTCGTTCCTTTCTCACGGATGATAGCCGCACGAACGCCAGAGGGTGTGCGACGATCAGGAGAAACACCGAGGCTTTCAAACGTGCCTTGGAAGGAGGGATGGAAGTTGAGTTCGATGGGTTGCTCCTTGTAGTTGCGGAAACGCTCAGCTGCTTTGCCGTGGAAACTCTGATGCTCATCGAGGAGGAAGGAAGTGGAATACCACACATCGCGGAGGTGGTCGATGAAGAATTGGTATTCTGCACCATCTTTCTCGACAAGGAGGTGACGCTCTTCGGTGGGCACAGCGAGAGCAGTGGCTTTCACGCCATGTTCTGCCAAAATTGCTTGGAAGCGGGCTTCGTCTTTATCTGCCACTTGCACCAAGACTGCAGGGTTTCGGCAAAGAGTTGTTGCACGAGATCGGCAGCACCGAGGTTGTCGAGTTGGACACTCAGACCGCCTTCTGTGTTGGCGAAACACATTTCCAACAAAGCGGTGATGAGACCGCCTGCACTGATGTCGTGACCAGCGAGAAGGATGCCTTCTTGCACCATGGCTTGCACCGCTGCAAAGGCAGCACGGAAGTAAGCGGCATCTGCCACTGTGGGCACATCGCTTCCCACATAGCCAAGGGTTTGTGCGAAGGCAGAACCACCGAGTTGTGGAGCGAGCGAAGAGAAGTCGAGGTGATAAATCTTACTGTTGGGCTCATTTACTACAACAGGGCGCACTACTTTGCGCACATCATTGACTTCACCACCTGCACTCACAATGACGGTGCCTGGAGAAATGACCTTCTCTCCATCAGGATATTGCTGAGTCATGGAGAGAGAGTCCTTACCAGTGGGGACATTGATGTGGAGTTCGCAGCAGAAATCGCTGAGGGCTTTGACGCCTTCATAAAGACGCGCGTCTTCACCTTGCTGTGAACGGCAGGGCGCCACATCCAGTTGGCAGAAAGACTCACGCTGTCGAGTCCTTGTGCGAGGGGAGCCCACACAATGTTGGTGAGCGATTCGGCAACTGCCATCACCGAACCAGCGGCAGCATTTGCCAAACCTACTTGAGGAGCATGACCAATGGCAGTGGCGATACCGGCTTTTCCGCGATAGTCCAAAGCCACCACGCCACAGTCGGCGAGGGGGAGTTGGAGTTCGCCTTGGCATTGTTGTTGTGCCACCTTACCGGTTACGGAGCGGTCCACTTTGTTGGTGAGCCAATCTTTACAAGCCACGGCTTCGAGTTGGAGCACATTCTCGAGATATTCATCCAAGAGAGCTGCATCATATTGCGCAGTGTTGTAGTCGCGCTTCACCGTAGTATCGGTCATCACGGTCTTGGGAGAGTGACCAAACATTTGTGCTACGTCGAGATCGAAGGGACGCACACCGTCTTTTTGCTCGAAAGCGAAGTGAGCATCACCAGTGGTTTCACCCACCACATAGAGAGGTGCGCGCTCGCGTTCAGCAATTTTGCGCACTTGGTCGATGTATTCTTCTTCGATGAGGAAGCCCATGCGCTCTTGGCTCTCGTTGGCAATGATTTCTTTGGCAGAGAGAGTGGTGTCTCCGATGGGGAGTGCGCTCATGTCGATAGTACCGCCACATTCTTCTACGAGTTCAGAAAGACAGTTGACGTGTCCGGCAGAACCGTGGTCGTGGATGGACACCACAGGGTTGTGTTCTTCTTCGCAAAGCGCACGCACGAGGTTGGCTGCACGCTTTGCATTTCGGGATTCGCACGTTGCACAGCGTTGAGTTCGATGCCGGAACTGTAACGTCCGGTGTCTACAGAAGAGACAGAGCCACCACCCAAACCGATGCGGTAGTTGTCACCACCCACGACAACGACTTTATTGCCTTTTTCAGGAGTACCTTTGAGACAGTCGCGCTTTGTGCCATAACCCACGCCACCAGCGAGCATAATCACCTTGTCGAAGGCATAGTTCACACCGTGTTCTGCGTGTTCGAAGGTGAGCACAGAACCTGCGATGAGGGGTTGTCCGAATTTATTACCGAAGTCGGAAGCACCGTTGGAGGCTTTGGTGAGGATTTGCTGAGGAGTTTGGTAGAGCCAAGGACGTTCTGCCATGTTGCTCTCCCAAGGACGACCACCATCAAGACGAGGATAGGCAGTCATATAGACAGCTGTACCGGCAATGGGGAGCGAACCAACGCCACCGCCCATACGGTCACGAATTTCTCCGCCCGTACCTGTGGAAGCTCCGTTGAAAGGTTCCACAGTGGTGGGGAAATTGTGGGTTTCGGCTTTGATAGAGATGACACTCTCGATGTCGCGAATGACGAAATAGTCGGAAGTGTCGTGACGTGCAGGCGCAAATTGTTCCACCACGGGACCTTCTGCAAAAGCCACATTGTCTTTGTAAGCAGAAAGGATGCGATGAGGATTTTCTTTTGTGGTGCGCTTGATCATAGCAAAGAGTGCAGAGGGCTGTTCTTTGCCATCGATGATGAACGTACCACCGAAGATTTTGTGTCGGCAGTGCTCAGAATTGAGTTGTGCAAAGCCAAATACTTCACTGTCGGTGAGTTTTCTGCCGAGTTGTTGTTCGACTCCGTGGAGGTATTCCATTTCGGCAGGCGAGAGTGCCAAACCTTCTTGCTCATTGTAAGCATCGAGGTCTTCGACAGTGCGAATGGGCTCTGGTGTGTGACTGATGGTGAAGATGTCTTGATGGAGCCCTTCGTAGAGTCTTGGAGCATAGGGTCGTGATCGGCAGAAGCATCTTCCACGGGGAAGAATTCTTCGATACGCAAAATGCCGCTGAGATTCATGTTTTGTGTGATCTCAACGGCATTCGTGCTCCAAGGGGTAATCATTTCACGGCGGGGTCCAACATAGCAGCCCTCAAGTTGTGGGGCAGCTTCAAGCGTGGCTTCGCCAAAAAGCCAACAAAGTTTTTTCACTTCATCGTCGGAGAGCAGATGATCCACTTGTGTAGCAATGATGCTCTTCGCTGGTGTACGGAAAAAAGAAATCATTTGAGCAAGAATGTTTGGGGTTATACGCGTTTACCTTCGCAAAGGTAGCGATTTTTGTGCGGTTGTCCAATTTTATTCTACACTAATTGTAAGGAAGCAGCGACATATTTGTGAGAAAAATGTGATAAGTATGTGGAAAACTCGTGATGGTCTTGTTATTGACTTGCAATAAACAATTTCTACCCTAGTTTCGTTCTTGCCTCAACATCTTATTTTTGAAGTGATTTATATAGAGTTCCTTTGTGTACACACGATTTTGCACGTATTTCTTTGTGTAGTTGTTGGATATTATTATCTTTGCATTGAAACTCAACACTATACAATATGATGGTTATCAGTCTAAGCGAATTTCGCGCCAATCAACGCAAGTATTTCGACTTAGCGAGTACAGAGCGCGTCATTATCAGAAGAAATAAAGTAGAATTTTTTGCCCTTGTTCCAACCCACAATGAGGAACTGGATATTAGCGAAGATTTGAAATTGAAAATTGCTAACGCAAGAGAGGATTACAAGGCAGGAAAGGGTGTCGTATGCAAGACATTTGAGGACTCTCTAAACTTATTAGAAAGTTTGTAGGATGTACGAAGTAGTATACAGCGACGAAGTACTTCTTTCTATCAAAAAATACAAGAAGTCCAGCCCTCAATCTTATAAGAAAGTCGTGAAGTTAATCAATGAACTACACGAGCATCCTAGAACTGGCACTGGACATCCCGAAGCACTTAAAGGAATGGGAGGAAACATATACTCCAGGGAAATAAACAAAAAAGATAGACTTGTATATGAAATCTACGAAGAGCATATACGCATTTATGTGATTTCTGCTGAAGGACACTACAGCGACAAATGAAGCAACCGCAGGTGAGAAATAAAACTCATCTGTGGTTGTTTTGTATTTTGACTTGCAATAGACTCATAAGACACTTACAACAAACTCACAGAAAACTCGTGATAAACTCACGACAACAAAAAAAGAAACGCTCACAACTCTCTAAAAGCTGCGAGCGTTTCTTTCTCTATTTCACTATTTTGTAAGAAAAAATTGCGGAAGGGATTAAAATTCTTGTCCAAGCACGAAGTGGAACTGGCTTCCACCAATCTTCTGTCCGTATTCTGTTGTTTTGAAACCATAAGCCCAGTCGATACCCATCAAACCAACCATAGGTAGGAGGATGCGCACACCCACACCGGCTGAAGTTTTGAGTTTGAAGGGATTCATTCTGTTGATGTCTGCCCACGCATTACCAGCTTCGGCAAAGGCGAGGGCATAAATCGACGTAGCTTCAAGCATCAACGGATAGCGAAGTTCGAGTGTCAAACGTGTATAAGCATAGGCGTTTTGCCGACCAAGACCATTGTTACCGGTGTTACCGGCAATAGCACCATTTTCATAACCACGGAGGGCAATGACATCGCTGGCATATCCATAGCCTCCGCCGCTCATGCCGTCACCACCCATGTAATAAGTTTCAAAGGGTGACTTACGGTGCTTATTGTAAGCTCCGAGAATACCGAAGTCTGTGCGGGTCATAATCACAGGCACGTGGCGCAAACTGGAGTTGAGTGCCGTGTAAGTGCGGAATTTCAAGCTCCATTTGTGGTATTCAATCCAGCGATATTTATCTTGTGCTTCGCGATCATAGTTGATACTCTGCGGATTTGTTGCCAATCCTTCGTAGTTTTTACCATCGATCAACGAATAAGGTGGGGTGAACGACACAGAGAACGAGAAGTCCGAACCACCACGAGGGAAGATAGGATCGGTGATGCTGGAGCGCGACAAGGTGAGGGCAAGGTTGACATTGTTGCTCACCCCATTGCTGATGAGGAAGTAGCGCCAGTTTTTCAGGCTATAACGCGTGTAGTTGAGCGAGGCACTGAAAGAGAAGTAGTCATCTGGCCAACGGAGACGTTTACCAAACCCGATGCTAGCTCCAAACATTTGCATGTACTTGTCGGGATCGTAGTAGTTGGCATAGTTATAAGCACTAGAGTTCGTGCCATATCCATAGAGACTATTATAGTAGGAATTACTATAATAGCTAGAGTTCACGTCGGTGTAGCGAGAATAGAACGCTGACACGGAGAATTGGTTAGGACGCTTTCCGCCAACCAAGGGTCGATGAAGGAGAGAGAATAGTTTTGGTAGTATTTCGCATTACTCTGCACCGACACTTGCAAGGTCTGTCCATCGCCTTGGGGAATGAAGCCTGCACGCTTGTAGCCATTGCGACCAAAGAGATTTTGCATGGAGAAATTGGTGAATTTCACACTTGCACGGCCAATTATTCCCGTGGGTCCCCAACCAGCAGAGACTTCTATCTGGTCACCACCCTTCGTCACGAGAGGATAGGTGATGTCTACCGTACCCGTATTATCGTCGGGACGGATGTTTTTGAAAATCTCACTTTGGAGCACTTCATTGTCAAACTGCTTTGTAGCTGCCAATTCGCGCACGGAGCGTTGCAAGGCTTCGATGGAGAAGAGATCGCCTGGCTTTGTGCGGATTTCACGACGAATCACATGGTCATACACACGGTCGTTACCTGAGATGCGAACGCGATTGAACGTAGCTTGTTTGCCTTCGCTGATGCGCATTTCAAGGTCGATGCTGTCGCCCTCCACCTTGGTTTCTACAGGATCAAGACGATAGAACACATAACCATTGTTGTAATACTGCTTACCAATCGCATCTTCGTCTTCGCTGAGTCGCTTGTTGAGCAAAGTCTGATTGTAGAGATCGCCCTTTTTGATGCGGAGTTGTTGCATCAAAGCATCAGAAGGATAAACAGTGTTGCCCACCCAAGAGATGTTTCGGATGTAGTATTTCTTGCCTTGATTGAGCTTCAAGTAGACATCCACGTGTGTAGGATCGACCGTCACCACCGAATCGCTGAGCACCAAAGCATCGCGATAGCCCAAACTGTTCATTTTGTCGATGAGAAATCCCTTGTCTTCTTGATACTGCTCGGGACGGAATTTGCGCGATGCAAAGGAAATCCACTTTTGAAGGTAGAGCGGTCGCTCGTCTTCTTCATAGCGTTTTTCAAAGGAGTCACCAATTCGGGGTCTACTCCCGTGATGTGAATCTTACGAATGAGGATTTTGTCATTCTTATTCACATTGATGTCCACAATCATGTGGTTGTCGGCTGTCACATCTTCATGTTGCACCACCTCCACTTCGACATTCTTGTAGCCTTTTTCTTCAAAATACTTTTGAATGCGAAGTTTCGTGCGGTCCACGAGGTTGGGCGTCACCTGATTGCCCACACGCAGGGGCACACGTTGCTCCAATTCTTCGCGCTGTGACTTTTTGAGTCCATTCCATCGCAAGACAGAGATGCGCGGCTGCGCCGTGAGTTTGAAATGCAGATAGATTTGTCACCAACAATGCTATCAGCTTCCACTTTCACATTGGAGAAGAGACCTTGCTTCCAATAGTTCTGCACGGCACGCGAAATGTCATCGCCAGGCACGGCATAGGTGCGACCCACTTCTAGGTCGGCGATGTTCACCAATAGATCATTGTCATAGCCTTTAATGCCATCCACCACAAGTCCGCCCAAGACATATTGTCGTGGTTGGAGAGAATAGACGATTTCGGGCTTCGTCTGCGTGCTTTGTGCCGCGACAGCTAGAGGTGTCAGCGACAAGAGCAGACTTAAAAGGGAGGGGTGCAGATATTTCATAAACGGGATACGTTCGGGAGATGGTCTGTTGAGAGATGCCTTGCGTGACATGTGCCACAGCATCGGCAGAAAAGAAAGAGAGGGACTCACTTCAGAGCCTACCTCTGTGAGCAAGACTATTCTTCGTGGGAAGTCACCTGCTCAGAAGTTTTGCCAAATCGGCGTTCTCTACTTTGATAATCTGCGATGGCAGCATAGAGATGTTCCGCCGTAAAGTCGGGCCAATAAGTTTCTGTGAAGTAAAGTTCGCTATAAGCGCACTGCCAAAGCAAATAATTGCTCAAACGGAGTTCACCTCCGGTGCGAATCAACAACTCAGGGTCGGGCATAAAGCACGTGGTGAGCTTGTCTTGGAACGTTTCTTCGGTGATGTCTTCAGCACGAAGTTCTCCGCGCTGCACTTGCTCTGCCAGTTGTCGTGCCGCCTCGGTGATTTCCCAACGCGAGGAGTAAGACAAAGCGAGCACCATGGTCATACCGGTGTTGGCAGCTGTGTTTTGCTCACAGCGCGACAAGGCTTCGCACACAAATTCAGGGAGTCGACTTCGATCGCCTATGATTTGCAAGCGCACATTATTCGCCATGAAAAGTTCTTCTTCGAGACTCTCTATAATGAGTGCCATGAGGGCAGCCACTTCATGCGAAGGTCGATTCCAATTCTCCGTAGAGAAGGTGTAGAGTGTGAGATATTTCACTCCCAACTTAGACGCCGCCTCGGTGATGTCTCGCACCGTTTGTGCGCCCTCTTGGTGTCCCATGGAGCGTTCCAGTCCACGGGATTTAGCCCAACGTCCATTGCCATCCATGATGATGGCGATGTGTCGAGGGATTCTACTATTGTCGAGAGTGTTCATAAGTCAATCAGCTTTGTTGCACGTGGGGCAACGGGGTGAAAAGTCGTAAGTGAGAGTGAGTTGCAACAGTCCGATGTGGTCTTTGTTGCGGAAGAAATCGCTCTTCAGTGCGTGAGGAGCTTCGAGTCCGTCCCAAGCATCGGAAAGGCTAAACCGCATGCTCCAATCGAGAGCAAGGTTGAGTCGAGGTCGAATCTTATATTTCAGCCCCACTCCGATGGGCACTATCGGGGTCACAGTCCCCGATTTGCTACCATAAGCCGCGCCCAATCCCAACTGCAGGTAGGGCACTAGGCGGCGATAGCCTAAATAGCCACGATGAAAACCGTAGGGTAGGAAATGTATTTCATACACTGCCGCTAGGTCGAGCAATGTTCCGCTATAGCTATAGCGCAGTGGCTGCTTGTCGACAGCGGAGGGAGAAGTGGGATAGAAGTCTTTCAGTCCCGTGGTGTTCCCACCTATCGTGTGAATGTTGATCGAAGTGCGCAGGGCTAAGCGTGGATTGTAGATCCATCGCATCGTGCCACCGAAAGAAATCCCAGGATGACTCAACAAGGAGGGGTTGGTGTCGTCGAGAGGTTGCGACATCCCCACACTCACGCCCCACTCTTTGGTGAAGTATTCTTCGTTTTGTGCTCGGCTTTCGCTAGGGACCATCCAAAAGAGCCACCAGCACCCGAGGAAGAGAAGGAGAGTTCGTGTCATAGAGGTGAAATCGAAAGAGAAATCAGACGGGTTCTGCACAGTGATGCGTGCGAAGCGCACACTACGACCTGTGTCATCTGTATATAACGGCTTGACCTCCCTTTCTATTGTGTCGCAGGGGTAAGTATTGCCCCGAGTGTCAATGTCGAACGAAGGTTTTGCCTCCTTCGTTTGCTCAGAAAGTGGTGGAAGTGGTGTTCCACGAAAGGCGATGCAGACGAGCACGCCACACGCCATTGTCGGTGTGGATCCAGAGCTGTCCGCGAGCGTCTACTGCGGCTTGCATACGACTCACCGTTTTGGGGAAGTTTGCAGGCAAAGCCAAAGTGGGATGACTCACCCACGTTCTGCCGCGATCGCGACTATAGCGCAACACTGGTGAGCCTTCGGTGGTGCGACCTACCAAGAGCACTCCTCCATCATAAGGCAGCATCTGAGGATTCTCCAGCACAGGGGCAGTATATCCGCTCGTGATGGGAGGGGGCATCAATTCCAACGGAATTGATAGGTGCCACTGGTGTCCCATTTGCGTGTCCACACGTGTGCACTGCCGTTTTTGGTGCCATACATCACCCACTCTTGCAGATGATTCACAGCGCGTGCTGCAAGTACAGTGCCGGCTATGTTGGCATCGGGCAGATAAGCTGCGTCGGTACCGTCTACACTATCTTTGGTCCAAGTGGTGCCATCGGTGGAAGTAAATATCTCTGTGCCCTGCACACGAAACATGCGTCCTTCGCCTTGCACCCTTCCGGCGGTGGGGAAAGTGAATCCTTGTGCAGTCCACGCGGATTTAGTGGGCTGTGTCCAGGTCACACTGTCTCCTTCTTCGCGGTGCACACGCACTTCGAGCGTGTAGTTGCGACGCGACACTCCGTCTAGTCCATAAACATGGAGCGTACGTGTCTTAGTCAAATCCACTGCTGTGGTGGTGCTGAAGACTGTGTCGGACTGATTGAGCAAACTCACCAGGCGTGCCACGCCACTCACCGTAAACGTCTGTGGCTTGACACTGCTCAGATTTGTGCCGAGTGGGAGCGAGTCTTGGTTGTAAATGGTGTTGCGCTCCTGATCGATGGTGAAAGCATAGTTAATACCAGCGATATTTGCACATAACTGCTATCTTTTTTGCCATCTGTAGTGCGTTTGTGTAGCGTGCGCTGCAGATTGCCCAGTCCAAAGGAAGTGACCACACAGTCTGTCGACACTTCTGCTGGTGAAGTGGTGTCGTCGTTGAAACATGCCGTCAATAAAGTAGTGCCCAGCATGAGGCACGCCATAGCAGGCAGGAGAGTATTCATTGGTTTCATGTGGCTACTTGTGAGTGCGTGAAAAGTGTCGGTTCGGACGATGTCCAACTTAGGCACTATATATCAATGTGCAAAAATAGAAAGACTTTTCCCAACTCAGAAACAAAAATCTGATTTTCTCTCTTTTTTTGCATTTTTCGGCTAGATTCTGCCGTATGAGTCTGTATATTTGTCCTTTTTCAGACTTTTCCTCTTTCTTAGGTTGATGGCTTCTTGATGGCTCTTTGAGCTGCTTCGATGACTCCTTCTCGCGCCACCCTCTTTTTAGCATATCATGAAGCTATAATCCATTCAGACATCTATAGGTTTCACGCGGAGGGGAGCACACGATTGTTTTCCCTTTTAGAAAATCCTGTCTATTCCTCCTTCTATTTTGCAGCGTGCTCCACTCTTGTAGGGAAGCCACCAACGAGAGTGCACCGAGACTTATCCACTTTTCCACACGCTTTTCTTTCTTCATCATTATATAAGTTCTTTTCTTTTTTAGAAGGAAAGAAGAGAAAGAGAATGACTTACTAAAAAAAGACAGAAAAACTACTGGTGTAGGTATAGACGTTGTGGAAAATGTGGATAAATATCTTGTGATAGCTTCCAATGCCTTAGTATGAACGAATTGCAGTTTTTCCAGCCACGTGGATAAACCTACTTATCCTTGTGAATATCTCATGTAGAACTTTGATGAAACTGTGGAAATCTGTTGATAATAAGTCTTTTGGTTCTTCCTTCAATGAGCTAGGTGTGAGTGGGAGTTATCCTTAGGTTGTGCAAGGATTTTCCACTATTTTTCCACCTCTTTTTCCACAATACTTTTACTTCCTTACAAGATTCATTTTCTGGTTGGCATCTTGTTGGTCGTTCGTTCTTGATGTAGGTCGCTATGTCTTCAGACTAACAACAAACCATCTGTTCAGCCATCCAATAAAATAGGTTCAGAATCTAATGACCGATTAGGATTTAATAATGGTGAAAAACTCCCTCTCTCGCGCATGCGCGTACGCGCGCACCCTGCACTTTTGCACTTTTTGCTTTCACAACCTTCACCGATTTCCGTGTAATTCATTCTATTCTAGTGGATTATCGGTGTCTTATAAACATCTTTTTAATGTTTCACGCTGAATGCTATGAAAAATGGGCGAAAAGACCCCGTAGGAGAGGAAAAAGGGTGGGAAAGCAGGCGGGTCAGTAACCAGAGCAGTTGGGGATGGTTACAGTGTTTTTTTGGGTGTGTGGGAGGGGGTGATAAGAAAACTCGGAGCTTTTCTTGAAAATGTCCAACGTTTTTGAGAAAATGTCCAACGTTTTTCGGAAAATCTCCCACGTTTTTTTGCGTAAGTCCTTGAATTTCATTCATTTTTTGGACAGCAATAGTGGGTGAGTGTGAAGGTTGTGAAAGCAAAAAGTGCATCATCGCTGTAGCGTGCGCACGCGCGCGAGAAACTCGTACTGGTGCTTACATCGTTTATGGAAACTCATCCAACGGGCTTTGTAGGTAAACTGGGACTTACCCCGCTTCTTTTGCTTCATCAAGGATTATTCTGCATTGCTGCACAGGTGAGCTCTGATTTTCGATTCACAAATCCACTATTCCAACAATGGCGCGCAGTGAGGGCTGTGAAAGGCGGAAGAAACTATACGGGAGAATATCCTTTGTTTATGCCGTTATTGTAATATTTATATAGCAAAATACTCTACTAGTGAAGAAAAAAGTGCAGTTTTCTGGAGATTTTTCTCTCTTATCCCCTTCATCTACCCCTATATGTGTAGGAAGGATGACATAAGAAAAATAGAAATGTAAGCAGATGTCAGGTTAAGGACAAAAAATGGACGCAAGTTATTTGCGTCCGAAGTCGGCAGGGATTTCGCCCCACTCTTGGGTTTCCCACTTCAAAATACGGGTGGTGATGCGACGCGCTTTGAGCCATTGTTCGGCACGCGCAATCATGTCGAACAAAGGAGCGGTGCGCTCTGTCTGTTCGAGCGTGGTTTTGCACTGCTTGTGGCGTACCCAACTGATGGCTGTACGGCTGTCGCTATAGATGGTGATGTCTTTGAGTCCTTGTTTCTCTATCAGTGCGAGAGCGTGGACAATGGCGAGAAATTCGCCAATGTTGTTTGTGCCCAACACTGGACCATAGTGGAAAATCTCCTCTCCTGTGCCGAGATAGATGCCGCGATATTCCATGGGACCAGGATTTGGCGCAGGCTGCATCGACGACGACGGTGGAAAATCCCACCTTCTCCATCACATCGGGCGAGGGCATGAGGATGGGACGCTCTTTGGGAGAATGCGGTGAGAGGGCAGCAAGCGAAGTGTTGGCTTTTCGGAGGGCAGCTTTTGAGGTCTGTACTTCTGAGGTGGCACGTGAGGCGATGTGATGCTCGGGTGCTTCTCGAAAGGCTTGTTGGGCAGCTTCGGCAGTGTCGAAGGCTTTATAGCGCGCATTGGAAAAACCTTTTACTTGTTCGGCACAGTCATTCCAGTTGTCATATACACCTGGATTGTGACCTTGCCACACGACGTAGTATTTCGGCTTTTTCGACATAGGGTTGTATCCTATAAATGATGAACTTTCGAGATGGGAATTCTACAGAATCACTGACGACTTGAAAGCTACATCGGAGTGGTGATAAACAAAATGGGCGGTGACATGTTCGCCACCGCCCATGATAGAGATGCTTAGTGGTTATGGATTACATGCGCTCAGGCATTTCGATGCCGAGGAGTTCCATGCCGAGGCGTACCACCTTCGCCACGTTGCGAGAGAGGATGAGACGGAAATTGCGCTTCGCTGCATCTTCTTCGCGGAGAATTTGGAATTCGTGGTAGAATTGGTTGTAGAGTTTCACCAATTCGTAGCAGTAGTTGGCAATGCCCGAAGGAGAATAGTCTTCACCAGCAGCTTCTACCACACCGCGGAAGTCTGCCAAACGCTGGATGATTTCTTCTTCCTTCGTAGAGATTTCCACACCAGTTGGCAATTCTTCGCTGAGGACGATGCCAGCGTCTTGTGCTTTGCGGAGGATAGAGCGGATGCGAGCGTAGGTATATTGGATGAAAGGACCTGTGTTGCCGTTGAAGTCGATAGATTCTTCAGGATTGAACACCATGTTCTTGCGCGCATCCACCTTGAGGAGGAAGTATTTGAGTGCGCCAAGACCTACGATGCGAGCTACTTCTTGCTTTCAGCTTCGCTCATGTCGGTGTTTTTGCCGGCTTCGTCCATGGTGCGACGAGCTTGTTCGATCATGCCTTCTACCAAATCGTCTGCGTCTACCACGGTGCCTTCACGGCTCTTCATCTTACCGTTGGGGAGTTCGACCATACCATAAGAGAAGTGCACGAGGCTCTTGCCCCATTCAAAGCCGAGACGGTCGAGGAGGAGAGAGAGAGGACTTGGAAGTGATAATTTTGCTCATTGCCCACCACATAAACCATCTTGTTGATGGGATAGTCGCGGAAGCGGAGCTTAGCAGTACCGATGTCTTGGGTCATGTAGACTGAAGTGCCGTCGGCGCGGAGGAGGAGCTTTTCGTCCAAACCTTCTTTGGTGAAATCAGCCCACACCGAACCATCTTCGCGGCGATAGAACAGACCTTTGGCGAGACCTTCTTCTACCTTTTCCTTACCTTCGAGATAGGTGTCAGATTCGTAATAGATTTTGTCGAACGACACACCGAGGGCTTTGTAGGTTTCGTCAAAACCAGCATACACCCATTCGTTCATCTTGCGCCAAAGAGCACGCACTTCTTCGTCGCCTTGTTCCCACTTGCGGAGCATCTCGCGAGCTTCTACCATCAAGGGAACTTCAGCTTTGGCGCGTGTTTCAGCTTCTTCTTCGCCTACACCTTGTGCGATGAGTTGCGCTTTGAGCTCAGCCACTTCTGCGCGATAGTGTTGGTCGAAAGCTACGTAGTAGTCGCCCACGAGGTGGTCGCCTTTCTTGCCAGAAGATTCGGGTGTTTCTCCGTTGCCATATTTGAGCCAAGCGAGCATAGACTTGCAGATGTGGATACCGCGGTCGTTGACGATGTTGGTTTTCACCACACGTTGGTTGTTGGCTTCAGCGATTTAGACACTGCCCATCCGAGGAGGTTGTTACGCACGTGTCCGAGGTGGAGGGGTTTGTTGGTGTTGGGCGAAGAATATTCCACCATGGTGAGTGGACTTTCGTCGTTGGGGAGCTGAAGTCCGTAGTGTGCATCGGCATCGATTGTTGCGAGGAGCTGCAACCATTGAGCTGGTGCAATGACGAGGTTGAGGAAGCCCTTTACCGTGTTGAAAGAGGAGACAAGGTCTGTGTTGGCGATGAGCCATTGTGCGATGTCTTCACCTGTTTCTTCGGGCTTCTTCTTGGAGATGCGCAAGAAGGGGAAGGTAACGACAGTGAGGTGACCCTCGAAGTCGGGACGTGTCTTCTGCACCTGCACTTGATCGGCAGTGACGTCAGTGTCGTAGAGGGCTTTGATAGCCTTGACTACGGCAGCAGTGAGCAATTTTTCGATGTTCATGAGCTGTATAGGAATCTTTTTTTGTTTGTCTATTTTTTCTCATTCTTCCACACAAAAGTGGCAGAAATGGGTTGGTGGTCTGAATAAGGAGCTTCTTCGTCAACTTTAGCTTGAATGGGCTCGAAATCTTTGGAACAAAAGATGTGGTCGATGCGCACTCTGATGGCATTACGTCGGAAGGAGAAACCAAACCTTGACCGGCTTTGCGGAAAGCATCGGTGAGTCCTAAACTTGCCACGCGATGGCGGGTGTAGGAAATGGGAGTATCGTTGAAGTCTCCACAAAGAATGACGGGTTTGTCTTTGTGTTGTGCCAAATAGTCTTCCACGGCATCCACCATTTCAGAGCGTTCCGTGGCACTATGGGCTATTTTTGAAAACAGGGTCTTGGTGTTGTTCCACTGACTGCGCTTGTTTTCTTTGGATTTGCCGTGCATCATGTCGGTGTAGCCTTCGAGCGTGGGACCTGAGAGGAGGTTGGAGCGGAAATGACAATTTACGACAATGAGTTCTCCGCGTGGATGCTGCAAGCGATAGCCGTAGATGGCATTGCCAGGATAGGCAATGATGAGTTTTTGTTCGAGAATGGGATAGGCACTAATGATGCCTACCACTTCTTCTTGTGTTCCCTCATAACTTATATAGTGCGTTGGCGTTGGAGCAAAACGACTTTCTATCTTTTTGAGATTATCGGGGTTGGCTTCTCCTTCTTGAAAACAGATGATGTCGGCGTGCTGATCAATGAGATAGCGCACCAGTTCGTCTTGTTGTTCCATACCTCTGCCAAAAAAGAAGGTGTTGTAGCTCACGACTTTGATTTGGTTGGCAGTAGCAGTGGTGGTTTCATTGTCGATGAAGGGATGGATGGGACAATAGGTGTAGATGTGCTGTGCGCAAACGCCCAGTCCTATCAAACCGAGCAACCACGTTTTGCGTGGCACAAAGAGTAGTCCTATGATCCAAAGGAAGAGTGTGCCGAAGAGAAATATGGGAAATGCTAAGCCTACGACTCCGATCCACTTGAAAATACGTGGGTCGATGTAGACACTAGCGGCAGAAATCCATAATCCCAAAATGGAAATACCCAATGCTCCCGACAAGAGCATTCCAAAGATGTGCGCCATGGGGGAGGGGGTGGACGCATCTTTGCGTGAGTTTTGGGATTTTGAAAAGAACGGCATATATTCGGATAAATGGACAAGTAGTTTTCCTTAAGAAACAAGGAGAAGTTGCCCGTAGAGTTTGGATTTATCGTCGACTATTATTAAACAACTCTTGTTTTTCTGCTTCCGTTAGAGAGGCGTAGCCGGAGCGGCGCACTTTCTCTAGGATTTCATCCATGCGTGCTTGTTGAGCACGACGTTGCGCATTGTAGGCTTGGTCGGAATTGGAGGGATTTTGATGTGAAGCCCCGTTGGAGTAGTTGCCACCTTGGCGCTGTTGCTGAGAGGAGGAACCGGCGGAGAAGAGATTTTTGAAAAAGTTTTCGACAGCGGCTCCGAATTTCTCAAAGGCTGTACGGATTTGTTGGAGAAAACCTCCCTTGTTTTGCTGATATCTGCCGCTGTTGGTGTTGTAATCTCCGTTTTGTTGCGTGCCGCGATAGTTGTTCCAACCTTGGAAGCCAGCTTGTCTGCGCTCCGTCTGCTTGCGCCAATAGCGGAAGATGAGCCAACCAAAGAACATACCTCCGAGGTGGGCAAAGTGGGCTACGTTGCCGTTGGACGTAAAGGCGGAATAGGCTTCAATGGCTGCATAACCGATGACGAAATATTTAGCTTTCATCGGGATGGGAGGGAAGAGGAGCATGATGCGCTCGTTGGGGAAGGTCAACCCAAAAGCCAAGAGTACGCCATAACAAGCCCCACTCGCACCGATGGTCACCCACTGGTCTAACAGAGAACTCATCGGCATGATCACGCCGTTCACATTGGCTGCATCATAGTGTGCCATGCCAGAGAAATAGTATTCTCCAAATTGCCACAACTCTTGACAGAAAGCAGCGCCAATGCCGCAGATGAGATAGTAGATGATGAAGCGTTTTTGCCCCATGGTTTGCTCAATGATGCGACCAAACATCCACAAACTAAACATGTTGAGCAAGACGTGACTCCACGAAGCATGGAGAAACATGTAGGTGAGTGGTTGGTAGATGCGAAAAGCAGGGGCAAGCACAAAGTGAAGCCCGAAGAGTTCGGTGAGCACATCACCATAGCGCGTCGAAATCACCTGTTGCGCCATGAAGAGGATGATGTTGATGAAGAGGAGATTGCGGGTGATGGGAGGGATATTTTTGAACATAAGAGAGGGGTAAGTGCAGTTTTGAAGCTGGGGCAAGGGATGATAGAGCGTTACTCGGAAGGGATGGACAAAAAAGCTGCGAACACAAAAATGAAAGATACCAGGAAACTATATCTTCAATTACGAGTATACCTTCAATTATGAGTTGTACTATTCTGGTCTAATAACCGATTGGGATTTAATTCAACTCTTTTACTACTCTTTTTTCTTGACTTTCAGTGATCATCCACGAGAAATTCATACTTCTCCGAGGAAATCCCGTGTGCTTCAAAATACATTCTCACAAAAACGACATAGCTCGCGAGGCACTGCGACGGTAAGTCGTAGCGCAACTCGCGAGAATGTATATAGGGAGATGAGATAGTCTCAGGGGCGGATTAGAAATCGAATTTTTCGATTTTCATAAGTCCGAGTTCTTTGAGCTGAGCCACGTAGGTTTTGAACTCCTCGCTAGCAGCATGAGCTTCGAGAGCTGCGGCATTTGTCCAAGTTTCGCAGAACATGAACACATCGCTACGAGTGCCGCTTTCAAATACGTCGTAAGACACGCAGCCTTCTTGCTTTTGGCTAGCAGCGGTGAGTGCGAGAGCAGCCTGAAGTGCTGCATCATATTTACCTTCGTTGGCTTGAAAAAAACAATTGATACGAATCATGTTATGTAAGTTTTTAGTGTTGATAATACATCCTAGAGGATTAGAAATAGTAAGTCGCTTGCACGTTGAATGTATTCAGACGATAAGCAGGCAGCACCTTTTGACCGGTTTTTATTTCTACGGAGTTGAGTATTTTTTCTCCCATTTCGCCAAGTGCTACGTTGTAGCCGATACCGAGATCGAGGTGACCACCGAGTGCCACACCCGCACCAAAATTCCAAGTAGTGGTGAGGTTGTTGGTTTTATACACGGTGTTGTCGATCAAAGCGGAGAGATTCACCTTGTTACTTCCTAATCCATAGGAAAATTGAGGACCAGTGGCGAGATATACACCCACTTTTTGCACGGTGAGATTGAGTTTCAAATTGAGTGGAATGTCTACAGACTTCAATTTTTCCGTCACTTCGAGATTGCCAGCAGCAATTTTGTATTCACGTTGGTTATAGTGCAATGCACCTTCTACGCCCAATCCTGCAAACAAGTCCATGTAGGCTTTAGGACCGATGAACCAGCCCGAACCGTTCTTACCTTCGAGCGTGCGAGTCAAAGCTGTCTTGTCGAAGGAGGCAGAAGTGAGGTTATAACCTCCCGTTACACCGAAGCGAATATCGCCAAAAGCATTCGCTGAAAGAGCAGTGGTGAGGAGCACCACAAGTGTAAGCAAAGTCTTTTTCATAAAGCTTTGTTGATTAGTGTGGAAAATAGGAGTTCTTCCCACGAATTAAACATGAGCGGCAATCTCTGGTTTGCGTGCTATGTGTGGTGTGTTTACATGTGGATAATCACACGTTCCACATAGTACACCAAGATGCCTGCAAAATAGCCTGCTGCAGCTACCCAAGTAATCTTCTTCATGTACCAGCCGAAGGAAATCTTTTCGAGTCCCATTGCCACTACGCCTGCTGCACTACCGATGATGAGCATAGAACCACCCACACCAGCACAGTAAGCCAGTAATTGCCAGAAGATGCCGTCTGATGCAAAGTCGCCAGCTGGAACAATGGGATACATGTTCATGCAACCAGCCACGAGAGGCACATTGTCCACAATGGAAGAAGCCACACCGATGGCACCAGTGACGAGGAAGTGATTACCTCCCGACACTTCATTGAGCCATTGACCAAAGGCAGGGAGAACGCCTGTTTCCTTCAAAGTAGCCACAGCAAGAAGAATGCCAAGGAAGAAGAGAATAGTGGTCATATCGATTTTGTGGAGAATCGTAGCCACACGTTGTTTCATGGTGCTATCGCGATGAGCTTTGCGACGGTAGAACACTTCGGTCACTGTCCAGAGCAAGCCCAACACGAGGAGGATACCCATATAAGGAGGAAGTTCGGTGAAACTATGGAAGAGAGGCACTGACAAAAGACCACCCACACCGAGAATAAAGATGATGTTGCGCTCTATTTTTCCGAATTGGTGACCAGCATGCGCAACCACTTCGCTGCCTTCTGCAGGAGCACTTAATTCGCCTTTGAGTTGGAACTGTAACAAAAGAGCTGGAATCACCATCGCCACAAGGCTAGGAATGAAGATTTCTTTGATAACACCACCTGCTGTCAAGCTACCTTTGATCCACAACATGATGGTGGTGACGTCGCCAATGGGAGAGAAAGCACCACCAGCATTAGCTGCAATCACAATGAGTGAGGCATAGATGAGACGGTCGTTGTGGTTGTGCACCAATTTGCGCAACACCATGATCATCACAATCGTAGTGGTGAGGTTGTCGAGCACAGCAGAAAGGAAGAAGGTGATGAAAGAAATCTTCCAAAGCAAAGCACGTTTGGAGCGCGTGTCGAGCGCATCGCGCACAAAGTTGAAACCGCCGTTGGTGTCAATTATTTCCACAACAGTCATTGCACCCATCAAGAAGAAGAGTGTTTCGGTGATTTCTCCCAAATGTTCGCGCAAACTGTGTTCCGAAACGTATTGCGCTACACTGCCATCGCCAATGCTTTGCAGCACTTCGGCAGAAAGATATTGAGCTGCGCCTGTGGTGTACAACACCCAGCAGATAACACACATGAGCAGGCCACAGCCGCTTTATTTACTTTTAGCACATCTTCGAGCGTTATGCAGAGATAACCCAAAAAGAAGACGGCTACGATGATAGAAGTTAGCATAGAATGAATAAAGAAATGAGTTATAGATAGAATGCTTGCGCAAATTTCGCGAAAAAAATGGGCATAGGCAAAGTTTTTGACGCTGATTTACGTTCTCTTCTGCGAAAATACTCAATAAAGATGAGGAGATTTCGGTTTTTATCCTTATTTTTGCATAGTTATTCCACGCTTATTCCTATGAAATCTTGGCTTCGTAGTTCAATGGATAGAACAACCCTCTCCTAAAGGGTAAATAGGGGTTCGATTCCCCTCGGGGCTACTAGCACTTTGTTTGTTTTGGTGCTTTCACGCTAGCTCATTTTAGGAGCTTTCGTGGGTGACATCGTGAATGCTAGACAGAGTGCTGTGTGCATTTTCACCGATATTGATCTACCACCATGTCTTCCTCTCCTATTCGTTCGTTTGAGCAGTTGCACCATCATTTGGCGCAGCTCCCTTCTCGTTGCCGTGTGGCAGTGGCACATCCTGCCGATGCACACACCCTCCAAGCCGTGCTCGAGGCTGTACAACTCGGCTTTGTAGACGCCTTCTTGGTGGGTGAAGTCTATGCTCCTTTGTTGGAAAATATTTCCTCCGAAATAGCTGCTTGGGTGCACCACATTCCAGCTTCCGATGCTGGAGCCGCGATGCAACAAGCCGTGCAGATGGTGCATGATGGAGAAGCAGATGCTTTGATGAAAGGTTTGGTGAATACCGACGATCTCTTGCGCCATGTGCTCAACAAACTATGGTCTTCGCCAAGAAGGAGGAGTCATTAGTCATGTAGCAGCTTTCTACTTACCGCAGTTGGAGCATATCGTGCTCATGTCGGATGTAGCGGTGATTCCCTACCCTTCGCCTGAGCAACGCCGCGCACAACTCACTTATGCCACTGCCCTAGCTCACCAGTTGGGCATCGAAACACCTCGTGTGGCTTTGTTGCATTTTTGTGAAAAGGTGAGCGAAAAATTCCCTATCACCCTCGATTATGCAGCTTTGAAAGAAGAAGCAAACAAGGGAGTTTTTGGAAAAGTCATCGTAGATGGTCCCCTCGATCTACTTTGTTCGCTTTCGCCCCAAGGACTTACCGATAAGCACCTCACTAGTGTGCTCGAGGGGCAAGCCGATGTTTTGATTTTCCCAGACATCGAAACCGGCAATGCTGTCTATAAAACCCTCTCTTTTCTTGTGCCTAAGGCAGAAGCCGCCTCGATGCTCGTAGGCACCACCCATCCTGTGGTGCTCACCTCTCGTGGTGATTCGATAGCCACAAAAGTCAATAGCCTTGCTTTGGCTGCCATTCAGACTAAAAAGGACTAAAACCATGCGCATTCTAGTCATCAACCCCGGTTCTACCTCCACCAAAGTGGCGGTCTACGAAGACGAACGTCCTGTGCTGCTCCGCAACATTCGCCACACTGCCGAAGAGTTGAGGGCATATCCCACTAGTTTCGACCAACTCCCACTGCGTCAAAATAAAATTATACAGACGCTCGAAGAAGAAGAGATTCCATTTGCTTTCGATGCCATTGTGGGACGTGGCGGTCTCACACACCCCATTCCGGCTGGTGTCTATCGTGTCAACGCGCAAATGCTCCACGACACGCGCACAGCCATCCGACAACACGTCTGCAATTTGGGTTGTCACATCGCGGCTGCACTCGCCAGTAAGATAGACCATTGCGAAGCCCTCATTGCCGATCCTGTGATTGTCGATGAGATGTGCCCAGAAGCCCGCATCTGTGGCAGTCCCGATATGCGTCGCAACAGTGTGTGGCATGCCCTTAATCAGCGTGCCACGGCTCGTCGTCACGCACTTTCCATTGGTTGCCATTATGAAGACCTTGATCTCATCGTGGCTCATCTGGGAGGCGGCATCACTATAGGTGTGCATCATCACGGACGCACCATCGATGTCAATAATGGACTGGATGGCGAAGGTCCTTTCTCTCCTGAGCGTGCAGGAACACTCCCCACTGCTGATCTCATCCGCATGTGTTTTAGTGGAGAATATACTGAAGAAGAGTTGTTGCGATTTGTTGGAGGAAAAGCCGGTTTGGTGGCATGGCTCGGCACCAGCGACACACGCGAAATTTTAGACCGCATCGAAAGTGGTGACGAAGAAGCGAAACTCGTCATGGACGCTATGATTTATCACATAGCCAAGGGCATCGCTGCCCAAGCAGCAGTGCTTTGTGGTCGCTATGATGCCATTCTCATCACTGGAGGTTTGGCGCACGCCCACTACATCACCTCGCGTCTGCGAGAACGTGTGTCATTCATTGCGCCCGTTCACATCTATCCTGGTGAGAACGAAATGGAGGCTCTCTCGCAGAAAATGCCTTGGCTGTGCTGCGCAATCAGCGTGAAGTGCTGGAATATCAATAGCCGTTGCTCCTCTCTGAGCAGAGGGGTGGTGTTTTTATGCAATGTTCCCTTTATTTTGTGGATTTATCGTGAGGCAAACTTGGTCAGTTGTGGCGCATTCCGTAACTTTGCTTTGACGTGTGTGGCAGATTATGACTGCTCCATACATACCCTTTCACCTAGATATTTCACCCCAACAATATGCCTCAAAAACTACAAATCGAAGAAATGAACCGCCTGGATGTGGCGGCTTTCAAAGCAGCAGAGAAACTCCCCCTCATCGTTGTGCTCGACAATGTGCGCAGCGTTCACAATGTGGGAAGCATTTTTCGTACTGCCGATGCATTTCGACTCGCTGGTGTGTGGCTTTGTGGCATCACGGCAACACCCCCTTCAGTGGATATACACAAAACGGCACTCGGAGCAGAAGAGTCTGTGGATTGGCGATATTTTGCTACCACTGATGAAGCCATCGCCACCCTCAAAAAGGAGGGATATGTGGTGGCTTCTGTGGAACAATGCCACCGCTCTACTCTACTCACCGATTTTCAACTGGATGACACGCAGCGTTACGCGCTCGTGATGGGGCATGAAGTGCACGGAGTGGCGCAAGAAGTGGTGGATGCTTCCGACCTCGTCATCGAAATTCCACAAATGGGCACCAAACACTCAATGAATGTGAGTGTGGCTGCCGGTGTGGTAATGTGGGAGTTTGTGCGCCAATGGCGCGCTCTCGGACATTGAATCTCCGCGCTTCCTTAACCTTTGCAGCACAGTTGTCAATATAGTGGCAATCTTCTGATATTTTCTCCCTTAATATCCCTACCTTTCCTTGTATATTTCCCTCGCTTAAATCCAAACTATGCTCTCCACTGTTCACACCATAGCCATCAATGGTCTCGATGCTAGCCGTGTGCTCATCGAAATCAATGTCACCCCTTTAGTCAACCGCGCGATGCGCTCTATGTCATGGTGGGGCTGCCCGATAGTGCTGTGAAGGAGAGCAAGACCCGTGTGCGCTCTGCCATGGAAAACAGTGGATACAATGCCCGAGGAGCAGCGGATGTGGCAGTGAATTTTGCGCCTGCTGATGTGAAAAAGGAGGGAAGTGGCTATGACCTTCCGTTGGCAGTGGGGTTGCTGCACGCTTTCGGACAAGCTAAGGTGACTCCCGAAGTGCTCAGTCGCTACATGTTTCTCGGAGAACTAGGACTTGATGGCGATTTGCGTCCTGTGCGTGGCGTGTTGCCAGCGGCTATTTTGGCACGCAAATTGGGCTACGAAGCCTTGATTGTGCCAGAAGAAAATGCGCGCGAGGCTGCGGTGGTGAACCAACTCAAGGTGTATGGTGCAAGCAAACTGCGCGATGTGGTGCAACACCTAGAAGGTACACAGCTGTTGGAACCCACAGAGGTGGACACACGAGCAGAATTTTATGCTTCGCAAACGGATTTCCCTACGATTTCAGTGAGGTGAAAGGACAACCTGCTGTGAAGCGTGCGTTTGAAGTGGCAGCTGCAGGTGGACATAACCTCTTGCTTGTGGGCAGTCCAGGTTGTGGTAAGAGTATGATGGCGAAGCGTTTGCCTTCGATTCTCCCTCCCCTCACACTTGCTGAGAGTTTAGAAACCACGCAGATACACTCTATCGCGGGGAAACTCGAGAGAGGGGCTACGCTTATCTCCACACGGCCGTTTCGCTCGCCACATCACACCATTTCAGATGTGGCACTCATTGGCGGTGGAGCCAGTATGCAGCCTGGAGAAATCAGTTTAGCGCACAACGGCATCTTGTTTTTAGACGAATTTCCTCACTACTCCAAGAATGCACTCGAAACGATGCGACAACCATTGGAAGATCGCGTCATCACCATATCGCGAGCGCGCTACAACGTCACCTTACCCTGCTCCTTCATGCTGGTGGCAGCCATGAATCCTTGTCCTTGTGGCTACTACAACGACCCTTCGCACGAGTGCACTTGCACACCAGCTCAGGTGCAACGCTATCTCAGTCGCATCAGCGGTCCATTGTTAGACCGCATAGATTTGCAAGTGGAGGTGGTACCCGTGCCCGTGAAAGAACTCACCAATGCGCCTGAGGGTGAACCTTCTGCCAACATTCGTGCAAGAGTGATGGCTGCACGCGAACGCCAGCGCGAACGATTTTCCAATAGTCCTGGCGTGCACTGCAATGCGCAAATGAGTGCGCGACAACTGCAAGAGCTTGTGGTGCTCGACGAAGCAGCTCAAGATGCGCTTTCTCTCGCACTCGACCGCTTGGGACTCTCTGCACGCGCCTACGAACGTGTGTTGAAAGTGGCGCGCACCATTGCCGACTTGGACGGTAGCGACAAAGTGCAACGGCAACATATCGCCGAGGCTGTGAGCTATCGCAACCTAGACCGCTCCACTTGGGGCACTTAACAGTAAGCAGATAAACAATAGAAGAAAGACCTGAAAGAGCAATGAAAATAGACAAAGAAAAATGCCTAGCAATGTGGCACGAAGTGCTTCAATGGCGTTGGACAAGAATGTTGTTGCACGTGGCAAAAGGCACAAAGACACAAGACATTTTCACGCACGTGGCTGCGCTCACCTATAGCACAGTGTTGTCAGTGGTGCCGCTTCTGGCTCTGGTGTTGGCACTGGGTAGAGGTTTTGGAATGCAAGACTACATAGAACTGCAGTTGCGACAAAATCTCAATACTTCAGACGATGTGATTGGACAACTGATGGAGTTTGCCAATTCCTACATAGCACGCACACACGATGATGTGATGGTGGGCGTCAGTGGTTTTGTGTTGGCTTTCACCATTGTTTCGTTGGTGAACAACATTGAGCGGAGATTCAATGCGATGTGGGGCATCAGCACTTCGCGGAGTCTGTTTGGTTTCTCCCTCTCCTACCTCGGACTCATTGTTTTTCTGGCTTTTTCCATCTTCTTTTTGAGCGGTGTGTGGGTGTTTATCCTCCAGTTGCTCAACTATTTACCCCATCACGTGTTGGTAGACACCACAATGCCTTTGCTGGTGTTCATTCTCAAATCGTTGGTATTTAGTGCAGTGTTGGGAGCGATGTTTCGCTTTATTCCCTTGCTCAAAGTGGAATTGCGCCACATTGTATGGCCCGCGCTCATTTCGGGTTTCTTGTTTAGCCTTGTGCAGGAGTTTTACATCAAAGGGCAAATGTTTTTGAGCAGTTACAACGCTGTGTATGGTTCGTTTGCGGTGCTTCCGCTCTTGATGGCGTGGGTATATGCCACGTGGACAATTGTGCTAACGGGTGTGTTGCTGTGTCGTGCAGCACAAGCCACAGAATACGACGATGATTTGTTTGATGAAAAGACCTACAACTATGATTCGCACAACCTTGTTGCGCTACGCATAATGGCAGTGATGGCGCGCAGGTTTGTGGACAATGCTTCGCCACTCACGGTGAAAGAATGGGCAAAAACACTGTCTATCTCGACGGAATTTGTTGGAACAGAATTGCAAAGACTAGCGAAGGTGGGGTTGATATTCCGTGTGGTGGAGAGTCACGAGGTGATAGAGGCTCCACTACCTTCAACAGCGGTGTTCAAAATCAATGTGGATGTGCATCAGGTGACGGCAGAATCGGTGATTTCTCTGCTTAATCGAGAGGGAAATAATGTTGAGCTCCAACTTTCTCCGGAGGAGGTACAGCAATATCGCACTATCGTGGAGAATTATGGTGCACCCGCCGATTTGCAACGCAACATCCTCTCTCTTTAATCTAAATAGGTTATAAGATTCTGAACAGCTTTGATTGTTCAGGGTGTGTGGAAAATGCACTTGTGACGCTCTAATCAACCTGTTTTGTTTTGTCTATGTGGTGTTTTGAGACTGAACTTTTGAGTTATGTCTAAAACACCACATATTATTTGCGCAAAGGAGTCGAATTTCGTAATTTTGTGAGCCTTTTGACACTACCTACTTTGCAGAAGCAGTGCAAAAGTCGCTGAATATATCAATAAAAAATTCTCATGCAAGACATTCGCAACATCGCCATCATTGCTCACGTAGACCACGGTAAGACAACCCTCGTGGACAAATGCTTTTGGCAGGCAATCTTTTCCGCGCCAACCAGCAGACGGGCGAACTTATGCTCGACAATAACGACCTCGAACGTGAACGTGGTATCACCATCCTTTCTAAAAACGTGTCTATCAACTACAAAGACACCAAAATCAACATCATCGACACTCCAGGTCACTCCGACTTTGGTGGTGAGGTGGAGCGTGTGCTCAATATGGCCGATGGCTGCATCCTTCTCGTTGATGCCTTTGAAGGACCGATGCCTCAAACGCGTTTTGTGTTGCAAAAGGCACTTCAAATCGGACTTAAACCTATTGTGGTGGTGAACAAGGTGGACAAACCTAACTGCCGCCCTGAAGAGGTGCACGAAATGGTGTTCGATTTGATGTTTGAACTTGGAGGCACAGAGGAACAACTCAACTTCCCAGTGGTATATGGTTCTGCAAAAAACAACTGGATGGGGGAAGATTGGTCAAAACCAACCGACAACATTGACTATCTGCTCGACACAATTCTCGAAAAAATCCCTGCTCCCGAACGACTAGAAGGTACTCCTCAGTTGCTAATCACTTCGCTCGACTATTCTAACTACACAGGGCGTATCGCTATCGGTCGTGTGCATCGTGGCACCATCACCGAGGGTATGAACATCACCATTGCGCACCGCGATGGAACGATGGAAAAGACCAAAATCAAGGAACTCCAAACCTTTGAGGGTATGGGACGCCAAAAGGCTACTGCTGTGTCGAGTGGTGACATTTGTGCGGTGATTGGTCTGGAAAAGTTTGAGATTGGCGACACCATCACGGACTTTGAAAATCCAGAACCGCTCCCTACTATTGCCATTGACGAACCTACGATGTCGATGCTTTTTGCCATCAATGATTCGCCTTTCTTTGGTAAGGAAGGTAAGTTCTGCACTTCGCGTCACATCAACGAGCGTTTGGAAAAAGAACTTCAAAAAGACTTGGCACTCCGTGTGGAACAAGGTGCTGACACTGACCGCTGGATTGTTTCGGGTCGTGGTGTGCTCCACCTTTCTGTGCTTGTGGAAACAATGCGTCGCGAAGGTTACGAACTGCAAGTGGGACAACCTCAGGTGATTTATCATGAGATTGATGGCGTTCGTCACGAACCTATCGAAGAACTCATGATTAACGTGCCCGAAGAGTTCGCTTCTAAGATGATCGACATGGTGACTCGCCGCAAAGGTGAGATGGTGGCAATGCACAACCTGGGTGATCGTGTGGACATCGAATTTATGATTCCCTCACGTGGCATTATTGGTTTGCGCACCAACGTGCTCACGGCATCACAAGGTGAAGCGATTATGGCGCACCGTTTCAAGGAATATCAACCCTTCAAAGGTGAAATCGACCGTCGCAGCAATGGTTCGATGATTGCACTCGAAGGCGGCACTGCCTTTGCTTATGCCATCGATAAGCTCCAAGACCGTGGTAAGTTCTTCGTTTCTCCCCAAGATGATGTCTATGCAGGTCAGATTGTGGGTGAACATATCCACGAAAACGACCTCGTAATCAACGTGACAAAGGCGAAGCAACTCACCAATATGCGTGCTTCGGGTGCTGACGACAAGGCGCGCATCATTCCTCCCACCATATTCTCTCTCGAAGAAGCGCTGGAATATATCCGCGAAGATGAATATGTGGAGGTGACGCCTAAGTCTATGCGTATGCGTAAGATAATCCTCGATCACAATGCTCGCAAACGTGCTTCTCGCACTGATGCTTAACATGTAGTGACGATGCTCAGCATCAAAAGTCACATAAAACCCAAATAAGCCGTAGTAGAACCTTTTCTACTACGGCTTATTTATTTGAAATCCTAGCTTATTTCTTGGAGGATTTCGGATTCTTTCGAGGTCTTAGCTTATTTCAGATAAGTTTTTCCCGAAGCATTGAGCATTGGGTAGAGTTTTACGAGCGGAACCAATACAGAAGGACTGCCAGCTGCGTAAGGTGCAATCTCATATTGCTGATAAACCAGTTGCAACCCCTTTTTGGTGAGCCATGGCTCAGCCTCGGGCAGGGGAAGAAGAGCCAATCGCGTATCCACGTCGTCGTATCCATCTATCGCACTGCACTGCAACACACCGCTCAATTCTTCTTTATTGCTCACTTCTAAAGCCTTGATGAGTCCTCTGATGAGTTGATGGCGCAACATTTTCTCGTTACCAATCATAGATTTGTCAAACTTCCTACCATCACTCTTGCGGAAAGTGGCTCCCACCAAACTAGAACCGCCGTGAGCACCACCGCCATACCAATAAGTTTCTGCCTCTAGTGTGATGAATTGCTCCGTTTCATAAACTTTGGAAATCGCAAGTTGTTCTCACCATTCGTCACATCCGTTTCTTCCTCACGCACCCAACGCTTCTGATAGTAGTTGAGCATCGCATCTCCATCATTGAGATTTCCTTGATACTTCCCACCAAGCTGTTCATTCACCCATTCATTGATGGCGTTTGCCAGGTTTGGATTACTGTTGCTCTGCGCCAACACAAACTTTGTGTCATAAGCAAAGTGCTTCGTCTTGAGTTTTTTACTAAATGTCTCAAACGTGAAAGACTCTTCCTTCGGCTTTTCCACAACAGTGTCGTGAGCTACTGCCATAGAATCCTTTTTGGGTTGTGGTTCTGCCTGCGCCTTTTTACCACAAGCTGCCAGTCCAAACACTGCAAAGGCAGTAAAGAGAGTGAAAGAATAGAATTTCATAAATAAGGTAAGTTATTGGGGATTACACCAACCAACGTTCTACTTGTATAGTCGTTTTATTTCCAAACCCCTTCGACAAATCGGGGGGAGATTGAAGCTATCGTTGATGACGCGAACGGACGTATAGCCCATACTCTCAAAGAGAGTGGCAACAGCCACGGCAAAATCCGTGTGAGTCTCTACGAGAAGACTACCCGAAGGACGAAGCGCGTGCCATCCCAAACGCGCCAACGCGTGATAGAACAGCAGCGGATTGTCATTAGGAACGAAGAGAGCCGAGTGCGGTTCGTGGTTCACCACCTGAGCTTCCATTGTTTGTGCTTCCGCTTCTGGAATATAAGGCGGATTGCTCACAATAGCATCTAAAGACTGCGGAGTTATCGTGGGAGTTTCGGCTTCTTTGAGCACATCTCGCAGTTGAAAATCCACAGACGCGCCCAAGGTTGTCGCATTTGCTTGTGCCACTTGCAAAGCTCCTTCTGAGATGTCCCAAGCAGCAACACGCGCCAGTGGGAGAATTTTTGCCAAACTAATAGCTATACATCCACTTCCTGTGCCTACGTCTAAGATATTAGACAACGCGCCACAGCATCTCTCTGTTGCCAAACGCACCAAACCTTCCGTTTCTGGTCGAGGAATCAACGTGTCTGCCGTCACCCGAAAACGATGACCGCAAAACCATTCAAACCCCACCACTTGTTGCACCGGCACTTGCGCCAATAGCTGTTCCACATCGCGCTGCGTTTGTTCCTCTTCTGCCGCTGAAAGTAGCACATCATCATTGAGCAACAGTTGCGCAGTAGAGAGTCTGAAACGATCCGTCACATAGCGCGTAGCAATAGCCGCCGCTTCGTGAGCATCGTAGAGACGTGACAATTCCTTTTGTAGGTGGATTTGTAGTGTTCTAGGCTTCATTGTTCCTTCGTTTATATTATCGGTATAACGACCGACTAGAGTTTCCTATTATTTCAGCGCATCCATGTGTCGATAAGCCTTTGCATAAAGGCTTTCACCTTTTTCAGTCGGTCGCCCTTAGCATCTGGCGTCACCTTCGACACACTTTGCGAATTGAGGTCAAAAATAGTCGTTCCTGTGCTGTCGATAAAGGTATATCCCTCGGGCCAAGTGTGGATGGCAAGTGGATAAGTGTAAGTTTGCGAGAGCACATCTCTGGAGAACGTGAATTGACTATGGTCAATGCCCATTTGTCCCAAGAGCGTAGCCGCCACGTCCGTTTGGTTGCAGAGTTTAGCAATCACTCTACTATTGCGCACCGCACCTCCCGTCCAAATGAGAGGAATATGATATTTTCTAATGTCAAACTCATTGATATCAGCGGGCCACGTCACACCATGGTCGGGAAGAATCACAATCAGCGTATTTTTCCACGCCGGAGTTTGTCGGAAAGATGCAATGAATTGTCCCAGACTGTGATCTAAATAGGCAAAAGCATTGAGCATCTTGTCGTTAAGGCGCGCATAAGGCACCTCCCACGGCTCGTGACTAGAGAGCGTCAAGAGGGTTTTGAACCAAGGTTTTCCTTGTTTTTCCGAAGCATCAATGTTTTTGCGGAGTATCTTCATCATCTCTCCATCGCATACTCCCCAAGGACTCGTGTGGCGCAGTTTGGCAGGAAAATCAGCATCTCCCAACACGCGATTATATCCCGTAGCGAGGAAATAGGAATTCATATTCGTGAAATTCTTATCTCCACCATAGAGAAATTCTGTGTCGTAGCCCACACTCTTCAAAGCGCCTGCTATGGAAGGCAACACGCGCGATTTAGCGGGCATCTTCATCACACTTGCATCGGGGAAAGAAGGATAACCCGAGAAGGTGCAAATGGTGCCACGGTCGGTGCGGAAACTATTGGCATAACATTGAGAGAAAAACACACCACTCGCTGCCAAACTGTCGAGATATGGCGTTGTTTGGTGATTACCTTCGGTGCATCCTACCACGCGTCCGCCACAACTCTCCATGAGGATGAGCAACACATTGGGACGTTGTGTGGTGAGCAAAGAATCTTCGGGCAACAACACACTCTTTGTGTTGTATTGCAGCGAATTGAAGACTTTATCGGCTTCTTCGGGAGCAAAGTATTGCGCTTGTTTTGAATAATCCTGCTCTTTCAACAACGAATAGAAAAAAAGGGAAAACACAGGATTTACGGCGGAATGGTTGTGATATTGCACCGTAGAATAGTAGACCATTCCCACATTAGCGGTGGATCGTCCCACTCCTCCGCGGATGCTCAAAAAGAGCAAGCCACCGAGCACCGCCCACAAGAGGGAAAGGCACAATCGTTTGAGCCAGAAATTCCCGCCACAGCAGTGCGAATGACTGCAAGCCCCATGCGCGGTGACGCTATGCCCAAAAAGTCTTGTTTTTGAGAAGAATAAGGTAGTTTCCAGAAAAGCCACGACACTCCAGCCACAATACCGACGAAGAGCAAGAAAGCCAAAATGACAAAGCCCCATCCCAAACTCTCGGGAATGCTCGAGGGTTGTCCAGATAAGACAGTGCCACCGCATCAAGTTTGAATCCCCAACTCTTGTAGATGATGGTGTCGATGATGATAATCATCAAGAAAATGGTGAGTAAAGTTGAGGTGTAGATGCGATAAAACCAGCGTCCGAGTTTTTTTCACTTGTCGCCGTTTTTCCCAAAAGTGTCCTATCCACGTAGCGAGCCAAATGGGTGCAGTGGTATAGGCTGCCACCGATAAATCGAGAGGAAGACCATGCCACACAATTTGTAAGAAATCACCTCCAGCAGGAAATCCATTGTAAGCAAAGAATATGAGCTTACCCACAAAGAAAAGTACAAGCCACGCGCAAAAAGATGCGCACCAGGAAAAGGAGTTGTTTCATAGAATATGTATTGTAGAGAGGATACTTAGAGATTAGAGGGCTAACGCAGTTGGACTAGAAAAACTAGAGGCTCTAGAGAGTTAGAAGAACCGAGCCCCGCTTGTCGGGGGCGAGCGAAAAAGGGTCTATGACCCTCTAACGTCTAAAGCTGCTGCATATCATTGAGGCGTTTGTAGTAGCCATCGAGTTCGAGCAAAGCCTCGTGCGTACCGCGTTCCACGATGCGGCCCTCGTGCAGCACCAAAATCTCATCTGCATTGCGAATGGTTGAAAGACGGTGCGCAATCGCAATTGTAGTGCGCGTTGCCATCAAACGTTCGAGCGCCTCCTGCACCAAGCGTTCACTCTCCGTGTCCAGTGCACTTGTCGCTTCATCGAGAATCAAGATATCAGGATTCTTCAATATAGCGCGTGCTATGGAGATGCGTTGTCGCTGACCCCCCGAAAGTTTACCACCGCGGTCGCCCACATTCGTGTTGTATCCCTCGGGAGTAGCCATGATAAATTCGTGAGCATTTGCCACTTTGGCAGCTTCCATCACCTGTTCGAGAGTCGCATTTTCCACTCCAAAAGCTATGTTGTTGAAGAAAGAATCGTTGAAGAGAATTGCCTCTTGGTTCACATTACCAATGAGCGCACGCAAGTCCGACAAACGCAGCTGACGCACATCCGTGCCATCAATGGTGATGCTACCGCCCACCACATCGTGATAGCGAGGCACTAAATCCACCAGCGTACTCTTACCGCTGCCGCTTTGTCCCACGAGGGCTATCGTTTGACCACGTTTCACCGTGAAATCCACCCCACGAATCACCATTTGTTCGTCTGTCACTTGAGCATCAGCCCCTACCCCTGCTTGTCCATAGGCAAAGGTCACATTTTTGAATGCAATGCAGTCGGTGAGATGATCAATTTTCACGGGTTGTTCTGGTTCGCGAATCGGATTCTCAGCCAAAAGAATCTTGTTCACGCGTTCCATCGAAGCCATACCCTTGGGGATAGCGTAAGCAGCGCGCGACAAATCTTTCAGTGGTTGAATCACACTGTAGAGAATCACCATATAGAAGATGAAGGTAGGCGCATCGATGGGACTGTGGTCAGCAAAAATCAACGTACCGCCATACCAAAGCACCAAGACGATAAGGCAGGTGCCCAAAAATTCGCTCACGGGGTGTGCCGAACCTTGACGAATCGCCACGCGTGAGGAGATAGAGCGGAAATCATTGGCAGTAGTGTCGTAGCGCTCTTGCATTTTGCGTTCAGCACCAAAGGCTTTGATGATGCGCATACCGCCCAACGTTTCCTCTAGTTGCGACATCGTTTCACTCCATTTGATTTGCGCATCCATGCTCGACTGTTTGAGTTTACGACCGATGCGTCCCATACCCCATCCCATCAGTGGCAACACCAAGATGGTGAAAAGCGTGAGTTCCCAAGAGATATAGAAAAGACTACCGAAATAGACCACAAGGAGAATTGGATTTTTCATCAACATCTCCAAACTACCCATAATGGAGTTTTCGATTTCTCCCACGTCACCACTCATGCGTGCGATGATGTCGCCCTTGCGTTCATCGCTGAAGAAAGAGAGGGGAAGGAGGGTGATTTTCTTATAAATCGAGGTGCGGATGTCGCGCACAATGCCCGTGCGCACTGGCACCATCGAAGCCACAGAAGCAAAGTAAGAAGCCGTTTTCAATCCAGTGGACAGCACGAGGAGTAATCCAATGAAGAGCAATGCAGTACCCGCGCCATACTGCGCCACCAGTTGTGAGGTGTAGTAATAAGCATTGTTGACCGCAATGTCAGAAAGATATCCCTTCTTTGCTCCAATCGATGAAATGATAGACCTTATGCTCGGTGTTGAAAAGCAATTTGAGCATCGGGATGAGCGAAGCAAAAGAAAAGACGTTGAGCACCGCACTCAGCACATTGAAGAGGAGGGAGAGTCCGATGTTTAATTTATAGGGTGCAACGTAATGCACCATCATTTTGAAGAATTCTTTCATATTTCATTCGAGAACGCGTGTTCCCAATTAGGCAACACGTATGAGTTCAAAGGACAAAAATACTCGAAAAAAACGAGATTTGGAGGTATTTTTCCTATGAAATGACGTTTCAGCGAGTTTATCTTCTCAGTTACATGCCAGTTACATGGTTATTATAGGCTGACTTTTCCTATTACAAGGGAAACTTTACTATACCTTTCTTTCTTTTTATAGCCTTCCAGTTACATGCCAGTTACGTGCTCTATGCCCAATATGGAATATAACTATGTCTACTACCACCTTCTGTATTTTCTTCTTTTATTAGTTTTGCTTCTAATGCATCTTTGATGATTCTTGATGCCATTGGATAATTCTTATCCTCAATACCCATTCTCATGCGAAGAGATTGATTATTCATTTTTCATTAGAAACATATTTGAGGCAGGCATGTTGATAACAAGCTCTTACTCTCTCAGATTTATCTAAGTCAGCAAATTTACGATAAGAAAATACCGTTGCTGTAGTTCTACTTTCTTGAAGTTGGAAACGAATAGGGGGTAGTTGATATAGCTCCACATGGAATATTGTTTTATCCATGCCACTTCCCTTTTCCTCGCAGATACCCATTCTTCTCATAATGTCAGCAAAAGAATCATTTCTAGACTGATATTCATCTATAAATCGCTCTACACTGATAAGAGGTTGTCCAGGATTTGAAAATTCTATACGATCTGAATAAATTTCAATCATGGGGAATCCTTGTTCTGAAAAATCTTGATGGATAATCATGTTTGCTGCCAATTCTCGAATAGCTATTTCTGGATACATACGTGCATCCTTTCTCAATGCTATCCCTATTTCTTCATTGGCAGGAAGCTGGCTATTTATCCACGCTACCATTTCTTCAAAACCAATAGCATATCCTTTATCGAAGGTTTGTTCACGAATGGTTTCTATCTTACTTTTGCCTTTATAGACTATTACTCTAACCATTTTACGTTTTAGTCCATCGAAGTCTGATAAATGCTTGGCAAACAATATAGCTCCAAGTTCCGTAATGCTATAACCTATTTCGTCTTTTACAATCAAATGCTCAGATAAGAATCTCTCTAATATACCACTTCTGTCTTGTGGTAGAGGTAGATGCATCATGTCGAAATAAGTTTCGGCACTAAGGTGTGTTAGTATGTCTTGCCCAGACAAACCTTCTTTCAAAACATTTCTTTCCAGTGCTTTCTGACCGCCTTTCCATATCTTTGCCTCCTTTTCTGGGAAATCTTTCAAATTTCGAGTTGTTGTGTTTACCCTAACGTAGGCTTGGTGTAAGAATCTAACAGGACGATTAGCAGTTGCAGGAATTTTGAAGATGCAAACATGACCTTTGTCTTCATAGTCAAACTCGTCTATTATTTCAAAATCTACACGAGGATTCAAGCGAGTTGATAACCAAGACTCTAGCTCTTCGTTACCCACCATTTTTGTTTGCCGTATAAGTTCGTACCGACAACATCATGACTTGCATCATCCACACCGAATACGATATAGCCAAATGGCATACTAGATAAATAAGCACTATTCGATAAAGCAGAGATTCTTTCGCCAATCTCTTCTTTTGAATGAAAGTTATGCTTAAACTCTAACCACTCTATTTCTTTAGGTTTTCTGGTTAGAGCATCGATTAGTTTTTTGAAATCTAGATATTCCATGTAACTTTTTCTTTTCTTGCTACAAGCAAAATTAGCAATTCTTATTAGACCATGTCGTACTATTCATTTAGAAAGCGTAAACATAGGAAGTGGTCTTTGTTATCAGGTTTCATCTGACGATATCCTTTGTGACTAGTGGAGATTGGTATAGCGTAAGATGATTGTGCATTATCAACACAAAATTACTTGATTTGTGGGAGTCTTCCAAGTGGTATACCTCATTTATTGGGGATTAATAGTTTTTTCCTCTCCTCATTTCCTTGTACATTGTTGTCTTTTTGCTCCTTAGAAGTGGTTCATCAAGCAGAAAGAAAAGGATAACCCCTCGCTCGATATGAGTTTATGAGTGTGAAAATTGCAGGGTGTCACTGCCAAAAGATGTGTTATATTCTTGTTGCAGTGAAATTTGTTGCAGAATTCAGCAGTTTTACTGCGAAAGATGCTACCTCCCTCCCTTCACTTGCGCAAAAGTGTGCGCACTTGTTTGTTTTTCTCATAGAGCAGATGGTCATTCTCTTTGGCGTATCCTTTTGGCTGGTTCTCGCGTGCGCGTATCACGCGCGCACATTACAGAGATTTTGCACTTTTTGCTTTCACAACCTTCACACAAGGGGATTGTTTCGTCGCAATTCTAAGACGAAAAAAAACAAGGAAATAAAAGAAAAAACGTGGGAGACTTCTTAGAAAATGTCCATCGTTTTTCGGAAAAAGTCCCACGTTTTTGAGAAAACCTCCCACGTTTTTTGGAAAAGGTCCGAGAATTCTTTTTATGGCTCCGAATTTATCGAAATAGCTCTGCGGAGTCTTTGAAATCATCGAAATCATTGGATTCATTGAAATCATTGAAATTTCTCCAATAGTTCAGACTTTATGCGCTAAAGATGGGAATCAATATATTTTTACACTCTCGTCTTTGGGAGGTGATTTAGCCCCTTTCAAGGGGATTTTTGGGCGCGAATTTCGAGTATGATTTACTACTCTGTGAAATAGTATTTATAAATAGTCTGTAATCCACTATACACGAACGACTTACAAAGAAACGTGTGAAGGTTGTGAAAGCAAAAAGTATAAAAGTGCAGGGTGCGCGCGCATGCGTACGAGCGAGAAAAGGGATTTCACAGCTGTTCACAAATTATGCAGTATCCTTGCGAGAGGATGTTCAGATATCTCGGAAGAAAGAGGATAAAAATGCTGGTGAAAAAATTTAACTCCGTGAATAAACAATAGGATAGTAAAAAGAGAAATTAAAGAGAAGCAAGTAAAAGCTAGAAGAAAGGGAGGATGGGACAAGAATGAGAAAAAGGGAGGGAAAGAAGGGAAGAGGAAAATCGCCCCATCACCGACAAACGGTGATGGGGCGATGCATATAAGAAAATGTGAAACGAGTGAGATGCTTAACCACGAATCATGGTGAGAAGCATCTTGAAACGCTGCACGGCTTGGAGGGCATGAGGCACGCCAGCAGGCATGATGAGCATTTCTCCAGCCTTGGGATGGTGCACCACTCCGCCGATGGTGATTTCAGCTTCTCCATCGAGGATGGTCACTGTGGCATCGAAAGGAGCTGTGTGTTCCGAAAGACCTTGACCAGCATCGAAAGCAAAGAGAGTGAGTGTGCCTGCGTTGTTGCGAAGGATTTCACGAGAAACCACATTTCCTTCGGAGTAGTCCACCACGGTGGAGGGAGCGAACACTACGCCTTTTTCAAAAGAGTTCATAAGTCAGTTTTTGTTGAGTTATTGTATTGTGTTTATTTGCGGAGCGTAGCCATGAATCTACGTGCAGCTTCAGCAGCAACGAGAAGACCGCCTGCGCTCATGATGATGTCTTTGATGACAAGACGACCAGCACCAGAAAGCATGGGGAAGCCGTGGCTACCTACGAAATAGGGAAGACCTTCGTGAGCATAGGTGTTGCCATCGGCAAGATTAGGCACCCAGCATTCGGGGGTGGTGATGAGGAACGAGAGGGTGACGATGCTCATGCCGAAGGTGAGCAATCCGCCGAGCATACCCACGCGTGGCAACCAGATGCCGAGGAGCACGAGAGTACCGATGGTGCAAATCATCAAACCAAGACCGATAGAGAAGGCATAAGTGCCATTTTCTTGGTGCCATTTGATGTTTTCCACGATTACTTCACCTTCTTTGTTCTTGTGGAGGTTGTATTCTTTGACTTCCTTGCCATTCTTAGGATTGATGGCAGTCTTAGAAGAATTGTTGTAGAGGAAGCTCATAAAGGGACTATTGGAAACGAAGGGCACGATGCCGTCTGCTTCGTATTGACACACTTTGAGACCTCCAATCCAAGCCATAACGACGAAGATGGCAATGCGAAGATAAGTGTAGAAATGACGTTCGAGTGAAAGAAGAATGCGAGAAGCAAATTCGAACAAGGCGTTGATAGTAGCCATAGTAGAAAATAGTTTATGGGTTGAAATAATTAGGGTGCAATCGCCCCTATGAAAAATGGTTAGTGTTTAAGTGAGATGTGTTGCAAGAAACCCCTGTCCAACGCTGTGTTAGTTCGATGGCATTGTCCTTATGCTAAAGATAAGGAGGGGTGGCAGCCTTTAATCTCATCGAAAACGACACAAAAGTACAAATTTGTAGCACTCCCAGCAAGTTTTATATTGATTTTCATCGGTGCATTAGCAAAATAAAGTACCTTTGCAGTATAAGGTACACAAAATATACAGCTCATGAATCGCATTTTCTCTTTTCTCCTCTTTATTCTCTGCACAGTGGCTACACCTATGGTAGCACAAAACACCACAACAGAAGCGACCACTTCTTCTAGTGCCGCACGTTATGGGCGAGTAAGTCGTTCTGCCATTTTGGAGCAACTGCCAGAAATGAAGCATGCTCGCACGCAACTCGACAGCCTCCGTGCTAAATATGAGCGTGAAGCGCGTTACAATGAGGAATCTTTTCGTCGTCAATTTTCGGAATATCTCCAAGTGCAGCGCAATCTGCCAGAGGCTATTTTGCTAAAACGTCAAGGGGATTTGCAAAGTTCTATGGAACGTGGTTTGGCTTTTCGCAAACAAGCAGAAGAATTGCTCCGAAAAGCAGAACGCGATCTCATGCAGCCCATTGAAGACAAGGTGGATGCAGCTATTCGTGTGGTGGGTGCTGAGCGTAAATATGATTTCATCTTCGATGCAGACTTGAAGGCGTTGCCTTATCTCAATCCTGCGCTCTGCGAAGATGCTACTGCCTTTGTGAAAGAGAAATTGAAATAGGAACTAGAAACTAAAGCTCTAGAAGCTCTAGAACCTCTAACCCCTAATGTCTAATCTCTAACGTATAGCCTCGTGATTGGTGTTTTCGACTCAGGATATGGTGGACTGTCGATATTGCGACAAGTGCGCCAACTCTTGCCCCAATATGATTATCTCTATTTGGGCGACAATGCACGTGCCCCCTATGGCTCGCGCTCGTTCGATGTGGTCTATCGCTACACTTTAGAAGCGGTGCGCGAACTCTTCAATCGCGGTTGCGAACTCGTAATTCTGGCGTGTAACACCGCTTCTGCAAAGGCATTGCGTTCCATTCAGCAAAACGACCTCCCTACGCTCGCTCCCGACAAACGGGTGTTGGGGGTCATTCGTCCCACGGTGGAGGCTCTAGGCGACATCACCCACTCTCGACATGTGGGGATCATGGCAACACAAGGAACCATTCGTTCTAGAAGTTATGATTTGGAGATAGAAAAATTCTTCCCCGATGTGAAGGTCACAGGACTAGCTTGTCCGATGTGGGTGCCGCTGGTGGAATATGGCGAATTTGACAGTCCCGGAGCCGACTATTTCGTGAAGAAACGCATCGAAGAGATATTGCGCATCGACCCCGACATCGACACCCTAGTGCTGGGTTGCACACACTACCCTCTCCTGCTTCCTGCTATCCTTCGCCACGTGCCGCGTGGTATCACTGTTGTGCCGCAAGGCGACTATGTGGCGCATTCACTGTGCGACTATTTGCAGCGTCATCCCGAAATGGAAACGCGTTTGGCGAAAAACGGTAAGGTGGAATTTCTCACCACAGAAGAGCCCAAAAAGTTTCGCGAGAGTGCCACTATCTTTATGCCCGATACAGACGTGAAGGTGGAACAAATCACACTGTAAATGTGCCTTTTCCTGATGCATTCAAAGGATATAATCCCCAATCGGGAATTAGACCGTAATGATGTGCTCCAAGGAAAACCGACAAAATCGTAATCTAGCGCGAGGAACAAACCAACGTTTCTCTAGGCACTAGCACAGATCTATAACATTTAACGTCTTACATTATGTCAAAAAAAGACGACTAAGCGCCTCACCAAGAAAGAGGTGCGCAACAAACTTCTGGTACTCTTCGAGCATAGCCAAGGGCAACAACTCGAAGTAAAAACCATCTTCGGTATGGTCGGTGCCCTCACCCACCCTGCCAAAATGCTCGTGCTCGATGTGCTCAAAGAACTCGTGTTGGACGATTTTCTCTCCACCGATCAGAAAGGGAATTATCGTCATGCAGAGCGCGCGGCACAACTCATCGAGGGCACGTTCCGCCGCAAACGCAATGGACACAACGTTTTTGTGCCTAGCGATGGCGGTAAGGATATCCTCGTGACGGAACTCAATGCTCACCACGCTCTCGATGGCGACTTGGTGCGCGTGTCGATGGTGGCACGTCGTCGCAGTCACACGCGCGAAGCTGAAGTGGTGGAAATCATTCGTCGCGCTAAAGACACCTTTGTGGGACGTCTTCACGTGGAACACGATCGCTATGGATTCTTGCTCACCGAACGACAAATCGGTGCCGACATCTTCATTCCTGGCGACTTGCTCCATGGAGGAAAGACGGGCGACAAAGCGATTGTGAAAATCGTGGATTGGCCCGAAGACACCAAAAGCCCTCGTGGTGAAGTGGTGGACGTGCTCGGACAAGAGGGCGAAAACGACACGGAGATGCACGCTATTTTGGCGGAATATGGTCTCCCCTACACCTATCCCGAAAATGTGGAACGTGCTGCCGACAAACTCCATCCTGGTATTACTGAGGAGGAAATCGCCAAACGTGAAGATTTTCGCCAAATACCGACCTTCACCATCGACCCCCGCGATGCGAAAGACTTTGACGATGCGCTGTCTATCCGCCGTCTCACAGACGACACGTGGGAAGTGGGTGTGCACATTGCCGATGTGAGTCACTATGTGCTCGAAGATGGCGTAATCGATCAGGAAGCCTTGAGCCGTGCCACGAGTGTTTACTTGGTGGATCGCACCATACCGATGCTCCCCGAACGCTTGTGCAACTACATCTGTTCACTCCGCCCCAATGAGGAAAAGTTGGCTTATTCGGTGATTTTCGAGATGAACAATAATGCCGATGTGCTGCATGCTCAAGTGGCGAAAACTGTGATTTGCAGCGACCGCCGTTTCACCTACGAAGAAGCACAAACTATCATTGAGCGCAACGGACAAGCCTCTCCCGATGATTTGGCACTTCCTGGCGAACACCCCGAAGTGGATGGTTCTAAAGAGAATCCACAAGGAGAATGGGCGGCAGAGATATTGCAACTCGACTATTTTGCAAAACAACTGCGCGCTAAGCGTTTCAAGGGAGGTTCCATTGGTTTTGACCGTCCTGAAGTGCGCTTTGAAATTGATGAAAAAGGACATCCCACAGCCACTTATGTCAAGATTGCGAAGGACGCCAACAAACTTGTGGAGGAATTTATGCTCTTGGCAAACCGCACTGTGGCTGAAAAGGTGGCGATTGTGCCGAAGGGAAAGCAACCCAAGGTGTTGCCTTATCGTATCCACGATGTGCCAGATGCTGAGAAGATGGAAAAACTTCGCGGATTTGTGGCAAAAGTTTGGCTACAAGGTGCGCACTGAAGGTTCAAAAACAGACGTTTCTAAGAGCCTCAACAACCTGCTTGCTGACGTGAAAGGGAAGAAAGAGGAACACGTGGTGGAGATGGTGGCGCTTCGTGCGATGATGAAAGCGCGCTATTCGGTGCACAACATAGGTCACTATGGACTGATGTTCCGCTATTACACGCATTTCACCTCTCCCATTCGCCGTTATCCCGACTTGATGGTGCATCGTCTGCTGGCAAAATATGCAGAAGGTGGTCGCTCTGTGAGTGCAAAGAAATATGAGGAACTCTGTGAGCATTGTTCTGAGCGCGAATTGATAGCTTCAACCGCGGAGCGCGCGAGCATCAAATACAAGCAAACAGAATTCATGGCTGATCGCATCGGTCAGGAGTTTGATGGTGTCATCTCTGGTGTCACGGAGTTTGGTATCTATGTGGAAGACGTGCTCTCGAAGTGCGAAGGTATGGTGCCGATGCGCGATTTGTCTAGCGACTACTACGAATTTGACGAAGATAACTATCGTTTGGTGGGTCGTCGCACACGAAGAGTCTACAATCTCGGTGACAAAGTGCGTTTCCGTGTGGAACGCGCCAATATGGAACGCCGACAACTGGACTTCTCTATCATTGAGGAAGACAGTTTGATGACTTTCGATAGTCAGTCGAGTGCTGCGCGCAGTGTGTTGCAGTCGCAACGTGGACTCACTCCCGAACGCTTTGGTAAGAAGAAGGCGAACAAGCGCGCGAAGTCTTCTGGCAAGTCGGCTTCGGCATCTAGCAAAGGCAAGAAGGCTGCGAAGAAGGCAAGAAGTCTAAGAAGCGCAAATAAGCACCTCGCTTGTCTGGTCTAACAAAAGAAACAATCCCCCACAAACCAACAAGGATTTGTGGGGGATTGTTATATGGAATAGCAGTGGATTATCCCAAAGACTCAGGAGAAGAGAGCGGAACAAGTTGCCAACCTTCGAGAGAAATTTGCAGAAGTTGGAGAGGAGCGTCAGGAGTTTGTTGTTTTCCAAGAGTCACAGCCACGTGTCCCATGGTGCGTCGCAGATTGATTTCCACACAAGGATGAATTCCGGTTGGGGTGATGAGCAAGTCCACACCAAGCGGACCCACATAGCGCGCTTGCAACCATTTTGCGAGTAATTCTGCGAGGATTGAGCGAAGTTGATGCAAGAGTTGCGGAAGATTTTCCTCAGAAATCCCCCACTCCACTGCGTGAGAAGCCATCCAACGACAGAGTTCACGCTCCATCTTCTGAGGATGTGCCACAAGATTTCCCAAATATGCTCCACCTGGTGCTGCGTGGAAGAGCGAAAGTCCGTCATATTTCACCGTTCCATCAGGAAGAGCGTGATATTCAAAGGCAAAATTCCCCAACACCTCGTGAAGTGATTGCACTTCGATGCCCCCTTGTTGCTGTAAAATCTTTGCACACGAGCTTCTGCCACTGGATCTAGCGTACCTTTAATGGGGAAAACACCGCGTCCGCTGCTGCTCCACGGACTTTTCAACATGGCGCGACCTTTCAACGGCTCGAGAGCGGCTGTGACTTCCTCCATAGAACGACAGAAAGTGCTACTAAAAGGGGTAATTCCTCTATGAGTTTGGAGAAGATGTTCGCTGTCTTTTGCTAACAACTCGGAGACATTGACACGACTACTCAAATGACGCATCACGCGAAGCTGTTCCTCTGTGGGCAACAACGAGTCTGGTGCACCAAGACGTTGGAATATCTCCACCACATGATTGTCCCATCCCCACGGTGCAATGTGCTGAATCTTCGACCAGTCAGGAGGAACCAAGTCTTTCACGCGTCCCGATTCTGGAATCTTCAAACATTCATCCTCATCTTTCCCCCAAATGCGTGGTAATTCCGACAGAGCGCAAGCCAACTTTCTCCCAGCTAAACTCGGAGAATAGTATTGCACATTGGCAGCAAGTGCTTCGTCGTGCCATGGATTGAAAAGATGAAGCGTGTGCGGCATGGGGAGGGCGAGAGTGTGAAATGGAAATCAGAGGAAGGATTTCCCATAATTGGAGGTTAAAACGCGTTCGGCGCAAGCATACCCTTCCTCGTAGAGAGCTTGCAGTCGGTCAGTACGCGTGCCAAAACGATCTACTTCTAGAGGATGCTCGGGGCAAATAATAAGCACACGACCCGATTCCTCAAGACGTTCCACGAGTTCTATCTTTCCGTTGTAAATCTGTTTGATGTGTGAGAGAGCCACGCGAAGTCGCGGATATTTCTTGTAAACAAATCTCGGCATACGATAGTCACTTCCCGCGTCACGATAACCACGGTTGCGCGTCAGCACCACAACGTTGTTGCAACATCCCTGTTCGATGGAGCGTTCTATGGGAATTGGATCTGTGATCCCTCCGTCGAGCATCGGCACACCGTCCACCATCGCAATGGGAGCCACAAACGGCAGAGAACTAGAGGCTTTGCAGAGGTTGAGCAATCGATTGCTGTCGGAGTTTTCTAGGTGATATTCGGCACGTCCAGTGAGACAGTTGGTCGTCACAATCTCAAAACGCATCGGATTAGCAAAGCAAGTGTCGTAATCGAAAGGAAGAATCTCATTCACCATCCGATCATATAAAACCTCTTGGTCGAAAAATCGTGTGCATTTTTCCACAAATGTTTCCAACTGATATATTGATATTTCTCCAACATATCAATAGAAACCTTGCGCGCTCTGTCTCGCTGTTTGCTCAAATAAGACATCGCGTGACACGCACCAGCCGAAACCCCGATGCCATAAGAAAAGGTGATGCCGTTGTCGAGCATATAGTCCAAAACGCCTGCGGTAAATACACCGCGCATTCCACCTCCTTCTAACACTAATCCTGTTTGTACCATAACTCAATACCTCGTTTTTTCGACAAAATCAGGCGTACAACTCAGTGCCGCGCAACATCTGTCGTTCTTGTGTATTAAAATTTGTGCAAAGGTACACGATTATCACGAATTCAACACACAATTCCCACGGAAAAAGCGTATATTTGCCGAAATAATCATTTAATAATCTGCGCTTATGCTCTTTTCAACAGCCACATACACGGAGCGCCGCAGCCGTCTGCGCCAATTGGTAGGCAGCGGAGTCATCGTGCTCTTTGGGAATAACGATAGCCCTTGCAACTTCCCCAACAACCCCTATAAGTTTCGTCAAGATAGTTCTTTCCTCTATTTCACCGGACAACACCGCGATGGACTTGCACTTGTCATCGACTGCGAAAGTGGAAAAGAAACACTCGTCGGTAATGACATCGACATTGATGACGTCATCTGGACGGGAGCCGTGCCCTCTGTTGCTGACATGGCAACTGAATGCGGCATTGCACACACTGCTCCTATGAGCGCGTTGCAAGATGTCTTCGCACAAACCAAAGCGCAGGGAAGACAACTCCATTTCCTCCCACCCTATCGCCACGATTTGATGATTCAACTCATGGATTTGAGTGGAATTCATCCCAACCAACAGCGCGCTGCTGCCAGTCAAACCCTCATTGATGCCGTAGTCACCCTTCGCAACATCAAGAGCGCGGAAGAAGTAGCCGAACTCGACCGCGCTGCTGCCATTGGCTACGAAATGCACACCACAGCCATGCGAATGGCAGTGCAAAAGGGAGTCACCGAAGCCCAAATTGCAGGTGTCCTCGACGGCATCGCCGCCTCTTTCGGAAGCCAAGTCTCCTTCCCCAGCATCGTCTCCATGCACGGAGAAGTGTTGCACGGATTTCCCTCACAAGCCGTGTTGGGAGGTGGACGCCTACTTTTGGTAGATGCAGGATGCGAAACTCGCGAACACTACTGTTCTGACAACACCCGCACTACCCCTGTCACTGGTAAATACACCCAGCGTCAGCGCGACATCTACGACATCGTAGTCGATTGTCACGATCTCGCTTTGCAAGTCGCAAAACCCGGAGTGCGCTATCTTGATGTCCATCTCGCCGTGTGCCGTCTCATGACAGAGCGCCTCAAAGCCCTCGGATTGATGAAAGGCGACGTCGACGAAGCCGTAGCCGCTGGAGCTCACGCCCTCTTCCTCCCCCCACGGACTAGGACACGCCATGGGAATGGACGTTCACGACATGGAAGCTCTCGGACAAATCAATGTTGGTTATGACGCCGTAACTCGTCCTTCTTCTCAATTCGGACTCGCAAGTCTGCGCTTTGGTCGCGAACTTCAAGCTGGTCATGTTGTCACTGACGAACCCGGCATCTATTTTATCCCCGATCTCATCGACCTCTGGCGCAAAGAAGGCACCAACGCACAATTCCTAAACTTTGACGAAATCGAAAAGTTCAAAGACTTCGGAGGCATCCGCATCGAAGACGATGTACTCATCACTGAAAGTGGTTGCAGATTCCTCGGTGAAAAACTTGTGCCTTACCACGCCAAAGACGTAGAAGCCTTCCTCGAAGGACTCGCCTAAATCTCCCCACGGAGGAATTCTCTGCACTTCAAAATCTCTCTCACGTAAGACATTCCTCCACATCGCAGTCATTACAAGCATTCACAAACACTCAATAATACACATCTATGAAGCAATTCTTCACCCTCGCTCTTGCAGGTCTAGCTTTGGCTGGTGCAGTGCAAGCAGCTCCCAAAAAGAAAGATCTTCCCAAAGACACCCTCGTGTTCACCACCGTTGTGGCTAACCCCGTGACTAGCATCAAAAACCAAAACAACTCTGGTACCTGCTGGGCATATTCTTCTTTGGCATTCCTCGAGAGCGAAGCGTTGAAAAAGAATCCTCAACTCAAAGCCGACAAACTTGACCTCTGCGAATCCTTCTTGGTGTCCCACACCTATGTAGACCGTGCCGACCGCAACGTCCGCACTCATGGTGACGCAAGTTTCTCACAAGGCGGCTCATTCTACGATGCTATCTACGCCATGGAGCACTACGGACTTGCTCCCGAAGGCACTATGCCCTACCCCAACCTCCCCTATGGCGATAGCCTCTTCAACTTCCGTCAATTCTGGCCTGGCATCGAAGCCTTTGTCAAGAGCGTTTCCACCGACAAAGAAAAGAAGACCATCAACCCCGTTTGGAAGAAAACCGTGCAACAAATGCTCGATGGCTATTTCGGAGAATATCCCAAGACTTTCAAAGTAGACGGCAAGGAATACACTCCCCAATCTTACGTCAAGGATTATCTCAAACTCAATCCTGCCGACTACGTCAGCTTAGCTTCTTTCACCCACGTTCCTTTCTACAAACCCTTCATCATCGAAGTGCAAGACAACTGGCGTTGGGCTCCTAGCTACAACCTCCCCATCAACGAATTAATGGAAGTGATGGAGAGCGCAGTGCGCAATGGCTACACTTTCGCATGGGGTGCCGACGTCAGCGAAGACGGTTTCTCTCGTCGTTCAGGCAAGAACCGCTGCGTTGCCACTGTTCCCAACACCAAGTCTAGTGCAGGCGTAGGTAGCGACCAATCTCGTTGGACTGGTGAAAAAGCTGGTGCACAAATCAATGCTGCTGACGGACAAGGCGAAATGACCATCACACAAGAAATGCGCCAAAAGGGTTACGACACTTGGGAAACCACCGACGACCACGGCATGCAAATCTATGGTCTTGCCAAAGACCAACACGGTAAAGAATACTTTATGATGAAGAACTCTTGGGGTGAATACGGTCCTTATAAAGGCTTCTGGTACATCTCTAAACCCTATGCAGCCTACAAGACGATGAACATCATCATCAACAAGAACGCCATCCCTGCTGCCATCCGCGCCAAACTTGGCATCTAATCAGCAATAACATTTCACTCGAAACAGACGCTCAGTGAGTTCTGTTTCGAGTGTTTTTTCTTTCTGTCAAGGCAGACAATCAAGTCGCAAGAACTTACGATAATATATTACAAATCACCATAAATAGGTATTGTTTATTTCGCCTTTTATTCGTATCTTTGCATTGGAAACGCGGAAAAACCTTTCGCGGAAAAACCTTTCGCGGAAAAACCTTTCGCGGAAAAACCTTTCGCGGAAAAACCTTTTATTATCTCTCTATTTTCTCTCAATGAAAAAGTTTGTACTTTCCATTGTCGCTGCAATAGCCCTTCCTATGGGATTGCAAGCGCAACGCGCTGTTCGATGGACACTTGGTGTCACCACGCCAATCGTCAGTAACACCCCCACAGCCTTCAAATATGTGGGTTTCTCCGTTAAAGCATCTTATGAGAAAATCCGCAACGTAGAACTTGGTCTATCCATTTCTTCAGAAGGTAGCCTTCGTAAGGTAAATACTTCGGGTTCTGTTCCTGAGCAAAGTGTACCCTATTCTTCTGTCGTTGTACCCTACTCTTCTGGCGTTTCCTATAGCAGTGCTGTTTCATCATTCCTCTTTGGTTTCAATGGAACTTATCGATGGTCTCCCGAAAACTTCATTTCACCATTGGCAGGTGTTGCAGTCGGTGTTTCAAATGACGCTCTCGCCCGAGGTGATAATTTCTCAACTTCAGCCAAGTGGAGCGGATTTGTAGCTCCTCACGTTGGTGTGATGCTTGGAAAGCACCTTGATGTGAGATTCTCCTATTATCTTGCGCCAAAAGATTTTAATCGAGGCATGCTCTCTTTGGGATACAAATTCTAACCCCATCTCCCTCTTGCTTCTCACAACAAAGCATAGAGTGAACGCACAACTCCCGAATCTCGTCAATTTTGTGTTGGCGAAATTCGGGAGTTTTCTTGTATATCTCCTTCACAAAAAAAGAAAGATGCTCCTCAAAATGCAGAAAAACAACATCTCAAACAAAGAAAATAGCATATAATGTTGGTAGCACACAAAAGTTTTTCGTAATTTTGTCACGCATAGACCGAAGTTGTGTGTCGATTCTAACGAAAGGCTCACCACATCACAGCCACAAAACCGCGCAAACCACAACCGCGCGAATACACGAAAGACGCCACGACTGCTACTTATGCACTTCCCACTAGGAAACAAACATATCTATTCTATTTAATATCTATCACAATGGCATTAGATCTTACCCAGCATGGTATTTTCGGTACTACCGAAATCGTGCACAACCCTTCTTACGAACAACTTTTCGAAGAAGAAACTAAGGCTACCCTTGAAGGTTATGAAAAAGGTCAAGTAACCGAACTCGGCGCTGTAAACGTGATGACTGGTGTTTACACTGGTCGCTCACCTAAGGACAAGTTCATCGTTGTTGACAAAAACTCTGAGGACACTGTATGGTGGACTTCTGAAGAGTACAAGAACGACAACCACCCCATGACTGAAGAGGCTTGGAACGTGGTGAAGGATCTTGCCAAGAAGGAACTTTCTAACAAGCGTCTTTTCGTTGTTGACGGTTTCTGCGGTGCTAACAAGGACACTCGTCTTGCTGTTCGCTTCATCGTTGAAGTAGCTTGGCAAGCACACTTCGTGACCAACATGTTCATCAAGCCCAGCGCTGAAGAACTCGCTAACTTCACTCCTGACTTCGTGGTGTACAACGCTTCTAAGGCTAAGGTAGAAAACTACAAAGAACTCGGTCTCAACTCTGAAACTGTTGTAGCTTTCAACATCACTAGCAAGGAACAAGTTATCCTCAACACTTGGTACGGTGGTGAAATGAAGAAGGGTATGTTCTCTATGATGAACTACTACCTCCCCCTCCGCGGTATCGCTGCTATGCACTGCTCTGCTAACACCGACCTCAACGGCGAAAACACTGCTGTGTTCTTCGGTCTTTCTGGTACTGGTAAGACTACCCTCTCTACCGATCCTAAGCGTCTCCTCATCGGTGACGACGAACACGGTTGGGACGACAACGGTGTCTTCAACTTCGAAGGTGGTTGCTACGCTAAGGTTATCAACCTCGACAAGGAAAGCGAACCCGACATCTACGCTGCTATCAAGCGCAACGCTCTCCTCGAAAACGTTATCGTTGACGCTAACGGCAAGATCGACTTCGCTGATAAGACTGCGACTGAAAACACTCGCGTAACTTATCCTATCGATCACATCAAGAACATCGTACGCCCTGTTTCTGCTGCTCCTGCTGCTAAGAACGTCATCTTCCTTTCTGCTGACGCATTCGGTGTATTGCCTCCCGTTTCTATCCTCGACGCTAACCAAACTCAGTACTACTTCCTCTCTGGCTTCACTGCTAAACTCGCAGGTACAGAGCGCGGTATCACTGAGCCTACTCCCACTTTCTCTGCATGCTTCGGTCAAGCGTTCCTCGAACTCCACCCCACTAAGTATGCTCAAGAGCTCGTGAAGAAAATGGAAGCTAACGGTTCTAAGGCTTATCTCGTGAACACTGGTTGGAACGGTACTGGCAAGCGTATCTCTATCAAGGATACTCGCGGTATCATCGACGGCATCCTCTCTGGTGCTATCCTCTCTGCTCCTACCAAGAAGCTCCCCATCTTCAACTTCGAAATTCCTACTCAACTCGAAGGCGTTGCTACTGAAATCCTCGATCCTCGCGACACTTACGCTGAAGCTTCTCAATGGGAAGAAAGGCTAAGGATCTCGCAGCTCGCTTCGTGAAGAACTTCGCTAAGTACACCACCAACGAAGCTGGTAAGGCTCTCGTTGCTGCTGGTCCTCAGCTCTAATAGACTATCTTTAGTCTACAAAAGCCTCATGGCGCATTCCACATCAGTGGGATGCGCCATTTTTCTTTCTAATCGGATAATCCCACTAAAGGCAGAAAATCTGTCAAACTTCCGCAAACTCATCTTTGTTTCCCTCCACTTTCATCAAACACCCCCATAAAATCCTCATAAATCATCACTGACTGCGTTAAACTGAATCAAGATACATATTCTCGTTCTCACATCTAAAACGCGCTACAACGCAAAAAAAGCTCCTGAGGCTTCACATGAAGTCTCAGGAGCATATAGGTTTAACCCAATAAAATAGGTCTAAATCCTAGTAAATAGAGGAGTAATTACTTTTATTTGATACTCTTCAATTCGATGGTGAAGAGCAATGTAGAGAAAGGAGGAATGCCACGAGTGCCGCGCTCACCGTAAGCAAGGTTGTAAGGGAGGCAAACTTCATACTTAGAACCCACCTTCATGAGTTTCACAGCTTCAGACCAACCTTTGATGACTTGGTTCAAACCGAAAGTAGCAGTTTCGCCACGTTGGTAGCTACTGTCGAACACTGTGCCATCCACGAGTTTGCCTTCATAGTGCACTTCCACCTGAGAAGTATCGGCAGGCATCGCACCATCACCTTGTTGCAACACCTTGTAAAGCAAACCAGAGGGAGTAGACTTCACACCCTTTTGCTTAGCATATTGCGCCAAGAAATCAGCATTGCGCTTCTTGAGTTGTTGCGTGTAGTAGTCGTATTGTTGTTGCTCAATCTTGGTGGCAGAGTCGGCAGAAAGCGTATTGGTCTTCAACAGACCTTCAGTGAGACCCTTGACGAAAACAGCTTGATCCACATAAGTGGTGTCACCCTTACCAGTGGCTTGCTGGTTCATGCTTTGCACGATTTGAGGCATCTGCTTCTTGATGTCGATAGAAGCCAACAAAGCACGGAGTTTTGCAGTCTCTTCAGCAGAGTATTCAGTGGTGAGTCCTGCAACGAAGTCCTTGATGTGCGCAGAGTCTACACCAGCACGCTGAGCGAGATATTGCGCCAGGCTAGCAGATTGAGCCACACCAGCAGCATAAGAGAAGTCGGCACCATTCACAGGCTTCACCATCACGGGTTGTGCCGCTTTCTTGTTGTTTTTCTTTGTTTTCTTTGCAGCAAAGGCAGAGAATGAAAGGGTAGCAGCGAGTGCCACTACGAGTATAGAACGTAATTTCATTGTAGTGAGTTTCTATTTTTTGAGAATAGTCAAAAACAGACACAGAGGAAACAGAGTTTAGTCCGTTTCCTCTGTGTGTGAATGAAAGATGTGTGGCTATTCCAGTGCGGTTTGCCACAATCTTTGTGTCATGTTTTGTAGCAAATTGACTTACATGCCCATTTGCATCTGAGGAGCCGCTGGCTGTGCAGGAGCATCAGACACACTCACGAGTTTGATTTGAAAACCAAAGCAGAGTAGGGAGGGATAGGACCTTGTTCTTGATCACCATAAGCGAGATTCCAAGGGATGTAAACTTCCCATTCGCTGCCCACCTTCATGTTGGTCAAAGCGATGGTCCAACCCTTGATGACTTGGTTAGCAGGGAACTTCACAGTCTTGTCTTGTGAAGAGTCAAACACCTTACCATTGATCAAGCGACCTTCGTAGCTCACTTCGCACACTTGAGTTGCTTTGGGAGTAGCTCCAGTGCCAGCCTTCACTTCTTTGTAGTAAACACCACCAGGAAGCGCCTTTACACCAGCAGTTTTAGCAATCTTAGCGATGAATTCCTCGTTAGCCTTCTTAGCAGCACCATACACCTTCTCATTAGCCTTAGCTGACATCACTTGCATCTTCTGTTGCATGTACATGGTAGCTTGATTACGATGAAGCGTGTCCTTGCCCACGATAAGTGCAGACACACCATTCTTACCATCGATCATACCTGCAAGCACATTCTTCGCACTGAGGTGCTTAGTGCTATCACCAGCAAACACTTGACCTTCCACTTGAGGGAAAAGGCGAGTTTGGAGTTGAATACCACTTTGCATACCGAGTTGGTAAGCCAAAGCCTTCTTATCGTCTGCCATGCTCATACCTTCCTTCATACCCTTGAAGAACGCATCTACAAAAGCAGAGTCACTACCAGCTTGCATGAGATATTCTTTGATTTGCTCAGGTGTAGGAGATTGTGAAAGACCCACAGCATAAGACAAGCTGTCTACTTCGTCTTTCAAATCGCCAGTAGCAGCAGGTTGTTTGCTACCACCGCAAGCACTGAAGAGTGCTGTAGCAGCCACGAGGGCGCCAAAAAGTACTTTTTTCATATTGTTGTTTTTATTATTATCTAGGGGAGAAATCTTTACCCTCTATCCTTGCATACTCTCAAAATCAAGAAGTATTAGAATTGTGGGGTAGGGGAAATCGTTATTGATTATTCGTTGATACCAAGCAATTCCACGTCAAATACGAGGGCTGCATAAGGAGGAATTGCACCACCTGCGCCCTGTGCACCGTAAGCAAGCTCGTAAGGAATGAAGAAACGGAACTTAGCACCGAGGCTCATGAGCTGAAGACCTTCGGTCCATCCCTTGATCACACCTTGGAGAGGGAAGCTCGTAGGTTCACCACGTTGATAGCTGCTGTCAAACACAGTGCCGTCAATCAAACGACCCTCGTAGTGGCAGCGCACGCTGTCGGTAGCCACAGGCTTCTGACCGATAGCATCGGTGAGCACTTCATATTGCAAACCAGAAGCAGTGGTGGTCACACCTTCGCGTTTTGCATTCTCTGCGAGGAACTTTTCACCTGCTTCGCGAGCTTCACGACCAGCAAGTTCTTGTTGCTCCTTCATGTATTCTTGCACCATGCCTTGTGCTTGCACTTCTGTCATTTCTGCTTTTTCACCTTTGAGCACTTGCTCTACGGCGCGAGTGAATTCTGCGGTGACAAGACCGTCGATGTTCATACCCTTGAGATTATGACCGATGAGAAGGCCGAGGGCGTAAGAGAGTTTTTCCATAAAAGGGGATTGATATTTTTTGATTCTTATTGAAGGGAGTGCTACTACGTTCGTCTCACTCTCACGCCATCGCGCAAAAGTCGAGGAAGCATAGGGGCACATTCTGATACGCAAAAATAATCATTTCGTTTCGTTTGAACGAACAACGCGATTGTTTTTTGCGTCTTACGCTACTTTTCTTCTGTTTACCGCTATATTTCCAAGCGATTCTCCGTCGGTGATGTCTTATTCTCGTTCATCTCCGTTTCTGATTTATAGAAGTGTTGCACGATTAAGCCAGCCAACATAAAGCCAAACATAGCCGTGATGTGCGACATCGTGCCATTGATTTGCGCCTTGCGTTCATTCCAATTATGCGAGAGCAGGTCTTCACGCCCTTCTTGCGTTGTCGTGCTCTCCGCTATCGTGGGCTCGTAGCCATCCACGTCAGCTTCTCCCAAGTTAGGCAGCACTTCGTCGCTATACACGCAGAGAAATTTCTTGGCAGGGCGCACTTTCTGATGCTTCATCTTCTTGCGCAACGCACGACCCAACGGACATCCGCGCACTTTCATGAACTCTGCCACTTGGATGCGCGTAGGATCCATCTTCAAAGCCGCGCCCATAGAGGAGTAGAGTAGGGCATCGGTGCGGCTTGCCGTGAGTAGCAAGTGTGCTTTCTCTGCGAGAGAGTCGATGGCATCGATGATTACATCATATTCGTTCAACCGAAAACTCTCGGAGTTTCCGCATTGTAAATGTCTTGGATTGCAGTGATTTCAGCTTCAGGGTTGATGCTGAGCAGTCGTTCTTTCAGCACCTCCACTTTCACCTGTCCCACGGTTTGGGTGGTCGCCATGAGCTGTCGATTCACATTACTGATGTTCACGCGGTCTGAGTCGACGATGGTGAGGTTTTTCACCCCAGATCGTACCAAACTCTCGGCACACCAACTGCCCACGCCTCCCACGCCAAAGAGGATTACGCGGATGTCGTGCAAGCGTTGCAAAGGGGCATCGCCCATGAGCAAGCGTGAGCGATGAAATATCTGTTGTTCTAGTGTAGGTTGTGTCATGAGGATATATAGAATGTTCTGTCTGGTTACGCAAAAGACCTATCTCTCAAGAAATAGGTCACATGCCATCCGAAAAAAAGGGACTTTCTCCGAAGAGAAAGTCCAATGTATTTAATAATTTCAGAATCTTAGTTCACGGTGATTTCGTCGACAAAGAAGAAGGCTTGCTTTCCAGCGGCTTCTTCGTGCCAAGACGGAATGCTCGTTTCTGGTTGTGCCACAATCTTCAGCAATCTTGCTGTAGTAGGTGCGAAATCATACACGTGATGTTTGATGCCATTCTTGTCGGCTTGGGTGAGCGGAGCGTAGTCTTTGGAAACTATGGTGTTCCAAGTCTTACCACCATCCACCGAAACTGCGATTTCCACGTGACGAGCATCGTAGATCCAGTCACCTTTTTCCACACATACATTGAACGCCACTTGACTCACTGTCGTGTTTTCGCCCAAATCGATGATGGCTTCCATAGGCTTTTCGAGGAATCCAATCCAACGACTAGAGTTGTAGCTGGTGTTGCTCGCTACAAGACCATCAACCAATGTCTTTGCACCATCAAATTTGTAGCTGGCATGAGGCTCATTCACCAAGGTGATGTTGCGCGCAGTGGATTTAGAGAAGTGGAAATCTTCTTTTTCCACATGGCTACGTTGATATTGATTAGGAGCAACTTCGTGGAAAGCTACGGCACGGAATTTCACATCGCTCTTGAAATCCAGAGGTTGTGTGTAGCGCGTGCTTTGCTGCGTGGGCATCGTGCCATCGAGGGTGTAATAAATCACATCATTAGGCTCATTCACTTGCAAGTTGGCACGGATACCACCGCCTGCAATCGCCGTGTAGTTGGGCATGATGTCGTAGTAGTGTTTGGCGAAGTTGTAATTCTGCTCCTCATAGAGTTTGAAGAGCTGAGGAAGTCGCTTCAAACTCTGAATAGGTGCGAGTGCCTTGTGGACGCCACTGGATTTCTGCCAAAGCAGCCAAACGAGGCAAAGCCATATATTCGGTTTGGCGGTGCGTCTTGAAATACTCTGACCACAAGTTGGCTTGCACACCCAATATGTGTTTACCCTGTTCGGGGGTTAAAGCAGCAGGCATAGGTTCGTAGCTATAGACGCGTTCGAGAGGCAAGTAACCACCAATCGCCAAAGGCTCTTGCTTTGCATCTTTTGCTTGATAATAGTCGAAGTAGAGATACGTATTGGGCGACATAATCACGTCGTGCCCACTTTGAGCAGCTTCGATACCACCAGCTTCGCCGCGCCATGACATCACTGTGGCATTGGGAGCAAGACCACCTTCGAGGATTTCGTCCCAACCGATGATGCGCTTACCATAGCGCGCCAAGGTGTTTTCGGCATGACGAATCACATAGCTCTGCAAACGCTCTTCAGCAGAGTGCTTACCTTCGGCTTGCAGTTGATTCTTTTGGATCATAGCTTGGCACTTAGGACAAGTTTCCAGCGTGTTTTGGGGCACTCGTCACCACCAATGTGGAAATAATTGCCAGGGAACAACTGAGCTACTTCACCCAATACTTTGTCTATGAATTCGTAAGTTTGGGGATTACCAGCACAGAGCACATCGCTGCTCACACCCCAGATTTGTCCCACTTCGTAAGGACCACCCGTGCAACCCAAATGGGGATAAGCAGCAAGTGCAGCCAACATGTGACCAGGGAGGTCGATTTCGGGAATAATCACGATGTTGCGAGCAGCAGCATAGGCGATGATGTCTTTACACTGCTCTTGCGTGTAAAATCCACCATGAGGCTTGCCGTCATATTTGCCAGTGTTTTTACCAATCACCGTAGCCGAACGATGGCTACCGATTTTGGTGAGTTCGGGCAACTGCTTGATTTCGATGCGCCAACCTTGGTCGTCGGTCAAGTGCCAGTGCATGCGGTTAATGCCGTGCAAAGCGATCATGTCGATAAATCGTTTCACACTATCAGCAGTGGCAAAGTGACGAGCCACATCAAGCATGGTGCCACGATAGGCGAAGCGAGGTGCGTCATTGATGTCCACTCCAGGCAAAGCGATTTTGCCATTCTTTGACATATATGCACGCTCCTTTTCACTGAGGTGGGGGAGTGATTTGCGCAAAGTTTGGATGCCATAGAACGCACCAGCCTTGGTACTAGCTGCAATACTCACCGTTTTGCTGTCGATGCGCAAACGATAACCTTCGGGTGCAAAATCTTTCTCTTCACTGCTCAACACAATAGCAGGTGTCTTTCCACGTTTTGTTGCGATGGACAAAGTTAGTCCTGTGCGATCTGCCACAAACTGTTGCAAGAATTTCGCATTTTCTTGGTCGGCTTTCGACTTGCCGCAAACGATGCGTGTGGCAGGGGTGAGCGTAAAATCACCCCATTGTTGTTGGAGAGTCACTTGTTTGGGAAGCGGCACTACATCATACGACGCCTTGGGCACGCTTTGTGCTGCAAGTGTGAGAGAAAATCCACTCAACAAACAGCTGCAAGCTATGGTTTTGAAGATATTCATAAGGTAAATATTGATTGTTGCCACAAAGATACAACAATTTTACTCATTTCCTAGTCTCGCCCCTCTTTTTTTGCTATCTCTAACTTACAATCATAGAACTCATAAAACTATCATGTCATTAGAACAAATTCTCCAACATCGTCGCGCCATCCGCTATTACGACGCGCAACAACCCATTTCTGCCGATCGTGTCGAAGAGTGTCTCAAACTTGCCTCGCTCGCTCCCACGAGCTCCAACATGCAGTTGTGGAAAGCGCATCACATCACCGACCCTGCTGTCATCCAACAACTCGTGCCAGCCTGCCTTGGACAATCCACCATCAGCACTGCCCAACAGTTGGTCATCTTCACCGTAGAACCCTCTCTCTACAAAGAGCGTTGCCAACAAAATCTTGATTTCCAACGCGAAAACATCAAGCGCACTTATCCCGAAGCGAAGTGGGAGAAATATACTGCCCTTCAAACTTCTTACTACACCAAGGTGGTTCCATTCCTCTATAGTCGCTTCTTCGGACTCTGGGGAGGGGTGCGAAAAGTCATTGCCACCCTCGCTGGGTGCTTCCGTCCTGTGCCTCGCCAAATGACGGAAGGTGCCATGGACACCGTCCTCCACAAGAGTTGTGCTCTAGTGGCACAAACTTTCATGCTCGCCATGAGCGAAGCGGACTACGACACTTGTCCTGTTGAGGGTTTCGACGCGCATCGCGTGAAACGCATCCTTGGTTTACCTTGCAGCAGCGAAGTAAGTCTCATCGTTTCGTGCGGCATCCGAGATACCTCTCGTCCGCTAGCGATCGTTTTCGCGTAGATTTTTCTTCGCAATATCAACGCATCGGACAATAAACCCAAAGGGTGGGGAAGTCCTTCCCTACGCAAGAAAAATCTCCAGCCTTAACATCTCTAAATCCTCTCTTTTTCCCTCGCGTACGCGCGCGCACCCTGCACTTTTGCACTTTTTGCTTTCACAACCTTCACACTTTTCTTTGTAAGTCATTATTGCATAGTGAATTATCCACTGTTTATAAACACTATTTTACAGAGTGCGAGCTACTACACGAAATTCGAGCAAAAAACTCCTCTTAGAAGGGGCTAAATCGCCCCCAAAGACGAGAGTATAAAAATATATTGATTCCCATCTTTAGCGCACAAAGTCTCAACTATCCGAGAGAAATTCAATGATTTCAATGAATCCAATGATTTCAAAGACTCCGCAGAGCTATTTCGATAAATTCGGAGCCATAAAAAGAATTCTCGGACCTTTTCCAAAAAACGTGGGAGAATTTCCCAAAAACGTTGGACATTTTCTAAGAAATCTCCCACGTTTTTTCTTTTATCTCTCACGTTTTTTCTCCTAAAATTGCGACGAAACAATCCCCTTGTGTGAAGGTTGTGAAAGCAAAAAGTGCAAAATCCCTGTAATGTGCGCGCGTGATACGCGCACGCGAGAAGGCTGGTGGGGAAGGGGAGTAGATTATCTTCAAGTAGTCTCGTATGATTGCTATGAAAGAATCATCCATGATTTTTTTGAAAAGCTGAGATAGCAAATTGGATTAAAAGAAAAAAGTTTTGTCACTTTTTCGTGGATTTTTCACTCTTTTACCCTCTTTCATTCCATATATAGTAAGGGTTTGTTGACTTGTTTACTCCATTTTCGCATTTTACGAAAGAAAATTTGACGGATTTTGCAATGTTCACTTTGCTATTGTAGTACTTTTTACTATATTTGCGACCAAACCCATGAAATATTTAGACCTGCCAAGAGAGATTGCCTTTGAAAACAATACCAGAAAACAGCGGCATCCGCAATCCACTTGACCGTTCTATACTAATACCTATCCTCCTAATCAATCGAACATGAACAACAAGTTCCATTTTTCCGATGCGTTTGTGCCTCTTTGGTACAAGCACATGGCGCAATGTGCGTTGCCTCTCACTTTAGGATTCTTTGCTGCTCTCAGCACGATGGCAGCTGCGCCCACGTCTTCCACAGCACCTTCAAGTGTGACTGTGCAACAAGCTAAGAAGCAAATCACCGTCACGGGTACGGTGATGAGCGATGAAGGCGAAAAATTGTCCGGTGTCTCTGTGACTGTGTCTGGCTCACGCCAAGCAGTGGTGACCGATGCACAAGGTCGTTATTCCATAAAAGTCGCTGCAGGCAGTTCACTTCAATTCTCTTTCATTGGCTATGAGCGTCAGCGTGTGGTGGCAACAGAGGGTAAACTCGATGTGACCCTCAAATTGATGGATAACAGTTTTAATGAAGCTGTGGTCATCGGTTATGGCACTGTGCGTAAAGCCGATTTGGCTGGATCTGTATCGGTGATGGACTCCAAGGCATTCAAAGAGCAACCCATCACTCGTGTGAGTGACGCTTTGCAAGGTAGAGTGAGTGGTGTGCAAGTTATTGGCAGTGGTATCCCTGGTGGGGGAGTGAAGGTGCGTGTTCGTGGTACTGGTTCTATCCACAACAGCAATGAGCCTCTCTATGTTGTGGACGGAGTGGTGCGCGAATCGGGTTTGGATGGCATTAACCCTGAAGACATCCAAAACATGCAAGTGCTCAAGGATGCTTCTTCTACAGCTATCTATGGTAGCCGCGGTGCCAATGGTGTGGTATTGATCACGACCAAGAGTGGTAAAGAAGGTCAAACACAAGTGGTGTTTGATGTGTCACACGGTTGGTCGAATGCTACGCACATGCTAAGGTGATGGGTACGAAGGAATATGCAGAACTACTCACTAAATATAAGTTTAACGGCAATGCTCCTGCCGAATTGAAGCCTTTCCTCGATGGCACTAAGCCTGGTGTGGACTGGCTCGACATGGTGCTCCGCACAGGTCAGACGGACGATTACAAGCTCTCATTGAGCAAGGGAAATAAAGACACGCAACTCTATGTGTCTGCCAACTACATGAAAAATTCGGGTGTGGTCGTTGGCACAGAATTTCAACGCTATAGCACCAAGGTGAATGTGCACACCAAGGTATATTCCTGGCTTGAACTCACTGCCGATATGCAAGCTGCTCGCAATGAAGGCAAGGGTAGTGGCATGTTTGGCATGAGTCTTGAAAATCCTTTGGTGCGTGCGCTCAACTATTCTCCCTCAATGGACATGTATGAGGCAGATGGTATCAAGTTTAAACGCGACCCCTACAACAGTATCTCAGCCGAAAACCCCTATGCTGCGCTGACTGCAGTGAAAAACAACATGATGGGGCACATGGTGAATGGGCGATTTGAGTTGAAGTTTAACATCGCGGACGGACTCACTTTCACCACCACCAACAGTGCTGACTATCATGATCGTAAGGAATATGGATTTGCACCCAGAGTGTTGAGTTTCGGTAAGACCTCGATGCACAATAGCGATAATTTCCATCTCATGCTTCAGAGCACCAATAATCTCACCTACAACCACAAGTGGGGCGATCACAGTTTGGTGGCTACTGCAGTGTATGAAGCTACGAAGAGCGAAACACGCATGATGCAGATTTCGGGACAACAGCTCAAGACAGACGCAGTGGAATACTGGGATGTGAAGAATGCAGCTGTGCGTGATGAGAATAACAATTACTCAGCTTATGCTCTGCTCTCTGGAGTGGGTCGTGTGATGTACAACTATGCCGACCGCTACATGCTCACCGCAACGTTCCGTGCCGACGGTTCTAGCCGCTTCTCCAAACAAGTGGGGCTATTTCCCCTCTATCGCAGCGGCTTGGTCAGTGACCAACGAGGAGTTCATGAAACCTATGCGTAGCGTGGTCAACAACATGAAGCTCCGCGCTAGCTATGGTGTGATTGGTAATCAAAATATTACCCCATACTCCACCCTTGGTTTGCTCTCTGTGACGGGCTTCAACTTCGGTGGTAAGAGTGATTTCACAGGATATAGTCCTTCTTCTGTGCCTACTCCTGATTTGACTTGGGAAAAGACCCACCAATTAGACTTCGGTCTTGACGTGAGTTTCTGGAACAACCGCATCGAACTTGGAGTAGACTTTTTTGCAAAGCACACCTATGATGCGCTTCTCCAACGCTCACAGTCACACTATGTGGGTGGTCTCCGCTATTGGGTGAATGCTGGTGAAATCACCAACACGGGTGTAGACCTCTCCCTCACCGCGCGAATAGTGCAACCAATGATTTCCAATGGACTTCAACTCTCAATGGTTCGTACAACAAGAATAAGGTGGTGAAACTCACTTCCGAAGAACCAATCATCTATGGTAATTCTCCTGCTGGAGGCACGGTAGATGCTGTGAGCATCGTGAAAGAAGGCGAAGCTGTGGGCACGTTCTATGGTTATGTGTGGGAAGGCATCGACAAGGACGGCAAGGACAAGTACACGGACTTCAACAACAATGGTAAGTTGGATGCAGGTGACCGCCGTGTTTTGGGCAAGGCTAACCCAGACTTCACCCTCGGATGGAACAACAGTTTGCGCTATAAGCAATGGGAACTCAATGCGTTTTTCAATGCTGCCTTTGGTGCACAACGCCTCAACATTGCCCGCTTCTTGATGAATGCGATGCCTGGTGCATCTGCTTTCGTCACCGATGCTGACTATGTGAAGAATATGGGTGTGACGATGCCTCGTCTTGATGCTGTGGGCAACCAAAACTATGGTAACTCTAGCAAGTGGATTGAAAATGCTGACTATCTCCGCTTGGAAAATATCAGTTTGGCTTATAACCTGACAAAGCAACAAACGAAGTTTGCCGATGTTCGCCTTTCCTTTGGTGTGCAAAATCTCTTCACCATCACTGGATATAAGGGAGCCGACCCTGCTGGCTTCTCCTTTGGCAATCATGACTACGAAAATGGTGTAGACATGGGCGGATACCCCGCACCCCGCACCTTCACGCTTGGCGCACGCTTCACTTTCTAAGGGAGATGACTGTCTAGCATCTCGCACATGTTACATCCTACTAATCGATATTTCTCATGAAATCCAAGATATTTCTTGCGGCTCTATTTGCCGCTTCACTCTTCGGCACCACTGCTTGCTCTGATTTCCTCAACGAAGACCCTAAGGGTAAACTCGTGCCTGGTGGATATTTCACTTCGCAAGATGAACTCAACATGAGCTTGGTGTCGCTCTTCACCAAAGTCACCGACTCACAGTCTTACACAAACATGATGTATCCCCAATGGCAGGGCGATGACATCACTGCCAATCCTGGTTCTAACAAGCAGGCTTGTGCACAGTTGGATGCCTTCTCTCCCTCGGCTGACAATAAGGGTGTGGTGGCTGCTTGGAACAAGCACTATGACATTATCCATGAAGCTAACTTCATCATTGATAATGCGCAGCGCACTCCTACTTCAAAGGCGGAACTAGAAATAGCACTAGGGCAAGCCTACTACTGGCGTGCTTATGCTTACTTCTATCTCGTGCGCGTGTTTGGTCCCCTCCCCCTCAATCTTCACAATGAGGATGATCACGGCACCGCTGAGCTTTCCTCTGTGGAAAAGGTCTATGAACAGATCCTCGCTGACTTGATGAAGGCAGATAGCTACAACCTCCCTGCTACCTACAAGGGCGAACCTCGACAGATGTTTGGAGCAGAGGTGTATGTGACACAACAAGCTGTGAAATCTACCCTCTCTGCTGTTTACATGGCTATGGCAGGCTATCCGCTCAACAAGGGTACTGAGTATTACGCTAAGGCTGCTGAGGCTGCTGAGGCTGTGATCCAAGGTCAAAAGGCAGGAAAGTACAACACGAAGCTCGAAGCGGAATGGAAACAAATCCATTCTATGGGCAACAATTATAGCCTCGAAACCATCCTCGGTATCAACAATTCTCCCAACCGCTCTTGGAGCCACGACTCACAACTCACCAGTACGATGCTTTTTGAAAGCCTTGGTGGCTGGGGTGACGCGTGGGGTGAAATCGCTTTCTGGAAGCGCATGCCCGATGGTCCTCGTAAGGCTGCTACTTATGATCCTAAGCTCCTGAAAGATGGTAAGCTCTATGATTGGTGGGCGACCACAGATGGCAAGTCTATCGCTGAGGGTAAGAAGAATGCTGTGGTGCCCGAATATCACCCCATGTTCTCTCTCTTCACCGTGAACGACGATGGTAAGGGTGGACAAATGCTGGCTCCCTACGACTATTCTGCTAAGAAGTGGAGAGGTATGCTCAATGGTCGCCGTCACCGCGTGATTCGCTACGCAGAAGTGTTGTTGTGGTATGCCGAAAGTGCTGCTCGCTCTGGCAAGGCTGATCTCTCTTTGGCAAAGGAGTGCTTGAAACTCGTGCGTCAGCGCGCTGTGGATGCTGGAGAAGTGGACAAGGTGCATGGTGTGAGCATTGACGCGATGACTGCCGAGCAGTTGGCACAAGCTGCTTATGAAGAGCATGGCTGGGAAATCGCAGGGCACTGGGTGTCTATGGTGACTCGTCGTGCCGACCAACTTCGCATGAACGATCTCAAAAACACCTTCGCAAACCGTGTGGCTAACCAACCTATCGAAGTGGCACCCGGCTTCACTGCTACAGAAGCCGTGCCTGTGAGCGGAGCTTGGAACGACAATATGAACTATGTGCCCTATCCTCTCCAAGAAACAGAAAAAAATCCTAACTTGAGACGATAATTGTCTCGACAGAGTGTGGAAGTAGTCTTAGAGGTGTCAGTTGGATAGCTGAGCAGCCTCTGAGCAACCTTTCTTGCTCTTCCTTCACTAATCTCCTAGAGATGAGCCGCGTCAAAATCCAATAGTTTTGACGCGGCTTTTTGGGATGCATCAACGAGGATATGCATAGGTTCGGGAGTTCGTTAATAAGAAATTAAGGCATAAACCCCAATCGGTCATTAGACCGTTATACCCGTAATTGAATAGATAACTTCCTGTCATCTTTCATTTTCTTGTTGGCAACTTATCTTTCGTTCGTTCTCAACGTAGCTCGCTATGCCTTCGAACTAACGACAAACAATCTGCTCAACAATCAAATAAAATCTGTTCAGGAGCTAATGACCGATTGGGGATAAATGGTGAGAATTCTTAAAAAAGATTATATATATGGTGCGAAATCACTAGATATAGGTATTGCACACAAAAGAATAAAGTGAGAACTTTGCCCCCGAAAAACAAATACTGGCAGTAGAAAGTAGGCTCTCTATGATTTCTATTTCCTCTATTTTCTTAACAATCAAGTTTATCCTAAATTAAACACTTTGATTATGAAGAAAAACTACGCTCTCTTTTTGGCTTTGAGTGGTTCGCTTATCTCCACTTCTGCCTTTGCTGCGCAATTTTCTGATGCTTCAGCTTTGAGCTCTAATGCTCCTTCGCAAACAGCGATTGCTACAACGCAAACGCCTAATAACCTCCCTGCTCACATTGTGGGTCACGTGCGCAACACAGAGACGCAAGAGTTTCTCCCCCACGTGCTTGTGGAAGTGCTAGGTACTAAAATCTCTGTTACTACTGACGTGACTGGTCACTTCATGTTGAAGAATCTCCCTGTGGGAAAACTTCGCGTGCGCGTGGCTGTGCCTGGTTTTGAACCTCAAATCCACGAAATCACGACTACCTCTGACGCAACCCTCGTTTCTGACTTCGAGATTGTGCCTAACGATGTGAACCTTGGTGACGTGGTGGTTTCTGCTACTCGTAACGTAACTAAGCGCCGTTTGGCTCCAACTCTGGTGAATGTGCTCGATGCTAAAATCTTTGACCGCACACAGAGTTCTTTCCTTTCACAAGCTTTGAAATATCAACCTGGCGTACGCGTGGAAGACAACTGCCAAAACTGCGGCTTCTCACAAGTGCGCATCAATGGTCTTGATGGTCCTTACTCTCAAATCCTCGTAGACTCTCGTCCTGTTTACAGTGCATTGGCTGGTGTCTATGGTTTGGAACAAATCCCTACCAACATGATTGAACGCATCGAAGTGATGCGCGGTGGTGGTAGTGCTTTGTTCGGTTCTTCGGCTATTGCGGGTGTCATCAATGTCATTACCAAAGATCCTACGTCTTCTTCAGCAAGTTTTTCTCACGAAATTCGCGGCATCGGTGGTTTGAACACGTTTGAAAATACCACAAACCTCAATGCCACCTATGTGACAGAAAACAATAAGTTGGGCATCACCATCTTTGGTCAGCTTCACCATCGTTCTCCTTACGACTACACTGGCGATGGCTATTCAGAATTGCCTATGCTCGATGGTAGCAACGTGGGTATGCGTGCTTTCTTCCGTGTGTCTGACTATTCTAAACTCACTGCTGAATTGCACAACACTCGTGAGTTCCGCCGTGGTGGTGACAACTTTGATGAAGAACCTCACAATGCACACGTGGCAGAGCAACTTCGTCACAACAACATCACAGGTAGTTTGAACTACAACTTCATTTCTCCCGATGCTAAGCACCGTTTCAATGCTTATGCTTCCTTCATGAAGGTGCAACGTGAGAGCTACTATGGCGGTGGTGAGAAGACTGTGAACCAATATATGACTCAAATAAAGGAAGACCTAGCAAGCTTCACCCAAGATGATGCAAAAGAAATGCGCAAACGCATGATCAGCTACGGTCGCACAAATGGTATGACCAATGTATTTGGTGCGCAATACTCTTACGACTTCGATCAATGCTTGTTTATGCCTTCACAATTCACCGTTGGCTTGGAAAGATCTAGCGACAATTTGGAGGACAAGAGTGGTTATCGCAAGGCATTCATCAATCAGAAGGTGAACACCAACTCTCTCTACTTGCAAAATGAGTGGAAGAACGATATGTGGAGCTTCCTCCTCGGTGGTCGTCTCGACAAGCACAGCTTGGTAAAGAAAGCTATTTTCCTCTCCACGTGCTAACTTGCGTTTCAACCCCACGAAAGACCTCGTGCTTCGTGCCAACTTTAGCTCTGGTTTCCGTGCTCCTCAAGTGTTTGATGAAGACTTGCACGTAGCCAACGCTGGTGGCGACTTGATTCTTATCGAAAACGATCCCAACCTCCACGAAGAACGCTCTAACAGCTTCAGCCTTTCTTCTGACTGGTACACTCACTTCGGAGCTTGGCAACTGAACCTCACCGCTGAAGGTTTCTACACCGAACTTCACGATGCTTTCTCGCTCACTCAGAAATCAGAAACTGAAAAGGGCTCCTACAAAGAAATTGTGAATGTTCGCAGTAACTCTCAAGGTGCAAAGGTGATGGGTGTAAGTTTGGAAGGTCGTCTCACGCTTCCTAAGACTTGGTCGCTCCAAATGGGTGTGACTTACCACAAGAACCAATGGAACAAGGCGCAAAAGTGGGATCTCGGTGATGCTTACGAAACTCGTCGCATGTATCGCACTCCTGACCTCTATGGTTATTTCATCTCAACCTTCAATGTCACCAAACAGCTTGACCTTACCTTCACGGGTAACTTCACAGGTAGCATGTTAGTGGGTCACAATATTCCCACAGAGGATGATGGTAAGACTTTGTCAAAGGATGCTTATCTAGACAAGGTTTCTGCTAACATTAAGTATGACCGCGTACTCTCTGGTGAGGGTCAGACCAACAAACCCGGAGAAGTGGTTGGTCCTCGCACCTTCAAGACGCCATCTTTCTTCGAACTTGGTGTGAAAGCGCAATACTCTTTCCCCATCTACAAATACTATAAGGGACAAGTATTCGCTGGTGTGCAAAACATCTTCAACTCTTACCAAGATGACTTCGATCTCGGTTACAACCGCGACTCAGCTTACATCTATGGTCCTATGGCTCCCCGCAGCTTCTACGCTGGTTTCCGTGTAAACTTCTAATCTATTTACACTCAAACATCTAATCTGTTTTACTATAAACGCACCGACCGCGACAAACATTGATTTGTCGCGGTCGTTTTTGTTGTGCTATGATGGGTTGAATCCACAATGAACGAATAAGTCCGACATTTCATAGGGAGATGTCGGACTTATCATATTACGCTCCAATGAGTTTTTAGTGAGCTTCGAGCCAGTTGGTGCCTTCGCCGCACTCTGCAACGAGAGGAACTCTCATTTGGAACGCGCGTTCCATTTCTTCTACCACCAAGTGGCTCACTTGTTCCAATTCTGTGGGAGGAACGGAGAAGTTTAATTCGTCGTGCACCTGAAGGATCATGCGCGTTTGCAATTTTTCTTCATGGAGACGGCGGTCAATCGCCACCATGGCTAGTTTGATGATGTCGGCAGCCGTGCCTTGTATGGGCGCATTCACTGCATTTCTTTCGGCATATCCGCGCACGGTGGCATTGCCAGCGTTGATGTCGGCAAGGTAGCGACGACGACCAAACTGCGTGGTGATGTATCCTGTTTGCTTGGCGCGCTCGATGCTTTCGTTCATGTATTCGCGCACTTTGGGATAAGTGGCAAAATAGTTTTCAATCAACTCCTTGGCTTCTCCGCGCGACACGCCCATGCGTTCGCTTAGTCCAAAGGCGGAGATACCATAGATGATGCCGAAATTGGCTGTTTTCGCTTTGCGACGCTCATCTCTGTCCACCTCTTCTACGGGTTTGTGGAAAATGCGCGCAGCAGTAGCCGCGTGAATGTCCAATCCGCTGTTGAAGTCTGCCACCATGTGTTCATCCTCGCTCAGATGCGCCATGATGCGCAGCTCGATTTGTGAATAGTCGGCACTGAAGAACACTTCGCCTTCTTCTGGCACAAAGGCGCGTCTGATTTCACGTCCGTCTTCCCCCTCTCACAGGAATGTTTTGGAGGTTGGGATTGGATGAGGATAAACGTCCAGTGGCTGTGACAGCTTGATTGAAAGAGGTATGAATATGTCCTGTTTGGGGGTGAATCAATTTGGGCAATGCTTCGACATACGTGGAGAGTAACTTCTTCAAGGCGCGATGTTGCAAGATTTTCTCCACGATGGGGTGCTTATCTCTCAAAGATTCCAGCACTTCTTCCGAAGTGGAATATTGCCCCGTCTTGGTCTTCTTCACCTTCGCAGAGATTTGCAGTTCATCAAACAGCACTACTCCCACTTGTTTGGGTGAGGTGATGGTGAATTCGTGTCCTGCAAGCTCGTAAATGTCCGTCTCTAACTGTTGCATCCTTTCGGTGAAATTGCGCCCTGTCTCTTCAAGCGCAGCTGTGTCTAAGCGCACACCATTGCGCTCCATGCGAGCCAGCACAGGCAGAAGTGGCATCTCAATATGGGTGAACACCGATGTCACCTCGTATTTCTCCATCTCTTCTTTCAAGATGGGGTAGAGACGCAGTGTCACATCGGCATCTTCGCAAGCGTAGTCCACAATTTCTTTCGGTTCGAGGTCAGCCATGTTGCGCTGTGTGCGACCACTACCGATGAGAGCTTCAATGGGAATGGTGCGATAGTGGAGGTATTTTTCAGCGAGCAAGTCCATGTTGTGTCGCTGTTCGGGTTGCACCACATAGTGCGCCAGCATAGTGTCAAAAAGCGGACCAGCCACTTCTACACCATAGTGTGAGAGCACCAATAAATCGTATTTGAGATTTTGTCCGACTTTCTCTATCGAAGGGTGCTCAAAGAATGGACGAAACGCATCGACCATGCGTTGTGTAGCTTCTGTTTCACGTGAAACAGCTACGTACCAAGCAGTTCCACCTTCCACAGCAAAGCTCATACCCACGAGTTGCGCCTGCATGGCATCGACAGAAGTGGTCTCTGTGTCGAAAGCTACTTGGGAGAATGTCAAAAGATTTCGGCATAATTCTTGTGCGTCCTCTTCGCTTTCAATGAGATGATATTGGTGAGGATGGTCGGCAAGTGTGCTGAGGTTCTCTTGAAAATCCAAAGTCGTCTCTTCGTCTGCGTTGGTGTTCGTGACAATGGCTTGAGAGAAGAGGTCTGGTTCCGCTGAGGGGGCAGCTGCGACTGGAGCATCTCCCGTGAGTCGTCGGAGGAAGGTGCGAAACTCGAGGTCTTCATAGAGTGCCACCAACGCCTCCTTGTTGGGAGTCTTGCGTTGCATGTCGTCCCAAGTCACATCGATGGGAACGTCTGTAACGATGGTTGCCAAAACCTTTGACTCACGAATTTGTTGCACGTTTTCCTCCACTTTCTTCTTGAGTGCCCCTTTCAGTTGGTCGGTGTGGGAGAGTAGTCCTTCGATGCTCCCGAAGTCTGCAAGAAGTTTCACAGCGGTTTTAGCACCCACTCCAGGACAGCCAGGGATGTTGTCGGCAGAATCGCCCATGAGTCCGAGGAGATCGATGACTTGTAGGGGATTCTCCACTTCAAACTTCGTCTTCACCTCTTCCACTCCGAGACGTTCGTAGCCTTTTGCGCCCGATTGCGGACGAAGCATAGTCACATTGGGTTGCACTAATTGTGCGTAATCCTTATCGGGAGTGACCATCACCACCTCGAGTCCATCTTTTGCACCACGATGTGCGAGGGTTCCGATAACATCATCGGCTTCGTAACGAGGCACTTCCACCATCTTGATGCCATAAGCCGTGAGAAAGTCCTTGATCACGGGAACTGCCCAGCGGATGTCTTCTGGCGTTTCATCGCGCGTGGCTTTATATTCTGAAAATTGTTCGTGACGAAAGTGCCGCCTGGAGGATCAAAGGCGACCGCCACGAAGTCAGGATTTTCCTTGCGGAGCAATTCTTCGAGGGTATTGATAAAACCGAAAGCGGCTGAGGTATTTTGACCTTTGCTGTTGATGCGTGGCGAGCGTATTAAGCCATAATAGGCTCTAAATATCAGCGCGTAGGCATCGAGAAGCATGAGTTTCTGCATATTTCAAATAGTTTGAACTTCAAAAGTACGCAAAAGAATTGAGTAACTGCGCTTTTTTTTTGTACTTTTGTCGGGTAAAAGTTTACCACCCCGCGTTTATTTCCCTTCTGCTCTGGGAAGAACGTTTTATCCCTCTCCCTCAACAACACAAGACGCTCGCCAATATGAAAGAACTGGAACGCATCAAACTTCCAATACTTGCTGATCTAGAACGCTATGCTGCGTTGTTTGATGAAGTATTGACCCATGAAGAAGAATTCATGAGTCAAGTGCTCTCTTATGTGCGTAGCCGTAAGGGCAAGATGATGCGCCCAATGTTGGTACTCCTCTTGGCGAAAGAGTTGGGTGCTATTGGCGAATCTACTTTGCGCAGTGCTGTCACGCTAGAATTGCTCCACACTTCTTCTCTCATTCATGATGATGTGGTGGATGAAAGCGATGAACGTCGTGGCAGAGCCAGTGTACATCATATCTATGACAACAAGATAGCGGTATTGTTAGGGGACTATATGTTGGCGCAAACTCTCGAACAATCGGCACTCACAGGGAGTGTGCGTGTGGTAGAGGCAGTGGCGCGCTTGGGTGCGACACTTGCTGAAGGAGAAATCATGCAACTCACTGCGGTGCACAAAGCTGCAATTTCAGAGTCCGCTTATTTCTCAATCATCTCTCGCAAGACTGCTTCTCTCTTTGAGGCTTGTGGTTCATTGGCAGCGCTTTCTATGCACGCCAGCGAGGAGATATTGCAGCAATATCGCCGTCTTGGAGAGTTGATAGGCTTGTGTTTCCAAATCCGTGACGATATTTTCGATTATTACGACGATGCTGCCATCGGAAAACCCCGAGGTAAGGATATGGCAGAAGGAAAACTCACATTGCCTGTCATTGCCGCGCTAAAACTTTCTCAATCGGCTGAGGCGAAGGAAGTGGCATTCCGTGTGAAACAAGGAGAATCCACGCCTGAAGAGCGCGAATGGCTCGTCGAATTTACCAAAGAAAATGGTGGTATCACCTACGCTGAGCAGAAGATGCAAGAGTTGAGCGATGAAGCGCGCCAGATTGTAGCTAGTTTCTCTAATGAGGCTGTCAAAAACTCTCTCATTTCCTATATCGATGTGGTAGTCGGGCGCAATTATTAAGTCGTTTCCTTTAAGGGTCTGCCGATTTATGCTTTCTTCTTCTGAAGATACGGCAATGCTCCCCCATCATAACTCCAAGTAAGGCTTGGGACAAAAGAATACCGTGGATGATTCTCGAGAATCATCCACGGTATTTGTTTTTTAGGAAGTCTGTCGCTGCGGTTAGTCTGAGAGTTTGTCACCATAGCAGAGGTCGCCAGCATCACCCAAACCAGGTACAATGTAGGCTTGTTCGTTGAGGATGGGGTCTACTGCTGCAATCCATAATGTAACATCGTCAGAAGGGAAGAGTTCCTTCAAACGAGCCACCCCTTCTTCGCAACCAATCACGGCACAGATGTGGAGTTTTTTAGGAGTTCCCTTGGTGAGATAAGCCTGATAAGCGAGGTTGAACGAACCGCCAGTAGCTAACATGGGGTCAACCAGCATGAAGGTGCTACCATCGAGGTTAGGAGAAGCAATGTATTCCACGCAGATTTCGATGTCGTCCTTGCGACCTTCCTTGCGGTAGGCACTCACAAATGCGCTGTCTGCATCGGAGAATACTTCCAAGAAGCCTTCGTGGAGGGCAAGACCAGCGCGCAATACCGTGCCGATGACGATGCGATCGTCGATGGTGCTTACCTTGGCAGGAGCAAGGGGGAGTTTGGAGCGTCTTGTGCGAATAATTGAGCGTTTTAGACACTTCATACGCCATGGCGTGACCAATGCGACGGAGGTTTTGACGGAACCAAGCGCGATTCTTTTGTACATCGATGTCACGAAGTTCAGCAAGATAGTTGTTGATGACAGTGTTTTGTTCGGAGAAGTTAATGACTTTCATATATAGAAATTGTTGTAGCGAAGGAAAAGGATGCGTTGTAGTTCGTAAAAAAGGTGTCCCCTTAATGGAAACACCCATCGTGCACTGCGAGGATGTCTAGCAGAGCTACGGAACAATAACTAACGACGTTGTCGGCGAACTGAGATGGTTCCCGACTTACTAGAAGAAGTGGTCTTAGGTTTTGGAGCTTTAGCAGCTTTAGGAGTTGAAGTTTTGATAGAAGAACGGCGGCTATTGCGACGATTCTTTGTGGAAGTAGAAGATGGGTCTTCTATTTGGGTAGAGTCAGCAGGGTGTGCAGCGTTGGCATTGGTGTCTTCTGCCAACTTTTGTTCTCTGCTGCCCCACATGTGTTGTTGGAAATCCTTGATTTCTTGTTCGATGCGTTCACGCACTTTCGTCTGTGCTGAATCACTCTCAGCCATCTGCGCGATGGTCTTGTCTTGGAGATTCTTGGTTTGATAAATATCTCCGCGATATTGTGCCGTATTGAAATAATCGTCGGCAGAAATCTCAGAGGCATTGTTGAGATTGCTAGCCATTAGCGAAAGTTTCGCCAAGTGAGGAGCAGCTTGCTTGTAGTTCACCCAAAAGAGAGGAGTGCTTTGCACCTGACCGTCACCAAAGTCACTGATCACAATCGGACAAAGTGCCAGTACTTTCGTGCGGAAAGTCCCCATCTGTTGGTCGAAATACACACTCTCTTTGATGTAATAGCGTTTCACGTCCTCCGAAGGAAGATCAGCATCATTGACGCGAAGACGACCATCATTGGCTTCGTAGAAGATGTGGTTGTCGTCCATAATCTTCTTGCCCTTGATCACGTGTTTCTCATCGAAGTGTTCTATCGCATCAGGGGTGTATTCGTAAGCGTTTATCTTACCTTTGAGAATCAGATGAAAGAGATGAACGAAGAGGTTCTCCCGTCCGGAAGAAGGAGTGACGGGGTAGTAGAGAGGAGCATTCGCATCCTCGGTGAGTTTGAGCATACGATACACATCGCGACGCCAAGCCGCATTGTCGGGCATTGGAGCAGCAGTGGGAAACTCACGGATGCTACCACGCTGAGCCGCATTGCGTGTCTTATTGTTGGCTGCTTTGCCATCCATGTTCGCTGCGTCATCAGCATTTTGTCCTGCGTTTGCCAGTGGCTGCAGCTTCTCGCAAGCGCGCTGGAGGCTGCGCCACACTGTGTGCAGCGAAGAGAAGCAGGACGAGGGAAAGAAGTATTCTATACATAGTTATATGGGGCTAGGTATTCTAGAGGGACTAGATGAACTAGAAAGACTAGAGAATCTAATGTCTAACGTCTAATTGATGATGACCTCTATCGAACCATTGAGTGTTCTTTCGATACCATCGGGACCAACGGCATGGACATTACTGATGTAGAAGCGTTTGCCACGTGAAAGACCGCGTATGAGTTCGCGCTGAGCCTCTGTGAAGTTAGCCCCTGCCGAGGGACGTGGCAACACGTTGCCCAAGCGGTCGAAGAACACGCATTCAAACGACTGAACGCGGAAGGGAATGTTTAGCAGACCATCGTCAATGGCTGCATCGAGTTTTGTGGCACCAATGATACTACCTTTAGCGATGCGACCACCACGGAATTGGTCACTGCCGATGGTGATGTAGGCTTGAGGATCGGGCAACTTGCGAACTTTGAAGGAGAAAGCACCCATGGTTTGAGTCTTGCCCCCCCCACTTCTCCCGTCACGGTGAATTGCACATCTTGTCCCACGTGGGTAGGACGTGCCACATACTTACCATTGCCGCGCGAAGTCAGCGAACCACCTGTCATTGAAAGGTGAATCTTATCGGCAGCGATGCCCGAAGCACTCACCGAAATGGGGTTGTCGTAGCCAGCATAGAGCACATTCATCAAGTCTGCAGCCACGGTAGCTCCTGTGGGAGGAGCAATGACGGTGTAGTGTTGTGAAAATTCGCGACGCACTATTTCTCCCGAAGCGTTGGGGAAGGTGATATAACCACGAAAATCATAACTGCCTGGTGCACCCACGCGGAAGTTGTATTTACCGTCAGCAGCGATGCGACGACCATTGACGTAGATTTCAGGACGCTGGGTCGTGTCCACCGCAGCCATGAAGATGTGAGAACGGAATTCATCACCAGGGAAGAGTGTTGTGGCTTCGGGCAACACATACGCATTGAGTTCGTTCACACGAATATCCTTCACGCCAATGTTGGCAGCGAGCGTGTGTAGCACTTCGCCTTCAGCTTTGCGCACATCACTCTGTAGCTTGCTGAGCATCGTGATGGCAGCCACCGAAGGCATCGACTCAAACATATATTCTTGCCAATTCTTCCCCATATTGTCCGTAGATTTTGGAACATCAGTGGAAAGATTAGCCGCTACAATGGCTTGTCGACGGCGGTCAGTGATGAAAGCCGTCACGAAGTTGCGATAACGATTGATGCGTTCGTAGAGTTTACGACCGCGGCTAGTCGTAGGATCCAGCATCACAGCTGCTGCCCCATCGAGGTCCTCTTTGTTGCGCAAGGCATTAGGATTACCATCTGCACCATCCACTTCGCGCGCAATCGCCCATTTCAGCGCCTCAACCTCTTTGCAAATGCTGTCGGAGGCAGATTTTACCGCCTGCGCTTTCTCCCAAAAAGGCTTCACCTTGGTGGGATTAGCACGATATTGCTGTTCAAAGTCAGCCAAAATAGACTGGTTTTCGCGCTCTGTGTTTGTGGTAGTGCGCGACAAACTTTCGCCCACAAGGTCAAAACCCTTGAGTACGTCGGTAGACACATTGAGTGCCAACATAGCCATGAGCACGACATACATGAGGTTAATCATCTTTTGTCGTGGCGATATGGGACGTTTCTTTATAGACATTGTAGGCTAGAAGTTTATATTTGACGTGCTAGATGGAGAATACTTGAGAAATCGATTCATTATCCCTCGTTAGTAGTTGCCATAGGATTGCCCATGACATTGAGGGTTTGCATCATACGGCTGTAGATTCGATTCACCTCTTCGATCTTCGCAGCAAGTTGTTGCGTTTGGTTGTTGATTTCTTCGATGGTGGTCACCTGACGTGAGATAGAAGCGAAATGGAGGTCGTACACCTTGTTGATACCAATGAGTGTGCGATTGAGATTCTCCATCTCTTGCGAGTCGCGAGTGAGTCGCGCACTCTGTTCGTCCACCTTCGCCAAGGTCTCGTTGAGGGTGCGGAGTTTAGCGATATAATCTTCCGTAGCAGCTTCCATGTCGGGAGAAAGCACCGCTTGCGTACGGCGGAGTAATTCGTCGTTAGCCAAACGGATGATGTCGGAAAGTTGTTGTGCACTTTGTGCCACTGTCTCTTGACCTTCGGGAGCATCGTAGTGTGCTGCCACAGCTGGTGAAAGCGTAGCTGCCACTTCGGGCGACACTCCAGCAGGAGATTGTGTGGAGGCAGCAGTAGTTTGCGCACCTTCTGAAGAGGTTTGCATGGCTTGCAGAGCAGATTGCGCAGCTGCAGCCGCTTGTTGCGCCGTAGCGATGGCAGCTTGTGCCATATTGTTGGCTGATTGTGCTTCGCCCTGTGCCACAGATTGTGTGTTCACTTCAATAGTAGTGCCTTCCATTTGTGGTGCAGTTACTTCTACAGCTGGAGCTACTTGAGTTGTTGCTACTTGGGTCGCCTCAACTTGTGCTTGAGTCACTTGAGGTTCATACAAGCCTTCTGCGCGTTCGATTTCTTCGTCTGTCTCGAACTCCTTAGGTAATACCTTGCCAATCTCTTTCTTGTCAAAGGGACGGTCGAAAGCGGCGAGGAAGAACACCACGGCTTCCGTACCCATACCCAAGAAGAGCATGAAGTTACCGCCTGGTAAGTGCGTGAGTTTGAAGAGTGCCCCCAAAATCACGATGGCAGCACCCCAAGAATAAGCATAGTTGAGGAAAGTTTGTCCAGGAACACTGTCCATCCAGTGTTGCAGGCGAATGACGATATTGAGTTTGGACATCTCGTTTGTCGTTAGAGAGTTGACATTTGAAGTTGGTGAGCAGAAATCTTTTCAGCCAAAAGAGAGCGGGAACTTTTGTTGTTTCTTTGTGCCGCAGCGGTCTGCTTTATCGAAGCAGGAGGTTTCTGAGTCACTATTGGTTTATTTCCCTTTCTTGCTCGAAGCTGAGGCACTCATGCTAGCGGCTTTAGAGCGAACGCAGCGGAAGCCGATGTAGGAACGAGGTTGGTTTTGATATTCCCAAGTGCGCCATGCCGAACGGATGTAGGAGAGCGGGTCTTTCCACGAACCACCACGCACACTCTTGCGCTTCAAGAAGTAGGGATCTTCTTTGGCGGCGTCGTAGCGCAATTCGGGATTCACATCTGCCATCGACTGCACTCCAGCTTCGGTGAACACGGTGTTCGTCCATTCTGCCACGTTACCTGCCATGTCGAACAAGCCATTTTCGTTGGCTCCATACTGACCAGCGCGCGAAGTAATCAAGTTGCCGTCTTCGGTGTAATTACCGCGGTCGGGCTTGAAGTTAGCGAAGAAGCAACCATTCTTGTCTTGCGTGGCAGCACCTTCCCAAGGATAAGTGTGACCCTCCTTGCTGCGTGCTGCATATTCCCATTCCACTTCAGATGGTAGGCGGTAGCGTTGGATGTAGCGCGCTTCAGGTCCCATGCCGCGGAGCAAGTATTCCGTGCGCCATGCGCAGAAAGCCTGCGCTTGTTCCCACGTCACGCCCACCACGGGGTAGTCGTTGTAGGCAGGAGAAGAGAAATAGTTTCAGATACGTCCCGTTGTTAGCATTGGGGAAGTCGTTCACCCAAACGGTGGTGTCGGGATACACGGGAACGATGTAGGTGTTTAAGAAATCATACAAAGACGAAAGCGGACGATTGATGGTTTCGCGCACGATGTCGCCATTGTCGTTGATGTAGGCAGTGTCTTTGGAAATCATCACTGGAGTATCGTCTGCTTCAAAGTCCGTGTTCAAGTTGCGTTCCTTGGGATCCAAACGATATTTGCGCAGTGCAGCCTTCTCATAGTCGAAAACTCATAGCGATAGTTCATTTGGCGCGTGTCGAGCATCTTTGTGCCGTCAATGGGGTGTGTGCGATACACACTGTTGAGCGCGCGCTCTTGGTCTTCGTTTGGCTTACGCCATGGGAGCGGCTTGTTCCAGTTGAGATGAGGCTTCACGGGGTCGCCATATTTGTCCACCTCAATTTTGTAAGTCTCATCACCGCCATAGGCAGGATTTGCCATGCGTTCGCGCAAGATGCTGTCGCGCACCCACTCCACAAACTGGCGATACATGGAGTTGGTCACTTCCGTCTGGTCCATCCAAAAACCGTCCACAGAGATGTCTTTCTGTGTCGTGGGCAGTCCCCACAAACTGTCGTTTTCGGTGAGTCCCACTTTCAGGTAGCCACGTTTCACCTCCACCATGCCATAAGGTGTGGGTTCGAGGGGAATGGACGAGCGTGAACCTGTCACCTCTCCACCGTTGCGCATGGCAAGCGAACTACCGCCAAAGCAGGAAGAGAGCATCGTGGTGAGCATGAGCAAACCAGCGAAGAAGGAAAGCGTATGTCGATGAGTTTTAATCATATTCTTTTGAAATGAAAAAGCGTTGGTGTGTGGTGCTAGGGGGTTACAACCACCTCACACTCTTATGCAAATTCCGTTGTTTTTTACCTAAGTCGATGGGAAGGCGATAAGCAATCACGATTTCATGTTGCCCAGCTCCTAGTCCCAGACCGGAGGTGTTGGCTTCGTAGCCATAACTGATGTCGATGCCTTGGAGCGTACCACCCACAAAGAGTCCAACACTGCGCTGTGGAGCGTAATTGATGCCTCCGAAAATTAGTCTGTTTTCAAACTTGTATTCTCCGCGCAGGGTGAGGTCCACTCGATAGTCGGTGAAATCGCTGCGAAACATGGCAGACGGAGTTATGGTGAATAACGGAGAACTGGTGCGGATATTGTATTGCGTGCCCACATTTAACACACCGCGGATGGGCAATTCGTGGGTTTCGCCCAGTCGTACTGTGGGCGCAGCCAAGTGATGATAGGCTGCCGAAAGGCGAAAACCTTTGCGCTGATAGTAAGAGCCTACGGACAAATCGAAAGCCGAACCATTCACTTGAGTAGTGGGGAAGGCAGGGTCGTTGTTGTCGCCCAAATCAGCTTTAGAGCCGTCTATGCCTTCTTGGAGCATGTCCGCTTGTAGTCCGAGGGCTATCGTGCCTCCGCGCCATGGTTGGTGATAGGCATATTGCAGCGAAAAGCGTTTGTGCGAAAACAGACCGATATTGTCGTTGAGAAACATGGCACCCACACCATGGAAGGTGCGTCCGAGGGCAAAAGCTATATCTGCTCCTGCCCACATCGTGCTTCCTGCTTGCTCATAACCCATGGCGTGGGTTTGCACCGCGCCTTGGATGCTCAGTTGAGGCGATTGTCCCACAGCGGCAGGATTCCATTGCGTTTCCATGCGCCAATAGTGGAGGAAAGCCACATCCTGCTGAGCTTGCACACGATTTGCACCCATTCCTGCAAGAAGAACGAGCAGCACCATCGCCACGCACATCAATTTGTGCTGAGCGAGGAACGTGTATCGCGGACGGTAGTCGGTCATTTCCAGCTACAAAGTTACAACAATCACGCTGTGCCACCAATTTTTGCAGCCCTTTTATAGCAAAAAACACCGCTGCTGACTTCTTTTTTTCATAAAAGCAGAGGGAAATTTGGTATGTTGCCCAAAATATCGTACCTTTGCCACGCTATGCCCGAAAGCTAGCCACTTTTTATTCATTTATCAAATCTACTCAACATGTACTTAGATTCTGCAAAGAAGAGTGAGATCTTTGGACAATACGGAAAGTCCAACACCGACACTGGTTCTGCTGAAAGCCAAGTTGCGCTGTTCTCCTACCGTATCAGTCACTTGACGGAACACATGCGCTCTAACCGTAAAGATCATGCCACTGAGCGTTCACTTGTGAAACTCGTAGGTAAGCGTCGTGCTCTCCTTAACTACCTTAAGGACCGCGATATCGAACGCTACCGTGCCATCGTTAAGGCTTTGGGTCTCCGCAAGTAATCCCGAACTTGACTTTTTTAGGTTATGGTATAGCTCCCATGCTCCTCGTGAGTGTGGGAGCTTTTTTGTTTGCACCCCCTTTTGCAATGTTGCCCCATATAGATATGGGAGGATATAGGGGAAAAGTGAGAAAAATCAGCGGAAAAGTGCACTTTTTTCTTGATGTGACCTCTGAAATGCTATTTGAAGTTTGCAGAATCTGTGGTTTTGTGTCTAGGCGCACTACGCATCGTCTTTTCTTTTCATTGTCTTGGCGTGCCCCTGCCTTTTGTTCCTTGCTTGTCCATGTCATTACTCGGCAGCAGTTTTCATTTTATGCACCTCGCATGGGGCGATGCTTCCTGCGATGTAGTCGCTAACAGGGGTAGGTGTCATCGTTGGTTGCCACCAAGGGTTTATGACTCCTCCAAAATGTGCCTTCTCGCGTGCGTGTACGCGCGCGCCCATCAGCGATTTCGCACTTTTTGCTTTCACAACCTTCACACGCTTCCTCTTTTCTGTCGCCGTTTGTCGATAGAAACGAGGGAGTTACGACAAAAAACGTGGGAGTTTTTTTGAAAAATCTCCCACGTTTTTCAGATTATCTCCCACGTTTTTTTCTTTTGCTCCGACTTTCTTCAAAATCGCTTCAGGTTTCACGAAAAACCTGTTGTTTCGTGCCGTTCCAGCTTTTGCAGCTTTTCGCCCCTTTTGCCTCCTCTTTTTCTATATTTTCTCGCCTTGCAGTACGAAATTCCAAAAGAATGTTTACAGAGTAGGTGTAATCACTTTTGTTTCAGTTGCTTGCGCGCCCATCTGTGAAGGTTGTGAAAGCAAAAAGTGCTATTTTGCAGGGTGCGCGCGCGTACGCGCACGCGAGAGACCTTGATTTTACGTTTGTTTACCTCACAATTTCCCTCTGAGCATAGTCGTGTAGATTTTCTTACTTTCAAGATTGAAGTGCAAAGCATATTTCCTGCCACAGTGTGTTCGTAGCAAGTTACTTCCAAGATTTATATTTGAGCACATTTCCCTCACGCCAAATCTTATGCTTAGTTCGACTGCGCAAGAATGAAGACTTTTTGTAAATTTCGGAGTCTTCCCCTATGCCTGCGATGTCATCTACAAACTCTATTGAGAAATTAGGTGCCGGAGTGTACTTATAGGCGTAAGCGTAGTTGTCGAAGACCACTTTTGCTTTACCTTCCGACACCACAACAATCACTAACTCTGGTGCTTCATCTTGGTCATAATAGAACCATCCACCGAAGCAAAGAGCAAAGCTCTTGTCATCAAGGGGAATCTGCAAGAAGCGAGACTTGTCTTTATATAGCGTGACATTGCCACAATTATACAAGGGATCCTCTGTGTAGTATGAGAGGATAGTCTTTCCCTTATGCTCTATAGAGAATCCATTATAGTTTTCGCGGTTTACGCGAGAGTCGTCTACACTATTTAATTTGATGGTGTAAGTGTCTCCTTGAGAGTTCTTCACTGAATAAGTGTGAAGCGTGTATACTTAGTACTTGGGATCATTCAGTGACACTGTATAGCTATCTCTGATTAAAGGGCGAAAGACCTCTTTCACAGAAAAATCAGAGCTAGTTTTCCATTCAAAAATGGATTGAGATGTTTGTGCAAAGGTGGCTAGTTCTAAGAGTGAGAACAGAACCAAAAGAATAGAACGTATCATAAAGGGCTAATTTGCATAATAGTAAAATTCAATATTTGGAATCTTAGATTTTCCAAAACCATCATTAAGGTAATAGTGGGTTCCGCGTCTACCAACCCCAGTGTCCATCATTGGAGGCGTTTCTACCTTCCAATGCTTGTTGGATTCTCCTGTTCCGAGCTGGACAACAACTACATGACCACTTTTATTCTTATTGGGGTTCTCCCAACCTGCCACAGCGTGTTCGTAGCAAGTTACTTCCAAGATTTATATTTGAGCACATTTCCCTCACGCCAAATCTTATGCTTCGTTCGACTGCGCAAGAATGAAGGCTTTTTGTAAATTTCGGAATCTTCTCCTATGCCCGCGATGTCATCTACAAACTCTATTGAGAAATTAGGTGCCGGAGTGTACTTATAGGCGTAAGCGTAGTTGTCGAAGACAACTTTTGCTTTACCTTCCGACACCACAACAATTACTAACTCTGGTGCATTGTCAATACCAAATTCCATCCACCGAAGCAAAGTGCGAAGCTCTTTTCGTCAAGAGGTATTTGTAAGAAGGGAGACTTGTCCTTCTCTAGTGTGATGCTCTCGCAATTATACAGCGGGTCGCCAGGATAATAAGTCAGAATACTCTGACCTTTGTACAAGATAGAAAAACCACTGTATCCACTTTCTAATTTAGGGTCTGGATCATTTATACTATTGAGGTTTAGTGTATAGTTTGCTCCAGATAGACTCTTGATTGTATAAAACTTGTGAGTATATATTTTCGACTTGGGAGACACCGAGTAGCTCCCTTTCGTTAGCGTGAGGTATGAATCTTTGCAGATGATTTCTGCATTAGTTCTCCATTCAAAAATGGATTGAGAACTTTGCGCAAAGGTGGCTAGTTCTAAGATTGAGAACAAAATCACAAGAACAGTGCGTATCATAAACATTAGTTTTTGTGGAATAAAATTCAACGTGCAGTCAGCTGATAAGTGCAAAAATAAACTATTATTTTGAATAACTCTACTTTTGGTGTCTTAAACTTTAATTTATTCCTGGTCTGCTGTTGATGTTCTTTTGTATGCTCGCAATCTTTTTTATCGGTAACTTCATTTTGTTACCTTTGTATTCCTCACGGAGGCACTTGTGGTGATACAATCTCCCAGCATGATATAGAAAAAAACTGTTCATAACTGTACATTTGTGGGTGATAATTCAAATATACAATATGTTCGGCAGTTTTCTTCTGTTTAAACAATATCACTCAAAATGTCTGATTAACCAATTAAAATTGCCATGCAAGGTGCAGCATCAGGTAGCGTGGGATGGTCAGTTGGGTGGTTTCCTGCCAATATGTGGCGGTGAGGAGACGCTCCGTGTTGTGCAACTGGCGGAGCAGATCGTAAGCTCAAGACGCACAGACCAGTGCTTGCCGAAGGATTTGCTCAACGATGCGTTCCAGAGATTGCTGAAACGGCGCACCTGCGTGTTTTCATATCCTGAGCGCAGAAAGAAGGTGAAGTCCGAACTGGCTTGGAAGCCGAGGGGAAGATTATAGGTCAGTACCACGCCCGTTGTCCAATCCGTGCCTTTGAGGGGCTTTCCAGCTTGGGCTTTTGCGCTGAGGAGACTGATACCTGCTTTGAGAGAGGCTTGCAGACTTTGAAGCCGCCATGTGAGGCGAGCATGCACCTTCGTGTTGAACGAATTGACGTGATTGAGCACAGCAGGCATAAGATGAGTGCCAAGTGTCGTAGCAAGGAAATGTTGCTGTTGCCATGTGCCTTCTGCTGTTGTGCCAAACACCCAACGATTGTCTGTGCCAAGATTGCAACTATAACCTCCATTGAAGCCCAAGAGGTAGTCACCACTGACATTTTCAGGGGTAAAGGTATAGCTACCTGTTGTCAAATCGAGAATGCTTGCCCAGACGATTTTGTTACGGTCTGTGCTCCAGCGTACGTTGGCGTGCCACGACTGCGCGTGTCGTTGCGAACGCCCCGAGTAGTTGAGCTCTACACTGTGCGTTAGCGAGGATTTGAGATGAGGGTTACCCCGATAGCGCATTTGCGTGTCGTAACTATCGGTCAAATCAAAGAGTTGTGAAAGCTCTGGAGCCTTTCGGCTGAGGCGATAATAAAGATTTAATCCCCAAGGCGACAGCCAAGTGAAGGACGGCTGAAAGAATGTGTAATGCGGTTGCACGGAAGTGGTACGACTATCGTGCGCCGTGGCGTGTTCAAAGCTGAGAGGAAGGCGAAGCGTCAAAGCATGCTTGTTGATCCAAGTGCGCCATTCGCTGCGCACCTCATGCTTGTTGTTATGATCGGCATAGCGATAGGAGTTATTCGCATCCATCGCCATCGCTGGCAAAGATGTTCCACCCATCGCTTCAGCCATGAATACATCACGGATTCGTCATTATTGGTGTGCGAAAATCCATACGACAAGGTCCACTGCCATGCTCTCCAACGTATCTCGTAGTCAATGCCTGTGCTGAGGTTGTAAGTCTGCGTCGGAAGCGTTGCCGTTTTCTTCTCTAGCAGATTAAATTGTGCATCAGGTGTGAAGCGGTCCAAGTCTTCCCCACTGCGCGTTTTCCCATCAGCGAAACTGCCATCGGCATGCAGCGTGATGCCGTTGCCCGTCCAAGGCGACACGAACTTCACTTTCAGACCAAGTGCTGCCTCCAACTGGTGCGAAGCATGATGACTCTTGCTGCGTGAGTCGCTCATCAGCAAGGGAGCATAGGTGGGAAGGCGCAAGGAGTCGAGCAGAGAAAGGGCAGGCACGAGCGCGGAGGTGGTTATCGCTCCATGCGTCAGCGCATCGTCATTCTCTTTGTGATAATTGAGCAAGGATGCCACCTCAATGAATGTTCTGCGAAGTGGTAGAACTAAGCGACCGTTGTATTCAAAGTGTCGTCGCTCCGACTCTCCTGTGGTAGCGTGAATGCTGTTGGTCGTTGTGCCGTCTGTGAGGAAATTGCGTTGTATCGCCGTATTCCTATCGTTTCCCACTGCTGACCGCCTTTCACGGAAGCGGTAAAATAAGTTTTTGTTCGGCGGGGCGTCCAGTGGAAATCAGTACCAGCTTCTTGGTCTGTCAGCGGTTGTGTGGAGAAGTCTTCAATGCTCCACGCATCACTCTCCGTGGGACGTTGCGTGTCTCCCACATTATTCAAACGTCCATAGACCGAAAGTCGTGAAATGTCGTTTGTGCGCATGCCAAAACCGCGCACATTGTAGCGGTGGTGCGTACCACCGCCAGCGTCCAGGTTGCTTAGCCAGCGCTCGTGAAACTCTTTTTTCAAACGCACATCCATCACCAAAGGATTTTGCGCCTTCGTCGTTGAATCAGGTGCCATCAAGTAGCTATCTTCAGCCTCCTTGCGATACAACTTCACCTTGTTCACGGCATAGGCGGGGAGGTTGCGCAACGCCACAGTGGCATCACCATTGAAGAAATCCTTGCCATCGATAAGCAAACTGCTGACAAATTCGCCATTCACCATAATTTGTCCGCCACTATGCAAACTCACGCCAGGGAGCTGTTCAATGAGTTTATCCAACAACGAGCCTTCTGCCAACTGAAAGGCATCGGCATTGTAGACAACTGTGTCGCCTTTGACCAGCATCATAATCTTGGAAGCGCGCACCGTGGCTTCTTTGAGATTGATGCCACGTTCCAACGGCAAATCCCCCACTTCAAAGAGTGTCACTCGCTTCCCGTTCTGTTTCTCTGGAACGACAATCGGGTGTTGCAGCGTCATGAATTTAGCCTTGCTTATGATAAGCGTATAATTGCCTGCGGTAGGAACGCCAAGACTAAACTCAATGAGCACATCGCCATTGCTGTCCACATTATAGAGCTTATAATAATCTACGCTTTGGGTGCGTGAGACGGTGTCGCCCTTGGCATCTACGGCAACGATTTCAGCATGCTCTAGTGGTTGCAAGCTCAGGGCTTCGACCACACGTCCATGTATATAGATACTGTCTATACTTTCTTTTTGCTGTGCGGACAGAGTAGTATTACATAATAGGAATAATACGAGGGAGAAAAAATATTTCATTTGAAAGTATAATGAACAAGGAGTTTGTAAAAGACTGATAGTCTACACGAATGTTTTTGTAATATGCCTTTTGTAGACTCCCATTAGTGTTGATAATCTAAGGTTTTTCCTTAAACACCCTGCTAAAGCCTTGTGTCTTATTGCAAATGACTTGAGTAATCAGTTGTGTTTGGCGAAATCTTCGCATAAGCCTTCGCATTTGTAATGCAGGCTTCTTTTGTAGTTTGTACGATATTGGGATGAAGGTGCAAGTGGTTGATTATGAGCTTAACTATTGCGTCAATAAGCAATGCTTATGAGCAATGTTAGCAAAAGTAGTAGATTCTTCTTCATACCAGAATACTATTAGATAGGGTAAAAGATGGAGTTAGATTGGGAGGTAAGAGAGTATATCTACGGCAAAGATAAGAGTTTGTTTTGAAATATGAATTAATAGTAGTTGTGTTTTCTTGAAAAATATTTTAGGGCTGATTGTTTTATTGTGAAATAAGATGTGTTTTTGGGCTGGGTGTGAAAAAACTTTCTTATTTGTAGTCGCGCATACCTTGTGTTATAAGGAGAAGATGGGATTTAGGTAAAAATGACAATTACACGTACATAATAAAAGGAGTAATAAGCATTGTGGAAAATTATACTTTGCGTTGGTGTTGTGTGGTGCTGATTTATGGTCTTTTGTCTTGATAGTTGGATAAAAATATGGCTTAAGGGTTTAACCTAAACTATTCTTTTGGATAACTCAGCTTTGGGTGTCTTAAACTTTAATTTTCTTCTGTATACTCGCAGTCTTTTTTGCAGCTGGCTTTTTGGGGGGTATACTATCTGTTGAGTTTGTTTGTATTTTCAATCGCTTCTTTCTGCCATGAAGCAAAGATTTGCGATTTTTGCTCTGAGGTTAGTTGTTTGTATATAAGCAATACAAAGACAATGAATCTCCGAGAGTACTCAAAAGGGGCTCTTTTTTATATCTTGTTGGTATCGCTCTTCGCGGCTACGTACCCAGACACGAGGCAAACCCTCGGTATTTTTCATAGATTAGAACCTATGAGAAAACGACTGGTTTGTTGTACTTCGTATTTTGAAAGCAAATGACTATGTTGGAAGCAAAAGGAAATCTAATAGAGATTTTCCTTGACATTATGCTTTTTGTTTCTATGAGAATTGTTATATTTGCAATGTTCTGAAGACCTTCTGACGAATTTAAGGAGAAGATACCGAAAATCTAAAGAGTAGGTAAAATAATAAACTTTGAGTATGGCAAAATCATTGAACGAGATAGTGCAGTTGTTGGGGAAATCCCAGTTATTAAGCATGCAAGTACTGTTCTAAACAATGATATTTCCCAACATCAACGCAAATCTTATGAACAAAAAACTTGGCTTAGGGATACTTTCCCTCTTCTCATTATGTGGACTAGGACAAACACCTGCCGATAGCGTGCAAGTGCAGCAACTCAACGAGGCTGTAGTCAATAGCGCACGAATCGTGAAAAAGACAGGTGGCTATATTCTCTTGCCTTCTTCCTTACAACGACAGCACACAACCAATGGGCTTGACCTGCTCTCTGCGCTACGTTTACCTGGTGTGAAGATTGATCCTGTGGAGAAAAACATTATCAGCACCACCAGTTCGGGAAATGTAATAGTTCTCATCAATGGTGTTGAATCATCACTTGACGATTTGCAAACGTTGCCACAAGAGATGGTGGGGAAGGTGGAAATCTCTACTATTGTTCCTTCTAAATATGGAAGCCACGTAGCCGCTGTCATTGATGTGCGTACGCGTTTGGTTAATCATGGCTATGCCTTTGGCGCAAATGCGATGAATGCCCTGACCACCAGTTATAACGACGATGGTGCTTGGGCAAGTATTTTCACAGAAATGCTACACTAGGTCTGCAATATAATTTCAAGGCTAACGATGTGACCAAGGCTTTCTCAGAAAGTCACCAGAATTTTTTCTATCCTGACGGACATTCTCGTCAACGCTCAAAAACAGGAAGTTACGAAGGCAACGATTTCCGCAGCGATAACGCCGTGCTAACTTATGCTTTAATAATTCCTAAGCAGCGAGTTGTCGATGTGAAAGGCGGATTCAGTGGTGAGCGATTTCCACAGCGCACGCTGCACGAGCGTGTGTGGGGAGATGCCGCAAGCGATCTTTTCACGCTGACACACAGCAAAGAAAATCGTACGCATCTCCGTGCCTATTACGAAGAAAACCTTTCTCCAGCCGATAAACTCACACTTTCTGCGGCTGGTGCGTGGCTCAACAACCGCTACAAACGTGGACTGCGCACATCTCTCCTCAATAATGTTTATGATGTAGAGGGCGAAAAATACAGTTGGCGCGGAGAAGCCGACTTTCAACACACCTTTGCCAATGGTCATACGTTAAATGTGGGTTATCAACACGCCAATTCTTTCACGCGCAACAGTTATCTTGGCACCAACAACGCATTGTTTCGCTTTCACGATGCCACACATTTTGCTTATGCGCAATGGAGTGGCAACTGGGACAAACTCTATTTTGCGCTGGGCATAGGAGGTAGCCGTGAGAAATTTGGTGAATCGCAAGACCAACACGTGTTTTGGACATTCCAGCCCAATCTGTCCTTAGATTATGTTTTTAATGATGTTTGGTCGCTCAACTATCGTTACGAACAAGTCCCCACGCTTCCCACGCTCTCCGAACTTTCGGCTTATCCTCATCAAGACGATGCCAACATATATTCCATAGGTAATGCAGGATTACGAGGTTTTAGCACCAACATCAACGCGCTCACTCTCAGTTTTCAGCGTGCCAGCACCACGGCTTTTGCCTATGTGAACCACGAATATGCTCACCAGCGTATTGCCGAGCAAGAAGTGCAAAGGAAAGATGAGAATTTCTGGATCAGTATTAACAATCATATCAACACACACCACTTAGATTTTGGATTTTACTTCTCGCAAGACCTGTGGAATCGTGCAGTCAATGTATATGTAGAACCGAAATTCTCTTGGGATAAATCGATTTATCTCTCATCTGCTGCTCCTCAATCTGCCTCTTTTCCCAATCCTCCACGCACCAGCAACGGCTATTTCAATCTTCAGACAGGGCTCACTGCCTATTGGCGCGCTTGGAGTCTGACGGCATACTATTGTTCGGCTTCGGAGCAACTCATAGGTCCGATACTTGTGCACAAATATGCAGTGTCTGATGTGAAATTAGGCTATCAATGGCACAAGGTTTCATTGTCTTTGGGCTTGCGCAATGCGTTCTCCAGTGGCAAGACGATGCATCAAGAACGAATTTCTTCGGTGCTTCCTAGCACAAACATCATCGGCAATCTTGGATTTCGCAACATGCTCTATGTCTCTTGCTCATTGTCACTCTTCAAAGGACGTCAAAACAAAGCACGAAACATCAAAGACATTCGCTCTAGTTGGGACAATGGGATTGTAAAATAGGTGTTCCTTAACTCCAAGAATTATAAAGGTTCATCCGATACAGGAGTAATAGTGCAGGTAGTTGATTCTTGATAACTCATTATTATCACTCCAAATTCCGGAAGATGCTATTCTATTCCCTACGGAGTGGGTAGTGTCCGCGTTGGAATTCAAAGAATCGGACGCAGAGCGCAGGCGGAAGGTGTCGGCTAGTGCATCATACTGCTGCAACTGAGAAAAGGCGTTGTGGGGCAAAATAGCGGTGATTTCGGGGGATAACCACGGATAGGAGGTGGAGAATGAAGCCGGGAGCTGCGATATGACCTCTTGTGCATAGTCGAAATTGGAGGGAAGATTGGGGGCTTGCACTTCGAGATCGGGACGAGCGGTGAGGAAAAAATGCTCGGCGATGTGTTGCAAACTCATGCGTGTGCCGTTGGCTTTGCCGTCTGCGCTATAGCCTGCAATGTGTGGCGTACCAATGAAGGCTAGATCTAGGAGTTCGCGGTCAATATCGGGCTCGTTTTCCCATGTGTCGATGACGGCACAAGCCACTTTTCCAGAGCGAATCGCTGCCTTAAGGGCTTGCGTGTCGGCGCATTCACCACGAGCAGCGTTGATGAACACGCGGCATTGACGGAGGGAAGCGAAGAATTCGGCATTTGCCAAATGGAAGGTGGCGTGCTCTCCTTCGGTGGTGAGGGGAGTATGCAGGGTAATCACTTGACATTCGCGCGCTAGATCTGCGAGGGTGGCAGGTTCACCCTTGGGAGGGTCGCAGTGGAGGGTGCGAAATCCTTCGGCGCGGAGGGCGCGTGAAACGGCTGATCCCACGTGACCTACACCCACGATGCCCACACAGGTGTCTTGGGGATTGGGAGAAAGATGACCAGCCAGCATGGTGCGCCAAAGACTATTGCGGACATATTGCGCCACACTCTCTGCATTGCACCCTGGGCAGTTGCGCCATTTGATGCCGGCTTGCGCCAGATATTCCTTGTCAAGGTGATCGTGTCCGATGGTGGCTGTCACCACGAGTTGCACCTTGCTGCCTTTGAGCAGGGCTTCATTGGCATGTGTGCGCGTGCGTACGATGAGGGCATCGGCATCTTGCACGTCTGCAGGAGAAATCTCCGATCCTGGACGATAAACACACGTGCCGAGTTGTTCGGCTAGTCCGTGAATAAATGGGATTTATCGTCAATAACGAGTTTCATAGGCTATTTTATTAGAATCCCCTCGAAGAGTTCAGAGAAAAGTGGGTCTTCTCTGTCGGCTTCGAGGGGAATATGTTGTAATAGGTAATAGTGCGAATCGCTAGTACCTTGTAGGAGAGGGGGGCTGTGGTTATTCTCCTCGCTGTCTGAGGCGTTCCAAATTGCGCTGGTGAGTGTCGTTACGCTGTTTGTCTTTGCGCTGCTTGACAAGCGCATCAGGTTTTTGTTTATCTAAGCGAAGAGCAGTGACATCCCACGATTCATTGGTGTCCCAGTTGGCGCGCGCTTCGATTTCTTTGGGGAAGTAGTAGACTTCTTCTGGGTCGCGACGAGGGGAGATACTTCCAGTTGTCCACTTGCCGTCACCGTTGTGGTCGAAGAAGCAACGCAAGAAGTACTTACCCGGTTTGACGTAGTAGAACTCAGCGCGGTTGTTTTTGACCTTCACTTGGTCTATGGGTTTTCCATCAGAACCGAGGAGTTGCACAATGGTGGCAGTGTCAGCATGGGAAAGCGACAAAAATATGGTGCCAAATTCTTCGAGTTTGGCAATGGAAAATTTGTTGTTGGTGGAAAGATTTACCCGATCGTATAGACTCGTCATGGCAGCGGAATCGATGACCAACTGGTATTCCTGTGCGGGTCGCCACTCAGCGCGCAGTCGATAAGCCAGTATGTTGTTGGGGATGGTGTCTAACTCATAAGGTGCATCGTGGTAAGTGCTGTCTTTCTTCAGTTGCAGATGGAGTTTTTTGCGGTCGAATGAGCGTAGCGGTTGATCGAACTGGATGAGGATGTTGCGATTGGGTACCAGTGAACCACTCACGTCGGTGCGGAGTTGCAGTGCCACCATTGGCGGTTTAGACTGTGAAAAATCACCGCGTTTTTCACGCTTTTCTTTTTGCTTTTGCCATTTTGCTAATTCTTTCGCTTCGTTGGCAGCGCGCTTTGTGAAGGTGATTTTGGGAGTGAGTTCGAGAGTGTCGGTCTTCGGTAGCATCTGCGCCAGAGAGTCGTCCCAGTTGTCGTAGGTATAGGCAAATCGCAGGGTGTCTTGTCGCAATAGCGTGGTGTCAGCCAGCCAATAGGAGATGGTGTCGTTGCCGGCTGAGGCATTGACCACAAAGGCTTTGGTGGCATCGAAATTTAGTCCCTTGATGGTGGGGCGGTTGCGACTAGGACCAGTGAAGAACGTGGTAAAGAGTTCGGGCACATCGCGTTGAGCTTTGAGATAGTGGCGTGTATTGACATCCATCTTGAAGGCACGCACCACCAAGTCATCGGGCGTAAAATGGGTGTAGGGAATGATGCGAATGGAGTCGTAGCGCACAGAGTCCACCCACAGTGTGTCATAGCGTGTGTCGCGGAAAGCACCAGCGCGGAGGTTGCTATGGAGAAATCCCACCATTTCACTCGGTTGGGTGTAGTGGAAGTCACCATCGGCATCTTGCAGGGCATAGAGCGTATAGTCCTTTCGGCAGAAACCCCTTTGATGGAGAAAAATCCCGAAGCATCGGTGCGAGCCACACGGTCGAAGGCGCGTTGTGCAAAGACACTGTCATGGTGTTGCTGATAGAGTCCCGCTAGGATGCCTTTGACCGGTTCGAGATCTTCGGCGTTGAGCACATAGCCCGACATTTGCATGGTGTCGGTGGTCTGACCTGTGGAGAAAATGTAGGTGTATTGTCCGAGCGGATTTCCCTCATTGTTGTCTGTGATGGCATCAGAGAAGTCCACCGTGTAGGTGGTGTTGGGGCGCATCGAGTCGAGCAATTCCACGGTGATGCGACGTCCTGACACTTTAATCTCGGGCGTTTCAATCTGCGGAGGTGACACGATGATTTTCTCCGTGGGATTATCCACCTTGATTAACTCATTGAAGACCAGAGAGAACTTGGTGCGCTTGCCGTTTTGCAGCCGCTCCGGGGCAGTCATTCCCACGATGTGTGGTGGAGTTTCGTCATAGGGTCCGCCATCAGGACCCGAACCTTGGTTGGCGCAGGCAGAGATGAGGGCGGAGAGTCCCACTAGGGCGAGGAGGAAAAGGGCTAATCTTTTCATATTATACATTGAAAGCCAGAATCTGTTCGATGATGTCGCGCGTATTGCTCAGGCGAGGCACTTTGTGTTGTCCACCCAGTTTGCCGCGGCTCTTGAGCCAATCGTTGAAGAGATTGGCGCGGGCAGGCACGATTTCTAGTTCTTGGAGCGTAATATCCTTGTAGCGTTTCGCCTCATAGTCCGAATTGATGCGCTGCAAGGCTTGGTCGAGATGGCGAGCGAAAGCTGCTACATCCTCTGGAGCACGACGGAATTCGATGACCCACTGGTGGCGACATTTGCCTTCAGCATCCATAAACACTGGGGCTGCGGTGTATTCGCTCACTTCTGCTCCCGTGGCTTCGCAGGCAGCTTTGAGACCTTGTTCGGCATTGTCCACCATGAGTTCTTCACCAAAGGCATTGATGAAACTCTTGGTACGACCAGAGATGATGAACTTCCAAGGGCGCACTTGGGTGAAGCGCACGGTGTCGCCGATTTGATAACGCCAAAGACCACACGAAGTGGTGATGACGAGGGCATAGTTGCGACCGGCTTCTACTTCCCAGATGGGGAGAATGGTGGGATTGTCGCAGCCGACTTCTTCGAGAGGGATAAATTCATAGAACACATCATAGTCGAGCATGAATTCCATGGCTTGTCCGAGGGGTCGGTTTGTAGTCCGAAGAATCCTTCCGAAGCATTGTAGGTTTCCATGTAGTGCATCTTGTCGGAAGGGATGAGGCGCAGGTATTGTTCGCGGTAGGGGGTGAAAGCCACTCCACCGTGGAAGAATACTTCTAGGTTGGGCCACACCTCGGTGAGATCTTTGGCACCCGAAATCTCCATTAAGCGCATGAGTACTGCCATCATCCACGAGGGTACACCAGCTATAGAGGTAACGTTAGCGCGGAGAGTTTCTTGTGCGATGAGGTCGCGCTTTTGCTCAAAATCTTCCCAAAGTGCCACGCGCTTGGAGGGCACGCGAAACAGGCGCACGAAGGGTGAGGCATTTTCGTTGAGAATCGCGCTCAAATCTCCTACACGCGACGTGGTAGAATCGTAGTTGGGTTGGTGACTTCCCCCCAAGAATGAGCGATTTACCCGTGAAGAGTCGACTCTCGGGATTGTGGTGCAGATAGAGTGCGACAGAATCTCGACCACCAGCATAGTGCAGTTGTTGGAGTCCTTGGTTGCTGACAGGGATAAACTTGCTCTTGTCGTTCGTAGTACCAGAAGATTTAGCATACCAGCGCACTTTTCCTTGCCAGAGGATGTTAGACTCTCCGTGGCGCATGCGGTCGATGTCGGTTTTCAGACTCTCATAGTCGTTGAGGGGGACGCGCTGTGCAAAACTCTCATAGGAGGTGATGGAACTGAAATCGTGACGTTCGCCAAAGGCGGTGTGTGTGGCTTGACGAATCAAGCGTGCCAACACTTGGCGTTGCAGCATTTCTCCTTGTTCGGGATAGGACTGTATGGTGCGCACGCGATGGGCGAAGAAGCGACGAACGAGAGGGGTGAGATTCATTGAAGCAAGAGTTTAGGAGAAGTGGGAGAAGACGGGCGAAGCACTACAGATGAGTGTCTGTGGTGCTGCCGAGGGTAGCTCGCGATTGGATTAGGATTTCACGAGAAGATGGTGCAGCACGTGGTAGTCTTCGGGATAGGTGAGTTTGATGTTGCTTTGTTCGCCTTCCACCAAGGCAATTTCGACATTGGGAAGATAACGAAACACCACACCGCAGTCGTCTGTAGCTTGAAAGTTGGGATCGGTGAGGGCAACATCATAGGCGTGTTGTAGGGTGTCAGCCTGAAACCCTTGTGGAGTTTGCACACGGCGGAAACGAGCGCGCGAAGGCATGGCTGCTGTGGTGCCGTTTTCGTCTATTTCCAACAAGGTGTCTGTCACTGGTACTACGAGATTGACGGCAGCGTGTGTGTCGAGCGCAGTGCAAACGCGCTCAATCACGGCTTGACTTACAGCTGGTCGCACTGCATCGTGGATGAGAATGCGGAGCTGCTCCAAGGGTAGGTCGGTGACTTGCTCTAGTGCGCGCAGTGCATTGAGGGTAGAGTCCTGTCGCTCTGCCCCTCCTGCCACCACTGCACGGAGTTTGGGGTGCTGAGATGGGGGAAGGAGTTGACGCACCTCATCGAGATGCTGAGGATGCGAGACGACCACCACGGCATCTATGTGCGGTGATTGCTCAAAGCGGCAAGACTATGCTCTAAGACGGTGCGTTCTCCGATGCGAACGAACTGTTTGGGACAGTCTGCTCCGTAGCGATGACCCGAACCTCCGGCAAGGAGAATGGCAACTTGTAGGGTTTTAGACATTAGAGGGTAGACTTTAGACGTTAGAGCTTAGATGCTAGATGTTCTAGATTTCTAGGAGCTCTAGCATCTCTAGTTTTCTAGGGCAGCTAAGTCTAGGCTTGTGTGAAGACGTGCTGATAAATCACGGGGGTAGCTCCAGCGTTTTGGTGAATGTAGTCGCCTGCTGCGCTTCCAGCTTGGGTGATGTGAGCAGGATTTTCCAAGAAGTCATCCATAATGACGGAGAAATCCTCAGCGTTCTTGATGCTTTTACATCCTCCATTAGCGATGAGTGCCACAGCTTCTGCAAATCGTTGGTGATTGGGACCGATGATGACAGGAATGCCGTAGACAGCTGCCTCGGGCACGTTGTGGATGCCTACACCAAAGCCACCACCCACATAAGCCACTGTGGCATAGCGGTAGATCGATGAGAGCAATCCGTAGCCATCTATGATGAGTACGCGGTAATCGTCCACATTTTCCAATGTCGCTTGCGAATAACGCAGAGCAGGAGTGGTGAGTTTTTGTTCGATTTCCTGAATGTGTGCATCGTTCACCACATGTGGAGCGATGACGAGTCGGAGATCTGGATGGCGATTGACGTAGTCTAGAAGAATATCTTCATCGGGTTGCCATGAACTTCCTGCCACCAGTACAAAGGGTTGTGAAGTATTGCCATCTGTGGGACGTATGAATTGTTCCACGATGGGGAGGGGTTTGGCGGCGTTGCGAATGTCAATGACACGATCGAAGCGCGTGTCTCCTACGATGGTCACATTGTCTTGCACACCGATGGTGCGAAGGAGTTCGACAGAGCGTTCATTCTGGACGAAAAAGTGCGTGATGCGGCGTAGACAACGGGCATATTTGCGACCATACCAGCGGAAAAAGATTTGACCAGGGCGAAAAATGCTGCTCACGCTGTAGATCGGGATAGACTTCTTGGAGAGGACGTCGATGTAGTTGCGCCAAAACTCATATTTGATGAAGAATGCCATCTCAGGGCGTGCCCATTTGATGAAACGTCTCGCAGCGGTGGGGCTGTCGAATGGAAGATAGCACACCACGTCAGCTCCTTTGTAGTCTTTGCGCACTTCGTAGCCAGAAGGGGAAAAGAAGGTGAGGAGAATCTTGCGCGAGGGTTGTTCACGGCGTAGGCGCTCGATGAGGGGAAGTCCTTGTTCAAACTCTCCCAAAGATGCGGCATGAAACCACACATATCGTGCAGTAGGGTCAATTTTCTCACGGAGGATGCGCCAAGTGTCGCGCTGTCCACGCACCATAGCGCGCGCCTTGCGGTGACCAAGGGCCGCCACAAGGCGCACAAGAAGGGCGTAGAGATAAATACCTAAGCTATACATGCAGTGTTATCCCAATTGTTCGATGGCAAAACGCAGACGGCGCAGTGTTTCTTCTTTGCCGAGGAATGCTGAAAGTTCGTACATATCGGGACCTTTACCAGTGCCAACAAGGGCTACACGCCAAGCATTCCAGGGTTTAACACCTTCTGCTTCGCACCAAGGATCGATGGCTGCCTTTTGACTCTCAGCAGAAAAATCGGTGAGTGCTTCGAGACGTTCTGCCACTTGTGCCATGACAGCTGCACTGTCTTCTTTCCAGTTTTTACGAACGAACTTATCTTCCTTGTCGAAGGTGGTAGGAGCGAGGAAGCAGAAGTCGCAGAGCGGCCAGAGATCAGCCACAAAGCTCACATTGCGCTTCTTGGTTTGTCCACTTTGTGCATCGATGTACTCAATGTTCTTGGTCTTGAGCATCTCAATCACAGCAGCAGCTTGCTCCGCAGAAGCGGTGATGTTGTGCTGAGCAAGGATGTCTACCAACTGAGGAGCGAGGGTTTCGGCAGGAGCTGCGAGCAGATACTCGCGATTGAACCACCAACCCTTCACGTAGTCAAACTTAGCACCTGCTTTGGAGCACTTGCTGAGGTCGAATTTCTCAATCAATTCGTCCATAGAAAGGATTTCCTGATCATCACCAGGATTCCAACCGAGGAGGGCAAGGAAGTTGACCACGGCTTGTGGGAGATAACCACTTTCGCGATAGCCACTGCTCACTGTGCCATCGGCAGCATGCCACTCAAGGGGGGGAAGACGGGGAAGCCCAATTTGTCGCCATCACGCTTAGAGAGCTTACCATTGCCGGTGGGCTTTAAGAGGAGGGGAAGGTGAGCAAAGCGGGGCATGGTGTCTTCCCATCCGAAAGCGCGATAGAGCAGCACATGGAGTGGAGCAGAAGGCAACCACTCTTCACCACGAATCACGTGAGAGATGTCCATCAAGTGGTCATCTACGATGTTCGCCAAGTGATAGGTGGGGAGCTGGTCTGCGCTTTTGTAGAGCACTTTGTCGTCGAGAATCGTGGAATTGATGACCACATCACCGCGAATCAAGTCGTCTACATGTACATCTTCGCCAGGTTGGATTTTGAAACGTACCACATATTGGTCGCCACGTGCAATGCGTTGTTCCACCTCTTCTGCAGAAAGGGTGAGAGAATTGCACATGTTGCCACGTGTGGAAGCATCATATTGGAAGTTGGCTGTGGCTTCGCGAGCTGCATTGAGGTCTTCGGGAGAGTCGAAAGCGATGTATGCCTTGTCCTCAGCAAGGAGTTGATCTACGTATTTCTTGTAGATTTCTCGACGTTCACTCTGACGGTAGGGACCTTTGTCGCCACCGAAGCTCACGCCTTCATCGAATTGGATGCCGAGCCATTTGAAAGATTCAATGATGTAGTCCTCAGCTCCTGGCACAAACGCGCGGAGTCGGTGTCTTCGATGCGGAACACGAGGTCGCCACCATGTTGGCGAGCGAAGAGATAGTTGTAGAGCGCGGTGCGAACGCCGCCGATGTGTAGAGGACCTGTGGGGCTGGGTGCGAAGCGCACGCGTACTTTTCTTTCAGACATATTGAGGTGTGATGTGTATATGTTGATGTGTGATGAGTCAAATAGAACAATGATGGAGAGAAATCTGTGCAGCATTGGTGCAGTATCTCTGCTTATCAATGTCTTGCTGTGACTTTGTGGGAGATTTTTATTATTGCAGCAAGCGTTTGGTGAGCACCTGCACAGGTATCCAAACTGAGAGGAAACCCACTCCGATGACGGTCGCCAAGATGAAGGCGATGTCGGTGAGATGCACGCTGACGGGATAGGCTGGAATGATGAAATTCTGTCCGCTTCCAAACTTGATGATCCCGTACTCTTGTTGTAGCCAGCAGAGTCCTCCGCCAAGTGCTAAACCAAGTAAGGCTCCGAGGGTGGAGATGAACATGCCTTCGCGGACGAAAATTCCTCGGATTCGGCTGTGAGAGAGTCCTAGATGACGCAAGGTCTCAGCATCATCGCGTTTCTCTATGATGAGCATGGAGAGCGAAGAGATGATGTTGAAACATGCTATGAGCACAATGAAGGTGAGAAAGACATAAGCGATGAGTTTCTCCACGTTCATGATGTTGAACACGTCGGCTTGTTGCTCCATACGGTCGAGCACTTTGTAGCGATTGCCCACAATGTGCCGCAATTCCTCCTTCACAGCTTGGAGGTCTGCATTGGGCTTTAATTTGAGTTCGAGCGATGAGAGTTGACCTGGCTTTCAAAGAGATCTTCAGCAAAGGTTTTGGAAGTGAGAATGTAGCTTTCGTCATATTTTCGCTGATTCACATTGAACGCCATCCCGCTGCTGTGGAGGTCTTGCACCGAAAAGGACTCGATGGGGTTGGCAAGATTGATGCGCTCACCGTCATGTGGGGCGCAAATCTGGAGTTGTTCAAAATCGAGTGTGCCAATCTGCTGTGCTAGTCCTTGACCCAGCACCCCGTATTCCACGCCGGCAGCGGAGAGGACAAAAGGTTTGTGCTTGGGATTGACCAAAATGGAGCGGATGGCAGTGACTTTCTCAAAGTTTTTGTCGACACCTTTGATGTAGACCACCAAGGGATGACCGCGAAAGAGAATGAGCGCATTCTGTTCGAGCGTGGCACTGCTAGCAGCCACGGCAGGATGTTGTTGTACTTTCTGAAGCACCATGTCGTCCTCTGGTGCATATTTGCCCGTAGAGGGTACTACCACAATCTGGGGATCGAAGGTGGTGTAGAGACTTCCGATGAGATCGCGAAAACCATTGAACACGCTGAGCGTGCACACCATGGCGGCTGTCGCCACTACAATTCCCCCCCACGGCAATCGCCGAGATGAGGTTGATGGCGTTGTGACTCTTCTTGGAGAAGAGATAGCGGAGAGCAATGATGTTGGTGAGTGACATGGATGAAATCGCTTGTGATGCGCTGAAAAGCTGGCTATGGAGTAGCGTGGCACTGGTTTCTAGCCTTGATGTACGGATGATTTCCTACGACTCTCTTACGCGATGGGTAGGGATCGGCGCAACTTATTGTTGCAAGAGTCGGTCGATGTTTTCGAGATAGTCCAAGCTATCGTCTACGAAGAACTTGAGTTCGGGGATGATGCGGAGCTGATGGCGCACGCGTTTGCCGAGTTCAAATCGAATGGCTGGGACATTACCGTTGATGTTTGCCACAATCTCTTCGCTGCGCTCCGAGGGGAACACGCTGAGATAGGCGCGGCAGATGCTCATGTCGGGGCTGATGTAGCACTTGCTCACCGAAACGAGCGTGCCTGCCATAGATTTAGTTTGTAAAAGGAAGATTTCGCTCAGCTCTTTCTGAAGCAGTCGCGATATTTTTTGTTGTCTTGTAGATTCCATGAGAATATGATTGATAGTATATGGAAAGAAGGGGCAAACGATGGCAGAGAACCGAGTGGACACTACGCGATAAGTTTTATCCTTAACGCAATTACCGTGCATGGCGTGTGTGATGTTTGTACGCTCAATGGGGAAGTGCCTCGTGTGCTTTGTTCTATTCGATTCGCTGCTGGTTAGTCGCTCACCTTGCGAATGAGGGAGAGTCCATCGCGGAGGGGAAGAATGAGAGTTTCCACTCGTGGGTCAGCTGCCATCTTGTCGTTGAAGGCGCGAATGCCTTCGGTTTGCGCGTCGTTGCGTTCGGCTTCTACCACATGTCCATCCCAAAGGGTGTTGTCGGCTAATAGGAAACCACTACACGCATCATGGGGAAGAGAAGGTCGAAATAAGCACAATAGTCGCGCTTGTTGGCATCGATGAATGCTAAATCTATGGTGAGATGGAGCGGTGGGAGGAGATTTTCAACTTCTCCGATGTGGAAGTGGATGTCAACGTTGGAAGACCAAGGGGAGTTTTCTAGCCATGGGAGTGTGAAGTCCTCTTGTTCATCATTGATCTCAAAGGTGTGAAGCACACTTCCGTGCGGCATACCAGCTGCCATCGACAGGGCAGAATAGCCAGAATACGTGCCAATCTCTACAACAGTCTGAGGTTGGTGCATCTGGCAGAGCATGGTGAGCAAACGTCCTTGGGAGTGGACCACTCGCCATGCGCGGACGAATGAGCTGCGTGTGCGTGGCGCGATAGAGTTGATAGAGATAGGGGTGCGCTGCTGAGGTGTGACTCGCTACGTAATCGTCGAGAGCTTCGTTGACGTTGGACATGAGGGTGAGGACTTTGATGGGTGTCAGCATTGCAGTTGTGTCTTGAATAGACACAGAGCGTGCGAGTGTGCTGCGCCTTTCTTTTACAATCGAATGCAATAGACGTTGGTTTCTCTGCGCTCAAAGCCTTCCGACACATAGAGCGCATTGGCTGCCACGCGTTCTGGTCGGGAGGTGAGGTGGAGCGTGATGGCGCGGTGCTCAGCAGCGAGGTCTTTGGCTGCGCGGATGAGGCGACGTCCCAAGCCTTTGCCCCGATGCAATTCATCGACCACTACGTCCTCCACATAGGCTTTTGTGCCAGTGGGGGTGTACATCATGCACAGCGTAGCCATACCCACCACCAGCATTTCGCCCGAACGATTGGCGTGCACCAAGATGAGATGGACATCGGGATGGTGAACGATGCGTTCTAGCGAAGCCCAGTCGAGTTTTCTACCTGGAGTGAGTTGTGGTAACAGATGATTGATACTGTCTAGGTCGGAGAGTGTGGGCTCTGTGGGGAAAGCCAAATGATAATCTGGGGTGAGCTTATCGAGCAGTTGGCGGAAGGTTCCACCACCTTCGCCTGCGTATTCGCCATCAGGGTCAATTTCGACAAGGGGACGAAGCACAAAGTCGCGTTCTGCCAAGCGAGGGTGGGGAAGTTCTAAATCGCGGTTGTGAATGTGGTGATCACCATATTGCAACAAATCGATGTCGATGGGACGATCAAAGTGCTCCCCTCCTTCACTCTTGCGCTCACGTCCGAGTTGTCGTTCGATACGTTTGGCAATTTGGAGGATGCGTCCAGGAGAGAGTTTTGTGTCGAAGATGGCAACAGCGTTGAGGAAGGCGTTGTCGGTGAGCATGTCCACGGGAGCTGTTTCGATGAGAGAGGAACAGCGGACAAGGGGTCCCACTTGCTGCGACATCAGTTGCACAGCTTGGTGAATGTTCTCCTCGCGGTCGCCAAGGTTGGCACCAAAGGCGATGTGTATGTGCATAGAAACCGATGAGTTTTTAATCAACAATGAGCATGACGTCGCCGAAGGTGCCGAAGCGATAGTCTTCTTTCAAAGCCACTTCGTAGGCATTCATCACGTGTTCGTAGCCACCAAAAGCTGCAGTGAGCATGAGGAGTGTGGACTCAGGCATGTGGAAGTTGGAGAACATAGCGTCAGCCACCGAGAAATCGTAGGGAGGGAAGATAAACTTGCTCGTCCAGCCTTCAAATTCTTTGATGCGACCTTCTGTGCTCACACTAGCTTCAAGGGCACGCTGCACGGTAGTTCCTACGGCGCAAATCTTGCGTCCTTTCTCCTTTGCGGTATTAACCATCTCACAGCACTCCTTGCGCACGAACATTTGCTCGCTGTACATCTTGTGTTTGGTGAGATCTTCCACGTCAGTCTGGGTGAAGTTGCCCAAACCACAGTGGAGGGTGACGAAAGCAGATTCGATGCCCTTGATCTCCATGCGCTTCATCATGTTCTTGCTGAAGTGCAAACCTGCAGTGGGAGCGGTGACCGCGCCTTCGTGTTTGGCGAAGATGCATTGGAAACGTTCCAAGTCTTCGGGTTCAGAAGGACGCTTGATGATTTCATGAGGAATGGGAGCTTCGCCAAGTGCATAAAGTTGTTGGCGGAACTCATCGTGATCACCATCATAGAGGAATCTCAAGGTGCGACCGCGGCTTGTGGTGTTGTCGATAACTTCAGCCACGATGGAGTTGTCTTCTCCAAAGTAGAGCTTGTTGCCAATACGGATTTTACGCGCAGGATCTACGAGTACATCCCAAAGACGAAGGTCGCGGTTGAGTTCGCGTAGGAGAAACACTTCGATGCGGGCACCCGTCTTCTCCTTGTTGCCGTAAAGGCGAGCAGGGAAGACCTTGGTGTCGTTGAACACGAAGACATCTTCTTCATCGAAATACTCCAAGAAATCTTTGAACTCACGGTGTTCAATTTCCCCCGTCTTGCGATGGAGTACTAGCATACGGCAGTCATCGCGATGGGGAGCAGGGTATTCTGCAATCTTCTCTTGAGGGAGCTTATACTTGAATTGAGACAGTTTCATAAGTGAGATATAATTGGGGGTATGAGAAGTGCGGCACTCTCGTCATTGCTGTGGGCAGTGGGTGCACTTCTAGATGAAGAATTTTATTAAGGAAGTTTGGTTTCTATGGTTTGCTGTGTTAGCCAACCTTCGAAATCGTCGAGTTGCATGCAGTCTTCCACGCGGAAGTCGCCCACGCGAGTGCGTCGAAGCGAGGTGAGATGAGCACCACTGCCGAGGGCTTCGCCGATGTCGCGTGCCAATGCACGGATGTAAGTGCCTTTGGAACAGACCACACGGATGGTCAAGAACTTTTCTGCACCTGCCAAGGCGCAATCCAAGAGTTCGAGTTCGTCGATGCGCAAGAGTTTGGGTTTGAGTTCCACTTCCTTTCCTTTGCGAGCCAAGTCGTAAGCGCGCTTGCCATCTACCTTAACAGCGGAGAAAGCAGGAGGAGTTTGCCAAATGTCACCGATGAACTTCTTGAGTTGGGTTTCCACTAATTGGTGGTCGATGTGGCAAGTAGCGTAGGTGTGGTCTACGGGATGCTCAAGATCAAAACTAGGAGTGGTAGCTCCCAAACGGAGCGTTGCGATATATTCTTTCACGCCAGCTTGCAACGTGTCGATTTGTTTGGTGGCACGTCCTGTGCACACCACCATCACGCCAGAGGCAAGAGGATCGAGAGTCCCCGCATGTCCCACTTTAATTTTCACTCCACCCATGGCGCGAGTGAGCAACCAGCGCACTTTTGCCACCAGTTGGAAAGAAGTCAGCCCGAGTGGCTTGTCGAAGGTGAGGATTTGTCCAGTTAAGAAGTTCATGCAGGGCGTTGCGTTGCTGTTATTGTGCGCTGAGATGTAGAGATAGTGCGCTGAGAGTGAGTGTTAGTGCTACTTTGTGCAGCAGACTCCGCGTGAGGAGTAGCTGTTTGGCTTTCGTTTTCGGTCTGGAGTTTAATTCCGCAGAGGGGCAAAGCCAAAATCACTGCGCCCACTATGATGCGATACCATCCGAAAGCGCGGAAACCATAGCGTGCAATGTAGTGAATGAAGTATTTCACAGCCATAAGCGCCACTACAAAGGCGATGAGGCTGCCCAAGAGGAGCGTGGTGAGGTTGCCATCCGCTGTGAGCACTTGCGCACCAGTGAGGTGTTGCACCGTGCCATCTGCGAGGGTGATGTCTGCCCCATGTTTCATGAGGTCGTAGACTTCCTTCACAGCAGCCCCAAACATGGTGGGAACGGCGAGGAAGAAAGAGAACTCCGCTGCCATCTTGCGCGTGAGCTTTTGTTGCATACCGCCCACGATGGTAGCCATGGAGCGAGAAGTGCCAGGAAGCACCGCTGCAATGCATTGATAAAGTCCAATCATGAAAGCGCGACGATAGGTCACGGGGGTGTGCGAAAGGGCTTCTACTGCGGCTTTGTCTTTGGGGGCAAAGAGCTGATCGCAGAAAAGCATGAATACGCCACCAATGATGAGCATCACAGCTACCATGGTTACACTCTCTAGGGTTTTGATCAATCACATCTTTCAGCGTCAATCCCACCACCACTGCAGGCAATACGCCTACGATGAGTTTGAGATAAAAAGCGCCAAATGCGCGACCACCATTGCCCAAAAACGTGATGTACCTTGTGAGGCTTGGACAGAAGCTCCTTCTGCTGACGTTTGTTTTTCCCAGTGCATCAGCCGATGGATAGAAAAAAACTTGCGCCAATAGAGCACCACTACAGCCAGGATTGCGCCCAACTGAATGATGACAGTAAAGGATTTCACGAAAGTCGTCATTTCGACGCCCAACAATCCTTCTGCAATCATCATGTGTCCTGTAGAACTAACGGGGAGAAACTCAGTGAGTCCTTCGACAATCGAGATGATAATGAGGTCTAGGAGATTCATGCTTCAGCAGAGGTTGTAGCGCAGGAAGTGGCTTGGAGGGGAGCGTCTGTCTCGAGGGTTACCACAACTTTCGCTTGTGTGTCGTTTGCGGTCTGAGCTTGTTGAGGATTTTCCGCCTCGTTCTTCGCCTTTGGACGATAGAGGATGGCGACTATCATGAAAAGATAGCCTACAAAGCAGATGATAGGAGCCACGACAGTGCGTGTGTTGTTAAAGATAGCGGGGTCAAAATGCGTGTTGGGGCTACCTTTTCCGCTCATCAGCACAAAACCAATGAGCACAGTGACAATGGAAACAGCCAAAAGATAGAAATTGATGGCTGAAAATGCGAATTGCTGTTTCTTTTGCATGGCGCAGAATTTAGCAGAGTTGTAGAGAAAGGAAAAACAGTCAATGACCGAGCGCAGACTTCGCAAGAAGCGCGCCGAGTCTTAGACCAATAGGTTGAATCCAGTAGAGAAACTCATCCCTTATTATCACAAGTGAGAGCATCCTCTTTGGAGAATAGAAATTGCGGTGTGCAATCTTTGGAAGGGGGTTAATAGAGGTATGCCTCGTGGCGACTCATGCCCAAGTGCTTGTTCACGGAGAAGAAGGCACTGATGACGGTGAGAATCACACCAATCAAAGGCACGCTTACCAAAGTCACCAACATCACAGTAGGAGTGATGAGGGTAGAAATCTCTTTATCCCAAGTCATCAAACCATACATGCCGCCATAAAGCACAGCATCAGCCACAAGACCCGCCCAAAAACCTATGTTGAAGGCTTGCCAGAGGAAGGGACGACGAATGAAACTCCATTGTGCCCCTACGAGCTTCATGATTTGAATGGAATGCCTACGCTTGGCAACGCTCATGCGCAGGGTGTTGTTGATGAGCGCAAGGCTGACAAAGCCCAGCAAAGCAGCCACGATGAGCAGCACGATGCTCACCTTGTTAATGTTGCTGTTGATGTTTTGCATCAAATCTTCGGGATAGACCACGTCCACCACGCGTTCGTCGGCTTGCAACTTGGGCATAAACTTTTTGAGCGAGTCGGTGTCGGCATATTCCGCTTTGAGATGAAGTTCAAAGGAAGCTGGAATGGGGCTATAACCTAAGAATTCGTTGGGGTCGATGTTCAAAGCCTCGCTCTGCAACTTTGTAGCCTTTTCCTTGGATACATAGGAAATGCTGTGCGTGTAGGGTTGTTGCTTGAGCGACGTTTGAAGATCATAGGCTTGGTCATGGTTGAGACTGTCGGAGAGCAGCACCTCGACGGTGAAGTTCTCACGCAAGGCGCGACTAAGATTGTCTGCCATGGTGCCAAAGAAGACAACTGTGCCCACAAGAATCAACACTAAGGTGGTGCTGATGCCGGCGGTGACGTATCCAAAACGTCCGTTGTTGCGTGGTTTTCGCTTACTCATTGTGAGACGGTATGCAGGGTTTACCCCTCTTCTTGCAGAGAAAAGGGTAGAATGCGGGTAATTTGCTGCAAAAATACAAAATATGTGGGGACTGCCACACTATAACTCGCTTTTTAACATTACACCCTATTCTCCTTTCTTGTCATTGACAGAAGAGGAATGTAGGCACCTTGAACGGCTTTCTCTCAGCTTCACAGCTAAATCTCTGTTCTTCGATGGGGCACCTTTTGTTGGCGAGTTGCTAGACGCAATAAGTGATGAAACAAAATACCTTGTTTTGTGTGTTCAATAGCAAGTGCTATTGTGAAGATAGGACGGGGTATAGAAAAATCTCCCACTCCTCGGAGGTGAGGAGTGGGAGAAGAAGAGGTATCAGGATTTCCCAAATGTTGGCAATGCGAGCACTATGGGAAAATCTTGGAGGCGTTATGCTTTTGCTGTCTTCTTTGTTTGACGGCGACCATAGATCTTGTAAGCGATAGGTGCAGCCATGAAGATAGAAGAAAGTGTACCAACGACAACACCGAGAATCATAGCAAACGAGAATGAGCGAATCGCGTCACCACCGAGGAAGAAGATGCAGAGGAGCACCAAGAGGGTAGTGAATGAGGTCATAATCGTACGCGTGAGCGTGTGGTTGATGGAGTCATTAAAGAGACGTTCGGGTTCGCGAGTGGGGAACAGACCGATGTTTTCACGAATACGGTCGAACACCACCACCTTGTCGTTGATCGAATAACCAATCACGGTGAGGATAGCACCAATGAACGTCTGGTCTACTTCCAATGAGAAGGGCAAGAAGCCCCAGCACACAGAGTAGATGCCGATGATGATGAAGGTATCCACTGCCAAAGCCACGATTGCACCCACTGAGAACGCCACGCTGCGGAAGCGGAAGAGGATGTAAATGAAGATGGCGATGAGCGAGAGAATCACACTGATGATTGCACCTCGTGTGAGGTCTGCTGCTACGCTAGGACCAACCTTCTGGGCAGAGATGATAGAACCACCCTTGCGGTTGTCGCGATCCTTGAAGGTTGCGTAGTCTGCATTCACCAACTTGTTGTTGTGGAGCGCGCGCCAGATGAGTTTTTCTACTTCTTGGTCTACCTTTTCATCGTTTTGATCGATCTTGTAAGAAGTAGAAATGCGGAGAGCAGGGTTTTGTGTGGTCACAATAGAAAGCACGTTCACCGTACCCGTTTGACCAGTCTTGGCAATTTCGTCTTCTACTGCCTTCTTCACTTTTTCGGGATTTGCCTTCTGTTCAAATTCCACTACGTAGTTGCGACCACCAGTGAAGTCAATACCGCGTTGGAGACCACGAGTTGCCAATGACACAGCACCTCCCAGCACGAGGATAGCCACGAGGATGTTTGTCTTAGAAGCCATCTTCATGAAACCGAAATTGGTGTTAGTGAGGAACTTCTTAGAGAGACCTGTTGTGAAGGTGAGATTGAGCCACTTGTCTTTGTCAAGGAAGTGTTCGTAAGCAATGCGAGTGAGCCAAACAGCGGTGAAGAATGAGGCTACGATACCGATGGCGAGTGTCAAAGCAAAGCCACGGATAGGACCTGTACCGAAGTTGTAGAGGATAATCGCAGTGATGATAGACGTGAGGTTAGAGTCGAAAATCGCAGAGAATGCGTTGCCGTAACCATCAGCAAGAGCTTGTTTGATGTTCTTGCCAGCGCGGAGTTCTTCTTTCGTACGTTCGTAAATCAATACGTTAGCGTCCACCGCCATACCGAGTGAGAGCACCATACCCGCAAGTCCGCTCAATGTGAGTGCAGCTTGGAAGGAGGTGAGCACACCGAAGGTGAAGAAGAAGTTGAGGATGAGCGCCATGTTAGCGACCATACCAGGGATTACGCCATAGAAAGCGCACATGAAGACCATCAAGAGCACAAATGCCACAACGCAGGCTGTGAAACCAGCTTGGATAGATGCTGCACCGAGGCTTGGTCCAACAGTTTCTTCCTGTACAATGTTGGTGGGAGCAGGCATCTTACCACTCTTGAGCACGTTCGCCAAATCTTGGGTTTGTTGAGTAGTGAAATTACCGCTGATTTGTGACTGACCACCGTTGATTTCGTTTGATGTTTGGTGCGCTATACACCACGCCATCAAGCACGATAGCCACAGCCTTCTCGAGGTTGTTGCGAGTCACAATAGCCCATTCGCGCGCACCTTCCGGTGTCATGGTCATGGAAACCACAGGCTTGTGGTATTGGTCGAAGTCGTCCTTTGCGTTTTCTACCACTTCACCAGCGAGTACAGCACCGCCATTGTTGCGACGAAGCGCATAGAGTTCATAAACACCCTTTTCTGCGTTTACCCCCCAAGCAAGGTTGAGGTCAGCAGGAAGGATTTCCTTTGCCACCTCTGAATGGATAGCCTTGTTCACTGCAGCAGTGTCTGTGGCGCGCACATAACCTACGATTGCAGATTTAGGATGACCAAGTTGCATAACAGCGAGGAGGGGATGTTGCTTGAGCATTTGTGCGCGAGCTGCATCTTCTTTTGCAGAAGCACCTTCCTTGTTGAGTGCTGCTCTGTTCGCCTTGAATGATGCCAAAACCTTTTGCGTCACAGGTTCAGCCTTTTGTGCTGTCTGTGTGCTGTCTACTTTCGTAGAGTCTGTAGAAGTTTTGCCAGAGTTAATCTGTGCCAAACGAGTGTCGAGAGCTTGGAGTGCACCCTGAACTTCGCCAAGGGTGTAAGTTTCCCAGAATTCGAGGTTTGCACTACCTTGGAGGAGTTTGCGCACACGTTCGGGTTCTTTGATACCAGGCATTCCACCATGATTTGACCCATTTGTCCACGACCCTCAAGGATTTGGATGTTGGGCTGAGCCACACCGAAGCGGTCAATACGTTGTTGTACCACTTGGTAAGAGTTGCTCACTGCAGCCTTGATTTCCTTCTCGAGTGCAGCCTTCACTTGTGCGTCTGTGCTGCTAGGAGTGATACCATCTTCTTTAAGACGAAGTGAGAAGAGCCCACCGAGTTGGTTGGCACCTACTTCCTTCTGGTACTTGCTTACGAAGACATCGAGGAAGTTGTCAGAAGACTTAGCAGCTTCTGCTTGTGCTTCGGCAATGATTTTCTTCACTTTAGGGTCTTCAGCACCGCTACCAGCGAGGTTTTTCACCACGTCGGGCACGGACACTTCGAGAATCACGTTCATACCGCCTTTGAGGTCGAGACCTAAGCCGATTTGGAGTGCTTCGCACTTCTTGTAACTTTGTCCCAGCCATACACCCTCGTCGCTTTGACGTAAAGAGTCGAGGTATGCTTTGCCAGCTTCTACGCCCATCGCTTCAGCTTTCTTCTCGTAATGGTTAGTTACGAAGCTGAAACTCAAATAGTAGACGCAGATAAGGGCAAGCAATACGGCGATTACTTTGACAAATCCTTTGTTTTGCATTTGAATTGAGGTTTATTTTATTGTTATTGATTTCCACTGAGGGGGGTGACAAGGATGAACTTGTCGCTCGTTGACATCGTAAAACATCTCTTTCGTGTCTAGAGTCTTCGTCAAGGTACACTTATCAGCCTGCAAATATACCAAATTATTTTCAGATTTCTGTCTCGTTGGCTTGAAATCCGCGCTTTCTCCTCTTCTTTATGCTGTTTTCTCTAGTCTTTTGCTAAAATTTGCGCTAAGTTACTTCGTTTTATCTCATCAATCTGGACCCATGATTGACTCACTTTTCCGATACCTCTTTTTCGGCTTCTCGCGCGCACGCGTGCGCGCCCATACTGCAATTTCGCTCTTTTTGCTTTCACAACCTTCACAGAAATCCGTGTAATGAGTTGTGTGTAAGTGCGATATGTGGGTTTTTACCTCTACTTTTTGTGACGTTTAATCATCGGGGTAGGGTTTCAGCGAATAATCTGTTGTTTTTGACTGATTTTCTTCGTTGAGAAATGTGTTTTTTCGGCTTTTCTCTTCTTTGGGTTGGTGGATAAGCGTGGTTGGTTGTACAGTGTTTATTCGCAATGGTGAGAAAAGGGTTGATTCATGTAGCTATGGCAGTAGTTCTCTAAGCAGTCTTGTGGTCTAAGTAAGGTTTGTAGACGAGGTTTCTTGTGCCGATGTTGTGATGTTTTTGAGTCTTCCATTAAGAACTCCGACAGAACAGAAAAAACGTTGGAGCTTTTTCAAAAAATCTCCCACGTTTTTCGAGAAATCTCCTACGTTTTTCGAGAAATTTCCTACGTTTTTTGAAAAATCTCGGACATTTTTTGCGTGATTTTCGGTGAACCCGTGGAACGCATTTGGTGGTTTTTCTCTGTTTTGGGGGGTGTTTGAGTTGTTGAACCCTGAAGAAATGTTATAAAATAGCTCTATAATTCAGTCTTTCAGATGATTACAAAGAAAACTGTGAAGGTTGTGAAAGCAAAAAGTTATGTTTCTCTGTTACGCGCGCGCGAGGGATGGCAATTTAGCATGATTCCGCTGTCGTGTAAGGTCTATTAACAGTGCAGTTTGAGGAAATTTTTCACGACACTGAAGAATGCATCCCATGGGTTTAATATCTTGCAAATAGGGCAGCATGTTTTTTGTTGGGGTAAATGTTCTTGTTGTGACAAGGAGAAATGAAGGAGGGACAGAGCAACGCTTTTCGGCGCAGATAAGTCTACCATTTTCAGCGTATTTCATGAAGGAATAGTGGGAAGTGAGATAATTGTCGAACTGTGATGTCTTTATATGCTGTTGTTCCGTTTGTTGTTTTTCCTGTCTTCTTACGTACAATAGATGTCTTTTTGTGTGTCTTAACTGCCTTATAATCAAAATTGTATATGAATTTCTTTACTTTGCTCTTACTCTACTCGGAAAGTTGAATGGTTTTACATAGATTCGCGAAATAAAAAGACAAAGTGAAACTCTACAATAGGAGGTGTTTTTCCGTTTTTCCAGTCAAATTGGCAATATGAGACAAAAAATACGCGCACATCTCTCGGAAATGAGAAGTGTGCGCGCAAATGTTAGGATTTTGCCGCGAAAGAGTGGGGCAGAGGTGTTGAAGTCGTCTTGCTTGCTCGCTCGTGGAAATTTGCGATTGCCGACCTTGTATTTGTTGCGAGTTTCGCAGCTTTCAGATTACGTTGTAAAAACGAGAAGTGCTGTGGAGAAGAATACTCACAAGGCTGCGATTTTTAGTAATGGACAGCCTTGCTGCTGAAAGGCGCGATGTCTTCGCCCACGATAGCAGAAGCGAGGAGATTTGCCAAACGGCTGGTGCCGATGCGGAAAAGACCTTGCTTGATGTAGTCTTCGCCAAGGGTCTCTGCCACGATGGTGTAGAAATCGATAGCTTCATCTACGGTCTTGATGCCACCAGCAGCTTTGAAGCCTACAAGACGACCAGTTTGTTCCTTATATTCCAAAATGGCTGAGCACATCACCAACGCAGCTTCGGGGGTAGCGGCAACAGCAACTTTCCCTGTGGAAGTCTTGATGAAGTCGGCACCGGCATACATGGAGAGGATGGATGCCTTCTTGATCAGTTCTGCTGTTTTGAGTTCGCCAGTCTCGAGGATTACCTTGAGAGGGTGGTCACCGCACACTGACTTGAGCTCTGCAATTTCGTCGGCGCAAGTTTCGTAGTCACCACTCAAGAAGGCACCTACAGAAAGCACCATGTCGATTTCATCGGCACCGTCTGCCAGGGCGAGGGCTGTTTCCACTGTCTTTACTTCAAGGAAGGTTTGTGAAGCAGGGAAACCACCGCTCACGCAAGCCACTTTGACGTTGTCTGCTTGGAGATTTTGGCTTACTGTAGTGGCAAAATTGGGATACACGCAGATGGTAGCCAAAGGGGGAAGGTCGGGATGTTGGTCGCTCCAGCGGTTGACGCTTTCTGTGAAATTGAACACGCTCTCGTGTGAGTCTGTCACGGTGAGGGTGGTGAGTTCCACGGTAGAGAGGAGGGTGCGGAGTACTTCGGGGGTGTTATATTTCTCGCGGTTTTGGGCGATGATTTCGCGTACGGTGCTACTCACTTTCTCGTCGCTCAAACGAAGTTCGTACTTAGAGAATGCTTGTTCGTACTGGTTTTCTTCATCGTCATGATGTGAGTGACCGCATTGACAGTCGTGGTTGTGCTGTTCGTGCCCTTCGTGTTGGCAGCAGCAATCATGTTCGTGATCGTGGTGTTCGTGACCACATTCGCAGTGATGTTCAGACATAGTGATAGTATGTTATAGGGTTGTAGCTGTTTATTGGAGAAAATAATAGGTTTATTCTTTGTTGTGTGTGTCCATAAGGATGGTGACAGGACCATCGTTGAGGAGGCTTACTTGCATGTCTGCGCCAAACTGTCCAGTAGCAACAGGACGTTGTAGACCTTGGGTGAGGTTTTCTACAAAATATTGGTAGAGAGGCTTGGCATGCTCAGGACGCGCAGCGCGTATGTAGCTGGGGCGGTTGCCCTTCTGCGTTGCTGCCATGAGGGTGAACTGACTCACCACCATCACTTCTCCTTGGATGTCCATGACGGAACGGTTCATTACCCCTGATTCATCGTCAAAGATGCGCATTTTGAGGATTTTCTGCACGAGCCATTCGGCATCGGATGCGGTGTCGTCGTGCGTGATACCAAGCAGCACGAGGAGACCTTGCTCGATGTGGCTGTACTCTTGGGCGTCGATACTAACTTGTGCGTGTTTGACACGCTGTATAACAACTCTCATAGTTGCAAAGTTACGTTTTTCTTCCGATTATATCTAGTACTACTTAAGATATTCTCCTTTAATGGAGGGAGTTTAGACTTCTTTCTCGCCCGTAGGATTGGGATGTAGGGCTTCAAAGAGCTTTGCACCGCGCTTCTCTCCCAACACTTCTTGAAATTGCTCCACAGTCGTTGCGAGGATTTGTTTCACACTGCCGAAGTGTTGTATGAGGGTTTGCTTGGTTTTTTCGCCTATTCCTGGGATGTTGTCTAGAGCAGAGGCAGTTTGTCGTTTGCTGCGCTGTTGGCGATGGAAGGTGATGGCGAAACGGTGCACTTCGTCTTGCATCTGCGTGAGCACCTTGAAGAGGTAACTGTCGAGTTGCACGCCCACTGACACCGGAGGATTGCCAAAGAGTAGTTCGCGGGTGCGATGGCGATGGTCTTTCACCAGACCTGCTACGGGGATATTTAGTCCGAGTGCTTCGATCTCACCACGAATAGCTTCCATTTGTCCGCGCCCACCATCGGCTATGATCAGGTTGGGCATAGTGCCGTCTTCTTCTTTCAGACGAGCGTATCTCCGATGCACGACCTCGCGCATTGAGGCATAGTCGTCTGGTCCTTCAACGGTCTTGATATGGAATTTGCGATATTCCTTCTTCGCTGGTTTGAGTTTGTCGAATACCACGCAACCGGCGACAGCATCAGCACCAGAAATGTTGGAGTTGTCGAAGATTTCGATGCGGAGAGGGAGGGATGGTAGTCCCAGTTGTGTTTGTATTTCCTTCATCAATCGCACTTGCTTTGCTCGGGATTGAGTTTTTCGGCTTGTTTTAGGCGGTCAAACTTGTATTGTTTGACGTTCTGGCGCGAAAGATCGAGGAGGGTTTTCTTTCCTCCTTGTTGTGGCACGACTAGTTTGGCGTAGTCTTCGGGGAGTTCCACCATAAAGGGCAATACAATCTCTTTGGACTTTGACTCGAAGCGTTCTCGCATCTCCACAATACCAAGGGCAAGGAGAGCTTCGTCGGTTTCATCGAGTTTTTTCTTGAATTCGAAGGTGAACGATTGGGTGATGGCGCCATTGACAACGTGGAGAAAGTTGATATAAGCCAATTTCTCGTCGCTTTCAATGGAGAAAACATCGATGTCGTAGCTGATTTGTGACACAACTTCTGATTTAGCACGAAAGTTTTCGATTAAATCATACTTCCGTTTCAATATAGCTGCTTCTTCAAAACGCATTTCTTCAGAAAGTCGCGCCATTTCATCGCGCAGATGCTGGGCGACTGCGCGAGTGTTTCCTTTGAGAATCTCTCGACAAGCGTCAATGTTGCGCATATATTCCTCGTGCGTCTGCTTTCCGATGCAGGCACCATCGCATTTGTGGATGTGGTAATTGAGACAAAGTTCATATTTCCCCGTTTTCACCCCCACTTCTGTCATTGGTTGATGGCATGGACGCGGTTTGTAGAGCTTTTGACACAAATCCAACAAGGCATACATCGTGGGCAGGTGGCTATAGGGACCAAAATAAGTGGCTCCCCTACGTTCGCGATGTCGTGTCTTGAAGATGCGGGGGAGGTATTCTTGGGAAATGGCGATGGAGGGGTAGGTCTTATCGTCTTTGAGTAGGACGTTGTAGCGCGGTTTGTATTGTTTGATGAGCGCATTTTCCAATAGTAAGGCATCTTCTTCTGTGTTCACCACGGTGTAGGTGATGTTGCGAATCTTCGATACCAAGATACTTGTTTTGCGATTTTGGTCCTTATTAAAGTAGGAAGCCACACGGCGCTTAAGATTTTTCGCTTTTCCCACATATATAATGGTGCCTTCCTCATCATAGTATTGGTAGCTCCCTGGTTTTTCGGGGAGATTGGAAACAATCCCTTTGAGCTTTTGCTGAAGCGCTTCTTGTTCTGCCTTGTTCATGGTGTTGTGCTACTAAGAAAAGACGACCTCTTCTGCGGAACTGTTTGAAAGTCCGTGGAGGAAGGTCGCCTTTAGTGGGTGAAATGGGGAAAACAATGCTTTTCTACGAGACGTGATTACTCGTTGAGTGTGAGCAGGGCGGTAATTTCAGCCTTGTTTCCGAGGAATTCTTTTTCCTTTTAATCCCTCCATACGGAGCTCTATGAGGAAATTGACGTAGATTTTTTTGCGCCAAAAAGAATCAACCAAGTCGATGGCTGCTTTCATAGAGCCACCAGTGGCGAGTAAATCGTCGTGAATGAGTACTACGTCTTCCGATGAAATCGCATCGGTGTGGATTTCTATTACATCTTCTCCGTACTCTTTGAGGTAACTTTGTTTGCGTGTCTCTCCTGGCAGTTTGCCAATCTTTCGGCACATCACGAAACCTACACCGAGACGTTGTGCCAAAATAGCTCCCATCACAAAACCGCGACTTTCGATGCCGACAACTTTGGTGATACCTTTGTCTTTATAAAGGCGCACTAATTCGTCTAGAATCTCATTCAAGCACGTAGGCTCGATGAAAAAGGGTGGAAACGTCTTTGAACTGAATGCCTGGCTTGGGGAAATTGGGGATGTTTCTCAGGTGAGAGAGTAACAATTCTGTATTCATAAGTGTTTGATAATTCGTCGAATGTCGCTGTTTTTGTTTCACGTGGAACATAAGTGCTTTTTCGATGTTTTGCACGGAAAATCGCGATTTCATCGATTTTAGTTCCTTTTAGAAGGGCGTTCCTTAGAGTGAAACTGAAGCTATGTGGTGTAAACGGTTGATCCTGTAGAGAATGATACGAAAAACTATCTTCCTAGAAGTACAAGCAGGACGGAGATATCTGAGGGGGAAACACCTGGGATGCGGGATGCCTGTGCCAAAGTTTCTGGATTCACCGCTGCCAACTTCTGGCGTGCTTCTGTAGATAGCTGTGTGAGGGAATGGTAGTCGAAACGGTCGCTGATGCGGATGTCTTCGAGGCGTTGCATTTTGTCTGCCAGTGCTCGTTCGCGAGCAATGTAGCCATCATATTTAATGAGGATTTCTGTCGCTTCCATCGTTTCTTCCCGATCCACGTTGTCGGGCGATACAGCACCGAAGAAGGTCTTCACCGTGGGATTATCTTGAAGATGGGAGAAATCAGCTATTTTTAGTTCTGGGCGTGCGATGAGTTCAAACAATTTTGCTCCGTGATTGAGCGGTTGTGAACCATGCTGTTCCAAAAGTGCATTGACTTCGCTGGGTTTCATGTTTCCCGTCTTTGCTGTTTCTATCATCTGTTTGATGATGTCTTGTTTGCGATGGAATCGCTCTATACGTTCGGGCGTGGCAATGCCGAAACGCTCTGCATAGGGAGTAAGGCGCATGTCGGCATTGTCTTGTCGGAGCAAAATGCGATATTCAGCGCGCGAGGTGAACATGCGATAGGGTTCGTCGACACCTTTTGTTACTAGATCATCGATGAGTACGCCTATATAGGCTTCATCGCGTCCGAGTGTGAAACGGTCGTTGCCATTACAAGAGAGTGCGGCATTGATGCCAGCTACGATGCCTTGTCCGCCTGCTTCTTCATATCCTGTGGTGCCGTTCACCTGTCCAGCAAAGAATAGCCCTTCCACTTTCTTCGATTCCAACGAGTGGTGGAGTTGTGTGGGAGGGAAGAAGTCGTATTCGATGGCGTAGCCAGGGCGATACACTTTGACATCGCGGAAACAGGGCATTTGTTTGAGCGCTTCGATTTGCACATTCATTGGAAGTGACGACGAGAAACCATTTAAGTAAGCTCGTTAGTGTCCAAACCTTCGGGCTCTAAGAATAGCGGATGCGAATCGCGACCCTCAAACGTCACCAGTTTTGTTTCGATGGATGGGCAATATCTTGGACCGATGGATTGAATCTGTCCATTATAAAGCGGAGAGTCTTCGAGCCCTTGGCGCAAGATGCGGTGAACTTCTGCATTGGTGTTGCACGTCCAGCAGTTGAGTTGCGGAAGTGGTCGATGCTCTGAAATGAAAGAAAAGCGGTGAAAATCGTTTTCACCAGGTTGCAACTCCATTTCGTCGAAGTGTACCGAACGCGCATCGATGCGGACAGGAGTACCGGTCTTCATGCGAAGGCTTTCGATGCCGAGTTCGTTGAGTGCTGCGGTGAGGAAGGTTGAAGCAGGTTCGGCGCAGCGACCACCTGGCACCATCTTCTTGCCGATGTGCATCAAACCATTGAGGAAGGTGCCTGCTGTGATGACAACTGCCCCTGCACGAAACTCCGCGCCCCAAATCGTTCGTAAACCAGCAATCCTGCCGTTTTCAACGAGGAGCTCGCTCACTTCGTCTTGCCAGACATCGAGGTTGTTGGTGTTTTCGATGCGGTGACGCCATTCTGCGATGAAGCGAATGCGGTCGCATTGTGCTCGTGGACTCCACATGGCAGGACCTTTGGAGCGGTTGAGCATGCGGAATTGTATGGCAGTGGCGTCTGTCACCAAGCCCATTTGTCCGCCTAGTGCATCAATCTCGCGCACAATCTGACCTTTGGCAATCCCACCCACGGCAGGATTGCAGCTCATTTGTGCTATTTTGTTCATGTCCATCGTAATAAGAACAGTGCGTGCACCCATGCGCGCAGCAGCGGAGGCAGCTTCGCAGCCTGCGTGTCCTGCTCCTACCACAATGACATCATAGTGAAATATCGTGTCCATATCCTGCAAAGTTAATGATTTTCGGGCAGATAACCGAATTCTATTCTCGAGCTGTCTTCTTCATAATAGGCGACCGTAAATTAAACTATCCCGTTTTGAGGAGTTGTGTGGGAATTCCTATTCGATGAAATCGGTGCTTTTTGAAGGAGGGAGGAAGATATTTAATAATTCCAAAATGAATAGATTTGCGCATTAGGGATAAAAAAGTGACGCTACGAGAATTCTCGTGGCGTCACTAGAAATGGGGATGATGATGTGAGAAGAATAAGAAGATATGTATGAGGAGCGTGGCGTGCAGTGGTTGCTTTTGCCGCAATCCAAATACTTTGTTTTTATAATCCAAACTTCTCGTTGAGTTCGGGGCAATCGGACAAGCGGCCATTGATGATGGCTACAATGTCGGTTTGTGCGCGGAGAGAAAGTATTTCCTTTTGGTAAGACGAATCTTTGAGCGCACGCTTTTCATCGGCTAAACGCACAATGTCCTGATGGAAGACATAGCGAAGACCTTGTTTCGAGCGCAAGACGGACCTCGAACTTATCACCAGGACGGAGTGATGTTTTGAAACGCATGTTGAGTTGTGCTACTACCACTTCGATGCCGCGTTCGTGAAGATCAGCGAATTCGATGCCGAGCGATGCGATGAAGCAGCTTCGGCAATGTTCGTTGTAGTGCTGATAGACTGCATTGTTCACGATGCCTTGGATGTCGCACTCGTAGTCGCGCACCACCATGGGGAGAGTAAAAATAGGTTGCATATATTATAAGCTATGAGATGATGAAATCAATGTATGTGAGCAAGTGGATGAAAATGGTGCCGCTCTTCGTTTGAGAATTTTAGAAAAGCGATTTACGCTGTTGGAGATAGCGCGTGCCAAATCTGCAGCGCAAGCAGTCGTGTCGGTCGCAGTATTGCCATTTGAGTTGCAGCAATGCTTGGGAGTCTGCAGCATGTTCGGCGGTGATGCCTACAGCTTGCCACATCTGCACCACGTGATTGCGCTCCGCCCGAAGTTGTTCAAGCCAAGTGATGGCTTTGTCCATGAGTGTCGAGTCTTGGTGGTGACGTCCGAAGGCAAAAAGAAGGGGGATGACGGCATTGATCAAAAGTAAATCTTGACTTCCTGTTGAAAGGCAGGGCGTAACTTTTGGAGCCTTTTTCTTGCTGTCTACTTCTTTTTCGCAAGAAACAGTGTTTATCTCGCGATTTTGCTCTTGAGAACACTCGAATCCATTATTGTGTTTGTCTTTCTTTTTCGTGGTTTTTGTGGAGTTGTCTCCAAATTTGTAGCGGTCTATCCAATAGGGTAGTGTGTTGAAAGATAGTATGTTGCGTGCGTCTTCTACTGAGGTGGATTGACGGATTCGTGCAAGTGAAAAGCGTTGAGATCCGTAGAGCGCAGCCAACTGAGCCAGTCGTACGTGCGGAAATTCTGCGGACGGAGCCGTAGGAATTTCCATTCCAAGGGGGCAATGGGGGTTAAGGAGAATTTTTGTTGAAGAAAGCGATAGTCGCGCACGAGTGTTTGAAAGTGCGAGTCTTGTTCGGAGGGAGGGGTGCGCTCGATATCTAGCAAACCAGCTTGTCCAAAGAAGAAGGCCTCAATGAGTTGCGCATCGTCGCGGTGCTTCCCCGTGTGTTGAGGGTCGAGAGTTGCTGCCCATCGTTCAAATGCGTCCGTATTTTTACCAAACCCGAAGGCGCGTGCTAAGACGATGAATGCCACGCGTTCCCAGTCACCATTCGTTTCCGTTAGCCAACGGTCTATGCGCTCTGTTTTTGTTGCAGTCGCTCGAAAGTCAATGCCGAGAGCCAAGCGTGTACCTCGAAAATCGGCAGTGAAGCCAACAGTTGATGACAAGGAGGATAATCGTCTTCTTCCATCAGTTCGTGATAGTTGTCTGCTACATGTTGGGGTACCTCAATCACCAGTTGCGGGAGGGTTCTTCCTGACATCGTAGACACTTCTCTGTCAGCTTCGCACACTACATGGAGAATCACATTGTCGTAGCGTGCATCAGTTTCGTGCTGATGGCGAAACCAGTCGGAAGATCGCAAATGAATCTCCACATTTCCCACCCAAAGTTGTGTGCCGATGCGTATTTTCGCATTGAAAAAATCAGGACCCGCATCTGTGTTGTGGAGTCCCACATCGAGCACTTCCACGGCTTCTCCCTGTGTGGTAGAGAGGGACGTATGTGGAAATAGGCGGTGCTGCCAGACATAGTGTAAGAGTGCTTCCATGAGTGTATAAGGGGGGTACGGAGTGTTTTGGCGAATGTAATAATTTTTTCTTGAAATGGCAAGTGCTAAGGTTTGATTTCGTGAGAACTTTTTAGCCTCAGTTGATAGTGTTCATAGGCTATAGATGGTGAGGGGGTAAAGAAGATGAGTTTTGCAAGTGAAAAGAAGTTTTGCTGCTGAGGGAGTGTCTCAGCAGCAAGCGTGCTTTGGGAGAGGAGGACCAGTAGTGAAGAAGGGAATGTATGAAATTTGCAAATGCTCTTGTAAAAAAATGGCTGAGAATGAAGGTGATTTTGAGAAAAAGGTCTAGAAAACGGGCGAAAGTGCGGAGAAAATTGTATATTTGCACGATAACATCATCGTGCACTCGCAAAGGTGTCCCCATAGGGAAGTGCTTTTGCTCTTTTTTCCGTGCCGTGAAATGGAAAGAGTGTTTATTGTGCTGGTGCACACCCTTGTTCCTCATTATCATGCCAATTCACATTAAGAAAGTCACTACAAAGGACGAACTCAAGCAATTTATTCGTTTTAACTACGAACTTTATAAGAACAACGCATACTCCGTGCCTGATTTGCTCGAAGATATGCTGGATACCTTCAATCCAGAGAAGAACGCTGCTTATGACTTCTGTGAAGCGGAACTCTTTTTGGCGGAACGCGAAGGCATTATCGTAGGGCGTGTGGCGTGTCTCGTCAACCACAAAGCCAATGCAACGTGGCAGACCAAGAATGCACGTTTGGTTGGATTGACTTTGTAGACGACCTTGAAGTGAGCGGTGCGCTTTTGCGACACGCAGAAGAATGGGGAAAACAACATGGTTGTGACAAAATCATAGGTCCTATGGGTTTCACGGATCTCGATGCAGAAGGTATGCTCATTGAGGGCTTTGACAAGCTCTCCACCATGGCGACCATCTACAACTTTCCCTATTATCCCTCCCATTTGGAACACTGGGATTATGAACGCGAGATAGACTGGGTGGAACGTAAGATTTATGTACCAGTCAAAGGTCACGAGGCAGAACAAGAGCGCTATTTCAAGGTGGCACGTCGCATGGGCGAACGTTTGAATCTTAAAGTGCGTAAGTTTAAGTCTGTCAAAGAACTGAAGACTGGTGGTTACGTCTATAAGATATTTGACGTGGTGAATAGGGCTTATGCACCTCTTTTCGGATTTAGCGAACTCACTCGCAAACAGGTAGACAAATATGCTGATGAATATCTGAAATTGCTCGATCTGCGTTTGCTCACTGTCATTGAGGATGCTAACGGTGAACCCGTAGCTATGGGCGTGTGTATGCCCTCTTTGGCTGTTGCACTGCAAAAGGCGAAAGGTAAGCTCTTCCCCTTCGGTTGGTGGCATTTGCTCAAAGCCTTGAAGGTGAAGAGGTCAAAGATTGTGGAATTGCTGCTTGTCGCCGTTCTTCCTGAATATCAAAACAAGGGCGTTAACGCCTTGCTGTTTGCCGATATCATTCCCATTGCTAAGGAAATGGGTTTTGAATATGCCGAAAGTAACCCCCAGCTCGAAACGAATCACCAAAGCCAAGACCAGTGGAAGGGGCTCGACAATGTGGTGCATAAACGCCGTCGCTGCTTCCAAATCGCTGGTTTAATCGTGGTATGCGGTGTGTGCGATGAAATAAAATAAATTTATCGGGCAAAATGACCGCATTTACCGCTCCTTTGGCTCGTATTTTCCCTCATCTATTGTTTATCATTCCTCTCCATGTCCGAACTCCTTGACACCAACGTACGCAACGCTTCTGACTATAGTGAAGACTCCATTCGCCATCTTGACGATATGACCCACATCCGTATGCGTCCAGGTATGTATATTGGACGTCTGGGAGATGGTTCGCATGCAGAAGATGGAGTCTACGTTTTGCTCAAAGAGAGCATCGACAACTCCATCGACGAATTCAACGAAGGATTCGGTAAAAAGATTGAGATTGATATTCAGGACGATCTCACAGCCTCTATTCGTGACTATGGTCGTGGCATCCCTTTGGGCAGTTTGATTCCTGCCGTGTCAAAACTCAACACTGGAGGTAAGTATGATAACGATCAATACACTGCTTCTGTGGGTCTTAACGGTGTGGGTTTGAAAGCTGTGAATGCGCTTTCTAAGAAATTTGTCGCTCGCACTCATCGTGATGGACAATATCGCGAAGCCACTTTTGAGGGCGGCAAACTTGTGTCTGACGTTTCGGGCGATACCGAAGAGGAAAATGGCACATTTATCTACTTTGAACCCGATCCGCAGCTCTTCCTGAACTATCGCTTTCATGGCGAATTCATTGAGACGATGCTGCGCAACTACACCTATCTCAACACGGGGCTTGCCATTTTCTACAATGGTCGTCGCATCATCTCGCGCAACGGTTTGGAAGATCTCCTCACCGACAACATGACTGCGCAGGGGCTCTATCCGATTGTGCATCTTAAGGGGGAAAGCATAGACATCGCTTTTACCCACACAGGGCAATATGGCGAGGAGTATTATTCTTTTGTCAATGGTCAGCACACGACGCAAGGTGGTACGCACCAGAGTGCTTTCAAAGAGCATATTGCGCGCACCATCAAGGAATATTTCGGCAAAAACTACGAAGTGCAAGACGTGCGCAATGGACTTGTAGCTGCCATTGCGGTGCGAGTGGTAGAACCCATGTTTGAATCTCAAACAAAAATCAAGTTGGGTTCGCTGACGATGGCACCCGATAAAGATAAAAATGGTAATCCTTTTGCGCTTAGTGGCGTGAGTGTCAATAAGTTTGTGGGCGATTTCATCAAGGAACAAGTGGACAATTATCTCCACAAGCACCTAGATGTAGCAGAAGTGATCCAACAAAAGATTCAGGAGAGTGAGAAAGAACGCAAAGCCATTGCTGGTGTGACGAAACTGGCTCGTGAGCGCGCTAAAAAGCTAATCTCCACAATAAAAAACTCCGTGACTGCCACGTCCATCTCAATGATGCTCCTCCCAAACCCAAGCGTGGACAGGATGAAGTGGTAGATTTGCGTTTCGACTCTAGCATATTCATCACCGAGGGTAACTCTGCTTCGGGTAGTATCACGCAATGTCGAGATGTCAATACGCAAGCCGTGTTCTCCCTTCGTGGTAAACCGCTCAATTCTTATGGGCTGACGAAGAAGGTGGTGTATGAAAATGAAGAATTCAACCTCCTGCAAGCTGCACTCAACATTGAGGATGGACTGGATGGCTTGCGCTATAACAAGGTGATTATCGCCACAGATGCCGATGTCGATGGCATGCACATTCGTCTGTTGATGATGACCTTCTTCTTGCAGTTCTTCCCTGATTTGGTGAAGAAAGGTCACGTATATATCCTTCAAACTCCGCTTTTCCGTGTGCGCAATAAGAAAAAAGCTGAAAAAGCTGTGGCTGAAGAGGGTAAAAAGACCTCAGGAAAGGGTAAATCTACGGCAAAAAATGCCGATTCCCTCGATAGTTCTGCCGATTCCACTTCAAAATCAGGCAAAACCTCAGCTGGTAAGCGCAAAACTGGTCGCACCGAGTTTGAGACCATCTATTGTTATAACGAAGAAGAGCGCGTAGCAGCCATCGAACGCCTATCTCCCAACCCTGAAATCACACGATTCAAGGGATTAGGTGAAATCAGTGCCGATGAATTCAAGAATTTCATTGGACCCGATATGCGACTCGAACCTGTGACGTTGCACAAAAGCGACAAAGTCAAGGAACTATTGGCTTACTACATGGGTAAAAACACGATGGAACGTCAGAATTTTATCATTGACAACCTTGTCGTGGAAGAAGACCTCGTGGAAGAAATCAAGTGATTGTTTCAGAGGTTAAATGATAGTTCTATCGTTTTGCTACCCCGCAGCTTCGACTGTCTTGCTATTTCATCGCTCTGTAGAGTTCTGTTTTTGCAGTTTGACTGCTTTTCTTAGGCTCTGCATCATCAAAATATCGCATTCAAATCCCCTTGTTCCCCTATGCGCATCGCTATCTTTCCAGGAAGTTTTGACCCCTTCACCATAGGTCATGCCTCAATCGTACGTCGCGGGCTCGAAATGTTCGATAAAATCGTGATAGGGGTGGGGTATAATGCCAACAAACGCTCCTTTCTCACCCCCGAAGAGCGTGTAGCAGCCATAGAAAAGGTTTATGCTTCAGAATCGCGTGTGAAAGTAGTAGCTTATGACAATCTCACCGCTGATTTAGCACGCAGAGAACAAGCTCGTTTTGTGTTGCGTGGCATTCGTTCGGTCAAGGACTTTGAGTATGAGCGCGACATTGCGGGTATCAACCATCGTCTTTCGGGCGTAGAAACGGTGTTACTCTTCACCGAACCGCACTATGCCGACATCTCTTCTACCATAGTTCGCGAACTTTTAGCGTTTGGCAAGGATGTAAGTGAATTCCTACCCAAAGTGGACGCTCTTGATTAGTCCGCATCCCTTCGGTTTTATTGGCTATTTCTCCACCTCCGACTCCCATATTTCCTATTCCCATGCAGCAATATCGCTATTTTCCCACTTTTTTGGCTAGCCTTCTTCTCTTGTTGGCTAGTACTTCTTGGAGCTTTGCACAATCACGTCAGAATGAATCTGATATAGACGTGACGCAAATCCGCAAACTCCAAATGGCGCAACTTGCCGTTACTCAACTCTATGTGGACTCTGTCAACCAGAAAAAGCTAGTAGAAGACGCCATCAAAGGAATGCTCGACAAGCTCGACCCTCACTCCTCCTATAGCAATCCAGAAGAGACTAAGAAGATGAACGAGCCTCTCGAAGGCAACTTTGAAGGGATTGGAGTGCAGTTCAACATCCTCACAGACACATTGGTGGTAGTGCAAACTATCAAGAAAGGTCCTTCGGAGAAAGTGGGTATTCTCAATGGCGACCGCATCGTTTCTGTCGATGGTCGTGCGATTGCAGGGGGTGAAAATGCCACAAGATAGCATCGTAAAGTTGCTGCGCGGACCCAAAGGCACCAAGGTGCGCCTAGGAGTGGTGCGTCGTGGCGCTGCAGGTGTTCTCTATTTCGTCGTGACACGCGACAAAATCCCCATGAACACTGTGGAAGCCACCTATATGATTGCCCCAGAGGTAGGATACATCCGGTTTGACCGCTTCGGCGCAACTACAGGAGATGAAGTGGAGAAAGCGCTTCAGACGCTGAAGAAACAGGGCATGAAAGACCTCATCCTCGATTTGCAGAGCAATGGCGGTGGTTATTTAGGAGCTGCAGTCGATGTTGCTAGCCAATTCCTGCGTCCTGGTTCCCTCGTGGTCTATACCCAAGGACGCAATCAACCCAAACAAGTGCTGAAAGCTGAGGGAGGTGGATTGTTCCGTCAAGGCAGAGTCGTTGTCTTGGTTGACGAATTTAGCGCCTCAGCAGCGGAGATTGTCACAGGTGCTTTGCAAGATCACGACCGCGCTCTTGTGGTAGGTCGTCGCACGTTTGGTAAAGGATTGGTGCAACGCCCCATTGATCTCCCCGATGGATCGATGATTCGCCTCACCACGAGCCACTATTACACCCCCTCTGGTCGTTGCATTCAGAAACCCTATGAGAAGGGAAAGAAGGAAGAGTATGCGCAAGATCTCGAACAGCGTTACACTCACGGAGAACTCCTTCACAAAGACTCCATCCGCTTGGATTCATCGCAGGTTTATCACACTCTCATAGACAAACGCATCGTTTATGGAGGGGGTGGTGTGATGCCCGATGTGTTTGTACCGATTGATACAGCACAAATCACTAAGTTCCACATAGCACTTCGTCGCAATAATCTCATCAACGAAGCCACTCTGCGCTATATCGACAATCATCGTAAGGCACTTCGTCAGCAGTATAAAACCTTCGATTTGTTTGAACGCGATTTTATCGTGCCAAAGTCTCTCATCGATGAAATTGTTGCTGCTGCAAAAGCCAAGAAAATTACGCCGAAAGACGATAAAGAATTGGCAGAAACAACCGAAGACCTACGTTTCAGCCTGAAGTCTATCTTCATCAATGGCTTGTTTGAATCCAGCGACTTCTATCAATTTGTCAATCAAAAGAATAATATCGTTCAAGAGGCACTCAAACAATTAAAATCCAATCCCAATATACCCACCCACGTGCGGTAAATCACACTGAATAGCGTGAGTAGAAACCTCTGTCCCCTTTGTTATAACCTTGGTGTTTCTACTCGCGCTTTTATCCATTATTCAACACATGAACTTACTCTCTCGATTTTCTCATCGTGCACTATTCTCCACGCTCTGTCTGTCTGCCGCTAGTTGGATAGGCATCAACACAGCGCATGCACAAATATCAACGCTCCGCACGGGAAAACTTCCCAACGGACTCACCTACTACATCAGCAAAGATGCAGGAGGTTCGCCAGGAACAGCTCATTTCTACCTACTTCAGAATGTTGGTGCTTTGTTGGAGAACGACCAACAACAAGGTTTGGCACACTTCCTCGAGCACATGGCATTCAACAGCACCAAGCATTATCCCCAAGGAGTGATGACTTGGCTGCGTCAGCGTGGGTTGTATGATTTCGATGCTCGCACTGGACAAGACGAAACACGTTTTTCCATCAGTGAAGTACCCACGGCAGCCCCTGGACTCACCGATTCTGTGATGATGGTGCTCCGCGATTGGTGCGACGGAGTGAACATCACCGACAAAGACACAGAGAAAGAGCGCGGCATCGTCATCGAAGAATGGCGTCAGCGCAACAGTGTTTCAAAGCGTTTGAGCGATAGCATCGCCTCTGTCGTCTACAATAACTCCCAATATGCGGCGCGCAACGTCATCGGTCCGCTTCGCTCTTTAGAGACACTGACAGCCAAAGATGTACAGCGTTTCTACCGCACTTGGTATCGTCCCGACCTTCAGTGTGTTGTCATTGTGGGAGACATTGATCCAGAGGTGTATGAAGCAAAGGTGAAAGCCATGTTCGGTAGCATCAAGAAGCCAAAGAAAGCTGAGGTGCGCGCTAACTTTGCCATTGCCGATAACACAACACCGCTCTACTATCGTTTTGTAGATGCCGAAAACCAGTCGCACTCCTATGGACTTTACCAACGAGTAGCCACGCCCACGAGTCTGCAAGGACAGGCAGCCACTAAGGAATTCCTCTTCCAGCAGTTGTTCAACGACATTGCGCCTAAGTATTTCGCTTATCTGCGCAATGACAACCGCGAAGATTTCATAGCTGCCTCCGTGAGCTACTCACCCTTGGTGCGAGGTTATGGACAGTTTGCGTGGGATGTCGTGCCTTATCGTGGCAAAGACGTCCCAGCCGTGCAGCAAGTCCTCGCAGAGCGTGATCGTTTGCTCCAACCCATCCCAGAGCGTCTCTTTGAGAATGCCAAACAATCGCTGTATGATGGCATGAAGCAAGCCTTAGATGACGAGCAAAACTTGGGTACTCCCGACAATTTCTTCGACCAATATCGTCGCAACTTCCTCTACGGCACACCCCTCAAGGAACTTCGTGCACAGTTACAGGAAAATATCGAACAATTAGTAGAGCTTGAAGTCGAAGACCTCCAAGACTGGTTGCAGGCGAAGATGGGCAACACCAACAATCTCGCCTTCGTAGCCTACACCGCTTCTGCGCAAGAAGCTGCCATCTCTCAAGTTGAGGCTGAAAAACTCCTGGCTACGACTAAGGCGGAGGGCAATGGAGCAGAAAAACAAAGTGAGATTGCAGGAAATCTCATTGATTTCACCCTCCCACAAGGAAAAATCGTGCGTGAACAACGCCTGCCTTCATTGGATGCTGTGCAATGGACCCTCTCCAATGGCATGAAAGTCATCTATAAGTCGCTACCTAAAGACTTAAAAGGTGAAGTGATGCTCCTAGCAGCAGCCAAAGGCGGTCAGATGTTAGTCAAACCCGAAGATTTAGCTTCCTTTGCAGCCATGCAAGGACTCATCATGCAGTCGGGAGTTTACAAGTATTCTCGCAATCAGCTCGCCAACTGGTTAGGCAATCGTCCCATAGATGTAGGACTCACCATCAACGATTATCTCGATGGTCTGCAGGCGCGCAGCAAGACCGATGAAGCAGACGCCCTGTTCTCCTATCTCTATCTGGTCCTAGCACGACAAAACTTCTCACAGCCCGTCTTTGACAAGTGGCTACAACGCAAGGAATACGTCTGGGCATCGCGTCCACAAGTGGGAAAAGAAGCCGTGGATCGTCAGATTCAAGAAGTCCTCTCCCCCATCACGCCCCAGAACCCACGTGAAGACAAGGAGTTCTTCTCCAAGATGCATTTCAACGATTTGGAACGCTTATACAAAGACCACTTCGGCAATGCAGCACACTTCAACGCTTGTTTAGTGGGTGACCTTTCCGAGGCAGAAGCCAAGCGACTTGTCACCACCTATCTCGCAGCCCTTCCTGGTGATGCCAAGCAACCTCGCAAGGACTTCACCCCAGCCGACTATGCTGCTCGCGACTTCACCAGTAAGGAGCGTGTCATTGACCGAAATTTCGTCGTCAACACTCCTGGGGATATGGGCGAAGTAGAACTCTCTTTCTTGCTCGATCAACCTAAATTCGACGAACGTCAGACACTCGCGCTCTCACTCCTCGAACCACTGCTGCAAAACGTGCTCTTCGACGAACTTCGTGAGCGTGAACAAGCCACCTACAGCATTGCTGTAAACGCCACCCACGTGGAAGAGCCCGTAGAACGTGCCACATTGTCCATCCACTTCTCCACTTCTCGTGAGAAAGCCGACCATTTGAAGGCACGCACCTTGGACATCCTCCGCAACATGGCAGCAGGGCACATCGACAACGATGCGTTCAAAAAGGTACAAATCCCCCTTATTCTTGACGAAGAGTCTGGTGATAAAGCAGCGGCTGGTGAACTAGGCTTAGGGGTTTGGCTCGCCCTTCTCAATAATTACGTTGAAACGGGTAAAGTGCCACAGTTGCCCCTCGCTAGTGGCTCAAATAAGTCATCTGCAAACACCAATAAGTCGGCTACTGCGCCTACATCTTCCGCTACCGCTCCCACAGTGCGTGTATCAGATGTGAAAGCCGCTGACCTCTCTGCTGTCTTGCAGCGTCTCCTCAATGATGCTCGTCAGCGCTACATCGTAGTCAAGAGCCAAGCTCCCGAAGATAAAAAGTGGGAACACAATTAAGTTTCATCTCTCCTAACCTCGTTATAAAGATATGTCACAACATAACTCACCCCTGCGACTAAGTCTGGTCGCCCTCATGGGAGGTGTCCTTCTTGCTGGAACACCTGCAATGACAGCACAAGCGCAGACCACACCCACCACACTCACCGTTTCCTTCAAGGAAAAAGACCTGTGGACGGTGCTCAACTATGTCGTTCAAAAAGGCGGTTATCAACTCGAAGGTGGAGAAGCCGTGCGCCAATCATCCGTTGCAGTCACGGTAGATTTCGATGAAACCACTCCCGAAGCAGCACTTGCCCTCCTTTTCAAGAACACCCCCTTCTCATATAGTCTGCAAGGCAAACAGTTGCGCGTGATGCGCAATGCTGCTGCAACTCCATCCACCTCGGCACAAACTGGTTCCACCAATGCCACCACTGCTCAGCAAACCGCACCACAAGGTTTGCGCGGATTGGTGCGCGATGGAGCTGGACACCCCGTGATGTCAGCCAATGTGCAACTCAAAGGCACCACCTTCGTCACTATGAGTCAAGAAGATGGCACCTTCGTGTTGCCCACCACCGTCAAGAGTGGTGAACTCTTGGTATCCTCCATCGGATACCAATCCACCACTGTGAAGTTCGTCAATGGCGTTGTGCCCCGTATCACCCTCAAAGAAATGGCGACCCAGTTGGGAGAAGCCACGGTGGTAGCTTATGGTGAGCGTAACTCTCGCGAACTCGTGGGAGCTGTGAGCAGCATCAAAGCCGACAAACTCAAAGATACCCCTGCACCTAGCGTTCAAAACTTGTTGCAAGGTCAGCTCTCTGGCTTGGCCGTCACCAACGTTTCCGGTTCTCCTGGAGGTGGTGGAGCTCGCATCAACATCCGCGGTATCAGTTCGCTTAACACCAAAGGCGTAAACGACGGCACCCCTCTCTTCGTCATCGATGGAGTGCCCATTTCCAACGTCTCTGCCGAAGCCACTGGCGGCATCAATGCCCTTGCCGGACTAGACCCCACCACCATCGAGTCCGTAGAAGTGTTGAAAGACGCAGCTTCCGCCTCCCTCTATGGTTCGCGTTCGGGTAATGGCGTCGTATTGATTACAACAAAGAAAGGTCGTCTAGGTCGTCCCGAATTCGGAGTCACTCTCTCACAAAGTCTGTCTTTCCTCCCCATAACGCCATTGCAAATGCGTGGTAACGGAGAGCGTTATGTGCACAATCTCCTTGCGCGCCATCAACGCTACGGCTATTACGACTATGTCACAGGTAATTACGTCCTTCCTAACGGCTACGGACAATCCTATGGCAGGTCACAATTTGGTGACGGTGCTTACGACTATTTCTGGGGAAATGGTAATGTGCTTGGAGAAGACGGCACTGCACCTGCAGCCGTGCAAGACTCCCTCAACAGTTTCTACAACAATGACACCAACTGGTGGAAATACTTCTTCCAAATTGGTAAAGTCACCTCGGGCAACTTCTATGCTCGCGGCGGCACAGACAATGCCCGCTATCTCGTAAGCCTTGGACTCTATGATGAGACTGGTATCCAAATCAACAGCGGATTCCAGCGTCTCAACTTTTTGACCAATTTAGATTTGCGTCTTTCGCCGAAACTCAACTTCTTCACCCGCGTAAATCTCTCCTATGCCAAACAAAGCGCCATCAGCGGTTCCAGCATCCAAGGTCTAGAAGTTGACCCCAAACAAATGCCCACCGTCTATCCTGGTGCAGGTTCTGTGGCAGAACAACAAACCATACAGCGCATTCGTGATGTTCGTGCACGTAACGGCATGTTCAATCCCCGTCTCACCATGGGAGCAGACTACACCTTCCTCCCAGGGTTGAAATTTCTTACCACAGCATCGGTAGACGCCTATTTCTCCAACAATCATATCTTCCGTCCATCCTATTTGAACACCACCACCAACCTTTCATCCGTGGAGAGTGTACGCACCATGACCGCCATGATGCAGTGGGAGAATACCCTCACCTATAAGTTCACCCTCAAAGAGAAAAATAACTTTGAACTTCTAGGAGGTTTCACCACCACCTATGAACTTGCCGATAACCTCAAAGGCAATGCCTCAGGCGGTCCCACCAACAAAATCTCAGAAGTCGGTGATGGATGGCCACAAGGACGTGACATCGAAGGACGCAGAGAGTATCTTCAACGCGTGCTCACCAATCGTGAAGAGCAACAAATGTTGAGTTATCTCGGTCGCATCGCCTACAACTACGATCGTCGCTATCTCCTTGAAGCCTCCGTGCGTTATGACGGTTCTTCTGTGTTCGGTCGCGACGTTCGCTGGGCATCGTTCCCCTCGGTAGCTGCAGGATGGGCATTTAGTCAGGAAGACTTTATGCGCGACATTTGGTATCTCTCTTATGGTAAGTTCCGTGCCTCTTGGGGGCGCAGTGGACAAAAGTTCCAAGAAGCCTATTTGGCACACGGACTCATGGAAGAATCCAACATCTTTATGGGAGAACCAGGATTGCAACCCAGTGAAATGGCGAACAGTCACCTCACTTGGGAAAAGAGCGATCAATACGACCTCGGTTTAGACCTCGAATTCCTCAACAGCCGCATCAAGGTGCGTGCCGACTACTACTACAAGCACTCCCATGACTTGTTGATGCAAGTGCCCACACCAGGTAATTTCTTCATCTCCAAACATCTGGACAAACGCATCTTCCATCTCCAACGAAGGTTTGGAATTAGACGTCAATGCTTCACTCTATCGCACCAAAGAATTCTCTTGGGACTTAGGGCTCAACATCTCTCGCAACTGGAACAAATTCCTCTCTTCCTATGATGGCAAAGACCTCAACGACAAAGTCCTTGGTCGTCCCATCTATGGCATCTACACCTATCACGATGAAGGAATTGTGCAAAATGAGAGCCAAATCCCCTATTACTATAGCCAAGAAGGCAAGCGCGTGCCCCTCTCCTTCGGTTCGCTATCTCACCCCCTCCGTCCTGGTGGTCGCAAAATTGCAGACCAAAATGGCGATGGCATCATCAATAGCAACGACCTCTACTATGCAGGTTCGGCACTGCCCATTGCACAAGGCGGTATCACCAACACCCTCTCCTATAAAAACTTCACGCTCACCCTCCTCACCACCTACACCATCGGGCAGCACATGATGAACATGGTAAAAGGCGGAGCCTTCTTGTTCAACAAGAAATTTGGAGTGGTGATGAACGACTTCACCAAAGCCAAGTTCTGGAGCAAAGAAGGGGATCGTGCAGACTATCCTTCGTTGGAATTTGCTGACGACGGCTATGTCGGACAATTCGACGGTGAAATCGATAGCAACATCGAAAATGTGAGCTATCTGCGTCTCAAACAACTCACCCTCAGTTACACCCTTCCTGCAAAAATCAGCAAGGCACTTCGACTCACCGAGGGACGTATCTACTTCACGGGAGAAAACCTCTTCCTCCTCACCAACTATTCTGGCATCGATCCCGAAATCGTTGATCCTGCCAGTGGTAAAGACACTGGAACTATGTATCCTCTGAATCGTCAACTCACCCTCGGACTTAATTTCAAATTCTAATGAAGCAGCAATTCATCCCCTATATCTGTTCCGCTTTTCTTGGTTTGGGATTGGTATCTTGCGACTTAGATTTCACGCCAGAAATGCCATCACCTATTCCAATGCTTTTGCATCGGAAAGCGAGTTGAACACCACCACCAGCACCATACACTACTACTTCAACAGTGTCATGGATGCAGTGCACCCCATCACTCGAATCGGACTCCTTGCCGACGAGACACAATTTGACCAACAACTCCGCGAAGGCAACCCACGCACCATCTTAGATGGAGCTCCCGACTGGGTCGGTATCTACAAGATGATTTTTGAGTCCAATCTTTTGCTCGAAAACATTGGTTCCACCAAGGGGCTCACCCAAGATCGCTACAACTATCATGCAGGGCAAGCACACTTTGCTCTTGGCTTCGGCTATTTCCTCCTCGCACGTGCCTATGGACAAGCCGTAATCCCCACCGATGCCAAAGAACTTCGTGTCTACAATCTCTCATCGCAGCAAGACGTCATCGATGCAGCTATTCGCCATGCAGAGCAAGCCTACAACATCCTCCCCGAATTCTCCAAGTTGCGTAACATCACCGGTGCAACAATAACCAGCAAGCAATATGGTTCAAAGGGAAGTGCAGCAGCCCTCCTCGCCCATCTCTATGCTTGGAAGGGTAGCGTGGCAGAACTGTATGGCTACTCCAACATAGACGCCAAAGCCGCTTATGAGAAAAGTGTGGAATATGCCACTCACCTCATCAAGGGCGAGGTCGGAAATTACAGCCTCGTGGAGAACCCCGAAGCCCTCTGCCAACTACTTTCCAACTCCTCTGCCAATAATCCCGAAGAGATTTTCTCTATAGCCTACGATAAGGGTCGCGACAACGAAGCCATCACCAAGAACACGGTCGCCACATTCTTTGTCACTTGGCCCGTCAATGAGCTCAAACTCGAAGGTGACCTTGCGCAAGCCGACTACCGTTTGCATCGCTCCACCGTCAACAAACTCTACCCCGATGCTGGAGACTTGCGTCGCACTGCCTTCTTCTACAAGCAAGATGAAGCCCACATGGCAGGAGGCACAGACTATGCCGTTCCCTACAAGTTCCGCAAGGCAATCTACAACATCGATCAGAGTTCAGAAGCCGGTAAGTCTTTCTTGAGTTTGGATGCCAACTATGTCTACTGGCGTCTTGCCGACATCTACCTGTTGCGCGCAGAATGTCTCAACAAGCTCGGCAAAACTGCCGAAGCCATGGCTGATCTCAATGTTATTCGCGCGCGCGCTGGAGCTGCTGCCTATCCTGCCAATGGAGAGAGCGACCTCAAACGCGCCATTTTCCACGAGCGTGAACGCGAGTTTGTGATGGAAAACGACACACGCTACTACGACATCTTGCGCAATGGCTACATCAAACCGATCTCCCAGGTAAGTGGCGCACACTCACTCAGCAAGACATTGCCGACGGTGCGCTCAATCTGCCCGTGCCTTATGGCGCACAGCGTGACAAAGACGGTAAAGTTATCAACGGATTGATTTTGCAACGCCCCTATTGGCACCGCTACAACAACTAGTTGTCCACGAACCTCACGAAGGATAAAATCACAGATATGACACATCGCATCAAACAAGGCATCTTCTTTCTTTGCCTCCTCTTCATTGGTGGACTCACAGCCTGCACCAACTACGATTTCGTAGAAACAGGTCGTGCCCAAGCCTACCACGACACCTCGATGCTCACCTATTTCAAGGGAGATTCCTATAATTATAGCTATCTCGTTCATCTCATCGAGCGTGCCGGACTCAATGACGTTTTTGAGGGAAAAAGTGAGTATGGCAACCAAATCACCTTTATTGCCCCCACCAATCTTAGCATCCGCCGCTATCTGCTCAAGACCCACACCCCTGTGGCGACTGACGGAGTCAACGATTCCACCAGCACTACCGAGCCCATAGACAGCACTGGTACTGGAGAAGTCGTCGATAGCACGCTCGTTCCTGGCGTTCCCAACACTCCCGACTCTCTCGGCACTGTCGATTCTATTGATTCTCTTGCCAATGCTGCTGCCATGACCACTCGTGCCGCTTTCGACAAGAACACTGCCACCGATAGTCAGATTATGCAGCTCATCGACGAAATCAGCGTAGATTCGTGTCGCCGAATTGTGTTGTCGCACGTCATCCCCAAAGAAAATCTTCTCCTCGAAGATTTGCCCGTGGCGTCAAGTCCACTAGCGGAAAAGCCATAGGCACAGGGGGTAAAATCTACACTATGGCATCTGGCACTCAGTTGTGGATGTACACCTTTGCTTCCACTTTCGGTGGAGTAGCTGGTGCAGGTCCTTTGACCCTCCACGTGGTGTCGCCCACCACACAAATAGAGCGTGTCATTGCTTCACACAACATCCGCACCAAAACCGGAACTGTGCACGCCCTACAATACAATTTCACTCTCTTCGAATTCTAATCTTCACTCCCTTTGTGATATGAAAAGAATCCTCCTTTCCTGCTTGCTGCTCGCAAGCCTTTTCAGCACTTCTGCTCTCACTGCGTGTCACGAAACCACAGTGGGCTATCTTGACACACAATATGCTTCTTTCTCCAACAAGGAGTTAGTGGTCTATCGTCAAGTGAGCGAAGATGATGTGCACAGCCTTACCCACGAATATCCTGCTCCTTGGTCGTCACAGCGCATACAAGGGGTGTCGGGCACTAACCCCGTCAATTTCCATTTCCAAAGCGTCACCGTGAGCGAAGGCGCTGATGCAGTTGCTTTCAACAAAGCCGTGCAAGAAGGGCTTGTCACCGTGAGTGGAGGCACCATCAACCTCTTCCCCAAAGCCGTGGCGACACTTCCCAATGGACGCTACACCGTCAATCTCCGTGTCACCAATGAGGGCTATTCGCGCGAACTCAACGGACTCTTCACCTTCGTTGTCAAAGACAAGGCTGAAACCACCGAAGACGCTTCCACCGACGCTTCTACCTCTACTAACACAACAGTTGATAACAACTAAAACGAGGCACTATGAAACAAATTCGTATCTTCCTCTTTGCTCTCCTCTGCACCTTCCTAGCCCTCCCCGCTATGGCGCAAGAAGGCAAAGGCATCCAATTTTTCAAAGGCACTTTTGCGCAAGCCCTCGCTAAAGCCAAAGCCGAAGGGAAACCTCTCTTTGTGGACTTCTACGCGGTGTGGTGCGGACCTTGCAAAAAGATGGAGAAACAAATCTTCACTCAGCCCGAAGTGGGAGAATACTTCAACAAGCACTTTGTTGCCCTCCAACTCGATGCCGAAAAGCCCGAAAACGTAGACGTTGCCAAAACCTACAAGGTTGAGGCTTTCCCCACACTAGGCATCCTCGACGGAGAAGGCAAAGCCCTTTCCATCAATGTGGGCTATATGAACGCTCAAGAACTCATGGCGATGGCAAAAACAGCTGTGGGCGAGGTGAAAGGTTTTGAGCAACTCTACAAGGAGTATCGCCAAAATCCCAACGATCTCACCATCCAGCAAGATTTGCTCACCCTTGCTCCCCAATTTCTCACCACACAAGATGGTATGGACGCCGAGAAATGGGTGGTGCGCGTGCGCAAAATCTATCAAGCCTACATCGAGAAGAAGATGAGCGACAATAGTCTCATCAACCGCAAAGACTACGTCATCATTGGTTATCTCGGTGGCGACGACGAAGAAAGTACCTATCGTTTGGTAGACTACATCAGCAACAACATGGATGCCTGGATGGCTGCTGTGGGTGAGCCTGCTGCTTACTATGTGGTGGAGAAAAACGATGAACGTATGCTCAAACTGGTCAAGAAAGGTGATGAGAGCTACAAAACCTATCTCGAAAAAATCCGTACCGACTACAAGAAGGCTTACGACGTCATCAAGTTCACCAGCGCCACCCCCTACGACAAGTCGCGCGACTACTACAATGCCCTCTTTGCCATCTACAAGAACAAGGATGTGGCACAGTATCTCAAACTCATGCGCCAATATCTTGCCACCCTCGGTGCTGACGCCAATGCTGCCGACTATGCCATGGCTGCGCAATCCCTCTATTACGCTGCTGGCAACAAACTCAGTGCTGCCGACCACGAACAAGCCATCGAATGGCTCAAGATGGCGATTCCTTCCGAGAAAGTGTTGATGAACAAAATCAACTATCTCGTGATGGTGGGCGACTCTTATCGTGAACTCAAGAAGTACAAGGAAGCGGAGCAATACTACAAGCAGGCTTATGGCGAATCGCTCCAAATGGGCGAACTTGAACAAGCGCAACAAATGATTCAAGCCAGCGTGCTTCATAAGCTCTCCACCCTAGAGTTACTCATGCGCTAAGGCAAAACGCGCTCACAGCCCTTCTTTTGCCCCTTTCCGCCCCTTTCCGCCCTTCCTTTGGTGTTAACCCTCTATTCATATAGGGGTTGCAAAAAGGCAAAGAGTGAAATTGGCAGAAAAGTGCACAAAAAACTTTTTGCACCCCTGGTTTTGCTATTTGGGTATAGCAAATCAGGGGTGTTTCTGTTTTTGTTTGCCGGCAGTGCTTTTTTGAACCCCAATCGGTCATTAGATCCTGGAAGTTGTCTTCTCTATAACGATTTGCACTATACGGTCTAATGACCGATTTGGGTTGAAACACTTCGGGGGGCGTAAGCGGACGTTTTGCTCACGCGTGCGTGTACGCGCGCCTTCCCTGCGATTTTGTACTTTTTGCTTTCACAACCTTCACAAGAGAGCTTCGCGACTGCCCAAAAGCAGGGGAGAATGGTCCCAGCTGTTTGATGTCGATTGGCTAAGGTTTTAGGCGGCTCCAGACGCTTTTATGGCGTGAATTGTTAAAATATGTCCGAAAATATCGTGTTACTTCTTGATATATAGTGGGTTATAAGGGGTGTCTGTGAAGGTTGTGAAAGCAAAAAGTGCAAAACTCCTGTAGTGTGCGCGTATGCGTGCGCGTGAGGATGCTAGTTTTAACATCTAGTAGCAGTGACTTTTTTCTGTTCGCTACGTTCTTCCTCCGAGTGCGTGCGATATGCGGAATCAGCAGCAGATTCTTTCCAAAAATGTTTTTGCGATAGTGGTATAGTCGTTCTATTGAGCAGTGCAGAAAACGTCCGACTTTTGCCGAAAAAACTCCCACGTTTTTCAGAAAATGTCCAACGTTTTTCCAAAAACGTCGGAGAATTTTTGAGAAAGCTCCCACGTTTTTTTGAGGCGATCTCTTTCCGTTCGCTATGTAGCTGTCTTTTGTTCACATGGCATACTTTTCGTTGCTGTTTCTTTCTGTCTTCCTCTTCTCCTTCTTCAGATACATTGAGCCTCATCAATCTCCCCTAAAATGGCGAATTATGGGAACTTCCTCCTTTTGGGGGGCACAGCATCGCTAGTGGCAAAGTATAAGGCGAGAAAGCCCCATTTCAGCTAGGCTTGTTTATCGCAGGAAGTTATCTTCTTTATAACGAATTGCACTATAACGGTCTAATGACTGATTGGGGATAATGCTTGGATGGGGTAGAAAAAGTCAGTACTCTTGTTTTTGAATTGGAGATTTTGATAGATATGATAGCATCTTTAGGTATTTATGCGCAAATATGTTGGAATTTATCGTGAAAAATGCTATATTTGCAGTCATAATATCATAAAAACAACCGATGAATACATTCAGAAAATTATTGCTGCTCTGTTGCGCTTTGCTAGTGTCCCTAGCGAGTGTGGCTGCATCTTCGATGCCGCAGGTGAGCACAGACAAAGAGGTGCATTGGTATCTCTTGAAGTTTACGAATAGTGGAATGGTGGTGGAAGCTGCCAAAGCCAATGCTGGTGCGCGTCAAGCTGCAATAACGGGCATTGATGCTCAGTTGTGGAAAGTGGAAGGTTCTGCTGCCGCAGGTTACACGATTACCAACAAACTGGGGTTGCAACTCTATGTCACCAATACCCAAGAAATGGGGATGGTTGAGGCTGTGAAGCAACCCACCAAGAACAATAAATTCGCGATTGCTCCTTGCAAAACAGCGAATTTCACGTCATCGTTTGAAATCCATCTAAAGCCAACGACCAAGTAGGTTTCAACCAATGGCAAGGAGCTGGTGCTGGACACGCCATAGGACTTTGGGGATCTAGCAAAGACAAAGAAGGTAACAATGCTTTTACCTTTGAAACTACTGCTGCCTTGGATGCTTATAAGAATCTTCCTCCTCTCGTGCCTTATCCTCAAAGCATCAAAATCGAACAAGGGAAGCATCTTGATTTGCGAAACCTCAAAGTCATCACTTCACCCGTTGATAGTTTGAAGGGTATGGTGCATGAGTTTTCAGAAGAAGTGAAAACTCGTTTGGGGCTCACGCTCTCTTTGCAATCTTCACCTGCCGCGGCAGCTGACGGCATGATTGCGTTGATTGCCGACAAGAGCATCGTGGGCACAGAAGCCTATACGCTCAAAGTCACCGAAAAGCACATCGAAATCAAAGCTTCTCATCGTGCTGGCTTCTTCTATGCTTTGCAAACCTTGCGTCAGCTCATGACCAAGGCTTTCTATGCCAAGACGGCTGCGCAAAGAGAGTGGAACATCCCTGTGCTTGACATCAAAGACAAACCGCTGTTGTCTTATCGTGGATATATGCTCGACATTGCTCGTCACTTCTTCGACAAGAACGAAGTTAAGCGCATTCTCGACATCATGTCTTTCTACAAGATGAACCGTTTGCACTGGCACTTGACTGACGACCAAGGTTGGCGCATCGAGATTCCCGAATATCCCAAACTCACCCAAGTGGGAAGCCGTCGCAAAGGCTCGTTTGTGAGCGATGGCATTGAAAAAGGCTTCTTTGACGACACAGAATATGGTCGTGGCATGTATTACACCCTCGACGACTTGCGCGAGATTGTAGCTTATGCTGCCGAAAGAAACATCGAAATCATTCCCGAAATCGACATGCCGGGTCACATGGTGGCTGCACTTGCTGCTTATCCAGAGTTGAGTTGCTTTCCCAATCGCACGTATAAAGTTCGTGTGACTGCTGGTATCTCCAAAGATGTGTTGAACATCGGCGACGACAAGGTGATTGACTTCCTCAAAACGGTGCTCGATAATGTAGCGAAAGTGTTCCCCGGACGCTACATCCACCTCGGTGGTGATGAATGCCCCACCGACCGCTGGAAGGAAAATGCCCTTTGCCAACAACGCATCAAGGACAACAAACTCAATGGCGTGAACGAATTGCAGCCTTGGTTGGTGCACGAACTCGCTGTTTATCTCAAGAAGAAATACAACAAAGATATTGTGGCTTGGGATGAACTCATCGAGACCAAGACCGACAACTACTGGAATCGTCACAAAGGCGAGGTTTCTCCGCTCATCATGGCTTGGAATTTGGGACTTGATGGCACAAAACGATGGACTAACTGGACCGACATCTTGGCGGCTTCCAAAGGTTTCCACACAGTGATTGTACCTTACAACGTGCTCTATCTCGACTGGATGCAAGTGACTGCCGACCAAGCGGATGTCAATGAAGGCTACCGCGGAGGTTGGGGCGATGGCAGCGTGAACAGCGTTGAGAAAATCTACAACTTCGATCCGCTGGAACGTCTACGCTCTGCTGGTAAGACGGAATATGGTCTCGGTGTGCAAGGCAATATGTGGACAGAAACGACCAACAACAATGCAGAATTGGAATACCAACTCTTGCCCCGTTTGTTGGCTATATCAGAAATCGGTTGGTTGTCTAATAACCAAAAGGACTGGTTGAGCTTCTTCTATCGTCTGCAAAATCACAGTCGAGTGTTTGAAGATCGCAATTTGACCTACGCAAAGCATTTCTTCTTGAAAGAAGAGAAGGCACCGCTCCAAGAAAAGATAGACGCAGCTGAAAAGTTGTTGGCAGAGACACACGCTGACGAAGTGGGCTATGTGTCAAAAGCTACTTTCGATGCTTTGAAAACCGCTGTGACCACTGCCAAAGCGGCTGCGGCATCTGACGAAGCACAACAACTGGAAGCAATGACACAAGCGCTTGCCACATTCAAGGCTGCCCCCATCACACAGCCCGTTGCTGGCAAAGTGTATCGCTTGATGTCTGCATCTACCTACTACAAAGCGAAGTTTGCTGGTGCAACACTCTATGCCGACGGCAGAAATGCGCTGAGAGTGCACTACACTGATCAGCAAATGCCCGAAGAACTCTTCACTTTTGTGACAGCCAAAGAGGGATGGACCTTGAAATCGCTCCACAACAATCGACAAATCCAAATGGGGTCTTATGATCAACCATTGCGATTTGTAGGACAAAATGGCACTCCCATCCGCATCGACCGCGCTGCTGTGCCTGCGCAGCAATATGACTATGTGCCTGGTGCTGTGGTGTTGTCTAAAGTGCAAGGATACAATGCAACTGCTACTGGTAAGGTGCAAAGATTTCATCAAGTCGTTCGGTGGAGATCGTGATAACGACGTGCCTTCAGAGAATAAGGTCGTAGCTTTCGACAATCCCACCTTGTGTCATGCTGGAACATGGCGCATTGTTGAGGCTGACTTCCAGAAGATGCTCGCTGCCTTGTTGCAACGTTGTGACCATCTCGTAGAAGACGTGGTGCCCAATGAAGAAGGACAATTCACACAAACGGCTATTGCTCAACTACAAAAAGATCTCGCTCCTGCTCGTACATTAGTGACTCAACATGCTGCGGTTTCGCAAGAGGTGTATGTGTCTTACGTGAAAGTGTATGAGAAGTTTTTGACTGCTCCTAAGACTACGGCATTGGATGCACTGTCTTCCGACCATTATTATGTGATTCGCAGCGCAAATCCTCGTACGGCTGGTTTTGTGGCAAGTATGAAAAACGGAGTAGTGGAGGCTGAAGAAGTGGCAAGTGCTGCGGTGACTCAGGATATGCCTTCTGTGCTGTGGAAGGTTGTGCGTCAAGATGATGGAAGTTTTGTGCTGATCAACAAAACAGAGCAACAATATGCAGTAGTACACAAGTCGTCTAATAGCGAAAGTGTTGTAGCGAACAACGCTTCCTTTATGTGGCAACTGAAATATCGCAAACAAGGCGACGTAACAGGCTTCTGGATTATAGCAGGTACATCCAACTATGGTTGGTATATGCCTGAGAAAGCCACATCACACATCACCTTGCGTATACCCAATCAGTGGAACAATTATTGGAAACTAGAACCAACTGCCATTCCTACTGGTCTGGAACGATTGCCCGTTTTTGAAAGTACTTCTGGTGTGATCTACGACCTTTCTGGTCGTGTGGTGAGCACTCCCCAACATGGCGTTGTGATTGATGCCGCTGGTCACAAGCAAGTGCGATAAATTCAAACAAGTTCTCTTGTGGCACTCTGTCTTCGCTGCACGATATGGACAGATGCCTATTTCCTAATACAACGACAGCGTCAAAACCTATGAGTTTTGACGCTGTCGCTTTTTTATGTCTTTCGCAGGGTGTAACGCGTAAAAATAAAAATCGTGCGTTAGAGCGAAGAAAAAGGGGGATTAAGGAGATTGTATATGCGTGCGTTCTTGTGGCGGCTTACTCTCCGCAGAGTGCTTCGTAGACAGGCATAAATTCTTGCGCTGCAAGATAGGCAAAAGCTAATCAGAAGAGTGCTGTGTCGACGAAAGAGAGAGCAATATTCCGCATCTTTCTCATGTTTCTTTTTGCGCTCAAACTGAATGCGCTCGATGATGCTGCTGATAAAACCAAGAGTGAACACGGCAAAAAGGATGTAGTGACGCATAATCTATAGGTATGTTAGGAAATAAGTGTGCTTAAGAACTATGTTTCGTAGCAAAGATAGAAAAAATAGGTGACAGTGCCAAATGAATCATGGGGGTATGACGAGAAATGTCTTTGACGCAGCTTGATAGTAGGGTAGATGACTCTTTCTGGACTTCTGAACGATGGTTTGAAAAACGGCAATTCCCACTACTCACAATCCGTGAGTAGTGGGAATTTTGAGGTAGAATAGTGGCTAGTGTGCAACTAGAATCTGTAGGTAGCCGTGAGGTTGATGTTGCTAGGTGCACCAGGGAACGAACGGAAGCGATCCAGACCACCGATGTAATAGCGTTTGTCGAGCACGTTGTTCCAGTTGAGTTGCAACTGCATATCTCTCACTTTGTAGTAGAGCGCGAGGTTGAGCAAAGTGTAGCCAGGGTAAGCGACCGGTAGTGCTCTTCTGCCCACTTGTCCCTCACGACGGCTTACGCCATTGACGCCAAGTCCAAAACTAAGTCGCGGAACGCACCAGAGGGGATGATGAATTTCGTCCAGAGGTTGGCAGCGTGGCGAGGTGTACCAGGACGTTGGACGTTGAGGTCTTTAGTGCCGGGAGCCGCCTTGGTGATTTCAGCAACGTTGTAGGTGTAGCTTGCCATAATGCTCCAATAAGGAAGAATGCGACCCGATACATCGAATTCCACACCGCGAGACACTTCTTCACCAATGGCTACCAGCAATCTAGGTCTTGCAGGGTCGCCTGCATTGTAAAGACTATTGTTTTTGCGGATTCTAAAGAGTGAAGTAGTCACGCTCAAACGCTTGTTGAGATATTCACCTTTAGCACCTACTTCCCACAGTTCGCTCTTCATTGGGTCAAATGGACCTCCCGCTTCGGGATCACTTTGACGAGCAACAGATTGAGGTTCGAAACCGCGAATCCAAGAAGCATAAACGTTGGTAGAAGGAGTGAGCGCGTAGACCAAACCTACACGAGGAATGAAGGCACTTTGTGTGGTCTTCTTTTCAACACCCTTGTTTCTTGTGACATCAGTGAACCATTCCACACGTGCGCTCAGCAGTGCTTGCAAGCGTCCCCACTGGAGTTGTTCTTGCAAATAAACACCATTAGAGTAGGTGCGTATAGCATCGCCTTGACCATTGGGGTTTCCAGCACCACTTGTGTAGATATACTTAGTTACATCTTGGATGCGATTACCCATAGTTGAGTTCAAATCGAAGCTAGGCACGTTGGTGCGTGGGTTGCCGTTTTTGTCTAGAATGAACTTCTCGAGATATTTAGCATCTTTGGCAAGTTTGTCTTTGTCGAAATCGCCTGTTGTGCCGTCCTTTAGTAGGTATCCACCAGCCGAAAGGGAACTAAGACCGGGAGCAATAGCGGTGTTGAAGTAATCATATCCCAAGAGGAGTTTGTGCTTCGCTGCGCCTGTGGCAACATCCCAAGTGAGGTAGTTGTTGAAGTTGTTGGCGGTGATGTGGCGATAGCGTTTGTCAAATCTCATTTCCACCTTTGTAGGATCTTCTGTGCCATTAGCCATCAGTTGATAACGGTGTTGTGTAGTGTGTTCTTCGCCTCTATCCACATAACTAGAGTAGAGATAGGTGCTGTTGAAGAGCAAACCTTTTGCCAACTGGTGAGAGAGAGCAAACGAGAGGTTGAAGGTATTTTCGCTCAGATAGTCGCTAGCCGCCCCTAGAGAGGAGTAGTAAGGCACAGCAAAGATGTCACCTTTGGCAGGTAGGGAAAGTCCTCTGTCGGGATTACCCATATTGTTGTTGTAAGTGATGTCGGCGTTGAGCTGCGTGCGATCGGAGAAGATGTAGGTGAATGAGGGAGCAACAATGAAGGTGGTGACTCCTTGAAGGTCGCGGAATCCATCGGTGTTTTCATAACCGAGGTTCAAGCGATAGAGAATGTTTTTCTTCTCGTTGAGAGGTCCAGTGAAGTCAGCATATACATTGGAGGTGTTGAAACTTCCTGCAGTGAGCGACACCGAACGACGTACGACGTCAAGAGGTTTCTTCGTCACACGGTTCACTACACCACCAGGTGCAGCATTTCCAAAGAGAGCAGAAGCTGGACCTTTGATAACTTCCACGCGCTCGATATTGGCGAGAGAAGATTGACGCCACAATGGAGTAAGTCCGCGCATACCATTGAGGAGGTTACCCGAGTTAAGGTTACCCAATGAGCGGAAACCACGAATGCTGAAGTCGTTGTAGGCAGAATATTGACTGATACCACTGATGTTTTTTACCACATCGTTTACGGTGATAGCACCTTGGTCGAGCACAAGTTCTTTGGTCACATAACCAATGGACTGTGGCACGTCTTTGAGGGCGGTTGCCGTCTTGGTGCCGACAAACGAAACGGAGTTTTTGTACGATTGTTCGCGACGACCCATCACATCGACCGTGGGGAGAGCATCAGAGCGTTCCTGCAAGGCAAAATTGACACCTGTATAACTCTTGTTGCTGAGTTGAAGTGTGCGTTGTTGAGTGGCATAACCGATGGCATGAACGAGGATTGTCGTTTCACCACTAGGCAATTCACTGAGCGTGAAATAACCATTGGCTTTGGTGCGAACAGCACGCTTCATACCTTTCACCGTGATGGTAGCTTCGTTAATGGGATTGCCGTTGTTGTCGGTGATTTGTCCACTGATTTCAGCAAAAGCTCCTTGCTTGGGTTCGGTGCCGTTGGCTGTGCGATTTACGAGTGTGTCGTTTGCTGCTGTAGTGGCATTGTTGGGAGTTGCATTGCCACTCAATTTGCTGTCGCCATTTGCGTTGCTAGCAAACGAAGCGGCAGGAACGGTCATAGCTGCGGCAAGCAATGCTACAGGAATGATGGAGGGAGTCATAAGAATTAGGGAGTATAGTGTTGTGATGTTCGGACGACAACGCGCAGTATTGATAATGATCTCCTCTCGTTTGTTCTGAATTTCTGTGGTCAAAATATTCTCTACGCGTTTAGTCCGATAAATAAGAGAGGAAAGCGACTGCGAAATTACTCATTTAACTCTTCCGCGACAGAATAAATTGCACATTATCTTAAGAAATGAGTAATAAAATACTTAGATTTAGTGATGTGAAAAGGTTGTTCTGCCATCCTTATTTATCAAAATATCCGATAAATAGGTGTAAAATAGCTGTATTCGGACATTATATCATGATAATCATTAGAAACATCGCATCATTGTTTCGAGATTGAGCTCTGTTTCTTAGTTGATGCTAAGGAAAACAGAATAGGGAAGTATAAGGTTTCGCACGATCACTACTTGGGCTCAAGTTGTTTTGCTCTTCCGAAAAGCCCCACCATTCACACTATTATGTGAGTGGTGGAGCTTGAGTTTTAGGAAAGTGCTAAAAGCACGCCATTAAAATCTGTAGGTTGCCGTGATATTGATGTTGCGAGGTGCACCTGGGAAGGAGCGCAAACGGTCATATCCTGAGATATAGTATTGCTTATTGAGCGCATTGTTGAGATTCAGTTGGAGCTGGACTTCACGTACCTTATAGTAGAGGGCGAGATTTAGTAGCCCATAACCAGGATAAGATACGACATTCTCACGACGTCCCACTTGTCCCTTTCGCTCGCTCACGCCGTTCAGACCAACGCCAATGCCAAGATTGCGCAGCATACCTGTGGGAACGATGAATTTTGTCCAGAGGTTGGCGGAATGGCGTGGAGTGCCTGGACGTTGTAGGTTTAAGTCTTTTGTTCCTTCTGGAGCTTTTGAAATCTCTGCTACATTGAAGGCATAGCTAGCCATAATGCTCCAATAGGGGAGAATTCGTCCAGAAACATCAAATTCGACACCACGAGAAAGTTCTTCCCCAATAGGCACCATGAGGTCGGGTTGTCCTGATACTCCAGCATTGTAGAGTGTATTTTTCTGACGGAGACTGAAGAGAGCAGCAGTGACGCTGAGGCGTTTGTTGAGATATTCGCCTTTGGCCCCCACTTCCCAGAGTTCGCTTTCTACAGGATCGAAAGGTCCTCCTGAGGCAGGATTGCTTTGGACAGCCACACTTTGAGGTTCGAAACCTCGAATCCACGTGGCATAGAGATTGGTAGAAGGGAGCATGGAATATACCATTCCTACGCGAGGGGTAAAGGCGTGTTGATGGGTTTTGCTCTCCGTGCCATTATCGTGTTGGGTGATGTCGGTGAACCACTCCATGCGCGCCCCTAAGAGCAGCTGAAGTTTGCGCCAAGTGAGTTGTTCTTGGAGATAAACGCCATTGGTGTATTGGTCGCTAGGACGCACATCTTTAGATTCGTAGATGTGTTTGGTCACGTCTTGATAGCGATTGCCAGCAGAAGAATTGAGATTAAAGGCTGGAACATTGGTGCGTGGGTTGCCGTCTTTGTCTAAGAGATAGTCGTCGATTTTCTTCGTATTGAAGGTTTTGGCTGTGCCTCCATTCTTGAGGAGGTATCCCCCTGCTTCTATGTAGCTAGAACCAGGTGCAAGTTGCGTATTAAAATGGTCGTAGCCCACCAAAACCTTGTGTTTTACAGCTCCTGTGGCAACATCCCATGTGAGATAATTATTGAAATTGTTGTTGCGGAAGTGGCGTTGACGTTGTGTCACGCGCATGAGTACAAGAGAAGGGTTGTCTTTCCGTCAGCCTTCTTCACAAAAGCATTGTCTTGAGAGTGTTCCATCAAGTCCTCATCGTAAGACGAATAGAGATAGGTACTGTTGAAGAGAAGACCTTGGGCTAGTTGATGTGAGAGAGCAAAAGATAAATTAAGATTGTTCTCCCGCAGATAGTCATTGGCTGCAGACTGTGTGGCAGATATCGGACGAGAGAATAGACTACCATCTCCGAATACGGCGACTCCTCGATCGAGCTTACCTTGGTTGTTGACATAAGTCATGTCCACATTAAGCTGTGTGCGGTCGGAAGGTCGATAGGTGAAGGAAGGGGCTACGATGTAGCTCGTGAGTCCTTGGAGATTGCGGTAGCTATCTGTGTTTTCATATCCGAGGTTAAGGCGATAGAGCAGAGTCTTTTTATTGTTGAGCGGACCTGTGAAGTCTGCATAAGCGCGTGTGGTGTTGAAGCTACCCGCAGTGAGAGATACTGATTTTCGAGCGACATCAAGTGGTTTCTTAGTCACGCGGTTGATGATGCCGCCAGGAGCAGCATTGCCGAAGAGGGCAGAAGCTGGACCTTTGATGACTTCTACACGCTCGATGTTGGCAAGTGAGGATTGACGCCACAAGCTAGTTTGTGTGCGCATGCCATTCACCAAGTTGCCCGAGTTGCGATTACCCGTTGCTCGGAAGCCACGGATAGAGAAATCGTTGTAGAAAGAATAGGGATTAACACCACTCATGTTTTTCACTACATCATTCACGGTGATGGCACCTTGGTCGAGCACCAACTCCTTGGTGACGTAGTTGATGGATTGAGGTACATCTTTGAGCAGTGTCGCAGTTTTGGTGCCCACAAAAGACACCGTGTTTATACGATTGTTCTTTACGTCCCATCACATCGACCGTGGGGAGCACGTCAGTACGCTCTTGTAAAACAAAGTCTATGACTTCATAGCTCTTGTTGTTTGACAACTTTATGGTGCGTTGTTGTGTAGTATATCCGATGGCATGAATGAGGATTGTCGTTTCACCGCTAGGCAGTTCGCTGAGCGTGAAATAGCCATTGGCTTTGGTGCGAACAGCGCGCTTCATACCTTTCACCGAGATGGTGGCTTCGCTGATGGGGTTTCCGTTGTTGTCGGTGATTTGTCCACGGATTTCAACGAAAGCACCTTGCTTGGGTGTAGTGTTGTTGGCTGCGCGATTTACGAGTGTGTCGTTAGCTGCTGCAGTGGCATTGTTGGGAGTTGCATTGCCACTCAATTTGCTGTCGCTCTTTGCGTTGCTAGCAAACGAAGCGGCAGGAATGGTCATGGCTGCGGCAAGCAATGCTACAGGAATGATGGAGGGAGTCATAAAATCAGGAAGATGTTGAGTTATTCGGAACTTAATGCGGAGTTCTGATTGTGCCGTTCCCCGTGGTTTGTTCTGTATAGTTTTTTAGGTAAATCTCTACGCTTTTAGTCCGATGAATAAGAGAATGGGGAAGGAATAAGTAACTGCGAAAATACTGATTTTACTCCTCTACAAAGGATGATATTGCGCACTATCTAAATAGATGTGTAGAAAAATACTTAGATTTAGTGATGTGAAAAAGTTATTCTGTCAATAGTACTTTTCAATTTGTGCTAAAATAGGTGCAAACTGTTGCCTTTTTAGATGATAATAATCATAAAAATCATTAGTTGCACTTGCTCGAATGACTGAAATTGGGTTTATCTAAGCTATTTATTTTCGCATTTACATCCATCACTTCGTTTCATGCTTTTATTACTTCGTTTTTTAGTCCTCTTTGTGCTTATCGCAGGCTGTGTCAATGTTGGAGAGCATCGCCTCAATGTTACGCTTCAAACCCTCGTATTTGGCGCGTTTCACGGCAGAACCTTTGAAGAGGGTGCGATATTCCTCAAGAGTGAGATGGCGCCAGTCTTCCCAAGTCATGGCAAGGAGGGCAGGGGACGGCTGGAAAGCCTCAATGTTGGTGGGACGCGCTAGTCGATTCCAGGGACAGACATCGCCACAGCGGTCGCAACCGTAGAACATTTCGCCCATCTTTTCGCCTGTGCCTTCGGGAAGGGTGTCACTACGATATTCGATGGTGAGATAAGAAAGGCATTTGCGTGCATCTAGTCCTCGCTCGCTGAGGCATTGCGCAGGGCAGGCTCTCAGGCACTTTGTGCAGGTGCCGCAGCGATTCTCCACAGGGCCGTCGAAGGCATCGGCAGGGAGCGTGAGAAAGAGTTCTCCAAGAAAGAAATAACTCCCAGCTCCAGGGATAATCAACTGAGAATTTTTCCCAATCCAACCAAGTCCTGACTTCCAAGCCCAGTAGCGTTCGTCGACGGGGGCGGTGTCGGTGAACACGCGAGAGGTTTCTAACTGTTCGGCTGCTGCGGTGTGCCCGTTGTCAATGAGGTGTTGGCGGATGTTTCCTAAAAGTTGAAACAATCGGGCTTTCATCTCGTCGTGATAGTCTTTGCCGCGGGCATAGCGCGCTAGGGGAATGTAGCGTTCTTTCTGCTTTTCTCTGCGCGGATTTGTTGTGGATGCAGGGGAAATGGACGAGGGAGTTGTTTTCTCTGCATCAAAAGTGTTGGATGAGGTGGTTGATGTTGTGTTTTCAGTTAAGTTATGTGCTGTCTTGTCGTCTGATGGGGGATAGTTTGGTGCGCTTTCTTCGGGAACGAACGTATAGTAGTTGAGTGCGAGAGAGACAATGCACTGCACCCCTTCGACCAGAAGGCGCGGGTCACGACGTTTGTCTTCATTGCGCTCGAGATAGCTCATTTCTCCGTGCATACCTTCATCGAGCCACTGCTGACGCCGTGCCACGTGTTCTGCGTCCATGGGGAGCGCAGGGGAGATGCCGCAAGCAAAAAAGCCGAGGCGTTGTGCTTCGGCTTTGATGTATTCGGAGGAAAGAATCATGTGTTGTGTCTGTGTTGAGAGAACTGTGGAGTGAACCACGAAAGTTGGAAGAGAAGGTACGGAGTGTTGTGGGGCGGGTTAGGGAAAAACCTTAAACTCATAGCCTTGTTTGAGCAACCATTCTATGGCGCGAGGGAGCGCGTATTGGAGTTTCTCGTAACTCTTGATGCTGTCGTGGAAAGTGATGATGCTTCCATTGCGTGCATAGTGGCGCACATTGGCTAAAACATCCTTTCCTGTGAGGTGAGAGGAATAGTCACGGGTCACCAAGTCCCACATTACCACGCGATATCTTCTGGAGATGGCATTGTATTGTCGCCATTTCATCCATCCATGCGGTGGACGAAGAGGTCTGTGTGGAGATATTCATTGGCACGCTCCACATTGCGCACATAACTGCTGATGCCGTGGAGATGTCCTGAGATGTGGTTGAAGGTGTGGTTGCCGAGTCGATGTCCTCTTCTGCGCACCTCTTCGAAAATCTCTGGATATTTGCGAATGTTGTCGCCCACCATGAAGAATGTCGCTTTGATGTTGTATTGATCCAACACATCGAGCACCCAAGGTGTCACCTCTGGTATCGGTCCGTCATCGAAGGTGAGATAGACCGAATGCTCATTGGGATCCATACGCCAGAGAGCATTTGGATAGAGCCAACGGAGGAAAAAAGCGGGTTGTTCGATAATCATAGTGTACACTCAAAAGAGAGGGGCAGCAACCGCTGTCAAGAAGACAGAAATCTGCCCCAGACTTTGAGAGTCTGGGGCGAATTTCGGAGAGATTATTCAGCTTCGTCAAGCATTGCAGGCGTCGCACTTTGCTGTTGCTGCATTTGCATTCGACGTTCGCGCTCCATCATACGCTGGATGATCACTTGTCCAGCAGGAGTGCGCTCGAGGTTGCGCAAGAACTTGTCGTAAACCTTTGCTTCTGGAGCCTTGATTCCTGCGAGCCCTTCGAGAGCTATTTGCAGTACTTGCAACTTTTGCATTAAGGTGTTGCCGTAAGAAGCAAGGCGACTCTCGGACAATGTGCTAGCCCAGTTGATGTATTGCGTTGTATTTTGGGCAACTGCCACGAGGATGCGACGTGCATCGGCATCACGACCAAGTTCGTGATAGAGCTGTGGCATGAGGAATTGGCTACCATCGGGGGTGAAGCCGAGTGAGAAGAAGTCGTAAGGTACTTGTTGAGCAGGGAATACTTTTTCGCACTTGTTGAGCACTTCTAAAGCCTCCTTCTTACGACCTTCCTTAGATAATTGGGCGGCGAGTTGCACCATGCGCATACGATGGGTGAGGCACATGCGCATAATCGTTTGGTCGATGTAGACTTTAGGATCAGCGACATTACCAAAGCGGAACTTCTTCATGAAGTTGTCGTACATGCGCTGCGTGTCTACTTTCTCATTTTGCGAAGCAAATGGAGTGATGCGCGCTGCAAGTCCTTCGAGCATCAAGAATTTCTCGAGACCGGCTTGAGAATCGCTGCCGAGCGTCGTGCTCATGTAGAGCGGACGCGTCCAATTATGGTGAGCGAGCATCTCATATATCATCATATCATTCTTGCCGAGTGCGCGCTTTCCTTTGAGGGAAATCACCATCTTGTCGGGGATGCTGTCTTTTCCGTTAGGCAATTTCATTCCGCTGCGCAAAACGGCGGCTTTATCCACTGTCATCACGAGCGAGTCGGTGGGGATGATGCCGAAGTCTTTGTTGCGCACGAAGTTGTCGATCACGTAAGAGAGTTCAAATGGGTCGACTTTTTTGCCTTCTGCAGCGAATTGTTGCTTAAGTTCTTCCAACTTATCGTTCATCGGCTCAATGCGAATGAGGTCGTGTCCACCCACATTGTCCACATATTCCCAACGATTCCAAGTGATAGGGAGTGCAGGACTGTTCCAAGCTGGACGACGCATTTGATCGATATACCAGTCTGTGGAGAGGTAAGACAAGTTGCAGACACGCGCATCGGTGCGGTTGCCTTCCACATCTTGGTTGTACCAAAGAGGGAAGGTGTCGTTGTCGCCGTTGGTGAAGATAACTGGATTTCCCTTTTCGTCGAGCGAGTTGAGATAGTTCAAACCAAAGTCGCGAGCGGCAGTGCGTCCTGAGCGGTCGTGGTCGTCCCAAGTTTGGCTCACCATTTGCAGCGGAATAGCCACAGCAATGACTGAAGCAATGCCGGCAGCTGCGAGATGAGGCACTTTCACACGGCGAAGACCTTCGACGATGGCTGCCACACCCAAACCAATCCAAATGGCGAACGCATAGAACGAACCAGCATAAGCATAGTCGCGTTCACGAGGTTCGCTAGGTGTTTGGTTCAAATAGAGCACGATGGCAAGACCTGTCATGAAGAAGAGGAAGAAGACAACCCAAAACTGTTGGATACCTTTCTTTCCGCGGTAGGCTTGCCAGAAAAGACCTGCTAAACCGAGGAGCAGGGGTAAGCAATAGAACACATTGTGTCCTTTGTTTGCTTTCAAATCATCGGGCAGGAGTGACTGATCACCGTAGAGTGCATTGTCGATGAAGGGAATACCCGTAATCCATTGTCCGTGTTCCAGTTCTCCATAACTTTGAACGTCATTTTGACGACCAGCGAAGTTCCACATGAAGTAGCGCCAGTACATAAAGTTGATTTGATAGGAGAGGAAGAAGCGGAGGTTGTCCATTTGCGTAGGCATTTCTCCTGTGAAACTATAAGGTTGTCCCTCATATTCGCCAGAAACATCCACCGACTTTGTTTCTACACCACCGAGCCACTCGTTGTAGAGACCTGCGTGTTTGCGTGAGTGCATGCGGGGGGAAGAGCATCTTTTGTGCACTGGGGAACACAGGTTGTCCCATCACCTCAACTACGTCGTAGCGGTCGGGCTCGTCAGCCTTTTGCTTTTCGTGGCGTTGCACCGTCTCTTCTTTAGCATATCCCACAGCTTGTGAAGTGTAGGCTTCACCGTAGAGGAGAGGTTTTGTGCCGTATTGTTCACGGTTGAGATAAGTGCCAAGAGAGAAAATATCTTCAGGAGAGTTTTGGTCCATGGGAGGGTTTGCCACGGAGCGGATGACGATTACCGCATAAGTGGAGTAACCAATCATCAGCATCAGCATGCACAACAGTGAAGTGTTGAGCGCGCGTTTACGCACTACGTATTCTCCGTTGCGTTTCCAATAAAGCAGTGCGCCAAGCAGAGCCAGAACGACCGCACCAATGAGGAGAGGGGCCCACGATACCCTTACCATAGAAAGGAATACCCAACATTGCCACGCTCGCAAGGTAGAGTCCGATGGCAAGTTCACGGCGTTGTTGTGTGGTGCTCCAAATTGCAGCACCCACCACGCCAATCAAGGCTAGGATGTAAATCACCAAACCTGTGTTGAAAGGTAGACCGACGGTGTTCACAAAGAACAACTCAAACCAGCCGCCCACTTTCACGATGCCTGGTACGACACCATAGAGCACAGCCGCCACAAGCACCACGCTCAATCCAAGTGCAAGGAGCGAACCTTTGAGATTTGCGTTGGGATACTTCTTGTAGTAATATACCAACACGATGGCAGGTAAGCAAAGGAGGTTGAGCAGGTGGACACCGATGGAGAGTCCTGTGAGGTAGAAAATGAGGACGAGCCAGCGGTCAGAATGAGGAGCGTCTGCATTGTCTTCCCATTTGAGAATCAGCCAGAATACTAAGGCGGTAAACATAGAAGAGTAGGCATAAACCTCACCTTCTACGGCAGAGAACCAAAAAGTGTCGCTCCAAGTGTAAGCCAAAGCACCAGCCACACCACAAGCTATGATGGTGATGGTCTGCGCCACGCTGTTCACCACACCGTCCGTGCAGATGAGTTTGCGTGCCAAGTGCGTAATGCTCCAGAATAGGAACAAGATGCAGAACGCGGAGAGTGTAGCACTCATCACGTTGATCCAATAAGCCACCTGTTCCGGACTTGAAGCAAAGAGAGAGAAGAACTTGCCCGTGAGCATGAAGAAAGGTGCACCGGGTGGGTGTCCCACTTCAAGACGATAGGCGGTGGTGATGAACTCGGGACAGTCCCAGAACGAAGCCGTGGGCTCTACGGTCGAGATGTAGGTAAAGGCTGCGATGAGAAAAACGAGCCAACCTGTGATGTTGTTGATAAGTTTGAACTGTTTCATTGTGGCACGGATGTGGTTGCACCTGTTGCTAATAGAGATTACAGCAGAAGAAAGAGTAGTGATGCACTGCGTGTTGCGGCTGTTGTTTATGTCGAAGCTGCGAGCTACGCTACACGAGTGCAGTAACTATCTAATATCTTGCAAAGTACAAAGTTTTTTTCGTTTTCCTCTCACGTTTATGCTATAATATCGCAAACCACTTGTTTTTTCATGCTTCATAGTATCGACAAGCATGTCTAAAAGTGCAGGAAATAAAAGTTATTCCTTTCGTAATATTCTTTTGTATTGTGCTGTATCCCCATAAAATGAAGGTGCCCGTGTCAAAACTACATTGTTCTGACGCGGGCGTTGTACTATAGAGAAGGGGCGTTGCTCAGGAAATCTTCATAATGTCTTATTTCTGATGGCGCATGAGTGTCCGAGAATGATGGAAGATTAGATGCCCCAAGAGTGCTGGTTTAGAAGCGATAGTGCATACCTACAGTGAGGCGACCTGCACTAGCACTGCTAATGAGACCAGTGACTTCGGTGGTGAGAAAGATATCGTCTGTGAGTTCTATTTGCATTCCACCACCAAAATTGGCTCCGATGTATCCTTTGTTCCAGCCCATACCAGCTTCGACACCAACGAGAGGATATAAAGTGATCTGTTGATTCATGGGGAATAGGTAATGACCGTTGACGCCAACAATGAGGCTTGGGAAAACTGTCGGTAGGGTAGACACGCGTCCTTCAAGGCGGATGGGATTGTCAAGGTTGTATTGCGCTTGAACACCAAGCATCAAACCATCACCAGCCGAGATGTGTGCACCAAAAGTTGCCAATTGATTTTCCTTGAAGGTTTTCCTCTGTTGTGCCATGCTGGGAAGAAGTGTAAGCACGGCTGCGAGGGTTAAGAAAAGACGTTTTTTCATACGTAGTTTTGTTTGTTGTGAAATAGTATACACAATGTTAGTGGGCTACACCACCCAGAGAATTACTAATGATGACCGTTAGTACGATGGCGGTGATGGCGACATAAAGCCAATCTTGCTCCACGATGAAGTCAAAAAGCGAGAGCACGACACGGGCTATTGGCGTGAGGATGAGTACGATGACCCCTACTTGTACGCAACTGGCAGCGTCGCCATGGAGAATGCCTTGCCACAATCCACCGAGCGTAGTGAATTGGGTCTGTGCTGCTGCGCTGGTGGCATCAAAATGTCGGTAATCCGGCACAGGGTCTAAGCCATGCTGCATGAGATAGTAGACGCCGCCAATGGTGGCAAGAAGACAAGCGAGAATGACTCCCCAACGGAGTGTGTTGCCTATAAGTTGTTGGATGTCCATATACGAATGCTTTGATGCGTCTTTCGATTAGTGATTGAGTCCTCCCGTGAGTCCCATGTAAATCATGTTGATGGCAACAGCGAGAATGGCGTAGAAAAATATTTTGCGAAGCAACTTTACATCCATCTTCTTCAGTAAGCGTGCGCCAGTGAGTGCACCCAAGAGTACTCCAATCATTACTGGAAAGGCGATGCCAGGCACGATGTTGCCGCGCTGGATGTAGACCACTGCTGAGGCGCAGGCGGTGACACCAATCATGAAATTGGACGTGGTGGTGCTCACCTTGAAGGGCACCTTCATGCAACCATCCATCGCGATGACTTTCAGTGCGCCAGAACCGATGCCCAAAATGCCAGAGAGGAATCCTGCTAAAGCCATTACCGAGAAACCACCTGCCACGTTGGTGAGCTGATAAGCCTGTTTCGTGCCGTCCTTTAGGGGATATTCACCATAGAGCTTGAGTTTTTGAGCCATGGTGCTACCTTTCACATTGGTGTGGTCGGCATGTTTGCGGCGTTGTGCGAGTGCCGTTGTGGTGAGTGCCAATCCGAAAATGACCGCCAGTATGCTATTGTTGAAATAAATAGCCACTGCTGCACCTATCACCGCTCCAATGGTGGTGGCTATCTCGAGCAACATCCCCAAACGAATGTTGGTGATGCCTTCTTTGACGTAGGCAGAGCCCGAACCACTAGAAGTGGCTATGGAAGCCACCAGGGCTGCTCCTACGGCATAGTGAAAGTCGATGCCAAAACAAAGGGTGAGTAGAGGAATCACTACCACACCTCCTCCCAGTCCGGTGAGCGAACCTAAAAGTCCTGCGGCATAAGCTCCAATGAGGAGGATGAGAGTGAATGCAAGAACCGTCATAATAGTGTAGAGTCTTTTCAAAATTTGCGGACAGCACCGCAAGTTGGTTGCAAAATTACGACTTTGACAGAATTCCGTTGTCTTTTGCACGTTAAAAAAGGCTGTGTACTACCTTAGGATAAATTGAATGTGTCATGGAATTAGTCGGAAATCTGTCTTTGTGTTTTTGTTTTGCTTGTTTTTTTGTTTTATGTGTAAATTATAGTTGCTCGTTTGGTAAGTTTCGTCTAGTTTAGGTTGGGGGTGTGTTAAAGTTGAGTGCTTTTTTGTAGAATACTGGATATTTGTTTGGAAGGGAATATTAAATTCTATATATTTGCAATTATTCAGTTCTTAAATATTGCAATGTGTAATAAGGATTGTTCGATGTATCTGCATTAAGCCGGTAATGAGGTTCTCGGTTTAATTATGAGATAATTGATATTTAATGAAAATGGCTATGTGTGTTATATTTCTAATTTACCTCCAAATAACAAGCTTATGAAACCTACTGTAAAAATGATTTTGTGGACGTTGTTGGGATTGATCCTGCCCTTTGGGGCTCTCTGGGGACCTTTCCTTGTCAAAACTAAGAGCGAACAAGAACGTCGTTATCGTAGTCGACTGCTCATTGCTGAAGTGGTGGTTTGGGTGTTGGGAATGCTTCCTCTAGTGTTTTTCTGGTACTCTTATATGCAACAACTCCCTTCATCTAACCCTGAAATGGGAGCACCCATTGGGGTGTTCGTTTATCCAGTGCTTCTTGTGCTGTTGGCGTGCGTTCTACTCATTAGTAGCAGGCTACGTTGCCACTAATAGTGGCTGTTTTCGTGATAATGCTTTAAGAGTATGATTTCTCGGTGTTTTGCTTGAACAACTGTTGCAAATATGGCTTGTATAGCCTTGAATCAAGAATGGTGCGCACACATAGAGAATGCTATACTTCTTCACGCATAATGATTAATACGAAAGGCGAGACATACGGAGGGTGTGTCGCGCCTTTTGTATTATCCTAAATCGGTTATTAGAGCGTAAAATGTGTTACTGGTAATGGAGAAGATTACTTTCTGCCATCTTTTATTTCCTTGTTGGCATCTTGTTTCTTGTTTGTTCTCGACGTAACCTGCTACGCTTTCGAACTCACAACCAACCGTCTGCTCAACAATCAAATAAAATCTGTTCAGGATAATGACCTATTTGGCTTAAAAAAAAGCCCCTTGCGATGAAGCAAGAGGCTTTTTCGTATAAAGAACGCAAAAACTGCGTATCGTCAAAAGAGGTATCTGAGGATTAACCGATGGTGAGGAGAGTAGTGCCTTCGAGCACACTGTCGCCAGCAGCTACGCAAACACCAGTCACCGTACCGTCACACTCAGCCGTGATGTTGTTTTTCCATCTTCATGGCTTCGAGCACTACCACAGTGTCGCCCTTCTTCACAGCTTGACCAGCGGCAACTACCACTTTGGTCACTACGCCAGGGAGAGGAGCGTTCACTGGTTCGCCTGCACCAGCGGCACCTTTAGCGGCAGGAGCAGGAGCGGCTTCTGCTTTGGGGGCAGCGGCTACGGGAGCTGCAGGTGCAGCAGCGGCTGCGACTTCAGGCAAATCGCCTTCAGAGAGGGGAGCACCGAGGATTTCCACATCAAAAGCCACGCCATTCACGTTGAGCTTTGCCACTTGGTCGCGGAGCGATTCGATGGTCACGTCGTAGCGTGCACCATTGATCGTGTAACTATATGTTCTCATTATGGATTATCTATTGGAAAATGAGTCTTGAGTGAACTGCAATGCGGGGTCGTTCCACACCGTTGGTTGCGCCTTAAAGGTCAGCACGCTTGGCTCGTCGTCGTGCACTTCTTCGCAGTCATATTGTGCGAGTGCAAGACTGATGAGACCTGCATAGAGGGGCATTTCTGCCTCTGTGGGTTGATAGCTTGCGCCATCTTCTTCCACCGCAACGATGGTGCCTTGTTGCTCGCTCAGCGAGATGCGCACCGCACGTCCACCAAAGTTATATTGAAATACTTTCATTATCGTCTAAGAATTTAGAGCGGTTGTGCCCGATTAGAGAGGCTCGTTACCGTGCTTCTTGGCAGGACGGCTGTCGTTCTTGCTTGCTATTTGCTCGAGTGCGCGGCAGATGCGGAAACGGGTGTTGCGAGGTTCGATCACATCGTCGATGTAACCTTCTGCAGCAGCCTTGTAGGGGTTGGTAAAGAGCTCGTTGTATTCCTTTTCCTTCTGAGCGAGGAAGGCTTTGGGGTCTTCTTGTTCTTTAGCTGCCTTAGCACTGAGGATGGCAACTGCACCACTTGCACCCATTACTGCGATTTCTGCAGAAGGCCATGCGTAGTTTACATCGGTCTTGAGCTGTTTGCTACCCATCACGATGTGCGAACCACCATAGCTCTTGCGGAGGTTTACAGTCACCTTAGGCACAGTAGCTTCGCCATAAGCGTAGAGCAACTTCGCACCGTTGGAGATGACAGCGTTGTATTCCTGACCCGTGCCGGGCAAGAAACCAGGCACGTCTACCAAGCTGACGATGGGGATGTTGAAGGCATCGCAGAAACGTACGAAGCGTGCACCCTTGCGGCTAGCATTCACGTCGAGCACACCAGCGTAAACCTTAGGTTGGTTGGCTACGATACCCACGCTTTGACCGTTGAAACGAGCGAAACCGATGATGATGTTTTGTGCAAAATCGCGTTGCACTTCGAGGAACTCACCATTGTCCACCACTGCGCCAATCACTTCATACATGTCGTATGCCATGTTGGGGTTGTCGGGGATGATTTCGTTGAGGAGTGCTTCTTTGCGATCGATGGGGTCAGTGCATTCCACGCGAGGAGCGCGCTCGCGGTTGTTTTGGGGGAGGAAAGAGAGCAAACGGCGGATGAGACCTGCGAATTCTTCTTCAGTCTTTGCACTGAAATGTGCTACACCGCTCTTCTTGGTGTGCACACTCGCACCGCCAAGTTCTTCTTGTGTCACCTCTTCGCCGGTCACCGTCTTCACCACTTTAGGACCAGTGAGGAACATGTAGCTCACGCCTTCGAGCATCACGATGAAGTCGGTCAAAGCAGGAGAGTAAACTGCACCACCAGCGCAGGGACCGCAGATGCCCGAAATCTGGGGCACTACACCAGAGGCTTCGATGTTGCGTTGGAAAATGTCGGCAAAACCAGCCAAAGCGTTGATACCCTCTTGGATGCGTGCACCACCTGAGTCGTTCAGACCGATGCAGGGTGCACCCATCTTCACAGCGAGATCTTGCACCTTGCAGATTTCTCTGCCATAGTCTTAGAGAGCGAACCGCCATTGACGGTGAAATCTTGTGCATAGAGATACACCAAACGGCCGTTGATGGTGGCACTACCGCACACCACGCCATCACCGTAGAAGTGTTTCTTTTCCATGCCGAAGTCGTGGCAGCGATGTAGTTTGAACATATCGAGTTCTTCAAAACTACCTTCGTCTACGAGAAGGGCGATGCGTTCACGTGCCGTGGCTTTGCCCTTGGCATGCTGCTTGTCGATAGCTACTTCACCACCGCCGAGACGGGCTTTTGCGCGAAGCTCTACAAGCTGCTTGATTTTCTTTTGTTGTTCACTCATATTTTTAGTGCGTTTGTTTTGTTGTGGGAACTGCAAGTCGGTTACCTTTCTGAGGTTACTCCTCAGGATTGGCTCAAAACTACAGAATGTGTGCAATCTTTGCGCCGCAAATTTACTGATTTATTTCGAGGTGACCAATGTTTTCGCCACTTCCTGTGTGATAAATGCGTAGATTTATCCTGCCCTCTTGGGCTGGTGACTCATGTGCTGTCGGCGAGGAGGAGAACAAAACTCCGATAAACACAAAAAAATCTCCCACGTTTTTTGAAAAACGTCGGAGATTTTCCGAAAAACGTGGGAGATTTTTTCAAAAACGTGGGAGTTTTTTTTGAGTGCAGCTCAAGAGTTGCTTTTTGTAGTAGTTGCACGATATTTCCTCGTTGGCTATTTGTACGCAATTCGTTGGAGGAAAAAACTCTACTGGGGTGAGTTTGTTAGAATTTTATGCCCAATCGGAAGGTAACTCCATCGTAGATGTAGTTGGGATAATAGGTTCCTATGCAGCAACCCCCATCTAGACTGGTGTATTCTTCGTTGGTGACTTGCATGGTATATCCGACGCCAAGAATGAGATTCTTGAGTTGAACACCTGTGCTGAAGGCAAAATAGGGACCATGTTTGTGGGTGAGGGAAAAGCCCGATTTGATATCGATGTAGGGCGTCACGATGGAACGTGTGGGAATCTCAAAGCGAGGGTTAATGATGAGGTTGAGATCAAAGCGGTCGTGATCTCTGATAAACCCATCATGCCAATAAGTAATGTTGAGACCTCCACCCATATAGTAGAAGGGAAGGAGCTGCGCACCCCAAGTGGCGTTGATGTCTATGTCGCTTCCGAGACCAATTTCACCCAAAGCTGCAAAGTGTGGTCTGAATCTGCGGCGAGGGGCATTGCGTATTTGGCGACTGCGTGGCGCTTCGGCAGTAGCAGGGTTGCTTAAAGTAGCCGAGGCAGGTAGTGTGGTTGCATCGATGTCGGAGGACTGGAGTGTGAATTCGAGTGGACTTGTGGCAAGTGATCCAGATGCCTCGTGAGTGAGGGCTGTGACTTGAGGAGTAGGCACATATTGTGCGGAAGCAGCCATGGTACCCAAGCAGGCGATAATGAGCGAAAAGACGTATTGTTTCATGATGATGGTAAATTGGATATATGAAACAGGGAATATTTGTAAGCTAGTATAGCTGGAAAGTTAGCCTTCGACGACAAAGGTATAGAAAAAACGGGAAATACTCGGATATTATCGCATAAATTACGCATTTGCAAGAGAAAATCTTAGGCAAACGCCTTGATTTCTAATCTGTTTTTCTTTTTTCTAAAGAAATTCCACGGTACGAACTAAGCGATGAAACCAGCGATGGAAAGCCCTTTGACGATGAAAAAGCCACCAAACACAAGCCAAATATAGAGCACTAAGGCAAGGACGAAAGGACGCCAGCCCGCTTGTCGGAATTTGTCGAAACTTGTTTCGCAACCCAAGGCAGTCATTGCCATGGTGAGAGCGAAAGTGTCGAGGGTGTTGATGGTTGTAGATGCAGCAGTGGGAAGCGCGAGGATAGAGTTGAGCCCGATGGCAAGAAGGAAGAGGAAGGCAAACCAAGGGATGACAATCTTGCGCTCGCCAGGGGTAGAGGAGTTGCTGCGTGAGCGCGCAAACCATCCGAAACTCAACAGCACGGGGACAAGCATAATCACGCGAATCATCTTGACGATTACTGCCACATCTGCCACTTCTTTGCCCATAGCATTGGATGCTCCCACCACGTGTGCTACTTCATGCACAGTGGCTCCCGTGAATAATCCCATTTCGCTTGTGGAGAGTGGGAAGAAACCATTGCGATATAAGATAGGATAGAGAAACATGGAGAGGGTGCCGAAAAGCACTACAGTAGATACGGCTACTGCAGTTTTGTATGCCTCGGTTCTGAGTGTGGCTTCTGCTCCAACACGGCTGCTGCGCCACAGATGGCGCTACCAGCAGAGGTAAGTAAGGTGGTTTCGCGGTCCATCTTGAGCCATTTACCTACGAGAATGCCGAGCGCGAGGGTGCCGCAAACGATGATGAGGTCGAGTCCTATGGCTGGCATGCCCACTTGTGCGACATCAGCGAGCGTGAGACGGAAGCCAAAGAAGATGATGCCGATGCGCAAAATGCGTTTGCTGCAAAATTTCAGCCCACTGCGCCACGATTCGGGAAGAAATTTCCCAAGGGTGTTGGCGAAAAGCATACCAATGAGGATGCCGATAATGAGGGGGGAGAGAGAGAAAGATGCTGAAAGAAGGGAAGAGTGCTCAGTGCTGTGGCTATTCCTGCAAAGAGAGCGACGAGGAGAATACCTGGAATAGAAGGGAGAGAGGAAGCGAATTTCATACGATCGAGGGAGGCGCAAAAGAAACTCGGCTTGAGTGTAAAACCCAAGCCGAGTGTGTAAAAAGTCAAATGCTGCAACTCCTTGTCTAGATAGTAAGGAGTGTGTCTGAGAATGCTCAGTGCAGCAAGTGGCAACTTAGGCTTATTTCTTACCTTGGTTGGCTACTGCTTCTTGGAGCTTCTTGATTTCTTCAGGATCACCGAGGAAGTAGTCCTTTACGAGATTGAGATCATCGTCGAACTCAAATACATAAGGAAGAGCAGTGGGGAGGTTGAGGCTGATGATGTCCTTGTCGCTGATGCCCTTGAGGTGCTTGATCACACCACGGAGGCTGTTGCCGTGAGCTACAACGAGGAGATCGTCTACCTTCTTGAGGGTGGGGAAGATAACTGCTGTCCAGTAAGGAAGTGTGCGACCGATGCAGTCCTTCAAAGACTCAGTGCGGGGAAGTTCAGCATCAGCTACTTCAGCGTAACGAGCTTCGTACTTGGGGTTGCGTTCCTTGTCGTCTTCAGCAATCGCATCGGGAGCGATGTCGAAGCTACGACGCCATACGAGCACTTGTTCCTCACCATACTTAGCAGCAGTCTCACTCTTGTTAAGACCTTGGAGCATACCGTAGTGCTTTTCGTTCAAGCGCCAGCTCTTTTGTACGGGGATCCAATCCTCGTTCATGGAGTCGAGCACGTTGTTGAGGGTCTTGATAGCGCGCTTGAGGTAGGAAGTGTAAGCCATACCGAATTTGAAGCCTTCCTTCTTGAGGAGTTCACCAGCCTTGCGAGCTTCGCCCATGCCTTTTTCGGTGAGGTCTACGTCTGTCCAACCCGTGAAACGGTTTTCGAGGTTCCATTGGCTTTCGCCATGACGGAGGAGTACGATTCTTTTCATAAGAGTAAATATGATGTGTTTATGAGATTGTTGCAATCAAATGTCTCAGAATAGCTGAGAGATGAGGGAGTGTGGGGAGCTTTCTCTCGAGACAGCTGAACCTAGTGGACTACTGCACTCGATACCACATTGCAAAGATACTGCCAACGGCGGACATAGCCAAGATGTTTTGCGGATTTTCTAGCACATACTTTACCTATTTACTGCACTTCGAGTGTGAAGGTGCTGCACGCATGTGCGTGCTTTCTACCCATCTTTAGCGGAGGGCGAGCGCAGCATCTTCTGCGGCTTCCATGATTTCGCGTTCGCCAGGTCCTTTATCGTTGATGCCCACAAGGTGGAGCACGCCATGAACGAGCACACGGTGGAGTTCGTCGTCATAGTTTTTACCTAGCATCTCGGCATTGGTACGCACGGTATCGAGGGAGATGTAGAGGTCGCCTGCCAGCACAGCTCCTGCACTATAATCAAAGGTGATGATGTCGGTGTAGTAGTCGTGCTGGAGATACTGCCGATTAGTGGAGAGTATCTCTTCGTCATTGCAGAAGATATAGTTGATTTCTCCCAGTCTGCGATTGTGCTGCGCAGCGACACGGCGCAACCAGGCTTCTTCTGTGCGCACGTCTAGGGCAGGAAGGGGGGAGGCTAAGACTGTTGAATGTAATCATTGCAAGAGGGTTGGAGGTGCTAGAAGGGCTAGAAAATCTAGAAGAACTAGATATTCTCGAAGAACTAGATGCTCTAGAAGGACTAGGGACTTTAGAAAAGCTAGAGCCTCTAGAAAAAACTTGCTCCGCTGAATTCGCGTTGCTAAAACAACGTGGGTTCAGGGGCTGCGGGACTGCCATATTCAGGGGTGCGACCGAGGTGGACGTAGGCTTGTTCGGTGACTTCGCGTCCACGAGGGGTTCGGCGGATAAAGCCTTCTTTGATGAGGAAGGGTTCATAGACCTCTTCCACGGTGCCAGCGTCTTCTCCAATAGCGGTGGCGATGGTGCTGATGCCCACAGGTCCACCCTTGAATTTGTCGATGATGGTGAGCAAAATCTTGTTGTCGATTTCGTCAAGACCATATTTGTCGATGTTGAGGGCTTCGAGAGCGTAGCGGGCTATTGGGACATCGATGCTACCATTGCCTTTGACTTGAGCGAAGTCGCGCACACGGCGCAAGAGGGCATTGGCGATACGCGGAGTGCCACGCGAACGTCCTGCAATTTCTGCCGCAGCTTTGGGGTCAATCATCACGCCCATCAGGTGTGCCGAACGTTGGATGATGTCTTTGAGTGTGGACGAATCGTAATACTCCAAGTGGAGGTTGATGCCGAAACGTGCACGGAGGGGAGCGGTGAGCAGACCACTGCGTGTGGTAGCTCCCACGAGGGTGAAGGGATTGAGATCAATCTGTATGGAACGTGCCGCAGGTCCTTTGTCGATCATGATGTCGATGCGGTAGTCTTCCATGGCAGAATAGAGATACTCTTCGACTACGGGTGAAAGACGATGGATTTCGTCGATGAACAAGACATCGTTAGGTTCAAGCGCGGTGAGCAATCCTGCCAAATCTCCAGGTTTATCGAGCACAGGACCTGAGGTGAGTTTGAATCCCACCTGTAGTTCGTTGGCAATGATATTGGAGAGGGTGGTCTTACCTAGCCCAGGAGGTCCGTGTAGCAAGGTGTGGTCGAGGGGTTCTCCGCGACGTCGTGCGGCTTCCACGAAGATACGCAAGTTTTCCACCACCTTGGTTTGCCCCGTGAAATCGTCGAACGAAAGGGGGCGCAAGGCGTTTTCAAACTCGCGCTCTGTCACTGTCGGTGTATGTTGCTCTGATCGGATGTCGAAGGTATCTTCTGTCATACTGCAAAGGTAATGATTTTTGGGGGATAGGCACAAAAAGGGTGGTGCAATCGCAAAAGTTGGCGATGACACCACCCGAAAGAGTGAGGATTTGAAAGAACGTAACATGAATGCTCTTAAGTTGTGCTTATACATCCAAGAGGGTTGATGAACTGTTCTTCCTTTTGTGCTGTTTTTGCTACAAGCCCCAAACTGAGAGAGTTAAATTGCTTTCCACACGCTGCTCCACATTATCAGGGAGATTGTGGAAGAAGTTGATGCCTGTGAGCTTTTCCAGAGCCGAAACACTCACGGCATGTTTACCCATCTCGTTGGCTTTGCCTATTTTGCCATAGTTTTTATGTTCCATCCAGAAACCGATGCCGCTATATACGCCATTTTTCACCTTGAGGAGTGCCATGAAGTAGTGGTGAGGGATAGGCATTTTGCCATTGGCAGCGTAGCCGTAGGACGAAAGCGGAGACAGTGCGCCACCTTTCACCACGTAGAGGGTGTCGGCAAAGGAGGGATTTCTTCCTAAATCTTGCACAAGTGTTTCTAGTCCTGTCCAGTATTTCTGATTAAAGCTGGCGAGTTGTGGGCTCATATTGCCCATGTAGAAGGTTTGGTCATTGGCTTCGCGAGAGAAAAGACGGTCGGCAGAGGCTACCAAATGTCCGTGATCATAGCCACGTCCGAAAGATAAATCGCTGGGAATCGCCCATGCTGTGGGGAGCTTGGGGTCGCGGGGATACTGAGGTTTTATTTTATAGTCCTTACGTCCTACAGTCTTTGGTCGAGTTTGGGCATCAAAGCGAAAAGCCACCCAACGTGAGTGGAAAGACTGTGGAAGATAGGCGTAGGCATAGTTGACGATAGAGTCTCGCCCATGGGGATTGCCCACCCGGTGCACAATGAAAAGTTCTCCATTTTCTCCTGTGAGTGCAGGCATTTCCAAGCGTGCAGCGTCTGCGCGTCCTTGTGCATCTAGCTTAGGCGAAGGAGTAGGCGTCGGATTGTCTGGGGTGGTACTGGGGATTTCAGGTTTTGGTTGTGGCTTTGGTTGCGGTTGTTCTTTGCCACCACCCCAGTTGATATTCGGTTCTTCTTCCTTTTCGCATGCGGTGAAGGTGAGACAGAGGATACAGAAGAAGGGAAGGATGAGGCGAAAATATCGAGTCATAGTGAATAAGTTTGTGCTGTTTCGTGGTTGCATCATCGATGAGAGCGGAGATTCTTGCTGCAGGCTTGTTTTCCGTTGCCAGAAAAAGGCACGCAGGTGTGCCACAACATTCACTTTATAAGGCTGTTGTGAGGCACATCTGCGTGAGAATGGTGAGAAGAAGGGATTATTTCTTCACTAAAGAAGCATTGTCGAGTAAGAAAGCAGGCTTGCCTTTGGGAATCATCACGACAAGATGGAGGGTAGTTTTAGCTTCAAGTTTAAACGTGTAGTTCACGAGTTTCCACTCAGCAGTGGGGAGATTGTCGTTGTAACCTTCTTGATAAACGTAGTTTTTATAGTCGAGTTGTCCATCCTTGAAGGGTACAAAACCTAAACGACAAGAAGAGCCTGCAGCTGTGGCACGTACATAGGCAGAGAAGGTGTAAGTACCAGCTTCGAGAGTGATGGCACTAGACCCCAAACGTTTGTTGGATTTCGCCTCTCCAGTGACTTCTACAGATGTCTTACCAGATTGTGCAGTGGTGCTAGGGGCTACCTTGGCATTGCCTACATGGGCATCAGTCATCCAATGGTTGGGCTTGCTGTCTGTCCAGTCTTCAAAACTTCCATTTTGCAGGAGATTGTCTCCATTTGTGGGTTGAGCGGGAGTCACGGGAGGAGTGGGTTGCTCTGGTTTTGCAGGCTGTTCGGGCTTAGCAGGCTCCGCAGGTTGTGCTGGGGTTTGAGTAGCCTTGCCAGTAGCCACGGTGAGATTCTTGATTTCCCAAGTAGAACCACTTGCGGCATTGGTGTTGTAGCGGAAAGCGATGCGCACCTTCTTACCCATCCACGCTGTAGGGATGTCGAGATCGGCTTTGGTGAAAGTCTTCCAATCGCGACCTTCCGTCCATTTTTGGTTGAGAACAGTCCAACCTTCAGTAGCCTTTTGAGCATCGTATTTGTCGGTGATCAAAAGTTGTTGGTTTTCGTCGCCCTTGTTGTAGCGGAGCACATATTCAAAAGCAATGTGTGCTTCTTTAACGTTCGTGAGGTTAACTTCTGGGCTTACGAGGTAGTAAGTGCCAGCGGTGGTCTTCTTGGTCTTGTTGTCGTAGCCCGTAGCCTTAGCCGTTTTGAAGTCAATCTTCCATTCTCCAGCACCAGCGGTGGTGACAGTGGTGAATGAACCGAGGGTCGTGGTGAAGTCTTCGCTAAGCAGCTTTCCGTCTTTGGGAGTTTCAGGCTTAGAAGGGACTGTAGGTTCTTCAGGCTTCACATAAGGAGCTTCCACTTTGGAACAAGCAGTAAAAGCGAGGCTGCATGTAGTGATAGCAACCAGAAATAGTGCGTTCTTTTCATGTTGATTAAATAAGTTGATGGTTATGTATGACACTGAACTACTGGATGTCTTTTACATCGCGGAGTTGTAGTTGCCAATTAAGATAATACGTCATGACACCTGTATAGGTCTTTGCCTCTTCTGGTATGGGGAGATAGGAGATGGCATTGCGCACAGAGGTGCGAAGTGACACGTAGTCCGACTCTTGGGCATTATTGGAAAGGAGTTGCAGACGGCGGTCTACACCAAATCCTGCATCGTAGAGCGCTTTGGGAGCGAAAATCTTAGGCAGAGGTTCGGTCTTGCCTGAGAGTTGTCCTGTGGCAGCCTTATTTTTCTCATTGCCCATCACTTCTTGGATGGTGCCGCGCACCGACACGAGGAGAGGATTGACAAGATACGTTTGATTTGCGCGATTGCTCAACCATGCTACGCCCTCTTCTGTAGTCAAATCTCGAGGAGTGAGTTCGGGAGCTTGAGGATTGGGCGCTTCTACCAAGGCAATGTTGGTGGCTACATCTTCCAAGAACATAGGACCCAGACGGAGATTACCGCTTGAAGTGTAGTAAGGACGACCTATTTTGGGCGTCTTACTGTAGTTGCCGATATAGAGGTTCTTGAGGTTTACTCGGATGCGCTGCCCAAGAGGGAAGTAAGGATAGAGTTGTGAACTCTTGATGCCGAGTGTGATGCACTGATCGTCGAGGGCGCCAGGTTGAGAACCGATGTGACGCACAACGAGCGTTTGGTAGAGATTGCCTGAGATGTCGTTGGCAACGACTACACCTTCAAACACGAGGTCTTGTTTGACTTGTTCGAAAGTGTTGTTTTTACTCAGCATATTGCTGAATTTCTGCTTAACACTCAGTAGGTTGGTGTTGGTTGCAGGAAGTGCGGTCGCAGTAATCTGAGGTTGGTGAGTAGCATCTTGGTTGTCTGTGCAGGCAGTGAGAGAAATCATCACTGCCATGGCACAGAGGAGGGTAGCCATGCGAGATGTGTTCTCACGAAGGGAGCGAAGATAGCATATATGCGATTCATGATGAGCTATGCTTTAGAATTTGAAACCGAGGTTGAGGAAGAAGTTGAAAGCATAGGCGTAGTAGTACTTCGAGTTGCGCGAGAACTTGTATGCCTTGCCTTCGCCTTTGGTGTAAACACCGCCATTCTCTCTGTAGTAGAAGTCAGAGCGATTCTGTTCGTAGCCACCTGTGCGGAGGTTCGTGTTATTGTTGATATTCTGAAGAGAGAGGTTGATGCTCAAACTACGACCATGTCTCATGCGGATGAAACGACCAATAGAAGCGTCTATCATGATGCCGCCCTTAAACTTCTCCTGAGCTGCTGCGTAGCTTGCCACTTCATTGCCTTGTGCATTGAAGAGAATGCCACCATCTCGCTTCACTTCTTCTTGAGAAATGTCAAAAGCAGGGCGTCCAGCACCGTCAGTGCCAGTAGCAGTGTAGAAGTGTCCATCTCCAGCATACGTGCTGTTGAGGCGACGATAGGGAGAGAAGTTCACATACACACGGTCGTAATAGTTGGCAGAAGCCTCAAAGAACCACGGTCCGAGGTTGTAGCGTGCACCCACGCTCAGAGCGGTGAGGGGAGTATTGCCCACGCGCATGCCTTTAGCCACAACACGCAGGGGCATGGTTTGTTTCGTTACAGGATTCACCACGGAGTTAAGTTTCTCCAGTTCCACGGGATTCATACCCTCATAGCTCACTTGAGCATAAGGATTGTTATTGTAGTAGGCATCGCCCACAGAAGCCATCACATTAAAGGATAGATTTGTCGTAGCTTGCCAATCCAGGGCAGCTTCCACGCCATAGTGTTGCTTCTCCACATTGCTCATGGTGAGATAAGTGAAGGTAGATTGCTGGTCATTGTAGAAAGCCGACTGTTCCACTTGGCGACCAAAGCGAGCATAATATCCGCTCACCTTACCAACTACATTGCCAAAACGGAAGGCATAGCTGAGGTCTGCATCATAAATATCCTCGTTGGTGAGGTTGTTTACGAAATTATTTTGTGCACGTGCTGCCACAAAGGCGTTGCGTGAGAGTGGAGCCTGTGAAGTAGCGCCAAGTCCGAGCGCGAATCGGTGATTGCGTGTGAGATAGTAAGCCAATTCAACTTTACCACCGCCACTAAGGAATTGAGCGCTGCCGCTCTTACCGTAGCTGTTGTTTTGATAGCGACCATTCTCCATCAAACCTTCGCGGTCTATGGTGGTTCCATCCACATGAGCGCTCAGGTGCATGGTCCAGTGTAGGGTAGAGTATTGGTATTGTCCCCAAAGGTTAGCCATGTGCACGTTGGTGTTGTAGTCGTAGCCAAAGCGATCGTTCTTCTGAATCTGACGATTGGGATGACGAAGGTCGTTTTGTGCTTCTGGAGCTTGCGCACCATAGTCGTTCACCGCAAATTTATCGATGTCGGTGTAGCGTTCGCCGCCTAGGAGATCCGCCATCGTCTTGTAGTGCATGCCGTGTGTGCTGTTGAGTTGCACACCGAGTGCAAACTTCTGACGAGCATTGATAGCATGATTGAATGTACTGCTCAGTGCAAGACATTTTGGTCATTGTGGCGACGTTCTAGATAATAGAGTGCATCACCGCCATTGGCGTTCTGCTGACGGTTCACAAAATACATTTCGTCCCAGTTCACCTGACGCGCAGCCTTGTTTCCTGTCCAGCGGTTGTAGAGCAACTGCCATTGTTCGTAGAGGAAAGGCTCTTCGTCTACATTGTGCTCCGTACCTTGCTTAGTGCTGCGGCTGTCTTTCCACACATTGCCCACACTCGAAGGCAGGTTTTTGTAGTAGTCTGGGCGAGGGTCTGCAGCATTGCCGTTCCAGCCGAGGGATGTGTTGCTATACATGCTGTAGGTGTGTCCCAAACTAGTGGTCCACTTTGAGGTATGCTTGTCATTTTCCCAGTCCCAGGTCAAAATTGTCGTAGGTGAAAAGGCATGTACTATGCGGCTGTTGCGCACTTGTCCTCCTTGATAGCCCCAGTTGGGGTTATAGTAGTGTGAATTGGCTAACCAATAAGCCTCTTCTGTCGAAGCCCCTTGTTGCGCACGGTCGGTGGGAGCACCATAAGTGACGAGCGAAAGGGCATGATTTGCGTTGAATCGCTTTTCCGCAGCCAAGAAATAGGCTGCAGAGTTGTAATAAGTGCCCTCGATGTTGCCACGAGTAGCTCCGCGATAGCCCGCACTTGCTGCCCACGCCCAGCCATTGTCTTGCAGACCAGAGGCGTAAGTGAAGAGTGCACGACCCACATAACTGCGGTTAGCTGCAGAGAGAGAAATCTTGCGACCTTGTGCAAACTGCGAGGCGCGTGTGTTGTAACTCTGTCCACCTCCGATGCCCACAACGCCAAAGTTGGCAAATTCATAGGCATCTACCCTTTCGCGATTGCGTGTAGCATCATTCAAACCGCCGAGTGACGAATAGTTGAAACGTCCCATCTCCACATCGTTGAGGAGCAACCCGTTCATATAAGTCTGTTCGTAGCGATTGTCATAGGCACGCAGGCGGAAGCGCATCGGGCTAAAGCGAAATCCCACTTCGTTAAGGAAGGGATCGTTTTTAGCTACGATGGAAGAAATCGCTTGCGAAGCGACGGCTTTTTCATTAAGTTGTGATTCTGTGAAAGTGAAATCGGTGTTTTCGTCAGGTTCACCAAAAGCGTCAGTGACCACCGATTGGGCGAAACTTGCAGCGCCAGCCACGCACCATGCACTCACCAGCAGGAATACTCCTTTTTTCATGTAGTGGGGAGGGTAAATTGTGAGGTTTGTCTTTGCTATGTCTCGAGAAATAACCACCATCTAGGGTCGCTTCTCGTTGAAAAAAACTGCGAGGTGCAGCGAAAAATGTATAGGGCAAAGATAGAAAAAAAAGCGATATTGGCAGGCTCTCTGCTCATATTTCGCACCTTAATAAGGTGTTTTTTAATGTTTCCTCAGATTTTCAGTAATTTCGGAGCTTGCAAACTGCGTGTGTTCCAACAATCTTGCGTAATTTTGCTGCGTAATTTATTCCTTTACTTCACAATGAAGCAATTTATATTGGCTCTTTTTGTCCTCATCTTTGCAGGACAGCTCAGCACCGCAGCACAAAAGAAAGTGCTCTATGGAGTGGCTTTCTATAATGTAGAAAACCTTTTCGACACCAATCACGATGCTGGCAAAAAAGACTACGACTTCCTTCCCACAGGATCTTACCAATGGACAGAAAATAAGTATCAGTCCAAGCTCAACAATATGGCACAGGTCATCAGCGAATTGTGCACTGAGGTGGGAACTACCCAATGTCCTGCCGGCGCAGCTGTAGTTGGTTTGAGTGAGGTGGAGAATGCACGAGTGCTCAGTGACCTTCTTCAGCAACTAGTTTGGCAAAGCGTGGCTACAAAGCCATTCATTTTGAAGGTCCCGACCGTCGTGGCATCGATGTGGCTATGCTCTACAATCCTAAGGCTTTCCACCTTGAAAGCGCGATGCTCGTACCTTTCGTTTATCGCGATTCTCTTCAGCCCAATGTCGATTTGGGCTTCTATCAGGGAGCAGATGGCAAGATTCAGCCCTATTCCAACAAGAATGGTGAACTCATTGGCGATACCACCTACACCACCCGCGGTTTCCTCACTGTGGGCGGAAAATTAGGGGGTGAAAAATTCTATTTCATTGTCAACCACTGGCCCTCTCGTGGTGCACAAAGTCCTGTGCGTGAGCGTGCAGGTTACCAAGTGCGCAAACTGAAAGAAGCCCTTTTGGCACAAGACCCTGGTGCGCGCATCGTCATCATGGGCGACCTCAACGACGATCCGAACAATGCCTCTGTAGATGCACCCGAATCACTCGGAGCCAAGCACAAGGAGTCGGACGTCACTTCGCCCGATGATTTGTACAATCCTTGGTGGGATATGCTCTATAATAAAGGCATTGGCACACTTTATTATCGTGGCAAGTGGAATCTCTTCGATCAAATCATCTTCTCTGCTGGTCTTCTCGATAAGTCTCATCCCGAGCGTTTGCATCTGCTCACCAATGCTGTGTTCTCTCGCGACTATCTTCTTCAGCAGGAAGGTAAATATAAGGGTACTCCTAAACGCACCACTGCTGGTGGTGTATGGATCAATGGTTATTCCGACCACCTTCCCACGCAGATTTTCTTGGTAAAAGACGCAAAATAAAGTGCGCCCTACCTTTAGGCGGTAGCAATAGGAGTCGAAACATCGGTTCATGTTCAGACTTTCGTTGCTTCACCTCGCGCTAAAGACTGGTGCAATACAGACACGAGCATAGCGGAGTCAAAGATAATAAGGACTGCGCTTTCTCGTAATGTCTCATTTCTAATCACTAACGCCTAAAATATATATGGCACAGAAACCCTCGATTCCTAAAGGTACACGCGATTTCGGCTTTGTTGAAATGGCGCGTCGCAACTATATTTGACACCATCCGTAGCGTCTATCGTCTTTACGGATTTTCTCAAATCGAAACGCCTGCCATGGAGAATCTCTCCACCCTGATGGGCAAATATGGCGAAGAAGGCGATAAACTCCTCTTTAAGATTCTCAATAGCGGAGACTTCACGCGTTCTGTATCTACTGAGCAATATGAAGCCGACTCCGCAGCAGCCCTCGCTGCCAAGTTTTGTGAGAAGGGTTTGCGCTACGATCTCACCGTGCCTTTTGCACGCTATGTAGTGCAACACCGCGAAGAACTCCAGCTTCCCTTCAAACGCTTCCAAATCCAACCCGTATGGCGTGCCGATCGTCCGCAGAAAGGTCGCTATCGCGAATTTTATCAGTGCGATGCCGACGTAGTGGGTAGCGATTCTCTCCTCAACGAGGTGGAATTGATGCAGATTGTGGATGAAGTGTTCACGCGATTTGGCATCCGTGTTGCCATTAAAATCAACAACCGCAAGCTCCTCACGGGTATAGCAGAAGTGCTAGGTGCAGCCGATAAGATTATTGATATTACTGTAGCCATCGACAAACTTGACAAGATTGGTCTCGACAAGGTCAACGAAGAATTGATGGCTGCCGGACTTTCTGCCACACAAGTGGAAACACTCCAGCCCATCATTTCTCTCTCTGGCTCAAATACAGAGAAAATCGCTACCATGCGCCAAGTGTTAGCTGCGAGCGAAGTGGGCTTGAAGGGTTGCGATGAACTCGAGTTTGTGCTCAATGCACTTGACGGTTCTTTGAAAAATGTCCTCGAACTCGACCTCACCCTTGCTCGTGGTTTGAACTACTACACCGGTTGCATCTTTGAGGTGAAAGCTCTCGACGTAGAAATCGGTTCTATCACGGGCGGTGGTCGCTACGACAACCTCACGGGTATCTTCGGTCTTCCTGGACTTTCTGGCGTGGGCATCTCTTTTGGTGCCGACCGCATCTACGATGTACTCAATCAGCTCGAACTCTATCCTGCTACCACCGCAGCAAGTGTCGACCTTCTTTTCATCAATTTCGGTGAAAAGGAAGCTGCATACTGCTTGAAGTTGGCACGCGCCACCCGCGAAGCAGGCATTGCCACCGAGGTGTTCCCCGATGCAACGAAGATGAAGAAACAGATGAACTATGCCAACGCTCGTCAAATCCCCTTCGTCGCTCTCGTGGGAGAAAGCGAAATGGAGCAAAATCTCATCGCGCTCAAGAATATGACTACGGGCGAACAGCAACAAGTGTCGCTCGAACAACTCATTCAGCTCATTCAAGCTCAATAATTTCAAACCTAATCTTTGTCGCTGCAAGGGAGAACTCTTTGCCTTTGCAGCGACAATTGGCACAAGATATTGCATGATCACTGCAGAACAACTCAAAGCTCTCCAAGACCGTGTGGAGCAGCTCCATCGCTATCTCGACATCGACGCTAAGACGATGCAGCTTTCCGAGGAGCAAATTCGTACCCAAGACCCATCGTTTTGGGACGACCGCGCTCGCGCTGAGGAACAAATGAAGCTCGTGAAAGGGCTAGAAAAGTGGATCAATGGCTACAAAGAAGCTAAGTCTATGACAGATGAATTGCAGTTGGCTTTTGAGTTCTACAAAGACGAGATGGTGACTGAGGAGGAAGTGGATGAGGCTTACACTCGTGCGCTGACGTCTATCGAAGATTTGGAGTTGAAGAATATGCTTCGCCAAGAGGAAGATGCGATGTCGTGCGTCGTCAAAATCAATTCTGGTGCTGGCGGCACGGAAGCACAAGACTGGGCTTCTATGCTCATGCGCATGTATCTCCGCTATGCTGAGGCAAATGGCTACAAAACCACCATCGCCAACCTTCAAGATGGCGATGAAGCTGGCATCAAGACCGTGACTTTTGAGGTGGAAGGCGATATGGCTTATGGCTTCCTCAAGAGCGAAAATGGTGTGCACCGTTTGGTGCGCGTGAGTCCCTACAATGCCCAAGGCAAGCGCATGACCTCCTTTGCCTCTGTTTTCGTCACTCCTTTGGTGGACGACACGATTGAAGTTTATGTAGATCCTTCCAAAATCAGTTGGGACCTCTTCCGTTCTGGTGGTGCTGGTGGTCAGAACGTCAATAAGGTGGAGACCGGTGTGCGTCTGCGCTATCAATATGTCGACCCCGAAACGGGCGAAGAGGAAGAAATCCTCATCGAAACACCGAGAGTCGTAAGCAGTTAGAAAACCGCGAGAATGCGATGCGTTTGCTCCGCTCTCAACTCTACGACCGCGAACTGCAAAAGCGCAAGGCAGCGCAAGCCAAGATTGAAGCTGGTAAGAAGAAAATCGAATGGGGTTCGCAAATTCGCTCCTATGTCTTCGATGATCGCCGAGTGAAAGACCACCGCACCAACTTCCAAACTTCCGATGTGAATGGTGTGATGGATGGCAAAATCGACGGTTTCATCAAGGCGTACCTCATGGAATTTGCGGAAAATCCAGAGTAATAATGCAACTACTCCTTCATCGTCACATCCACTGCGGATAGTTGCCGAGAAGGAGTTTTTTGTTTTTGTCGCTCAGTCTCGTGTTCTGCACGAACTCTCGCACTGATAGTGAAAACCACTACGACTTCTCAAAATTCAACACTGATACTGTCTATGGCTCTCGAAATAGAACGTAAATTCTTAGTAGTTGGCGACTACCAAACACCTGCCACTGAGCAAGTGCGCATCACACAAGGCTATCTTTCGGTAGACACTGGTCGCACCGTGCGCATCCGTCGTTGGGGAGATTGTGGTTTCCTTACCATCAAAGGTGCTTCCACCGACAACGGTCTTTCGCGCTTGGAGTGGGAAAAAGAAATCACCCTCGAAGAGGTCGAATTACTCCTTCCCTTGTGTTTGCCAGGAATCATCGACAAGACGCGCTGGCTCGTGCCGTTTGGCGAATTTACCTTTGAAGTGGATGAGTTCCATGGCGACAATGCTGGTTTGGTCGTGGCAGAAATCGAACTTCCCACTGCCGATGCTGTTTTTGAAAAGCCCGATTGGTTAGACAAGAAGTGACGGGCGACAGACGTTACTATAATAGTCAGCTCACCAAAGTCCCTTATTGCAAGTGGCACACTGAGAAGTAGAACGCTATTCTACAACAAGGCGCAAACAAGCGATGCTTGAAGACGAGGTCTGGATAGGATTCCAGATGCCAACTTCTTCAAGCATCGCTTGTTTTTTTCCGTTTGTTGGTTAGCGTGTGCGTCGAGTGGTGAGAGAATAGACCTTCTATCTCCACTCACATAGGGATACTGCTGCTCATTTCTTCCAAAACCGGTGGGTGATGTCTTCGCTTTTACCGTTTATGTCATAGCGATACAGTCGTTGGTTGGTGGAACTACTGCTCAAAGGTCCCAATTCTGCTCGCCACGCTCCGATTTTTATGTAGGTGGGAGGAGCATATTCCGCGAAAAAAAGAGGCAGTTGGTCGCGACCGCTGTACCATCCTGTATGGAGGTGAGGATACTCTTCCCGGATCGTGGCTAGCAATGCCAAAACACTTCGTGGATCGTTGTCGCCTCCCATGAGCGAAAGGCAGGTGATGGTGGTGCCATAGTGTTCGGCTAAGGCACGAAGTCGCTCCAAGGTGAGTTCTTCGCCATTGTCTCCCCACAGATAGGTGCTGTGACACCCTGGACAGGCACAGGGACAGCGCGAGAGGTTGATGGCGAGTGTAACCTCGTCGGGAAATTCTTGAAACACGATGTCGTGATTGACGTATTTGAGCATAGGGAAGACCTAAATAGGTGGGAAAAATAAGCCACGCTTGAAAAGAGCGCGGCTTATTTTTGTTGTGAATGACCGATTGGGCTTTACTTCTTTAGGCATCACCGCATAATATCTGCGTTCGGCTTCGCGCTGGCGGTCGATGGAGAAGTTGGACACACGTTTGAGATAACCAATGATGCGTGTGAGATAGTCCACATCTTGGCTCTCGCAGTGTGGGCACTTCGAGAGATAACGCTTGTCGATGTGTCCGCAGTGGTTGCACAGTGTGTTGGGGATGTTGAAGGTGAAATAGTTGCAACCTTCCTGTGCGGCAACGCGGAGGAGATGACGATATTGTGCTTGTGAAAGGTGCTCCTCAAGGTTACAGTGCAGTGCACTTCCGCCCGTGAGGTGGTCGATGTAGCGACGACCGTGGAGGCGGAACTTCTCGATGGGGTCGATGTTCTTGTTTTCTACCACATAGAAGTAGCTGTTGTAACAATCGCGAGGCACATAGTAACCATCTTCGCGATCCCAGCGCGCATGCTTCACACCCACGTTTTCAGCAGGAATCATTTCGCAGTTGAAGAGCAAGTCTTTAGAGCGATACTTCTTGTTGTAGTGTTCGATGAGCGATAGGATGCGTTCCACAAAGTTAGCATACTCTCGTTGTCGCCGATGGTGATGCCGAGGCTTTCTGCAGCTTCGACAATGCCGTTTACCCCGATGGTGAGATATTGGCGCTTGATGTTGATGTAACCAGCATCGAAGAGGGGGGAGTAGTCCACGCTCACGCATCCAGTCGAGGTTGGCATTGTAAGCCATTTGCGCCTTGTGCATGAGGTCGATGATGCTATCGAGGTATTCTACATAGTCGCGACCTTCGCGTGTGGCTTGTTGTACGCAGCGGTTGATGTTGACGGTGAGCACCGACTTAGAACCAGTGCTTACACCACCAGCCCCGAGAGAGTAGGAGAAACCATTGTCTTGGATCTCATTGCGCAAACGGCAGCAACTAGCCAGTGAGTCGGCATTGTCGCTCATGTAGGTGAAGAAGGAATGTCCCTTCGCATACATTTCTGCGGTGAAATCGCCATATTCTTTGTCGATGACGTCGCCATCTTTGCAGAGCAAAGCCATTGTTTCAACGGGGAAGGTCAAGACGGTCTTGGTGCGTTCAGCATTAAACCAATTCATGAAGCGTTTGCAACCAAGAGAGGGGTTCCCAGTGAGGACGAGAGCCGTCGGGGAAGATGAATTCTCCAAAGAGTGATTCAAAGTAAGGACGGTCGTAGTAGGAGATATTCCAGAACACAGATTGGAAATTGCGCGCTCCAGTGGGTTGGTTGATGGAGTAGACGATTTGTTCAAAACAGTCGGTGATGACCTTGTCGAGGGTGCGCTGACGTTTGGAGAGATCCACCACATCGTCTGCATGGAGGTGATAGTCTTCGCCATATTCTTTTTCCAAGAAATGGCTCATGTACATCAAGAATTCCACTGTGGCACAAGCACCGCTGAGCATAGAACTCACGATGAAGACCATATTGATGAATCCGCCGCAGAAAGATTTTAGATTCGTAGGCGCAGAAGAATTGCCACCGATGGACTTGGTGCCGTTGAGCAACCAAGGATACATGGTGATGGATGCACAATAGTTCGCCAAAGACGTTTCGTCGTTCTTGTAGATGAAGTGGTGGTTGAGCAAGTCGAGGTAACGATCAGCAGCTTCCTTGCCGTACATGTCTTTGAGGCGGTCGCAGAGCAAACGGCGGTTCAAACGAATGAAATCGCCTTTGGGAAGTTCACCGATGAGGGTAGCCAAGTTTTTGTTTTCTACATTGGCGTTTGCATCAAACTTCGAACCGCTAGCGGCATTTGCTGCGTTGCAATAATCCACCAAGAAGCGGAGCTTTTGCAAGGTTTGGCGGTCTTCGGTGTGCTGGTTGCGATAGACAATGAAGGCTTTGGCAGTGGCAAAGAGACCTTCAGCCATGAGTGCCATTTCCACTTGGTTTTGGATTTCCTCCACGCTCATGTTGTCGGTGAAGAGCAATCGACGGAGAAGCCCCTCCATTTGTGTGGCACTGAGCGAGGTGCCCGTTGCGGCAGCCGCTTTGAGAATAGCATTTTTGATTTTTTCGAGTGAGAAAGCCTCAGGCTTCCCATTGCGCTTGGTGATGGTGTGAGGGAGTGAGTACATGATAGGAGAGGGAAAACGGAATTAGGTTATGTGAGTTTTATAGGGTACGAAGGGGGCGTTACGACTGTTTAGCCGTAGTCTTCGTAAACTAAAAATCTGTAGTGAAATATCTGTGGATAGAATTTCCGCGTCGCGTGGATTTTCACGGCAAAAGTAGTGGGAATTTTTGAATCCTCCAACTATTCTGACGACTATTTTTCTACAAAAAAACACTTCCTTTTGGAAGTGCTTAATAATCAGCTAGTTTTCAAAATAGAAAACTTTTAGTGTATCTGGTTTTGTGGTAGTGGTTGAAAATCAGTGCTTTACAAATTAGTTTAGAAAACTTTAGATTTGATTTGTTGTGTTTCTTGTGCGATAATGGGCAACTTTTTGCGATAGGTGGACTTCTATGATTTCTTGCGAAAGCGTGCGAAGATACGGGTGTCTCCCCCCGTAGAAAGGAGTAAGAAATGCAGTGTGTATGCCAAAGAAATCGCAAAAATAGTGTTCCGAATCCATAACGTAGAATGGTACGCTCTAATCCTAGAGAAAACCATCCACCAAAAAGTAGAAAACTCTGCATGAGTGTATGGCGAAGGGTGTCGCGCGACATTGAAAAACCGAATTTGCGGGAGTAAACCACCCAAGTCACCACGAGATAAAGACCGTCGGCAATCGAGAGTGCCACACCGGCACCGACATAGCTCCAAAGGGGGTAGCAAATCGCCATAGAGGTGACAAAGAAAAGGGTGTAGGAGCTTTCTACTACGAGGTAGAGGCGACTGCGTGCATGGGCTAGGGCTAGATAACCAATGGGCACGGCAATGGCTTTGAAAAAGAGATAAGGTAGTGCCCAATGTGCCATGGTTGCTGCTGTGGCAAAGGCGGAACTATAGAGCAGGCGGACGAGCAAAGGCAACAAGCCAGTAAAGAGTAGGATGCTGGGAGTTGCCAACTGCACCAGTACGTCAATCTGTCGGTTGACGGCGATGTTTTGATGCGTGCGGTCCATCGTAGCAGCAGAAAGGCGCGGAAAATAGTCGGCATCCATTGCCGTAAAGAGCAAGCGTGAGTAAGAAACCGTGAGTGCAAAGCCAGCAGCATAGATCCCTACTGCCTCTAGTCTTTGCATAGGTTCGGTGAAGGATGAAAATCTCATGATGATGATACGGACTATCCATTCGCCACCCATCATGATGAAGCCTGCAATGGCATAGGCGAGTCCGAGTTGTACGATTTTCCATCCCCGTTTCAAGAAATTCCATGAGCGCAACTGAATGCGGTAGGGCAGTGCCCCATGGCTCAGGCGGAGCGTCAGTAGCAGTTGTCCTAAAGCTGAGAGGCAAAGAGCGGGAAGTATCCCAGACACATCCCACAACAGATAAGCGGCTGTGGTGATGAGGAGGGTTGCCAAGGCAGTGAGGAGGGAGAGCAAGGCGATGCTTTTCACGCGGCCCAGTCCTTTGAGGATTGCCATTTCGCCCCCACTTAGTGCACTGCAAGCCACGATAGGCGCCACAGCTGCGATGCTGAGCACATTGCGCCAGTCGTCCCACAGCAAGGCTGAGGCTAGGGGAGCAATGAAGAGCGTCACCACAAAGCCTAAACACGCAGAGAGCATAGCCCAACTGCGCACGAGTGTGGCATAATATTGGATGGCACGTGTGCGCCCAGCACTGTGCAGACGCGCCAGGTGTTGCACGGCACTAAAGGCAATGCCAAGGTTGGTGCTCGCCCCAAGAAATTCTGCCGTGCGGTTGTAGTTCTCGATGAGTCCCATTCCGATGAGTCCCAAAAGCACTGCCGTGATTTTATTGCGCACAATCGCGATGAGCGCATAAATCACCTGCACACCGCCAAAGAGTCCCGTGTATTTGAGTACACGAGTGATGGAGGCTTCGTCACGAAGATGGCTTTTTTCTGTTGGGTTTTGAGACCTCTCGTCACGCTGTTGGGAAGTGGAAACAGACATAATTAGGATTTTGAAAATCATCGAGCCCCCTGAGAGGGGAGAGCATCGAGGGGAGAATAGCATTCAGCCCAGTAACTAAACGATTACTGGGCTGAATAATTGTAGCAAATGAGAAGAAAAATGTTCTTCTCCGCGTTGATCGCAATGATTTACCCCAAATCGGTCATTAGACCCTGAACGTACATAACCATCTGCACTATAACGGTCTAATGACCGATTGGAGTTTACTTCAACACACCGAGTTCTTTGCCTACCTTCACGAATGCTTCGATGCAGCGATCGAGATGTTCGCGAGTGTGACCAGCAGAAATCTGCACGCGGATGCGTGCTTCGCCCTTAGGCACTACGGGATAGTAGAATCCAGTGACATAGATGCCCTCTTCTTGCAAGCGAGCTGCGTAGTCTTGAGAGAGTTTGGCATCGTAGAGCATCACAGCGCAAATGGCACTTTGCGTAGGTTTGATGTCGAAGCCAGCAGCCAACATCTTCGTGCGGAAATATTCCACATTCTCTACGAGGCGATCATGGATTTCATTGCTCTCATCGAGAATCTTAAACATTTCGATGCCTGCACCCACCACTGAAGGGGGGGATAGAGTTAGAGAAGAGATAAGGACGGCTGCGTTGGCGGAGCATATCGATGATTTCTTGGCGTGCAGTGGTGAAACCACCCACAGCACCACCAAATGCCTTACCGAGTGTGCCAGTGTAGATGTCTACACGTCCGTAGGTGTTGAAGAATTCAGACACACCACGACCAGTCGCACCAACGACACCAGCAGAGTGACTTTCGTCTACCATCACCAGCGCGTCATATTTTTCTGCGAGGTCGCAAATCTTGTCTACTGGTGCCACATTACCGTCCATTGAGAACACACCATCGGTCACGATGATGCGGAAGCGTTGCTCTTGCGCAGCTTGGAGTTGACGCTCGAGGTCTTCCATGTCGGCGTTAGCATAGCGATAGCGCTTAGCTTTGCACAGGCGCACACCATCGATGATAGAAGCGTGGTTGAGTGCGTCGGAGATAATGGCATCTTCTGCAGTGAGCAGAGGCTCAAACACACCACCGTTTGCATCGAAGCAAGCAGCATAAAGAATAGCATCGTCAGTCTTGAAGAAGCGAGAAACGGCAGCTTCGAGTTCTTTGTGCATATCTTGCGTGCCGCAGATGAATCGCACAGACGACATGCCATAGCCACGGGCGTCCATAGCATCCTTGGCAGCCTGAATGAGGCAAGGATGATTGGAAAGTCCAAGGTAGTTGTTGGCACAGAAGTTGAGCACTTTCTTTCCGCCTACGTTGATTTCGGCTTGTTGAGGTCCTTCGATGAGACGTTCGTTCTTGTAGAGGCCAGCTTCGCGGATAGCAGCTAGCTCAGATTGGAGGTGTTGCTGAAATTTACCGTACATAGTTTGAGATTGGGCGGAACACTCCGTCGCATGGGTTGATTAAATGATGTGACAAAGGTAATGAAAATCTCTAGATATCGCCCCCTATTGACGAGAAAATCTTGCTGCCATCGCTGTTTTTACTATAAATGAGTGTCTATTCTGCATAAATTCCGCATATTTCCCAAGGATGGATGGTTTTCTGGAAAAAATGCCGTATTTTCTTTTGTATTTCAGTAGGCATTCTGTAATTTTGCCTTTGCAAAAATGCAATTCAGCCGCTCCTCTCGTTTTATATATGCTTGAGGTTCGACAGACATTCATCACCTTCTCACGTTTATATTCTTACTCATCTCAATGAAAAAGATTTTGGTCATCGGTGCCACTGGGCAAATTGGCTCAGAGCTCACCATGAAACTACGCAGCATCTATGGCAATGATGCTGTGGTGTGTGGCTACATCAAGGGTGCTGAGCCCCAAGGTGTCCTCCTCGAATCAGGTCCTGCAGCCATTTGCGACGTCACTGACGCTGCCTGCTTGGATGCTGTAGTGAAGAAGTATCAGATTGATGCCATGTTCAACCTCGCCGCCCTCCTTTCTGTTGTTGCCGAAGGTAAACCCCAGTTGGCTTGGAAAATCGGTGTAGATGGTCTTTGGAATGTCCTCGAAGTAGCGCGTCAAAACGGTTGCTCTGTCTTCACGCCTTCTTCCATCGCTTGCTTCGGTCCTGAAACTCCTGCCGACAACACTCCCCAAGACACCATCCAGCGTCCACGTAGCATCTATGGGGTCACCAAGGTGACCACTGAGTTGCTCTCTGACTACTATTTCCGCAAGTATGGCGTTGACACTCGCTCGGTGCGTTTCCCTGGACTTATTTCCTACGTCACTCCTCCCGGAGGTGGCACCACAGACTATGCAGTAGACATCTACTATTCTGCTGTGAAGGGCGAAAAGTTTATCTGCCCCATCGGTGCTGGCACCTACATGGACATGATGTATATGCCCGATGCTTTGAATGCTTGCGTACAACTCATGGAAGCCAACCCCGACCGTCTCATTCACCGCAATAGCTTCAACATTGCAGCTATGAGCTTTGAACCTAACCAAATCCTCGCTGCTATCCAAAAGCAAGTGCCTGGATTTGAAATGGAATACCAAGTGGATGCGCTCAAGCAATCTATTGCCAACTCATGGCCCAACAGCCTCGATGATTCTGCCGCTCGTGCAGAATGGGACTGGAAACCCCAGTTCGATCTCGACACCATGACGACAGATATGCTCAAGAATCTCCGCGCCAAATTAGGTTAACCCCATAGCATTTATAATGTTATTTGTTTCTAAGTAGCAACGCAGCTCCTTTGGGGCTGCGTTGTTTGCGTTATAGGAGGTTTGTCCTATGGACGAGATGAACCCAAATCAGTCATTAGACACCCCAATTTGGGATAAGGAACTGGTATTGTCCGAAAAAGTGTGTAAGTTTTTCAGACAATACCCCGTTTTGTGGAATGTATGCCACGAGTGGCGGTTCCACTTTTGCTTTTCCTGACCTTAAGCCGAATTGGGGTTTATAATAAAATAAAGGAGGGTCCGTGTCCAAATGATTTGAACACGGACCCTCTCGTTTGTCGAAGTTCGTATCGTCCTAGAAACGATAAGTTCCTGAGAGCGTTACGATGCGCCCATTACCTCTTACATATTCAGCATTACGAGCAATAAGCTGAGACTGAACAGTGTAATAGTTGTTGTTGAATAGGTTCTCAACGCCTATGCCGTAAGTCATCTTACCTAGGTTAAGTCCTGCGTTGAGGTTTACGAGTGTTACAGGCTCTACTCTTCCTTCACCTTCGTCGTAAGTGCGTACCCCATTCTTGCCAGCTTTCATCTCAAAGCGGTCTCTACTACCTGTGTTGATGAGGTGCAGACGTAAGAATGTATTCTTGGTTGGACGATAGGTTAGAGAGGCTGTGAGCTTAGCAGGAGGGATAGATAGTCCACTCATATAGTGGTCCCAAGAGCCATTCTCTTGCTTTTGTCCCTCAAACCAAGTAAAGGCTGTTCCTAATTGGAGCTTTTTACTGAGCGTAGCATTAGCACTGACTTCAAATCCGTGCACCTTCTGAGGCGAGCGGTCTACAACCCAGAATCCACCGCGAGAAACAAGATCGCTTCCGAGAGCAGCATAAGTGTAGAAGGCTGCTCCTTGCAGTTCGAGTTCTGTATTTTCGCCTATGAAGTTCTTAAAGTTTGAATAGAACCCCGCTTCGTAGTTGTGTGTGCGCACAGGTTCAGTCTCAATTTTGTTGAGTGCATCAGAAGTCTTGGCATCACGTACGGCACCACGTCCCAAATCGTAGATGGCGAAGCCTTCTGAATAAGCAATGAAGGGTTGGAATGCCTTGTATCTGTTGTATGATAAGCCTACATTGAAGCTCAGATTGTTGTACTGAAGGTCTTTACCAGTAACACGTATGGGAGCATCGGTAGACTTGTTCACAAGAACGTTATAAGTAGGAACCTTAACAGTGATGTGGTCGTATCTCAATCCGCCCTTGATGTTTAGGCTATTGGCGAACGAAATTTTAGATTGAAGGAATACGGCAGGGTTATAAGCTGTCATCTCAGGAACCCAATAGCGACCGTCTACAAGAGGTTGGCTTGTGCGATCAATAGTAAAGTCTACTCCGTAAAGGAATTGAGACGCAATATTTTCGCTGAAAGGTATGCGAGAGAGGAACTGAGAGCGAAGACCCACTTGGTCAGAAACGATTGTAGCTTGTCCGCTCTTTCCTTCCCAACGAGAATTTTTCAGAGGGTCAACAGTGCGATAGTCATAGACAACCTTGAGACTACGAGCCTGAAGAGAGGCTTCGAAGTCCGTGTACTTGAAAATATCTCTACTTGTTAGCTTAAGGTAGGCATTATGATTGTAGTCAACACCTTCAGGAATAGCTTCTTTAGGTTGCTCGCCACGTACACCGATGCGAGGACTTTCAAGATACTTACCTCCCGAAGCGATGAGCAAGCTATTCTGTTTTGACTTGTATAGATTATACATTAGCTCAAGGCTAGTCTTATCGCTGAAAGAGTAACCAAGCTTGACGAGGGTATTGTACGCACGTGTATCTCCTAAGCCTTGTCTTGGCGAAAGATATTGTCCATCGGCATCTACGCTACTACCGGTCTGCGCGAGAGAGGCATTAACGAGGTAAGTAAGCTTGCCTAAGTTGCCGTAAAGTTGCTGATTAACTCTGTAGCCGTGTGTATTGGGCGTGTTGTTGTGCAGAGCATGGTCAGAGACTGCTAGACTTGTTTCACCTCCGAAAGATTTGTGTGCAGCGTTCTTCTTCGTTACAATGTTAATGATACCGCCATTAGCACCATTACCATAAATGGCTGTTGCACCCTTGATGATTTCGACACGCTCTACAGCGGCTGGATCTATTGATCTAAGGTCACGACTTGATAGTCTGAGCGGTGTAGACTGGGGAATACCATCGATAAGTACAAGTACACTTCTACCTCGTAGGGTATTTGTTCGTTCGTTTACAACGTTACTCGCAGGAGCAGCACCCGGAACGAGATACCCAATGATAGAGGGCATATCTGGGAGGAAACGACTAATTTCTTGCAGTTCCTTTGATGTAATAATGTTGATACTTGTAGCGGAGTTCTGCTTGACTTCAGGAATACGAGTCGCTACGACAACAATCTCGGACAAATTGTCTTTTTCTTTTTGTCCACCTGACCACTAGCCAACATGGGGCAAAGTAGTGTTAGTCCGAGGACGAGCACTTGCTTTTTCATCATTTATTAATAAGTAAGTTTTGTAGTTTGAGAGTAATGCCACTACAAAGGCTACCTTTTAAGTCGGTAATCCTTCTTTAACCTGAGCAATGTGGCACAAAGATAGTAATCTTAATTCCGCAACACTATTATAAATAAAGGTTTTTAAGTACCTGAGCAACAAAAGGTTGCTCAATATTTTGCCATGTCAGAATTTACACTTATCTTAGTGTTGCAAAAAAATAAGAGAATCCGACAATAGACATGGCGAAGATACAAATTAAATCTAAAAGACTCACTCCTTTTTGGAGATTATTTTCAATCATGGAGCAATTTGATTCCACATTGTAGAGTCAACCATCAAGTGCAACACTATCTTACGAATTAATAGTAAAATGCCCTCAAAAGTTATAACGACTTTTGGGGGCATATTTTATCCTGTATTACCTTATTTATGAAGCAATCAGAAGTATAAACTCCTCACAACAGCGTATATTTGAAGTTCTAGAGTTTTACAAAAGTCCAGTTCGATTTATTTTGAGTGGTCGTTTTTGCCTAGAGATTGATGTGAGCAGCGAGAGAGATGGACAATGGACGGAGATGATAAATCGTGTGAACTTCTTCTAGTTCCTCAAGCGAATGCGTAATCAGTGAGCGCGTGTTAGAGAGATTATCTCCATTGAGTTGTAGTTCTATCCCCTTAGATAGCTTAAATTTCAGTTCTCCTCCTATAAAATAAAAGTCTTTCTGCTCAGTTCCTAAATGATTATTATGTGTATGACTCATGTGTAGCTTTAGAAACATGCGCGAAGGCCAAAGCCTCAGATGAAGGTTTGCGCGTTGTTCTAAATCACTAGTAGTGAAGGTGTGGAAAGTAGTCTTCGAACGATGGTGTTGCCATGTGGCATTGTAGTCCATACGACAGCCATTGAAGAGGTCAAAACTGAGCGCACCTCTCAGCACAAAACTGGTGGTGTGATAAGTGAGGAGCGATGATTGCAGCAGCATTTCCCTTTCTCCTCGACCGCCAGTAGCAGATAGTTCGCATTGTAGCGTTTGCCAATCTATATCTTTGCGCCCATAAGCCGTAATTGAGTATTGATGGCTATGATTGGGTCTGTAGGCAGCTTCAACCACCGTGTGCGCCTGCGCATCTAAGTAGTGCCATAGGCGATGTTGCTCCACATGCGATTCCAGTTTCCCTTGAGATGGGCGAAGAGACCATTGAAAAGATCTTTATAAGTTATGACAAACTGCGCACTTGCCTTGTGGTTGTCGTGGAGTAGTGCACGATATCGAGACAAATTCTTATAATTCTGCATCACATTGGCGGTCAATAATCTATCCCAACTCGTTTCTTGTGCAGTATAGTCTGCTTTCGCGTTGAAAGTCGTCTCGTTCGTCACCTTCCATAATAATGACCATGAAGGTAGAAATCTCGCTTGCAGACGATGTGCATCAGTGATTTCTTCGACTATCTGGTTATTGTCTAAAGCCGTGTAGTGAAAGGTAAAGGGAAGTTTTAGCGTAGATTGAAGGCTCCCTTTGGTGTAGTTGAGCACTGGTCCAATACCCACGATAGTCTGTAAGTGAGTCAAGTGTCCATGAGGAGCGATGAGCACATCGGGGTGTGATAGAGAAGTGGTGGCTGCCGTATAGGTTGCATCAAAATGCGCTGTCCCAGAAAATGTCCAATTTCGGGTGCGAAGGTTTTGTAGTAGTTCCACTTTGTTTGACGTGAAAATTGTGGTTAAATCCACGTCCTGTCTTGCCCGCATGTCGCCACCGATGGTGAGTGCCTGAGGAGATGATGAAAAGCTCTGGGTGGAGTTCCATTCAAATCCTCTTCCCTTAGAGGTGCGATGCACCCATCGTGTGCGATTGAGCAGCCCAAGTGATTGATAGTGCAGAGCTTGTTGGATAGCCGTCGCTTTCTGAGTTCCTAGAGATAGTGCCAGAGGATTTCGATACTCTGACAGAATATCTCCTTTCCCTTCTTCCCATTGTCCTAACAGGGAGAACGAGTTATAGAGAAAGTTGCGTTGGAGATTCTTCTCGTAGGTGAGTTGCAGGTCAGCCGTGTTTGTGTGCGTGCGGTCGGCTATGTTTTCACGGAGCAACAACTGTGAGGCATCAGGCAATAGATAACGAGTTTGTGCGAAAGAGCTCCCTCTCGATAGGTTGTAGCTATAATTGAAATTATAATTGATGGTTGTACTGTCTGTGAGCTTTGCCAGATTGTTGAGATGTAGCCCATGTTGGTAACCAAACCAGCTATTACCAATGGCAGGGGTAGCGTGTTTCACCAAATCCATCATGTGCCGGTTAGTGTTCGCTGAAATCCCATAGTGCGCTAATGCAGCATCGAGTCCATTGCCCATGTTGTCGCCGCTGTATTGCAGGAGGTGTTGCTGAGCTTTGCCAAAGTACATAGCTCGTGCGATTCCCTTCCACAGCATTCCCTCAGCGTAAGCACCACTCCCTACTTCGACCGATTGGCTCCAAATACCTTTGGCTTTATTCTTGAGTTTTAGGTTGATGGCTGCATTCGCAGAGGGCATTTGATCTTGTAGAGCATGAGCATGTTCGTGATTCTCCAACACCTGTACCGTCGCCACATCTTCTGCTTTGATGCTCTGTGTAGCAAGGTTGTAACGACCTTGCAGCATATCTAGATTTCAATGTAGAAATGGTTGATGGGAGTGCCTTGGTATTTTATATTGCCATTGTCTTCTATGGTGATGCCTGGCAGCTTGCGGAGCACATCAGCGATTGTTCGATCATAGTCCTTGAGATAAGCCGAAACTAGATAGTTGAGAGTATCTCGATTACCCCATATTTTTTGCGATTTCACCACTGCTTCTCGCAACTTGACGTCCTCTTTCTCGACGGTAAAATCGAAAGTTTGTGTCTGGTTTTTTATGGGAGACAGCTGCCGCTTAATGCCAAATCCTGTCACCTTGATCAAGAGTTCACTGAGCGAGGTGGTCGTTTGTAGTTGATAGAATCCTTGTTTATTGGTCATTGCATAAGCCACGACCGATGAGTCTGAAGGTTGGAGCAGAGCCACGATGCTTCCTTCCACAGGAGTTTTTCCGCAGCGCACAACCCCCTTTATACTTGTGGGGAGGGTCTGAGCAAAAGCTGTGAATTGACTTAAAGTCAAGAGTATCGCCAACAAGAGTCTTTGCATCGTACCTAATCAGAAGTCTAGAGGTTGAAATTGGGTAGGTTTCATGTCTATGGGCAAAGAACCTATCATCATAGTACCATTCATAACCGTAACACTTTCTATTTCTTCTGCTTTGATGTAGTAAGCTGGGTTACTAAGATAATTTGGGTTGCCAAACAATCGATTGCGCAGTTGGACAAATTTGTTGCGCCCACATTTGATGCTGCGTTCTGGCACAATATAGCTCATCTTCTCCTTGACAGCCTCTACCTTGCGACACTCAAAATGATGAATACCATCGTCCGATACAGCCCGCAAAATCAATCCTGGTAGTCCTTGGAGTCGCCAAGGTCCGAAATGGCTGGGGAGTTGTTCTGCAAACCATGCCACCCACTTTCTTCCACCATATTGGGCTTCTGCTTTTTGGCAAATGTAGCCACAAATCGTGTCGCGATCAGCAAGAAGCTGCCACTTCATGGATGGCATCTTTTCAGTAGTAAGATATTGGTAAGGAGGGATTGTTTCCACCGAGGTCATTTGTCCTTGTGGGTAGTTTTGCCAAGTGGTGGGTACATACAGCAACTGTTCGCTTCTGTTGTTTTCGCCCTTGTGCTGCTTATATCCCATGGTGCGAGCTAGGTGTTGAGCTATTTGGGTCGTAAGCCCATATTTCACTTCGACTTTTTTCCCCTGAGCGTTGAGGGTATGACAGGTATAGTCATAGTCTGCCACGAGTAGAGTGTGCGCTATGCTATCCTGAGATTGTCCATAAAGCCACAACGAAAAGATGAAGTTGATAGCTAAAGATGAATTTCTGTTTCATGGTAAATCCGTTTTTCTGCAAGGTTTTTTGAGGGCGATTGCCCGTCTAGATAAAGGAGTACAACACGTAGTGCTGATTTATGGTTGATTGATAAAGTCTCCAAGGCAAAGATAAACATTTTAGCTTAAATGATGATTGTCTTATTCTTTTTTTTTGAAAGTTTAACGAGGCGTTTGGGCGTAGAGTCTAAGGAATATTGTCATAGTTGGGAGTATTACAAGAAGCGCGGTGTCAAACTGTTGGAGAAAATGAAGAAAAACTCCGACGTTTTCTGAAAAACGTCGGAGAAAATTTGGAAAATCTCCGACGTTTTTTGGAAAATCTCCCACGTTTTTGGGGAAATCTCCGACGTTTTGGAGCAGGGTAAAGACTGGGAGTAAAAGACAAATTCTGACGATTTGTGAAAATCGCTCTCTCGCGCGTACGCGTGCGCGCACATTACAGCATTTTCTCACTTTTTGCTTTCACAACCTTCACAGAAATCTTTGTAACTTCCTTATAGCTAGTGATATACAAGTAATTTTCGGACGTTTTTTAACAGTGTGCGCTGGAAGTTGCCCTTTTCTGCCCGTTTTGGGGGCGAAATAGAGGGGAAAATGACAGGAGTGTTGAGAAATCTAAATTAGCAGGTTTGGGAGCGGTGGTGTGAAGGTTGTGAAGGTTTTTTATTCAAAACCCCAGGGAAGGCGCGTGTACGTGCGCGCGTGAGCAACGCGTTTCGCCAAACTACGTTTTGAGGAGAAAGCAGTTAGATGCAAAGCTTGATCGCTTGATGCACGATGGAATGTTGTCTTATATCTTATTCTGATAAGTAGATATTGCAATATGGATTGCACTAAAAATTTTTTCGTCACTTTTTTGCCGATTTTTCTCACTTTGCGGACATTTCTACCCCTATATGTTTAGGGGGGAATGATAGACGAGGCAGGCAGTAGGAAGGCAAAGGGGCAGCCGAAGTGCAGGAAACGGCCGATTGGGGGTAGAGCAATGGGAATTTCTAAAGAAGTGCGCACAAAAATCCCCCATGACTGGGAAGTCCAATCATGGGGGAATCTGATGTATTCGAGTGAAGAACAGACGGACGCTATTCTGCTGTCTTTTGGTAGGCTTTGATGCCGTTGTTGAGGAAGTCTACATATTCCGAGATATTCTCGTTGTAGCTACGGCTAGGACCTAAGGGCTGACCTTCACCATCGAGGGCAATGTAGAAGGGTTGAGCATTCGCACCAAACTTGTTGCGTTGGAGATAGCTCCAACGGTCACCCACAGTGCGGAGCGTGGTGATTTTACCATTTTCTTCTACTTCGATGGGCGCAGGAAGTGCCGTCTTGTCGTCGACATAGAGTGAAATGAGCACATAGTCCTTGTTGATGAGGTCACGCACTCGAGCATCGCGCCACACAGCGGTCTCCATCTTGCGGCAGTTGACACAGCCAAATCCAGTGAAGTCGAGGAGGACAGGTTTGCCCGTTTGACGAGCATAAGCCATACCCTTTTCGTAGTCCGTGAATTTGGCTTCCACCTTCACCACATCAAGGTTGAAATCCTGCGTGCTCATGGGAGGAGCAAAGGCGCTGACAGCCTTGGTAGGTGCACCCCAGAGCCCTGGAATCATGTAGATGGCGAAGGCGAGAGAGGCGATTCCCAGGAAGAAGGAAGGCACGGTGGTCTTACGCTCTGTTTCATCGTCGTGGGGGAACTTGATAAATCCGAAGAGATAGCAAGCCAAGAGGGCGAAGAGGGCAATCCAAAGGGCAAGAAAAGTCTCGCGATCAAGCAAACGCCAACCGTAAGACAAGTCAGCCACGGAGAAGAACTTGAGGGCGAACGCCAATTCTAAGAAACCGAGGGTCACTTTGATTTTGTTCATCCACGAACCGCCACGGCTGGTCTTCTTCAAGAGGGTGGGGAAGAGGGCGAAGAGAGTGAAGGGGAGTGCCAGTGCAATGGCGAAGCCGAGCATACCGATGGTGGGAGCGATGGCGCCACCGCCAGAAGTGCTGACACCCACGAGGAGGAATCCGATGATGGGACCGGTGCAAGAGAAGCTCACCAAAGCCAAGGTGAATGCCATGAGGAAGATGCTCAGCAAACCGGTGGTGCTGGACGCTTTGGAGTCGATGGCGTTGTTCCACTTGGAAGGGAGAGTAATCTCAAAACCGCCTAAGAACGAAGCACCAAAGGCTACGAGCATGGCGAAGAAGAGAAGATTGAAGATGGCATTCGTGGAGAGGTCGTTCAAGGCTGAGGCTCCGAAGATGGAGGTCACGATGACGCCAAGTGCCACGTAGATGATCACAATGGAGAGACCGTAGGTGAAGGCATCGCGAAGGGCTTTGCGACGATCGCCACTGCGCTTGAGGAAGAAGCTCACCGTCATGGGGATGATGGGCTACACGCAGGGAGTGGCAAGGGCGATGAGACCGCCGATGAATCCCAGTCCGAAGATGACCCAAAGGCTTTGGTTTAGGTGATTGCCATCGCCAAAAGCCTGGAGCGCATCGATGGAGGGCTCGTAAATCTTACGTAGTGTGGCACTATCGAGTGTAGCTACACTAGCCTCGTTGGCAGTCAATGCAGGTGTCAATTCTGCGCTTTCGCCAGTCGTAGAAATAGTGTCTACAAGACCGTCGATGGGGTCAGCATCAGCGGCTTTTGTTGCTGCTACTTCCTCCTCTGCTTTTTTTTTATCAGCAGTGGCAGCCTTAGCAGGACCATCGGCACCTTTCACGGAGCAGTCTACGCTGGTGGGAGGCAAGCAGTTCTCATCGTTGCAGGCACCATATTTGAGATAGCCTTTGAGACTATAGTCCTTTTCTAGGAGTTCCACACGCTGGGTGAATTGTGCAGAGCCTTCAAAGTAGGTGACGGGCATTTCGAAGATGGGGTCTTGTTTGTGCTTTAAACCAGGACCTTCTTTGAGTTTGCCTACGAGACGAACCCCTTTGAGGTTGTCTGTGCCGAAAGTGGCAGCTGTGGGACCACCAGGACCGATGTTTGCGCCATAGACGTGCCAACCTTTTTCCATCTTTCCGGTGAAAACGATGTCGATTTCTGTGGGGCTGACGCGCTTGTAGGATACGCTGAAGCTCACTTGTGCTGCTACGGAGAGCACGCTGGCGATGAAGGTGAGCAAGAGAAGAGTGAGTTTATGTCTCATCTTGTTGTTTTTGTGGGATGAATGAGAAATTGTTCATCATTCTTGAAGGAAGAATGAATGTCCAACTGGGGAAATGCGGAAAGTGGTTCTCGAGATTATTTGAGGAGTTCGGCAACCTTAGCTTCGAGTTCTGCACCACGCAGACCGAAGGCTACGATTTTACCTTGTTTGTCGATCAGGAGAGTAGCAGGGATGCTGGTGATGCCGTAGAGTTGTCCGGCTTCGTTTTGCCAACCTTTGAGGTCGGAGAGTTGGGGCCACTTGAGACCCATGCTAGCGATGGCACCAGTCCAGGCTTCCTTGCTTTCGTCGAAGCTCACACCTACGATTTCCAGTCCCTTGCTGTGGAAGTCGGCATAGAGTTTCTTTACATGAGGCATCTCTCTGCGGCAAGGTCCACACCATGATGCCCAGAAGTCAACGAGGGTGAGCTTGTTTTGCTTGACAAAGCTAGAGAGTGTTTTCACAGCCCCTGTGGGAGTTGCCATCTTGAAGTCGGTGAAATCCTTGCCAGGAGCGCGGAGGGCTTCGAGTTCCGCTTCCTTGTTGAGTTGTGTCATGATGGGTTTGAGTAAGTCTGTTTCAAAGCAAGCTGGTTTGCCAGTCATGAGTTCTTTGATGTCGCTCTCTTCCATCACACCAAGGTATTGGTAAACGAGGGCAGCGTTGTAGAGTCCTTCGGGATGATCTTTGACACTTTGCTTCACGATGGAAGATATTTTGCCCAAATCTTGGACATATTGCTCATAGAGCTTGTTGAACTCGGGTGTTTCGGTTTTTCCTGCCTGCTTGAGTGCCATAAGCTGGCGAGTGTAGCCCAAGACTTGAGGCACGATAGGTGTAATTTTGCGTTGTGCTTCGTTGAGGAGGTGATTTTCTGACGTACCGCTCACGGTGCTGCTGGGAAGGTCTACACGAACATCTCCATTCAGGACAGCAGCGATGGCATTGTCAAATTCCTTTTTTTCGGAGAGGAGGACAAAGGGTTTATTGTCTGCGGTGCCAGAGAGGGAAAATTTGCCGTTGGCATCCACCTTAAGAGAGTCGATGCTTGAGCCTTGAAGATTCTTATAATATATGGTCTTTACATCTGGTGAGGCTTTTCCTTCGAGTGTAAAGCGTTGGGCGAAGCTAGTGCCGAAAGCCGACAATAAAGCGAGGGTGCAGAGTAATTTTTTCATGCGTGTTGTGGGGGATAAAGGGTGAATGTGCCGTGTTTCTCAAGGGGGTAGAGTTGCAAAATCAGAAATGTTTCTTCCACTCGGTGAGAAGGTACGGATAAAATGTGACGTTTCGTGAACGAAACCCACTAGTATAGTTGCAAAAATAATGATTCCTTGCCATTGGAACAAGAATTTTGTATCTTTTCGCGCAATTTCCGCGATGAAATTGCTAGTTCCATCACTTGACGTGGCGCGCGCGAGCTAAATCTCAGAAGGTGTTTGGAGGGTGATTGTGCATCCTCTAATGACCAATTTGGATTAAACCCAAATAGGTCATTAGATCCTGAACAGATTTTATTTGATTGTTGAGCAAATGGTTTACCGTTGATTCGAAGGCATAGCGGGCTACGGCGAGAACGAACGAAAAACAAGATGCCAACAAGAAAATGAAAGATGACAAGAAGTTATCTTTTCAATTACGAATCGTACTATAACGGTCTAATGACCGATTGGGGTTAAATGGGCGAAAAGGGTGGGCGAAGAGTGGAAAAGGAGAAAGAGAAGTTGAGGCTAACCTCCTAAAAACGAAAGTAGCCATCTTCCACTGAAGACGGCCATCTTTCGAACATAGACATAACAATTTAAATTCTTACTCTGACTGGCAACAAGCTTGATAAGAACCAAGCAGCCTTGCTATCAGATTGCACTGCAAAGGTAGGGACTTTTTGCACCTTTCACAATACTCATTTGCAGTGATTTTGTGTAATGATTTTGTGTAGAGCAGGAGAAATCATCAGTTATAATGAGAGAAAATCGTAATATCTACGTGTTTTGTTATCTTTGATTGTCAAAAAAGGGTTGTTGCTAGGCTTGAGGGCTTTGATTTTCATCATTTTATTGATGACTTTCTGCTATAAAGCTGTAACAGGTTGGTACACGGTGGGTGTGAATTGTCCATTTTATGGTACTTTTCCCTCTTCTGCATACCTACTTTTGTGAGATAAGGGTGCAAAGCGTACCTACTTTTGTGGGGGGCTTGTGTTGGAAGGTCGTGAGAAAAAGGATCAAAGTGGTGAAAATGCCGAAGCAAATTCACCACTTTGTTAGGAGTTATCGACCGAAAAATTGCATCCAGTCGTCTTTTTTGTATTGACTGTCCTGACGTTTGTTGGAGGACTCGTAGCCACCCTTGCCTTGTTTTTTGCGTGAGGGCTTCGCGTCGTAACCACCGCGGTCGGACTTACGGCTGGCTTTGCCATAAGAATTGGTGCCACGATCAGCATAGCGATTGGATTTTTCGCGACCATGATTAGATTTGTCATAGCCACGGTCTGATTTCTCATAACCGCGGTCGGACTTGCCACGTTTGCCATCGCGACCACGCAGACGTTGGCTGGGGTCGGCATCGCAGCGATCGGCATCGTCTACTACCACGCGGCGTTCACCCACCTTGGCTTTTGCCATTTTTGCCTTCACCAATTCGGCATCGTCTTCGGGCACTTCAAAGAAGGAGCAAGTGGGCAGGAGGTCGATGCGACCAATTTCCACTTTACCCTTGACATAGCGATTGACGAGATTGATGATTTCGCGTGCGAAGAAGTTGTCTTTCTTACCAAAATTGAGGAAGAGACGCTTGTAGCCTTCTTCTGCTTCCTGCACGCTGCCACCTTGTTTGGCGCGCTCTTTGCGCTGTGCACGACGTTCTGCAGCGGCTTCGCCCTTTTTGTCGGGACGGTCGGTGGGTTGCACGATTTCGGGTGCGTTGGCATAGTAGGAGAGGAAGCGGCCAAATTCGTTTTGGACAAGACGCTTCACGAGTTCTTCCTTGCTCAACCACTCGAGTTTGTGCATCACTTCGAGGAGGAAAGGTGCGATTTGCTCTTCGTCTACCTCGGTATGTTCGAGTTCGTCGATGACTTTATAGAGTTGTTTGCTGCAAATCTCTTGAGGTTCGGGGAGGACGCCAACTTCAAACTTCTTGCCAATGACACGCTCGATGAGGCGTACTTTCCCTTTTTCGCGGATGTGGATGATGGAGATAGACGTACCTCGTTTGCCGGCACGACCGGTGCGGCCAGAGCGGTGGGTGTAGTTTTCGACATCATCGGGCAAACCGTAGTTGATGACGTGGGTGAGTTCGTTGACATCAAGTCCACGAGCTGCAACATCGGTGGCTACAAGGAGTTGAGTGCGGTGTTGGCGAAACTTCTGCATCGTCAAGTCGCGTTGGGCTTGTGCTAAATCGCCGTGCAGCGCTTCTGCGCTATAACCATCTTTGATGAGCTGGTTGGCGACCTCTTGGGTTTCGAGGCGTGTGCGGCAGAAGATGATGCCATAGATGCGAGGATAGTAGTCTACAACGCGCTTGAGAGCTGCATATTTGTCTTGCGCCTTGACGAGATAGTAGGTGTGATTCACGTGTTCAGCACCTTCGTTGCGGCTTCCGACTACAATCTCTTGGTAGTCTTTGAGATAGCTCTTAGCGATGCGCTCGATCTCTGGTCCCATGGTGGCAGAGAAGAGGAGAGTCTGACGCTCTTCGGGGAGGGCGGCAAGGATTTCGTCGATGCTGTCGGTGAAGCCCATATTGAGCATTTCGTCGGCTTCGTCGAGGACGATGTTGCGTACGCTGTGGAGCTGTGCCACCTTGCGGTGCATCAAGTCGATGAGACGACCAGGAGTGGCAACAATGATTTGACAACCCTTCTTGAGTTGACGGATTTGTCCTTCAATATTTGTACCCCCATAAACAGCTACGACGTGGAGACCATCGATGTAGCGGCTGTAGTCCTTCAAATCATCCGCAATTTGCAGGCAGAGTTCGCGTGTGGGGCTGAGGATGACGACTTGGGTGGTGCGATCTGTGGGGTTGATGTTTTGCAACACGGGAAGACCATAGGCTGCGGTCTTGCCTGTGCCGGTTTGTGCCAAAGCAATGACGTCGCGGTGACGATTGTCTTCGGCTGGAGTTTCGGCGCTGAAGTTGGCATCGGTAGCCATTTCTGTTACGGCTTCGATACTTTCTTCAAAGCTGTCTGTAGCATCTGCACTTTCAGCGTTGAACACTGGTGCTGCTTCGGTGTCCATGGGGGCATCGTTGGCAGTGGGTTCGCTGTCGTTGGCAGCAGGAGTAAGCGTGTTGGGGAAAGAGGGGGTGTGGAGGAGGACGGGAATTACAGCCTCTTGGACGGGAGTGGGGTTTTCGTAGCCCATCTCGCTAATCGCGGTGAGGAGTTCTTCTCGCAAACCGAGTTCTGAAAAACTTTTCAAGGAATAAAGGGGATAAAAAATGAGAAACTGCGGTGTTTTTCCATAAGAAAAAAATGTCGGAGCATATCATCTCCGATTTCACCCAAACATTCTCCACCGAATAGGGGAGAGGAGCACTGCAACCTGGCTCAGCTCTGGAAGAAAAAACACCAAACTTGAGAACAACAATAAGCGATGGGGCGCGTTAGCCATATTGATTCCAATCAATCCTGCGCAAGGGTCGACATTTCTTCCCATAATAGGGAGTGTCTGTGGATGACCTCGAACTGCGCAACACCATTGTTGTCTCGTCCGTTAGCTCATTGTCGTGCTTTACACGCTACAAAGATACGATTTTCTACTGAGATACTGGGCTTTTGCAGGTACAATCTCTTGATTTTTCATTCTTTTTTTCGTAGCTTTGTAGGGCTTATGCTATGTCGGCTTCGCTTTTGTTTGAACTTCTGCTTGGTGCAAAATGAGGATTGAACGGAATGATCCGCAATTTTTTTAGCTTATTTTGCCGAATCCTTCGTGTGGTGGGTTGCTGCCTGATGAAGGTGTGGCAGTCTATGATAGTAATGTTACTCTCTTTTGCTTGCTATGGAATATGAATCCCTTTACTCGTGCTTTGCAATTAGTGGAGATTTTTGGCTGAGGGTCAGTTTTTGACCGTGGCTCAAATGGTAGAGCGCAGTCGCTTGCATCCTCGAAGGGTGTATCGATTGCTGGAGACTTTTCCGCGGTTGGGTTTGACCCTCGAACGGCAAAAGTCGTGGTTATCGTTTGCGCGCTGATGCTCCTTTTCTTAAACGCGTAACATCGTTTTTTTGCACTTTACGCCCGATGAGGTGCTTACGCTTCGACAAATTCTTACTGCTGTGCCGAACAGTTCGGTGCAGGCGCGTTTGCTGCGCGAGAAATTGGAGCGTTCCACGAGTGAGAGCTTGTTTATTCCTCCCGATGTGGACGAAGTGACGGGGCGCAACATTCGCACGATGTTTGAAGCCATTGAGGGGGAACGCATAGTGGTGCTGCGTGGTTACCGCTCATCGCGCAGTCGGAAGAGGGATCGCTACGTGGAGCCTTATGCTTTCTTGCCCGGTAATCGAGACGTGCGGTGTTTTGAAATCAGTACGCGCACGAATAAAACCTTTAACCTCTCCCGAACGGAAGAGGTGGAACTGGTGGATTTGCGTTGGAGTTATCGTGAGGAGCATCGTCCGCTGTTGGTCGATTTGTTTCACTTCTCTGGAGAAAGCACCACAAGGGTGGCGTTGCGTCTTGGGGTACTGGCAAAGAGTGTGCTGCTCGATGAGTATCCACAGGCAGAGCGCCGCTTGACGCAAGAAGACGACTCACATTGGTTGTGGGAAGATGAGTTCTGTTCGATGAAAGGTGTGGGGCGTTTTGTGATGGGGCTCCTCGAAGATATTGAAATTGTCGATGCTCCCGAGCTGGAAGATTACATTCGGGAGCAGATTTCTCAAGCTGCTATGCGATTTATGAAGTAGGCGTGAGGAGGAAATCCGTCTTTTTTGAGAGGTGATGTAAACTTCTTCTGAGAATTAAAGCCAAATCGGTCATTAGATAATGAAATCTGTTCAATATCTAATGACCGATTTGGGGTAAATACATATCTTGTGAGATGAGATCTTTGTCCTGTGAGCTGAAATAACTTTCTTGTGAGGCAAGATATATACCCCAAAACCTCTGTGTGTCTGAAATCTTGAGAGATAAAAACAAAAAAAGCCACTCCCAAAAGGAGCGGCTTTCTAATTCTATTGAAGAAGTCGGCAACTTAAGCCAATTTGCTCACATGAATCATGAGGCTAGACTTGATGTTAGCGGCCTTGTTCTTGTGGATGATGTTCGTCTTAGCGAGCTTATCGAGCATCTTCTGTACTTTAGGAAGAAGTTCAACTGCTACAGCTTTGTCGGTAGTAGCGCGGAGCTTGCGAACTGCGTTACGCATAGTCTTAGCGTAGTAACGATTGTGCAAGCGACGAGTGGCGGTCTGACGAATTCTCTTTACCGATGATTTGTGGTTTGCCATGTGAAATGGAGTTGTTTGATTGATTAAAACTTAGAATTGACTGCCGGCACTCTTCAGCAGGAGGAATTTAGAACGTCTCACGACGGTGCTGCTTCAGACGTAGCCATTGCGAATAAGAATGAAGAGGGGGAATTCTTTGCAGAACTCCCCACTTCGATTACTTGGTAGTCCCTAGGAGAGTCGAACTCCTCTTTAGAGAATGAAAATCTCTCGTCCTAACCGATAGACGAAGGGACCGTGCGTTTGGGTCAGCGTCGCATCTTGTAGTGTGCCGTTGTTTCCCGATTGCGATGCAAAGGTAGAGACTTTTTCTGAAACCACCAAGTCTTTCTCTGATTTTTTTTCGTTTTTCGTCGATTTTTCCTCGTTTTCGTCGATTTTCGCCCTAAATCCCCCCTTTTCCTCTGGGATTTTCGCCCAAATCAACTTTTCAACGTAACTTTGTCTGGACTGAAAAAAAATGCCCTTTTGAGGGTGGTAGACGAAGAAAAATATGATTATCCACGACGAAATACTCATTTTTCACGCACTTCGACATCGCGACGACCAACTTATTGTGGAAGGTCTGGCGCGAAATCATGGCAGAATTTCCTTTGTCGTGCGCATTTCTCATGCGCCGCGTGCTAAAATAAGACATACTATCTTTCAACCAATGGCGGTGCTGGAAGTGGAATGGGAGGAAAAACCTCGAGCCAAATTGATGCGACCGATCTCTGCTCGCGTGGCACAGCCTTGGCGTTCGCTACATACTTCACCCATAAAAGCTACCCTCACCCTTTTTCTTGCGGAGTTTCTGATGCAGGTTTGTCGCCATGAACAATCTGGCGAACTGTTTTTTGATTATCTCCTGCATAGCCTCACATGGTTGGATACGGCAGAGGAAGGATATGCTAATTTTCATCTGCTCTTTCTCATGCGCTTGGCGCAATTCTTGGGCATCTCTCCCAATACCGCTGAGACTTCATTGCCCTTCTTTGATCTTATGGCAGCGGAATTTGTGCCTCGCGCGCCTGCGCACGTATATTATATATATGGGGATGAGGCTAGGGCTTTCGAGCAGCTTTTGCGCATGAACTTTGCTACGATGCACCTCTTTCGACTCACACGAGTGCAGCGCAATCGCATCTTAGAACTGATTCTCACCTACTATCGTTTGCATATCTCCTCTCTACCAGAGTTGAAGAGTTGGGAAGTGATGCGTGAAATTTTTACGTAGTTATTCAGTCTAAAATCAAAGAAAGATTTGCGACAGTCGGCAGAAAGCCGTATTTTTGTCCCTAAATCTATAGAAAATAAGCAGATAATTCAGCAAAATATGAAGATAGCACTCATAGGATATGGCAAAATGGGCCACATGATTGAGGACATCGCCAAGAAGCGCGGTCATGAAATCGTGTCTATTATTGATGTGAATAATGTCAATGATTTCGATAGTGATGCTTTTCGCTCGGCGGAAGTTGCCATCGAATTTACCAATCCCACCGCGGCTTACGGTAACCTCCAAAAGGCTTGGGCACAAGGTGTGAAAGTGGTGAGTGGAAGTACCGGCTGGCTCGCTGCCCACGAAACAGAACTCAAAGCCGCTTGCGCAAATGAGGGTAAAACTCTGCTCTGGGCATCGAATTTTTCTCTCGGAGTAGCCATTTTTGGTGCGGTGAATAAGTATTTGGCTCACATCATGAACCAATTTCCCGACTATGATGTGACGATGACGGAGACACATCATGTACACAAATTGGATGCTCCTTCTGGCACTGCTATTACGCTGGCAGAACAAATCGTGGATCGCATGGGACGCAAGAAGACCTGGGTGAAGGGTGAAGTGCTGGAAGCCGATGGCTCTGTCACGGGAAGCAAAGAAAATGTTCCCGAAACACTGCGCATTGATGCCATCCGCCGCGACGAAGTGCCCGGTATTCACACTGTCGAGTACGATTCTCCAGCCGATTGCATCCGCATCACGCACGATGCGCATTCGCGTCAAGGCTTCGCCCTCGGTGCTGTTCTTGCTGCTGAATATGTGGCTAAGCACGAAGGTTGGCTCACTATTGATGACCTTTTCAACTTCTAGCATATAGCGTGTGATTCTTGCCTAGCATGTTGTGCAGCGTGCAAAATGTTTTTTGTAGCATGCTCAATGTCGCAGGCGAAGATTCTATATTCTTTATCCTTTCTATCCATCATAAATCCTCGATTTATGTTCACAATGCCAAAAGCAACGCGCCGTCAATGGACGCTCTTTGGAGTGGTCACCGCGCTTTATCTTCTTTTCCTCCTTTGGGTAGGTTCATGGTGGGGACTTCTCTTAGTGCCTTTCATTTATGATCTCTACATCAGCCGCAAAATCAACTGGGGTTGGTGGCGCAATAGTCCTGATCCCATCGTGCGCACCGTGATGAGTTGGGTAGATGCTATTGTGTTTGCACTCGTAGCCATCTACTTTATCAACCAATATTTCTTTCAAAACTTTGTCATCCCCTCTTCTTCGCTCGAGAAGACGTTGTTGACTGGTGATTATCTCCTGGTGTCTAAGTTGAGCTATGGTCCTCGCATCCCACAAACTCCCCTCACGATGCCCCTCACTCAGCACAATCTTCCTGCATGGTTAGGAGGTGGTAAGAGTTATATCGAGTGGCCACAATGGGACTACCGCCGTGTGAAAGGTTTGGGACGAGTGGAAGTAGGGGATATCGTGGTGTTCAACTATCCTTCGGGCGACACCGTAGCCAGCAACTTCCAGAATCAAGACTATTATGGGCTTGTTTATTCCACCGGTGCGCAGGCACTTGGTATCAACGAGCCTAGCGACTCGCTTTCTCCTCAAGAGCAACGTGCAGCCTTCGCCAAAATCTACAGCATTGGACAGCAGATTTTGAAGCAAAGCACCGAGATAGGGGAAATCATCTCCCGTCCTGTGGATCGACGTGAGAACTATGTTAAGCGTTGTGTTGCGGTGGCAGGTCAAACCTTGCAAATCAAAAACAACGATATCTATATCAATGGCAAGAAGCAAGCGCGACCTGAAAACATGCAGCTTGTATATAATGTCCGTTTCAAGCAGGCTCCCAGTGTGGAATTCTTGAAGGAAAATGGTGTCACTCGCGAAGATCTTTCTCGTGCTGGAGAGGGGCAAGTTATTAGCATGCCACTCACTGCTCAGCTTTACAAATATTTTGAGCAACATCCCGAAGTGGCAACAATAGAAGGCAAAGAACCCAGTTATAACCACTGGCTCTTCCCCCTCAACATGGCAAAAAACTGGACGACCTCCGACTATGGTCCCATCTGGATTCCCAAGAAAGGAGAAACGGTGCAGTTGTCGCTTGCAAATCTTCCCTTGTATGAGCGCTGTATTGCCGTTTATGAGGGCAATAAGTTGGCGGTGAAAGGCGATAAAATCCTCATCAATGGCAAAGTCGCTGCAAACTACACCTTTAAGCTCGACTACTACTGGATGATGGGCGATAATCGCGACCTTTCTGCCGACTCCCGATTCTGGGGATTTGTTCCTGAAGATCACATCGTGGGAAAACCTCTCATGGTATGGCTTTCTCTCGATCCCGATTATGGTTTCATGGATGGAAAAATCCGTTGGAACCGCACCTTCAAGTGGGTAGATGGTATAAAATAGTTAGAAAGTATAATTTCAACTCTTGTTCTATCCCATGCTAGGGTGTGCAAGATGCTCTTTGATAGAGTAAGATATTGAAATGGGATGCACCGCCTATCATACAAAAGGACGTGCATCCCATACTTATTTATATAAACCTATAGAATATGTCTCCGATTCCGTTGCTCACTTCGGCTTATCTCGCTCCGGTGCATTATTATACCAAGCTCATCTCTGCCTCCTTTGTGGTGGAAGAACGCAGTGACCACTATGTGAAACAGACGTTTCGCAACCGATGTGTCATCGCCACGGCGGATGGCACGCAGTCGCTCACCATCCCTGTGCAAGGATGTAAGGAATTAGGTGGAGATCATAAGACCCCTACGCGAGAGATGCGTATCATCGACCACAATCGATGGCGACAACTCCACTGGAATGCACTTGTGGCAGCCTATGAGCGCACCCCCTTTTTTGAATACTATGCCGATGACTTTGCCGCCATTTATCAAGGAGAGTATGAGCGTTTAGTCGATTTCAACGCAGATTTGCACCACTTAGTCTTGCGTCTACTCGATATCCATCCCAAGATTGTGGTGAATGAAGGAGAATATCTCTTGTTGGATGCCGAAGGAAGGTTGCAAGAAGCGAGTACCTCAACGCAAGCCACATTGCGATTTCGGGATGAACTCAAGAAACAGTTAGTCGCTCTCTCTGAGGCTGGGGACAAAGTAGGCGAAACGTCTTCGCATGCTCCCATGCTTCCCTCGTGGAATTATCAAGATTATCGCGAAATGATTCGTCCCAAACTCGATTATCGTAGCGACTCCACTTTTCATCCTCAAACCTACTATCAAATCTTTTCTCAGCGTCATGGCTTTCTGCCTAATTTGAGTATCGTGGATCTTCTCTTCAATATGGGACCGGAAAGTCGAATTGTGCTGCGCAGCTCCATTTGTTGAGGAGGAAAAAGGTTTATGTAGAGCAGAAAAAGGTTTGTGTATAGCTGAAAAAGGTTTATGTAGAGCAGAATAAGCCCTAAAATTTCAACCTCATTCGACAAAATAATCGCAAACGATAGAAATTTGCTGTTTTTTGTGGGAAAACATTTGGAAGAATGAAAATAATTTTCCAACTTTGCAGTGAAGGTTGTGAGTTGCCGTCGCGGGCGCTCCCCTTTTATCTCAACATAAACTTAACAATTTAACAATAGACAACTATGCAAAAGTATCTTTGCGAGCCTTGTGGCTATATTTACGATCCCGCTGAAGGAGATCCCGATTCAGGTATTGCTCCTGGCACTGCATTTGAAGACATTCCAGAAGATTGGTGCTGCCCCATCTGCGGTGTTACGAAGGAAGATTTCGTACCCTACGAAGACTAAACATAGCCTCCATCGGAGGTAATTCTACATCATTCCCCGATTTGTTACGGCAAGTTGGGGAATGTCTTTTTCAGAAGCTAGATGCTTTAGAAAAACTCGAGGTTTTAGAAGCACTCGAGGTCTTTGAATCACTAGGTCCTCTAGAAAAACTAGAACTTCTAGAAGCACTAGCCCCTCTAATGACAAATTATTTTATCCCGAGCCACGCTTGCCGTGGCGAGCAAAATAGGGTCTGCGACCCTCTAACATCTAATCTCTAACGTCTAACATCTAATCTCTAACGTCTAATTTCTAATCTCTAACGTCTAATATGAATATCGGCGACAAACTTCCCGAAGTTCTTGGTGTGGATCAAAATGGTCAAGAAGTGCGCACCAGTGAATATGCAGGTCGAAAAGTAATTCTCTATTTCTATCCCAAAGATCAAACGCCAGGCTGTACGGCTGAGGCGTGCTCCCTTCGCGACAACTACAGCGAACTCACTCAAATGGGGTATGAAGTGATCGGTGTGAGTGCCGATAGCGCAGAGAGTCATCAAAAATTCATCGCAGCCCATCAGCTGCCCTTCCGTCTCATTGCTGACACGGACAAAACCCTCATCAACGCCATGGGAGTGTGGGGAGAGAAGAATCGTTATGGCAAAATCACGGTTGGGCTTTTGCGCACCACCTTCCTCATTGACGAAGAAGGCAAGGTGGAAAGCATCTTCACCCCTGGTCAGATTCGCACCAAAGAGCATGCAACGCAAATCATTAAGCGTGTGAATGGTTAGCTGTCACCTTTGTGTCGTGCATAAACTTGTGAATAAGACAAGCAACCTATGCCACGAATGTGAAAGTTATTTCTAAAAAAACTGGACAAGCAGTAGGCGGAAAATCCTCATTTGAGGGTGATTTTGCCGTGTTGACTTGAAAAAAAGCATTGATTCGCGTTTTTTCTCCCCCAAAACTGCTATGTCCAGTTTTTTTTTTATACCTTTGTCGTTAGATATGTCTTGCTAGTACGCAGGAGTAAGTATTTGTCATTTGCAAAACTTTGAAAAATGCGCCCTTGTTACATATCTATTCCATCAAGCGAATCACAATTAATCGTTTAATTCTTAATTTAATCATTCAATGAAACAGGTTTACAAATTGCTCGCCTCGGCTGCCGTTGTGTTGGTCGGTGTGACAAATTTGTCGGCTCGTAACTGGTCTCCTGCTACAAATGCTGTGACTCAGATTGAAGCTGGCAAAAAGTATGCCCTGCAAGGTATTGTTTCTGCGGCTGGTAATAACCGTTACCTTCAAGGTACTGCGTTTACCGAGAAATCTTACCTTTCTTCTGACGGAGTCTTTGAGTTTGTTCCCGTAGAGGGTGTCAAAGATGCAGCGGACAATCAAGTTTACTACTTGAAGGTATCTGGCAAGACGAAAGATCAGTATGTGTCTGTTCCAGGCAACAAGACTTTCTACACCTCTTCTACCAACCGCGCATGGAAGGTTGTCGTGAAGGAAGCTGTGAAACAGGACCCCCAAAAGTCTTACGACTGGCAAACAACAAAGGATAATGGTGGAGACACCACTATCGTGCTCAGAGGTAAAGATGCGTATGTTCGCGAATCTATGGCAGACAATGACGGTGTCAACAAGTTCGACTTGAGTACTTTGACTTTCACAGACCGCAACGATGCTGTTGTTATTGTTTCTTACCAGTCTAAGAATCCCAAGAAGAAGGAGCAAGATGCAGAATATGACTTCTTCCTCACCAACGAGGCTGGCGATCTTTCTGTAAATAAGGGTACCAACTACAGCAAGAATGTTTGGAACATCTTCGAAGTGGAAGAGAATAACGCCAAGACATCCCTCAACAACGTTTTGGATGCTACCTTCGGCGAAGGTTTCGACATCGACGGTTTGGTTGATGCTACTAAGAAGGACGCTTACGTGTTGGGTACTGACATCGGTCAATACGATGCTGCAAGTATGCTGTGCTTAAAGACCTTTACACTAAGGCTAAGGCTGCTGTAGATGGAGGTTCTGAGCTTACTGAGACTGAATTAGACAAACTCGCTGAAGATCTCCCTAAAGCTTTTAATGAATTCAAGGCATCAGGTAAGCCTTTGACCGAAGGTTACTACATCGTAGAATCTTATCGTTCTCACAAGGAAACTGGCTATGACGGTGGTGCTCTCTATGACGAAGGTGCTGTGAAGCCTGGTGCAAAGCGTTTGCTCTGGACCTACAAAGGTGGCGCTACTACCTACAAGCAAGGTGAAGAACTTGACCACAAGTCTTTGAAGTTCATCTGGAAGGTAGAGAAGGATAATGCGCATCCTGGTTTCTTCTTCTTCAAGAACATGCAAACTGAACGCTACATCAACAAATCAGAACCTGCAGGCTTCAACCAAACTGTAGAAATGAGCAATGAGCGTTTAGCTTCTTATAACATCGTGGCAAACCGCAACCAAGCAGGCTTCTTTACTTTCTATTCTCCCGACCTTTGGGAGAGGTAAAGGCTTCGGTGGTGCAACTAAAGACCGTTGGGAATTTGGTGGCTTGCACCCTGGTGGTGACCACGAACGTGTTGTAGTATGGGATTGGCAAGCTCCTGCTTCTGCTTTCTATGCTCGCACTATCACACAAGAGCAAATTGATAAACTCCTTAGCGTTGCTCAACAAGGCATCAATAACGATAAGGCTAATGCACTTGTGAACCAAGCTCAAGCAGCTCTCGATAAGGGTTACGCTTACATGGCTGTTAACGAACAAGGAACTCGCCTTGAATTTGCTAATTCTGGTGACTTCTCTAAAGACAATGATCCAGGTCTTGTCACTTCTGCTGATCAACTCAAGTCTCCAATGGCTGACAAACAAGAAGGTACAGACTTGAACAAACTTCTCGATGGTGATGCAGGTACTTTCTTCCACTCAACTTGGCACGGTGATGCTGACGCTTGGAAGGGTGGTCACTACCTCCAATTCCAACTTCAAGCTCCTCAAACTGAACTCATGTTGAAGTGGGTGAAGCGCGACAATGGTCAATGGACTAATGGTCCTGTACCTTCTAAGGTGACACTTTGGGGTGCTAAGACTGACGAGGCTCTCGCTAAGGACAAAGAAGAAAAGACCAACGATGATGGTACTGCTGTGACAGACTTCGATGCTTGGAAGAAGCAAGGTTGGGACTCTCTCGGTGTTGCTGCCTTCTCTTATTCTTATGATATCAAAATAGGCGATGCTACAAAGAAGAACTTTGCTGGTTTTGCTCATTTCAATGTTCCTGAAGGTTACAAGAACTTCCGTATGGAGGTTATAGACCGTATCGGTGATGGTCCTAATCCCAATAAAGACGGTAACCGCTATTTCTCTGGTGCTGAATTTCGTGTCTACAAGGGTGCTTTTGACAAAGTAAATTCTCTCGTTGCTTCTGTTCCTGAAACTGACGTGAAGGCTCTCAAGGATGCTATCGCTAAGTTGAATACTGAAGTGAAGGCTGAGAAGGCTACAAAGGAAAGCATCGAAGCTCTCCAAAAGGCATACGATCAATTCCTCAAGAACTATCCCGAACCTAAGCGTGTGACTGACGCTCTCGCTGAAGCTCAAAAGCTTTCTAAGTCTTCTGAAGAAGATAATAAAGTAGGTTACTATAAGAGCGGTGCTAAGGCTAAGCTTGAAGCTGTTATCACTTCTGTGAAGACTCAGCTCGAAGCTCAAGTGAAGACTAAGGCTCCTAGCGTAGAGCAAATCAACGCTTATCTTGCTGAACTCAATGCTGGTCTCGCTGAGTTTGCTAAGCAACTCATCATGCCTGAAGCTGGTGTTTATCGCATCCAAAGCGCATCTGCTGAAAAGACTCGTGAAGGTCGCATGATCACTGCTATTAACTCTTCACGCGAAAGTCACTTGAAGATGTGGGGTCGCGTACTCGATCCTAACAACAAGGGTGTCTACATGGACGAAGCTGGTTTCTCCTCTGTTCTCGGTGCATACTGGGATGTTCAGAAGGTTGACAACGGTTACACGCTCAAGAACGTCTACACTGGTCTCTACGCTGCTCCTAAGTCAGGTCAAGCTGTGATGACTCAGAGCGAAACACCTTATGTATTTAGCGTTACTTTCGCTAAGACTCCTGGTTGCTTAACTTCGTCATCAAGGCTGACGATGCAGAAGCTAAGAAGATCTATGTAAATGCTGAGTCTGACAATCTCGTGCTTTGGAACTCTGCTGAAGGTCAAGACAACTCTGCCTTCAAGTTCCTCCCTGCTACTGAAGATATCAACAAGGCACTCGATCCAGAAGATGGCTTTAGAGTGTATGTTCAAGCTAAGGTTGCTCAAATTATCACTCTTCCTGTAAATGCAGGATTTGATCCTAGCAATGGTCAGTTCTACACTGTAATTGGTCAAGATGCAGAATCAAAAATCCAACTCGCAGCGGTAACTGACAACAAGCTTAATGCTGGTCAAGCTTATGTTTACAAGCCTGCTGAAAAGAACGAAAGCAATTTTGTGACTCTCTATCCTACTAAGGACGTGAATAAGGATTACACTAAGCTCAATCCTACTCACACTCCTGGACAAGCTGTAAATGGTTTGACTCCTGTCTTCGAAAACACTCGTTTGAATGAAGAAAGCGGTATCTTCAACCGTGATCACAGCCTCGTGCTTCTCTCTGAACCAAACGAATCTGTTGCTGCTAACACTGGTTACTTCGATAAGATGCCTGTGACAGACAAGAAGGGTGATGCTGAACTTAAAGCTGAAGACACCATCACTTCTCTCGGTCGAGTTGTCGTTCTCAACGGCAAGGCTGGTAAGGCTGGTGTGTACACCCTCTCTGGTGTTCGCGTGAACAACGCTAACCACCTCCCTGCTGGTGTTTACATCGTTAACGGCAAGAAGCAAGTTGTGAAATAAGTCAAGCCCGTGCTGACTATCTCACACTGACGAGTTAATCTCGCTCATATCTGCACCCCATCTCTATTTCAGAGGTGGGGTGCTTTTCTGTTATATCAATCTTTGCTGTGTCCCTTTCTTCTATGCCCTTTTAACCCAAATCGGTCATCAGAGCCTGAGTCGATTTTATAGGATTGTTGAGCTTCGTGCAGTTCAAAAAGTGACACAAGCCCTCGACAATTCCACGAATTATTGGTATTTGCCAAGGTTTTGCTGCGTGCATTCGAGGATTGCAGAGCAGCAAGGCAAGTGGCGATGTCGCGTAGCGCTGAATCCACTGCCGTCAGTATCATGTTTACTGACTGACTTTCCATTTGCAATACTAAACTTCATGTCTTTTCTTTCTAGATTGTTTACCAAATCATCAGCTACACAGCCCGATGGTATTAAGACGAAACATCGTCGCCACCGTCGTCTGCGCTGGGTGCACAAGTGGGGTGGGCTATTTTTCACCCTCTTTCTCATCATCTTTGCATTGTCGGGCATCGTACTAAATCATCGTGTCGCTTTGAGTGAAGTGGACGTGCCGCGCTCTGTGTTACCACCAGAGTATCGCATGGAACACTGGAATCTAGGAGCGGTGAAAGGAACACTTCGTGTGTCGAGCGACTCCATCTTGTTGTATGGTGAAAATGGGCTTTGGCTCACCGACTCAAGCCGTGCGTGCTTCTCGCGTTTTGAACGTGGCATGCGCTCAGGAGCCGACAACCGCTTGGTGGCAAATGTGGTGCGCACTCATAGTGGGCAACTTTTTGCTGTCACCACCTTCGATGCCTACCAGTGGAACTATAGTACTCAATCGTGGCAACGACTTACCGAACGCTTTGCACCATCCGACCGCATGACGGATGCAGCTGTGAAAGGCGACACGTTGGTGCTGCAAAGTCGTTCAGAACTCTTTCTCGCTACGGCACCTTATGCGCATTTCGAGCGCATACATTTGAAAAGCACCAACCAATGCTCCACTTGGGCGCTTCACCTTTCGCACCCTCTGGATGCTCCACAGTGGAGAACTCTTCGGAGCTTGGGCACAATATTTTGTCGACTTTTTGGGTGTCATCCTCATCGTCCTTTGCCTTACTGGAGTGGTACTCGCCTTCTTCCCAAAGTTGTTGAAGCGACAGCGCAAACGCCAGCCAGAAGGCAAGAGTGTGCTGCGTCGCGTCTTCAAATTTTCGCTCCAACTTCATAATAAACTGGGAGTTTATCTCCTCGCATTTCTTCTCCTGCTCACCCTCACGGGCATGTGTTTGCGTCCGCCGCTCTTGGTCGCCCTTGCCACGCTGAAACATCGACCTTTGCCGCTCACACACGAGGACAATCCCAATCCGTGGTGGGACAATCTGCGTATGATACGCTATGACCAGTGGCACAATCGCTGGTTGTTGCAGACACCCTTCGGCTTTTTCACAACGAGCAATCTCCATAGTGCACCTACTAAGTTGGACCACGAACCTCCCGTGGGTTTCATGGGTACCAATGTGTTGCAACAAGAAGATGCAGACCATTGGATAGCTGGTTCTTTCAGTGGGCTCTATCGCTGGAATGCACGCACCGGTGAGAGTTGGAATCTCTACACCGGACAGCGGTATGTGGCACCGAAGCATCAGGGAATCCCCGATTTCACTTATTCCGTTTCGGGTTATTCCACCGACTTGGGCGCACGTCCTGTGGTTTTTGACTACAATCGCGGAGCAGAATATGCGCTCGGTGGTGCCAAAAAAGCGGCAACGGACGATGACGAACAAGAGTTCGTGTGCTATGAACGAGCGGATTTCAGCGTGATGCCCGAACAAGTGCAAGATGGGCGTTTGTCCCTGTGGAGAGTGGCTTTGGGAAACGCACACCGGACGCATCTACACCTTCCTCCCCAACATCGTTATCCAACTTTTCATCTTCCTCTCTGGCACCTTTTTGCTCACGGTGCTCATTTCGGGCTTCATCATTTGGCGGAAATTCCATCGTTTTGCAAAGTCTAGATGAAAATATAGAAGGAAAAAAGGCGGAAATCCATTTTTTATTCCGAACTTTGTAGCAAAGAATGTGGTGATCATTAGTTTCGATTTAATGATGAAGTTAGCCCATTGACATTGAAGCTCTCAAACCATCACCCTAACCCCAATACTCATCACTCCCCAATATCCTCAAGTATGTCTTTATTCTTAGCTTGCAGTTTGCTTTTCAGCCTTGGCGCATCAGCGCAAACGGCACCTGCTTCCAGTGACCACATGCCAGGATTCGCCTATAACCTTAAGGTGAAAGCTCCGCTCGGCACTGAATGGCAAAATCCAACTCAGGTGGCACTCAATAAAGAGCGTCCACACGCTTGGTTTTTTTCCTTTGCCAATGAGCAAGAAGCCCTTAAGGTGCTGCCCGAAGCCTCTTCGTTTTATCAGAGTTTGAACGGAGAATGGAGTTTCCACTGGGTGGGGAAATCCCGAAGAACGTCCCGTAGACTTCTACAAAACCAACTACAATGTGAGCGGTTGGGACAAGGTGCAAGTGCCGATGAACTGGAACATCGTGGGTATTCAGAAAGACGGCACACAGAAGTATGGTATGCCTATTTATAGTAACCAGCGTGTGATTTTCCAACACGAGGTGGCTGTGGGCGACTGGAAAAAGGGTGTGATGCGTGAACCCAACAAAGATTGGCTCACTTATAAGAACCGCAACGAAGTGGGTTCGTATCGTCGCACCTTCACTCTTCCTCAAAATTGGGAGGGTCGTGAAGTATATCTCAACTTCGATGGGGTAGACTCTTTCTTCTATCTTTACATCAACGGAAAATATGTGGGTTTCTCTAAAAACTCTCGTAACTTGGCTTCGTTTGACATCTCTCCCTATTTGGTGAAAGGTGAGAACGTGCTTGCCGTAGAGGTATATCGCAACAATGATGGTTCTTTCTTGGAGAGTCAAGACATGTTCCGCTTGCCTGGTATCTTCCGCAACGTAGGTTTGGTGGCGAAACCCAAAGTGCAAGTGCGCGATGTGGTGGCAATCCCCGATTTTGATGCTTCGTTGGTGAATGCTTCGCTCGACATCAAAGCATCTTTGAACAATCTCTCCACGAAAAAAACCTCAAAGGTTTGCGTGTGCGCTATAGCCTTTTTGAAAAAGAACTCTATGGCGAGGGCACTACTCCCGTAGCAGGTGTGAGTGCAGAAACAGCCCCCGTGGAAGTGCGCAAAGGAAACGAAGTTACTGCAAGTGTGAGATTGCAAGCTGGTGCACTTGTGAAGAAATGGAGTGCAGAAGCCCCTTGGCGTTATGTGTTGGTGGGCGAACTGGTGGATGCCAAAGACAAGGTACTCGAGACCTTCTCTACCATCGTTGGTTTCCGCAAGATTGAAATCAAACAGACCGCTGCGCAAGACGACGAATTTGGCAAGGCTGGACGTTACTATTATCTCAATGGCAAACCCATCAAGATGAAGGGTGTGAACCGCCACGAAACAAACCCCGAACGCGGACACGCTATCACGCGTGAGCAAATGGAGAAGGAAGTGATGTTGATGAAGCGCGGTAACATCAACCACGTGCGCAACAGTCACTATAGCAACGACCCCTATTGGTATTATCTTGCTGACAAATATGGCATTTATCTTGAAGATGAATGCAACATCGAGAGTCACGAATACTACTATGGCAAGGAGTCTTTGAGTCACGTTCCCGAATTTCGCGATCACCACGTAGCGCGCAACCTCGAAATGGTGCACGCCACAGTGAACCATCCTTCAGTGTGCATTTGGAGTTTAGGAAACGAAGCCGGTCCTGGAGATAACTTTGTCGATGCGTACAAGGCTATCAAGGCTTTCGATACGAGTCGCCCTGTGCAATATGAGCGCAACAACGACATCGTGGATATGGGTTCTAACCAATATCCTTCAATTGGCTGGATGAACTATGCCGTGCAAGGCACAGACAAGGGCATCAAATATCCGTTCCACGTGTCGGAGTATGCTCACTCCATGGGTAATGCTGTCGGCAACTTGGTGGACTACTGGAAAGCGATGGAGAGTACCAACTACTTTATGGGTGGTGCTATCTGGGACTGGGTAGACCAAGCCATGTATAACTACACTCCCAATGGCACTCGCTATTGGGCGTATGGTGGTGACTTTGGCGATAAACCCAACGACGGTATGTTCTGCATGAATGGCGTGATGCGTCCTGACCTCACCCCCAAAGGACAGTATTTTGAGGTCAAAAAAGTATATCAAAATGTGGATGTTCGTGGTGTGAATGCCGAAAAGGGACTCATTGAAATCTTCAACAAGAACTATTTCACTGACCTCTCTGGCTACGACATCCGCTGGTCGCTCTATGCAGATGGACAACCAGTTGAGGCGCTCTCCAACCAACCTCTCTCTTCTACACGACTCACACTCGGTGCTCGCGAACGTCAGACTTATCAACTCGACTTCAAGGGCTACGCATTCGATCCTGCTAAGGAATACTTCCTCAAAGTGCAATTCCTCCAAGCTGAAAAGAAGCCTTGGGCTGAGAAGGGCTATGTGCAGATGGAAGAACAAATCGCTGTGAAACCTGCTGCAGCACAACCTGCTATGGCTAGTGTGGCGAAGGGTCGTGTGGCTGCACCTGTGGTGGAAGGCAATTTGCTCCGCGTGAAAGGACAAGGCTACGAACTCACCTTCGACAAGAACACTGGTGGTCTATATGCTGCTACTTACAATGGAGCAACTGTGATCGAACCAGGGCATGGTCCTCGTTTGGATGCCTTCCGTGCGCGCACCGACAACGACAACTGGATGGACGCTAAGTGGACCAAGCTCGGTCTTCACAATTTGCACCACAAGACACTCGCCTTTGCACAAAATGTGACCAAGGAAGGCAATCTCCAACTCATCTTCACCGTGGAAAGTCAAGCACCTTATGGAGGGGTAGACAATTATTCTAACCGCGACCGTGATAAAGACGAGGTGTATAAGATTGTAGATGACAAGTCTAAGCCTTTCGGACCTAATGACTTCAAGTTTACCACGCACCAAATCTATACCATCTATGCCGATGGTAGTGTGGAACTAGAGAGTGCCATCTCTTCAAATATGCCAAAGGCAAAATTGCCTCGTTTGGGTTATGCCTTTGAAATGCCTAAGGATTACCGCAACTTCACTTATTATGGTCGCGGACCTGTCAATAACTATGCCGACCGTAAGACCGGACAGTTCATTGAACGTCACCAAGGTGTTGTGGGCGAACAAGACATTATGCTCCCCAAACCTCAATCGATGGGTAACCGCGAGGATGTGCGCTGGTGTGCACTCACCAACGAAGCCGGACAGGGTGTAGCCTTCGTGGCGAATGGCACCATGAGTGCTTCGGCTCTGCCTTGGAGTCACCTCCAACTCATGGGAGCTGCTCACCCCTATCAGTTGCCAACTTCCGATGCTACCTACGTCCATCTCGACACTAAGGTAGCTGGACTCGGAGGAAATAGCTGCGGACAAGGTGGACCTCTCCCTCACGACTGCGTAGATGGTCGCGCTTATCGTTTCGGGTTCGTTATGCGTCCAGTGACGAACGACAATCTCAATGCAGCAGTTAAGGTGACACCTGCGGGACAAGAGCCCATCAGTGTGACTCGTAGCAATGTTGGAGAAGTAAGCATCAATTCTCCAGAAACTAATCGCACTGTGCTTTACACCATCAATGGTGGAAAGGCGCAAGTGTATAAAGCGCCCTTCAATCTGCGCGATGGCGGTACCATCAAGGCTTGGTTTAAGGATAATGCAAAACTCTCTGTGGAACAAACTTTCGCAAAGATAGAGGATGTACCCCTCAGTGTCGCTTTTGTTTCTAGTCAAGAAACTGGAAGTTATGATGCCGATTTGATGGTCGACCAAGACACCGACACCTTCTGGCACACGATGTACTCCGTGACCGTGGCGCAATTCCCCCACTGGGTAGACTTCGATGCGTCTGCTGTGAAGACGATGAAGGGTTTTGTTTATGTGCCTCGTCAAAAAGGTGACAATGGTCTCATCAAAGACTATGAAATCTATGTCAGCGAAGACGGCAACAACTGGGGAGAACCCGTGGCAAAGGGTAGTTTCCCCAATAGTAGAGCCGACCAACGTGTGATGTTTGCGCAACCCGTGAAAGCGCGCTACATTCGTTTCAAAGCACTCAATAGTTTGAACGGACAAGACTACGCTGCTGCGGCAGAATTCCGTCTCTTGGCTGAATAAATCATACTGCGAGAGTTATCATAAGCTCTCGCAGTTTTTGTTGATAATCGTAGAACATCTAGTTGATTGCGATCTCATTTAGGTTGTTCATGAACGATTGCTATTTACCGCCCTATCCTGTCAAACACAGGGTAGGGCGATTTGTGTCTGAGTAGCTTATTGTTGAATCCCAATCGGTCATTAGACCGTAATAGTGCTAGTCGTAATTGAACAGATTGCTTCTTGTCATTTTGTTTTACAAAGCGAGTCTGTAATATATCTGCCAGTTTTGCGATAGTGTCTATAATTTGTGTGTAAGCTCCAAAGTTCTTATTTTTGTGGTGGAATACAAATCAAATAAAAACAATGGAGCTTACGATGCCACAAATATCGGAATTATTTTCCACATTTCTCTCCTCTGGAGGTCGTTTTAACACATTAGTAGAATCCTTATTGGATGCTATGAGTCGTCATGAGCGAAGCCTGTTTGTCGACTCCCATGAGGGAGAACAGTGCAACGGCTTCCGCCCCCGCAAATGGCGCAGTCAAGGTCTTTGCTTCGAGTTGCGCATTCCTCGCACTCGCTCTGGTGCTTTCCGTCCCATGATATTGGGTATTCTAAAAAATGAAGAAGACGAGCGCGCAGCCCTATTTCATGAACTTTATGTTCGTGGTTTAACGTGCCACGATATCGGTGAGATTTGCGAAAAAATATACGGTAAAACATATAGTAAACAGCAAGTTAGCGTGCTAACGAATGCTTGCAGAGAAGATGTAAATGCTTGGCTGTTGCGTCCTCTTGCCCAACGCTACCTAGCGCTTTATATCGATGCAACCTACGTAGCCACACGGCGCGATGGAAGCGTTTCTCAAGAAGCTTATTATAGCATTCTGGGTTTGCTTCCTGGTGGTAAACGCGAGGTTCTTAGCGTGGTGCACCACCCCGAAGAAGGTGCATTATGCTGGGAAATGGAGCTAGAAGCGCTCAAAGACCGAGGAGTAGAGTCTGTAGATGTCATAATCTCAGACGGGCTTTTCTGGCATCGAGAATGCCATTAAAAAAAGGCATTTCCCAGGGCATTTCATCAACTTTGTACAGTGCATTTCAAGCGAAATGCACTGGGGTTAGTAGCAAGGAAGGATCGGAAACAGCTCCAAGCTGATTTCAATGAAGTGTTTCCCATGGAGACAACGAATATCACCCCCATAGAAGCTTATGCGAATCTGAAGAAGTTTACGGAGAAATGGTCGCGTAAATACCCTTCATTCAGTAGATTATCCCATCCCAGAAGTATAGCTTACTTCACCTATCTTCGTTTTCCCCCTCATCTACAGCGGATGCTAAGTACTACCAATTGGATTGAGCGACTGAATCGCTGTTATAAACGCACATTGAATATGCGAGCTTCGATGCCTTCGCCCGAGTCGGTGGTTTTCCTTTTGGGGTCTGTTGCACTGCAAATTACAACAGAAACCTATTCACGTCGCCTTTACCAGTTTGACGACTGGTATATCAAATAAACAACCTAATTTTTCATTGCAAAAATGCCCTCCCTTTGTTAGGCTAGCCTAGCAAAAGGGAGGGGGAACAGAAAATCTTACACACTTTTTCGGACAATACCAGTTTTGCTAATTCTGTATAGCTATTTGTTGGGTCTCGATTGTGTTGTGGAGAGTAAATGTCAGTTTCTCTTAGCAAAACTCGTATATAAAGCTGGAAAATATGCGCATCGTACTCGTTAATTGTTAAAACATAGTGCGGTAAAAGAAGAAAAGGGTGCGAAGTCTTGTCTTTTTGCCATCTTTACTGTAAATTTGTCACCAATTAGCGTTGTTTGGAAGAGATTTCTTGCAACTCTAAAACATATCTTGCGAATTAGGGATTCACAAGTATCTAGATATAGACATCTTCTACCATTCCCTGCATCTTTCAAAACCACAATTCCTATATGAAAAGCGTCTTCAAACTAGCTTTGCTCGCTGCGGTGGCTCTTCCTGCTGCGTCGCAAGCTCAGCTCGTGGTCGATCGTAGCAAATATCCTGACTACGATCCCACCGTTCGCCCCGACCGTTCGCTTCGTCGTTATGGACTTTCCCGTAAGGCGAAAGCTGCAAATGCTCCCGATGTGAGTCAACGTCCAGCTTATGTGAACAATGCTGCCAATATGTATTTTCCACCCATCTTCAACCAAGAAGGTGGTTCTTGCGGCTCTGCATCACGCATCGGATATATGTTCACCTACGAACTCAATGCTTATCGCGGCACTGATGCTTCTAAGATTGAGAACCAATATCCCACCCACTTTGTTTGGTTGCTCACCAATGGTAACTCTGGTAAGGACCAATTTGTCCAATTCGTAGGTGTGCCTTCTGCCAAAACCTATGGTGGTCGCATGAACTCTGCACTCTTCGGATGGAGAGAAGAAACCAACAATGACTTCGGTTGGATGTCAGGGTACGATAAATGGTTTGAAGCCATGCACAATCGCATGTATCAGCCTGCACATATACCTAATGATTTGGGAACGGAGGAAGGCCGTGAGCAAATGAAAAACTGGTTGTGGAATCACAATGGTGACACCGACTTTAAGGCTGGTGGTATTGCTGGTATTGGCGTTGCAGCTTCTGTGATACAAATGGCATCCCCAACACACCTGCCAACCAAGCCGCTGGTGTAGTGGGCATGAACTATGTGAAATACTGGGGAGATCAGGTCAATCACGCCCTTACGCTCGTGGGTTATGATGATCGCATCGAATTTGATCTCGATGGCAATGGAATAGCAGGTGAAAAGGACAAAGACGAAGTAGGTGCTTGGATTATCGCCAACTCATGGGGACTTTGGTCAAACAATGGTCTCATTTATTGCCCCTACGCTTATGCTTTCCCTGCGCATGCTAAAGCAGACTCTAAGGGAGTGCGCCACCAAAGCGGTGGATATTGGCAACCAGAAATCTACCACGTGCGCAAAGACTATCGTCCTTTCCGCACCATCAAGGTGAAGATGGACTACTCTCGTCGCTCTGAGCTTCTCTTGCAAGTCGGTGTTTCTGCTGATCTCAATGCCAAGAAGCCCGATGCAGTCATCGATCTCCACCACTTCCGCTGGGCTGGTGACGGTCACGGAGGTGACATCGGCACAGGTGAAAAGGACCAAAAAGAATTGCCCGAAATACCCATGTTGGGACGTTGGGCAGACGGTAAGTTGCACACCGAACCCATGGAATTCGGTTACGACCTCACCGATTTGAGCGCAGCCTTCGACCGTTCACGTCCTTTGAAGTACTTCTTCATCATCAACTCCAAGACCAAATCTGGCAATGGTAGCAAAGCCAAAGGTTCTGGACATCTCTATAATGCGAGCATCATCGACTACGAATTTGACCAAGGCGGTGTCGAAACACCTTTCAAACTCGAAAGCAAGGCTGAAGATAATAGTGTCGCTATTGATAAAGGTAAGATTGCGATGTACAGCACCATTGTTTATGGCGAACAATTCTTTGCTCCCACCAATGCTGCCATCAGTAATGGCAAATTCACTTGGTCAGCACCTCAAACTAGTGGGCACAAAATCAAGGAATACAAAGTCTTTGTAAACGGCACTCTTCGTGGCACTACCCAAGAACTCTCTTATCCTGTCACTGACGCTGGTAACTACGGCGTAACTGCGGTTTACGAAGGAGGTCACGAAACAGCTATGATTTCTGCCATCACTTCTGTGGCTCGCCAAGAAAGAATGTGGCAGTAGATTTCAAAAAGACCGGTTTCACCATTCCCGATGTCTTCAAGGAAAAATTCCCTGATTGCACCATCGAGTTCTGGATCAAGCCTCACTCTATCAGCGACTGGAACCAAAAAGGTGGTCCAGGTTGGGGCACCTTCATGTGTCACGCCAACGCCAACGGCACCTACACCGCTGGTTGGGATGCTGTAGGCAATGCTCGTGCCAATGCCGCTAGCGCACTCCGAGTGAACCAATGGACCCATATCGCTATGGTGGCTCAGAAATCCACCTTCCGCCTCTATGTCAACGGTGCATTCCAAGATGCAACATCCTACTCTGCTGGTCATAGTGGTCTCGGTGGTTTTGGCAACCTCGTCTTTGCTGGTGGTAGCGATGGTCAAGATGCGATCTATGATGAAATTCGTATTTGGAGCAAGGCACGCAACAATACCGAATTAAGCAGTGGTCACACGGCTGAATTTAGCGGTGAACTCATGCCACAAGGGCTTATCGCCTACTACAAGGGGGATATCATCATGATCGATGGCAAGCCCTACTTGCGCGACTGTGTAGGTGGACATCACGCTCCTATCAATGGAGCTGGCTATGCACAAGTCAACTCAGACAAAACCTTCAAAGAAATTCCTACACGCAACTTCTCATTCTCTGGTACTTTCATCGCTGGTGATAGGACTGTGGAAGCTGGTCAACCTCTCTTGCTTAAGGCGAACTACGAAGACCACACCAAGGAATTGGAATGGAACGCTCCTGATGCAAAAGTAGAGAAATACGCTGGTACGGAACTCACCCTTGTCTTCCCCAAAGAAGGTAAGTATAAGGTGACGCTGACTGTGAAGGATGGTGACAAGACTAGAACAGCTGAAAAGGAAATCACCGTAACCCCTGCTGCTGCTTGCAGTGCAGACTTCGTGGCTTCTCTTACCGAAGTTCCTGCAGGTCAACGCGTAAGTTTCAACCCCGTTAATCCTGTCGCTGGTTACCAATACGCTTGGGCTATGCCTGGTGGTAGCGTATCTACTTCTAATGCTATCTCTGCTGGTACCACCTATGAAACTCCTGGTAAGCATGAAGTTACCCTCACCGTTACTTCTGCAACTGGTGAAGTGAAGACTAGCAAGCAAGTGGTGAACGTGGTGAATGTAGCTCCTGAAGCAGCATTTAGCATCCACAACCCTGTAGTCCTCAAGAACGAAAAGGGCACCATGACCAACGAGTCTAAGTTCCGTCCTAGCCAACTCGAGTGGATCTTCAACAGCGGTAAGAATGTGCTTGTGAAGAAGGTGGAACTCAAGAGCAATAAGGACAACGAACTTCCCTACGAAGTGAAGCAACCTGGTGTTTACAACGTAACACTCAAGGCTAGCAACGGAGTCGGTAAGAGTGAAGTAACGCAATTACGCGGTTTGACCGTTGTCAATGCTGACTCTAAGAATGGTCTTTCGTTCAACCACCTCGGCGCTAGCGTGGAATTGAGCAAGCAACCCATCACCAAAGAAACCAAGAACTTCACCATCGACTGGTGGATGAATCCTGCGAAGCTCTCCGACTTCTGCTGCGGTATTGGTGACGTCGACGGCACCTTCCAAATCAAGACTGACTATCGTGGTCGCTTGCTGATCAGCAAGAGAGGTCTTACGGTTTCCACCAACGAGGGAACTGTCCAGGCTGGAGAATGGCACCACTATGCAGTTTCTGTAAACAATGCTAGCAACGTCAAAGTGTATTGCGATGGTGAACAAGTCGCTACTGCTGGTCATATCTCTGGCAGCCAAATGCCTAATCTTGCTCGTTTCACTTTGGGTAATGAATCTGCCGATATGAGCGGTCAAATCGACGAATTCCGCATCTGGGAGAAGGTACTCACCCCTGCAACTATCAAAAAGTATGCGAATGTTCCTCTCGAAGGTGACTTGCTCAAACAAGCCAAAGAAGATGATAAGTTGATCCTCTACTACAACTTTAACCAAACTTCTGGCAACGTAGTAGATCAATCTGGCAACGGCTACGAAGGCGTTCGTCACAACTTCGGTCCTGAAGGTGATGCTTGGGGACTTTCTCGCGGCGTCTTCAACTTGAACTTTGAAGACACGATGGAAGATGTGAGCAGCGAACTCAAGAACAATAGTGCTTACTTCAAGCATACCAACAAGAGTGTCAATGGTTCTAACTCTCGTTGGCTCGAACTCAAAGATTGGCTCCTCGAAAATACCAACAAGTCAGGCAACGTCACTGCTGGTGCGCACTACGACAGTGCTAAAGATGGTGCCTTCACCGTTACTTCTGGTTGGGACGGATTCCCCGATTTGAAGGATCATAAGGTGTATCAAGTGCTCCACCTCAAGGCGGGTGCTTACTCCCTCACCACTTCCTTCGGTCAGCATGGCGAAAGTGCAAACTGCTTCCTCGTAGCTGCTCTGGGCAACAAGTTGCCAGACTCTAACCAACTTGACAAGTCGTTGGCTAGCACTCCACTAAATCCCGGCGGCAGAGGTAGTGAAAATACGCTCAACTTTGTCCTCACTGAAGACACAGATGTTGCACTCGGCATCGTCGCCAACATGATTGGCAACAAGATTTTCTGCATCCAGAACTTCAAGCTCGTGCGCAATAGCGTTGCCACCATCACTGCCATCGGTGGCGTGAAGACCAACGTACAAAGCACCAAGGCTGAAGGCACCTACGACCTCTCTGGACGTCGTGTAGAAAAGACCGAAAGTGGTCAAATCTACATCCAAAATGGTCAACGTGTAGTGGCTCAGTAATCTCGGACTCCCCCTCTTCTCCGTTTGGAGATGAAGGAAGTGATGAAACATCAACGGACACATCCTCCAATGGATGTGTCCGTTTTTTGGTGCCGCATCCTCATTTCCTCACCAAAAATCCCTCAGCGTAACAGATGTTACGCTTTTTCGATGTGTCACTTCGTACCTTTGCAACAACTAAACTACTAGACTCCAGTTTCCGCTTTTTTATACTCCGGAAACTTATTGCGAATACTTCGCAACCTTCCATTAACTAACACAAGATGAACTGGCGCTTCTGCTATCGTTCATCCCTTCTAAACACAATCCAAGAGGGTGTGCCCAAGATGTTGGGTGCACCCTCGATGGTTTTAGTGTCCTGCCTTCTTGAAGATAGGATTCCCCATTCCGAACTCTTCATGTAGCCTGCCCCCTATAAGTATATGGGAGGATATGAGGCAAAAGTGAGGTAAATAGCCCAAAAACTACAGAAAAATCTTTTGCGTTCTTTGTTTTGCAAGGTGTATATAGCAAAATTCGGGTTGACTGTGTTGTTTTGACTCTGTGTTCATTTCTCATTTCTCTTTGCTCTAGGCGCTGATTGCTGGTTGTTCCTGGTTTGCTCTTCCGAAATTCCTTGCGAACCTCTGTGGCGCCAAAGAAAAGTGCAATCTCGCACGCGCGTATGTGCCGGCGTGTGCGCACACGCTACAGCGATTTTGCACTTTTTGCTTTCACAACCTTCACACAAGGTCCAACTTTATCGGCTGTTCTGCTCTAGAAATCATGGAGATACGCCCTAAAACGTTGGACTTTTTTCAAATTTTCTCCCACGTTTTTCCGAAAATCTCCCACGTTTTTTTCAAAAGCTCCTACAGTTTTGTTTTCTCCTCCCCAAATGGTGGTTCAATCCCTCTCTTAGTCTGGTTTACGCTTTCCCTATTTTGTGCCTCTTTTCAGTCGCTCAACACGGGCTTTCTGAAAATATGTTTAAAAATACGCGGTAATAAATTGATTGATAGTTGCTTATGGAGAAGTCTGTGAAGGTTGTGAAAGCAAAAAGTGCAAAGTGCAGGGTGCGCGCGCGTGTGTGCACGCGAGAGAGGGTAGTGTAACCTTTCTTAACGCGAGGGAGATTAGAGAGCAGGCTGCACTTTTGTGCCAACTGATTGTTCATACCGGTGTTTTGCAGGAACGCTGGCTTATAAACATGCGCAACCGTAACTGATGTTACGTTTTCCTCCTACGATGCTTTGTATCTTTGCAGCGACATAAACTAACATAGACATAACATGGACCCTAAAATGTTTTGCTTTCAGTGCCAAGAAACGGCACACAACACAGGTTGCTTGATCAAGGGCGTTTGTGGCAAAGAAGCCTCAACTGCTCGTTTGCAAGACCTCCTGCTTTTTGTAGTTCGCGGTATTAGTGTAGCCGAAACGCTGCTTCGCCAACGTGGTGAGGCTATTCCTGCCGAGGTGTATCATTTCAACACAGATGCTTTGTTCTGCACCATCACCAATGCTAACTTTGACGATGACAGCATTGCTGCGCGTGTGGAGCGCGGACTCTCTTTGCGTGATGAGCTTGTGGCTCGTTTGCAACAACTCGGAGTGGAACTTCCCACCACTGACGCGCTCACTTGGAGCGATGTGCGTGATAATTTCGATGCAAAGGCTGCAGAAGTGGGTGTTTTGGCTGAGACTGATGCAGACAAACGCTCTCTCACCGAATTGATTATCTATGGCCTTAAGGGAATGGCGGCTTACGTGGAGCATGCCGAACGTCTTGGCTATGAAGATCTCACCATCAATCATTTCACCTGCGACGCTTTGGCTGCGCTCACCGTGGGAAATCTTGATGTAGCAGCCCTCATCGACCTCACTTTGCGTACTGGTGAATACGGTGTGAAGGCTATGGATGTGCTCGACCGTGCTAACACAGGCACTTACGGTCATCCCGAAGTGACAGAAGTGTCTATTGACGTGCAAAATCGTCCTGGTATCTTGATCAGTGGTCATGATCTCAAAGATTTGGAACAACTGCTCGAACAGTCGGAAGGACAAGGCGTAGACATCTACACGCATGGCGAGATGCTTCCAGCGCACTACTACCCAGCTTTCAAGAAATACAAGCACTTTGTGGGCAACTACGGAAATGCGTGGTGGCAACAACGTGCAGAGTTCACGGCTTTCAATGGTCCGATTCTTTTCACCACCAACTGCATCGTACCTCCGCTTCCCAATGCCACTTACAAGGACAAGGTGTTCACCACTAACGCAACGGCTTTCCCAGGATGGAAACACATTGTGGCAGACGCTGAGGGACGTAAGGATTTCTCTGAAATCATAGCTTTGGCAAAGACTTGTCCTGCTCCAAAACGCATCGAGACAGGTAAAATCGTTGGCGGATTTGGTCACAACCAAGTGTTTGCACTTGCCGATAAGGTGGTGGAAGCTGTGAAAAGCGGTGCCATCAAGAAGTTTGTGGTGATGAGCGGTTGTGATGGTCGTCAAGCAGGTCGTGACTATTATGGTGATTTTGCGAAAGCACTCCCACAAGACACGGTGATTTTGACTTCAGGTTGTGCAAAATATCGCTACAACAAATTGGCGTTGGGCGACATCAACGGCATTCCTCGTGTGCTCGATGCTGGTCAGTGCAATGACAGCTATTCACTCGCACTCATTGCATTGAAGTTGAAGGATATCTTCGGACTTGAAAGCGTGAATGACTTACCCATTGCCTACAACATTGCATGGTATGAACAAAAGGCGATTATTGTCTTGCTGGCGTTGTTGTATCTTGGTGTGAAGAATATCCACGTGGGTCCCACGCTTCCTGCTTTCCTTTCTCCCAATGTGGCGAAAGTGTTGGTGGAAAACTTTGGCATTGCTGGCATCACAGATGTAGAGAACGACATGAAAATCTTTGGTATCGAACCCAAGAGTCTAGCCAGCTGATAAGTTGCTATCTTTGCGTTTAGCATACGCTTAGCCCAAAAGGTCATTGGACTGTAATCGTGCTATCTTCTCTATCACGAATAGCATGATTACGGTCTAATGACCTTTTTGGATAATATTACATCACAACTGTCTAATGACCTTTTGGGGATAATAGTGGTTTAGATTCTAAGGGTGGGGTATAAAACGACACACCAGAAAGCAACAGAGCTGCTTCCTGGTGTGATCGTTCGTCTGTAACGAGCGTTATAGTCATCGTTGTTCGTGGGACGAAGAAAGAGAGAGAACTGAAACCAAAGGGTTCAGGAGGGTGTTTTAATAAGCAATTGGCGCGTCAGTCTATCTCGTATAGGGGTTCAAGGTCTTGATGACGCTTGAGGTAATGTGTCGTTGGTCGCTGCCATCTTTAATCCTTCTTGCACTTGGCGGTAGGGACTGTGTGTGGCACCGGTGCTGTCTACACTATGCGTAGCTTCAACAGCTTGCAAGTTCATGGGGGTGCTTGTCGTTTTGTCGATGGCTTCTTCAGCAGTGCCAGCGATGGCGACAAGGAGAGTGACCGCTGCTGCTGCACGCCACAAAGGACGAAGACGAGCACCGAGGGTCATCTTGATGGCACGCACATGCACTTCGGGCATATCTCCCTTGGCACGAAGGCGAGCAATGAGCTTTCATCAAACTCTTCACCAAGCACTGCAGGAGCTTCAGACTCTTCAGCTACGAAGCGGAAAAGAGAAGTGTATTGCTGCAGATGACTGGGCACATTGCACTCTGCTTCCGTGAAGAAAGCACGGAGAATGCGTTCTTCGGCGACTGAAGTTTCAGCGGCGAAGTAGCGTTCAATTAATTGTTCAATGTACTGGTAGTTCATAATGAGGAGTTTCTTGTGAGAATTAGAGGTGAAATCTCAGATGGCTGAGCTTTTCTTTAAGTGCTTGTCTGGCGCGGTGGAGGGTAACCTTCACATCGCTTTCCGAGATTTCCATCGCCGTTGCCACTTCTTGGTAACTGTGTCCATCGATGTCGCGCAACTGCAAGGCGGTGCGCTGTTTCTCAGGCAGCATTTCAAAAGAGCGTCGCACCCAAGCGAGTCGCTCATCAGCTTCTAATTGAGCATCGGGGAGCGTCGTCGTGTCGGCTGGTGCATCAAAATTAGCATCGAGTGCCGCGTGCTGCGCATCTTTGCGTTCTGCGCGGTCGAGGGCTAAATTTCGACAGATGGTCAAGCAGTAGACTTCTAAGTTCTCCACATCCGTGAGCGACTTGCGACGCTCCCAGACACGGACGAGTGTATCTTCCACCACATCTTCAGCTTCGAGACTGTCGAGGGTGATGCGCTGCGCCAGGCGATAGAGCTTATGTTTGAGCGGCAGCAAGTCATTTTGGAAGTCTATTTCTTTCATGCCTCTATAGGTAGGACGGACAAGGGGTGGAAAAAGTTACAAGAAATCGCTGTTTTTTTCTCGAAAAAGTGCATTTTCTGCTGAGAAAAGTTTTAAGAATGTTGTTATCTCGTTGATATATAGCTAGATAGTAAAGTGAAGTCCGAATGGAAAATAATTGGGTTTTTGGGACTGCTTGGAAGAAAAAGGGGGAGAAAAACCTCTCACGTTCCTAATGAAGGGATGTCCTTATCGTGCGCAAGTGGCTGCAGTAGTTACTTTTTCGGTCACAATGATGACTTTTTCATCTTGGGCAGTGGTGCAAGCAAAGAGATAATGGTTGCCTCCTTCCGCTAGTTTGAGGCGCTTGCGGAGTTCTGCCACAGAATTGGGGAAATTGCGCACAGTGAGATTGGCTTTCTTCAAGTTGCTAATGCTGCGGAGAGCTTTCTTTTGGAAACCGACCACTTCTACGATGCGGAAACAGCGAGCCGGCAAGGTGAGGTCTGCTTGCGCGCCAACATAGAGTTGGGTGTTGGGGTGGAGTTTCTGCAACCCAAAGCGAACTCCGAATGTTTGTATCCTCCTGCCTTCATCACCGCTGCATCGGGTTCGTAGAGAAATCCTTCGATTTGCGTTGCCATTGGGCAGAGGGCAGTTTGCTCTTCCTGCTGGGTGAAGGCAAATGTCCCTTTCTCACTCGTACAAATCCAGCGCGTTGCGGTTTGGGGCTTTTCGTTTGAGGGAGAGGTCGGACCAGAGCTTTGTTGCACTTGCAGCATTTGCAAATCGCACAACAATAGAATCTCTTTGCACTCCCCCTCGACTGCCACCACATGGGCTTCGGTCACACATCCGAGGGCGGTGATGGCTTGATGTACATCCAACATGGGAGAGAGTTTCACCAATAAACATCGTGCTTTCTCGCGCAACTGCGGCAACAGTTCCAACACATTGGGGGTGCAGTCCTCGATGCGTACCGTTTTGCGACCATTTTCGTCACGCCGTGCAGGGTCAAGATAGACCAAATCTACCGATTTCATCGTGGAAAGATGTGTCACTCCATCGCCACAAAGGCAGTTTGCGTGCGACAATCCTAACAAAGGGAAATTATGACGAGCAAGTTGCACCAATTCTTCTCGTTGCTCCACATAAGTGGCTTCGAGAAACAGAGGAGCGAGGAAAGAAAAATCTACTCCAAGTCCGCCAGTGAGGTCGATCATCGTTGTGAAAGGTGCTTCGGAAGTCTTGTGGTTGTTTACAATTTCCTCTACCAACTGGGCTTTATGTTCGGCAGCGGTCTGACTGCTGCATTGTTCTAACGACAAGCGAGGGGGATAGATGAGGCTTGGAATTTCAGTCCACTGCGGAACTTTTGCGGAGAGTTTTTGCCAACCTTCAATTTGTCGTACGATAAAAGCTGATGCCTCTTTGTCAAAACCTAATTTCTCTCCTTGATTAGCCAATACAAGCGCCACCGCTTCGGGACGTTCATGCCGATGCGCTGCGATGAAATCGGAGGTTTTTAGTAACAAAGCCGAAAAATCTGGGTTCATGTCACGGAGCAGTTTAGGGAAATAAAAGAGGGAGAAATTCTATTTTTATTGCACCACTTTGTAGTGTGCTTTCGCTTGCGCGCGAGTTTTGAAGTTGAAATGCCACCACTCTGTGGGCAACACCTTGAAACCTCCGGCTTCCATGGCTGCGCGTAACCATTGTCTGCGAGTGATGTGCTCTTTTTTTAGCCATCCACGATTAAAATGCGCGGTTTCATCGCGCACATGAGCGAGTTTTCCGAGATAGTCAATGGGCGTTCCCATGGACAAACCTGTGGTGTCGCCTTCGGCATGGAGGAGCTTTCCCTGAGCGTTGCGCAGCTCATTGCGCCAACAGAGGGTGATGTCTACTGCCAATCCATAATTGTGCAAACCACCGCCATTTTTCGGATTGCTGACATAGATAGATTTGGAAGTTCCAGCCACCATATTCCACATTTGCTGTTGCACCGACATGGGGCGAGCGGCATCATAGACTTTCAAACTCAATTCGGGATGCGCTTTTTGTAAAGCAACTTGGGCTTTCTGCAACGCTGTTGCTGTTTCGGGAAGAAGATAAGCGCGCTGCAAATCACGATACATCACACGTCCTACGAAGTTGTCAGCACGAGCATACATGAGACTGACGTGTATGTCGGGAATCACCTTTGTGATGTCTACCAGTCCTTGCTGCTCCATCCGTAGCTCTGTGTGCGACTTCGGTTGAGAACTTGCAGCACGCTGAACCGTGGGAGCAGCCAATCCAAAGAGAGAAATGAAGAGGGCACAATGAGCGAGAAACATGAGAGAAACGATGGGATAAAGGAGAAGAAACGGAACTCCAACAACTGATAAAGTACTTGCTACCGTTGTGAGTATTTGTAATCTCCACAAAATTACGATTTTCTGCGAAGAAGACGAAGCCTAGCTCCTACGAATTGAGTAACTTTGTTGTTCGTTAAAAGATAGTTTAGTCTCAAACACAGATATTTTACTTCAAACTCTTTGAATACCACCCATGCGCTTTTCCCATTTTCTCTTTTTAGGTGGCTGCCTTGTTATGTCTGCGCGCTCCCTCTGGGCGCAAAATGTAGACTCCATCGGCGTGCAACCTTTGCAGCCCCAATCCTACACGTCTTCACTTTCACGCATTGATGCAGTGGAAGTGGGTGGTTCGCTGGGGAATGTGCTTGTGATGGATCAATATCAACGTGCTTGGACAAGTGGGACTTCCCTCTCCAACGTGATTTTCTCTTTGCGACATCGCACTTTATCCGATTCCACCGATATTTTTGCGCACGATTACCACTATCCCACGTGGGGATTGTCACTACAATGGGCGAATCTCTCACGCGCTACGATGCAAAAGCCAGCTTCCTCGGATTGGGGGCAACTGCAACCCGTGGACTATGCCTCGCACCCTGGACATCTTTTGGCACTTGTAGGAAGTTTTTCGCGACCACTCCAACACTGCACTTGGGGGGAATGGGGATATAGCATCGAGGAGGGTCTTGCTTTCAACACTCGCCCTTATAACAAGAAGAATAATGCCGACAATGAGCTCACGGGTTCTCCTCTGCTTTTTCATTTTGGAGCCAGTCTTTACGGAGAACTACGTCTCTCCTCACGCTTTTCTTTGCGCGCTGATTTGGCATTTCGACACGTGAGTAATGGAGCTACCTATCGTCCCAACAAAGGAGCGAATATGTGGCAACCCACACTCGCATTGCAATATGAGCTTCAGCATACTTCCTTGAGGAAGGGTGCGATGAAATCGGCTGTTTTCGAGCATGCGAACAAAAGAAACACGATGAAATCGGGGATTTTCTCCAAATCCTCCCCTTATTTCTGCCAGTTTAGCCCCCATTGGTTTGTTCACCTAGAAGGAAATATAGGCATGCGCACGCTGCTCGAAGAATGGTTGCGCACGCAATATCAGACGTCACCCACGTCACCCGATTATCGCACTGATCAATTCAAACGATATTTCGTCTATAATCTCCAAGGCGATGTGATGCGTCGCTATGCACGCCGTTGGGCAGTTGGCACAGGGTTGGATGTTTTCGCCTTGCCTTATGTCGATGAGCTCCGCAATTATGCTCCGCGTCACGGAGAAGGGCGAAATATGCTCCACTTTCTTTGGGTATAGCATTGAAACACGAGAGTTACTATCAAAGATTATCGAGCTATGTCCATGTGGGTTACTATCTTTTGCGCGAAACTGGGGGACTGCCTTCCACCGATGAGACCCCTTATTATGAACGAGTCGGACTGCGCTATCATTTTGGGAACCTTTCGCAAGCTTTGAAGCACCGTGGACTGACCTTGAGTGTTGGGATAAAAGCGCATAAATTAAAAGCCGACTTTGCAGAAATCGGCATTGGTTGGGATTTTTAGACGATTATCTCGGGATTATTGCGTATCTTTGTCACATAATCTCTCACCTTTTCTAAAAAATCCAATGAAGTTTTTCAGCAAACTCTGTTTGGGAGCCGCATTTATTGCTTTTTCGCTCCCGATGATGGCGCAAACTGCTAGTTGGCGCAAGGGGGCACTCTACCGTCTCCAAGCCACAACTTCAGGACGCGTGCTCGATGTTTCGGGTACAACAGCCATCACCGCGTCAACAGATGCACAACGCACACAGCAATACTGGACGATTGCTCCGCTTTCTGGTTCGTGGCGCATCCTTAATCCTTTTACTCAACAGGCTTTGCGCCACAATGGTAACCGAGTGGAAACCGGAGAAATCAATGGTTCTGATGAGAATCAGTTGTGGAGCATCGAACAATCGCCTGCGGGTGTGGTGCTTATGCCAGCAACACGTCGCGACAAAGCTGTCGGTTTGGACAAAAGCGGACACTTTCAACTCGTTGATTTGGCGAGTTTGAAAGGCAAACAACCTCAACTCCGCGTTGTTGCGGCAGGTGTTTCGGGATTTGACGATCAACAAGCGTATCGTTTGCGTCTTCTCAACAAACCAGGTTTTGTGTTGGGTAACGGAGAAGTGGCTGAAAATGGTCGCCCCATCTTGGCAGAACCTCAAGACTCTACGCATCGCGGTCAATACTGGTCGGTGAAAATGCTCGATCTCAACCGCCGCGTGGTGGAAAATGCTTATTTTGTGCAACATTTTGACGATGGGGGCAACAATGCTTCGATTGACTACTTGTTGCAGTGACCGGCTTCGCTGAGAAATCCCGGAAATGCGCAACTTACCATCCTGCCTGTTCCTGAACAAGAAGGTGCTTACGTCATTGCTTCTTTCAACAAAAAAGAGAAGATGTTTGCGTTGCGCGGAGATGAAATGAAAATTGTGCCGCTCAATCTCAAAGATTCCACGGCTTGGGTGGCTTTTGACGAGGTGAACAAGCCTAAAATCAAATCCCCTTGGTGGGAAGATGAAACCATCTTTGCGCTCAATCGCTTGCCTGCGCACACCACTTATCAACCTTATGCGAGCGAAGCAGAGATGCTCAAAGACAAGACTTTCTACAACACTCCGTGGTCTGTGCCCGTGAGTGAGCGCTATCTTTCGCTCAACGGCACGTGGAAGTTTAATTTGGTGAGCGAACCCAAACTTCGTCCCACAACTTTCTTCCAAGAAGGCTTCGATGTGTCGAAATGGGACAACATTCCTGTGCCTTCCAACTGGGAGATGCAAGGATATGACCATCCTATTTATTGCAATGTGGAATATCCTCACGCCAACACCCCTCCTTATATTATGGCGCGTCCAGGATACAACGATGGGGGGGCGAACTATGGCATCAACCCTGTGGGTTCGTATGTGCGTACGTTTGATTTACCCAAAGGATGGTCGAAACAACGCACCATCATTCACTTTGCTGGCGTATACAGTGCCGCAATGATTTGGATGAATGGTCACTTTGTGGGCTATCGTCAAGGGGCTAACAACGTGAGCGAATTTGATGTGACGCCTTATCTTCGCGAAGGAGAAAACCGTCTTGCGGTACAAGTGTTCCGCTGGAGCGATGGTTCTTACTTGGAATGTCAAGATATGTTCCGCATGTCGGGTATTTCCGCGATGTTTATCTCTTCAACGTGCCCACAGCTTACGTGTTTGATCACCAAATCACCACTTCTCTGCGCAATAACTACAAAGATGCCACCTTGCAATTCAACTTCGATGTGAGAAATCCAAGTGCAGAAAAGCAAGATAAGCAACTGGATGTGAAAGTGTTTGACCCCAAAGGTAAACTCGTGGCGAAAGATATGCTGCAATTTACGGCAGATGCATACAGAGATTCCACTTTTAGTCAATACACCCTCAATCTCGACCTCAACAATGTTGCCTTGTGGACGGCTGAAACACCTCAACTTTACACCGTGCGCTTCGTGCAACGCAATGGCAACGGTGCAGAAGAGATGGCTTGGAGCACAAAAGTTGGCTTCCGCGAAGTGAAACTTCAAGGTTCTCTGCTCTATATTAACGGAAAGCGCGTCTTGTTGAAGGGAGTAAACCGTCAAGACACCGATCCTAAACTTGGTCGTGCAGTGACGAACGAAACGATGCTCCGCGACATCTTGTTGATGAAGCAAAACAACATCAACACCATTCGCACCTCTCACTATCCCAACAATGCGCGCATGTATGCGATGTACGACTACTATGGTTTGTACACCTGCGACGAAGCTGACCTCGAAGACCACGCTAACCAAAGCATCTCCGACCTCAAAAGTTGGGTACCCGCCTTCGTTGATCGCATTGACCGCATGGTCAAGCGCGACTTTAACCATCCTTCTGTCATCATGTGGAGCTTGGGAAATGAAGGAGGAAACGGTGAAAACTTTGGAGATTGCTACAACCACGCCGTCAAACTCGACAACACGCGCCCTGTTCACTACGAAGGCACGCGCATCCACCGTCCTTTTGGTGGAGAACGCTTCTCGGATATGTATTCCAAGATGTATCCCGACATGAACTGGATGAGCCAATACACCAACAACATGGACAAGCCGATGTTCATCTGCGAATATGCGCACGCCATGGGTAATGCGATGGGAAATTTCGGAGCTTACTGGGATGCCATCGAAGCGAGCAACTCTTGCATCGGTGCTGCCGTGTGGGACTGGGTGGATCAAAGCATCTACGATCCGAAGGAGATGAAACAAGGCATCTATCGTCTGCACACCGGCTATGACTATCCAGGACCTCACCAAGGAAACTTCATGAGTAATGGTATTCTTCCGGGTACTCGTGAGGAGAGTGCAAAACTCAAGGAGGTGAAAGCTGCACACCAATTCGTGAAATTCCGTCTGGCGAACATTGACGAGCAAAGAACACCGCGCAAGTGGTGGTGCGCAACGGATATGCCTTCACCAATCTCCACGATTTCGATCTCCACTGGACGACCCTGCGCAATGGATATGTGCAAGGTATGCGCAAAATGACCCTTCCCCCCGTAGCTCCTGGAGATAGTGTGATGCTTACCCTCGCACTTCCCAAAGTGAAACTCGCGAAGGCGAAGGAAAATGGTGAAGAATGGATGCTCAATCTCTATGCTTTCCGTCGTGCTGCCACTCATTGGAGCAACAAGCAGCACGAAGAAGCGATGAAACAATTCGTCCTCTCTCAACGCGCTCCCTTAGCCAAGGCACAACCCCTCGCTGGAGAAGTCAAAGAAGTCCGCAACGGCAATGAAATTTCCTACACTGCCGACCAAGTGCAACTTACTTTCGATGCTCAAACCGCCGAACTCAAGAGTCTTCGTTGGGGAAATCGCGAAATCCTCGGTCAAGGTCTCAATCTCGACTACACCAACTTCCGTTTCATTGAGAACGACCGCCAGTCCGACGCCAACAACGGTATGACCGCAGCAGGCAAAATCTCAGCATCTCGCACGGCCGATGGTTATCAAATCCTCACCAAGCGCACAGGTTCGTTGAGCGATATGACCATCGTCTACACCCTTCGTGGTGGAAACGTGGTAGACATGAACGTGCAGTTCGATCCGAAGCGCGGCGACCTCCGTCGCACTGGTTTCCAAGTAGGTCTTGACAGCACGCTCCAGAACATCAACTACTGGGCTCTCGGTCCTTGGGAAAACTACAACGACCGTCGCGATGGAGTCACCGTGGGACGCTATTCCACCACTCCCCTCACCTCGATGGAACGCTACATGAAACCCCAAAGCACGGGCTATCGCTATGAACTCCGCGAAGCCACTTTCACCGACAACAAAGGTCGTGGTGTGCGCATCGAAACCGAAGGTGAAGTGGGATTCTCCGCCCTTCCCTTTAGCGAAGAAGACTTAGCGCAAGCCAAACACACTTGGGAATTGAAGAAACGTCCCTATCTTGTGTTGCAAATGGATGCTACTTATCGTGGTGTGGGTAATGCCTCCTGCGGTGGTGTAGACACCATCAAGCCTTCTGGGTGCCACAACAATCACAATCTTTCCGTTTGCGTCTCACCCCTGTGAATCTCACAAAGTAAACAGCAACGATTGATTGCAAACGCAACAACCTCCAGCGGAGTTGTACCAGTATTTTCTGGCGCAACTCCGCTTTCTTTTTCTCCATATTTAGCAGCCAAGTCCCAAGGGATGCAGGATAACCCGAAGCCAACTTCTTTCTATTTGTTCAAACCACTGGATTTTTGTAACTTTGCTCCATCTGAACAACCCTAACAAGGCAACAAGTCTTTGTAAACAACGATATATTTATGGCGCAAGAACCACTCACCCCGATGATGAAGCAGTTTCACGATATGAAGGCGACGAATCCCGATGCGATTCTCCTCTTCCGTTGTGGCGACTTCTACGAAACGTATAGCGATGATGCGGTGGTGGCTTCGCAAATCCTCGGTATCACCCTCACCAAACGCAACCAAAAAGGTTCGTCGGGTTCTATTGCTATGGCAGGATTTCCACACCATGCGCTCGACAACTATCTTCCGCGCCTCATTCGCGCTGGACATCGTGTGGCAATCTGTGACCAACTCGAAGATCCCAAGCTCACCAAAAAACTCGTGAAACGCGGCATCACCGAATTGGTGACCCCTGGTGTGGCACTGGGTGACAATGTGCTGGCGAGCAAAGAAAACAACTTCTTGGCAGCCCTCCACTTCGGAGCCGCTACGTGGGACTGTCTTTGTTGGATATTTCCACGGGAGAATATCTTGTAGCCGAAGGGAATGTAGAATATATCGACAAACTTCTTGCGGGATTCTCCCCTAAAGAAATCCTGGTGGAACGTGGATTGAAGGGGAAATTCGATAATCTCTTTGTGGGAAAAATACTTTGTGTTTGAACTCGACGACTGGGCTTTTGCCGATGTTTCTGCGCGCAACAAGGTATTGAAACACTTTGACGTCAAAAAAATCTCAAAGGCTTCGGCATCGACCACCTCCATGCTGCCATCACTGCAGCCGGAGCCATCTTGACCTATCTCGACCAAACGCAACACCACCACACCGACCACATCACGCGCATCACACGCATCGAAGAAGAACGTTTCGTGCGCCTAGACAAATTCACCATTCGCAACCTCGAACTGGTGAGCACCAACCACGGAGATGGACGTTCGCTCCTCCAAGTGCTCGACCGCACCCTCACCCCCATGGGAGCGCGCCAACTGCGTCGATGGGTGCTTTTTCCGCTGCGCTCGGTCAAAGACATCAACACGCGCCTTGACAGTGTGGAACAATTCTTCCGCCAACCCGAATTTCGCGAACTCTGCGAGATGGAACTCGGCAAGGTGGGCGACCTCGAACGCATCGTTTCTAAAGTAGCCACCGGACGCATCAATCCGCGCGAAATGCAACAACTCCGCGCAGCCTTGGAAACGGTGATGGTGCTTAAAAACGTGTGTTTATCATCGCCACAAGAGAGCATACGCGCCATCGGAGAAAAACTCGCGCCTTGCACGGAACTGCGTCAGCGCATCGAGCGCGAACTCCGACTCGACCCTCCGCTCTTGCTCAACAAAGGCGGAGTCATCAATGAAGGAGTGGATGCGCAACTCGACGAACTGCGCAACATCCAAACCTCGGGCAAAGACTATCTCCTCCAAATCCAAGAACGCGAAATCGCACGCACCGGCATCCAAAGTTTGAAAATCGGATTCAACAACGTCTTTGGATACTACATGGAGGTGCGCAACACCTACAAAGAGTTTGTCCCCGAAGAGTGGATTCGCAAACAGACGCTGGTCAATGCCGAACGCTACATCACGCAAGAACTCAAAGAATATGAGGAGAAAATCCTCGGTGCGGAAGACAAGATTCTCATTCTCGAAACGCGTCTTTATGGTCAGTTGGTCGCTGCTGCAGCGGAATGTATCGTAGCACTCCAACACAATGCCCAAGCCCTCTCCGACCTCGACTGCTACCATTCCCTCGCCCATCTGGCTAGAACGCAAATATGTGCGCCCCATTGTGGACGACACCACCACCCTCGACATCAAAGCTGGACGTCACCCCGTGATCGAAACCTTGATGCCCGTGGGGGAAGAATACATCACCAATGACATACTGCTCGACACCGAGAGTCAGCAAATCGTCATCGTCACGGGTCCTAACATGGCAGGTAAGAGTGCCCTTTTGCGCCAAACAGCCTTAATCACCCTCCTTGCGCAGATGGGATCGTTCGTTCCTGCCGACAGCGCACGTGTGGGATTGGTCGACAAAATCTTTACGCGTGTGGGAGCCTCCGACAACATCTCCGTAGGTGAGAGTACGTTTATGGTGGAAATGAGCGAAGCTGCCAACATCATGAACAATCTCACGGAGCGTTCTCTCGTGCTCTTTGATGAACTAGGTCGCGGCACTTCCACCTACGATGGCATCTCCATCGCATGGAGCATCGTGGAGCACATCCACGAGAATCCCACCGCTCATGCGCGCACCCTCTTCGCCACGCACTACCACGAACTGAACGAGATGGAAAACCGCTTTGCACGCATCAAAAACTACAACGTGTCAGTGCGCGAAGTGGATCACCGCATCGTCTTCCTCCGTAAACTTGCGCGCGGTGGTAGCGAACACTCCTTTGGTATCCACGTGGCACGCTTAGCTGGTATGCCTGGCGACATCGTGCGCAGAGCCGAAAGCATCCTTCACCATCTCGAAGCTAACCGTGCCGATGACCGTGAGAACGTCTCTGCCCCTGCCGAAACACCGACAGATGGACTGCACGTGGCACCGCCCAACACCCAATTGTCGTTTTTCCAACTCGATGACCCTGTGCTCACAGCCGTGCGCGATGAGATACTCCATCTCGACATCAACAACCTCACGCCCATGGAAGCCCTCAATCGCTTGCACGAAATCCGCAAAATTCTCACCGGACAGGCCTAAGGTCTGCTCTAGTGAGTAACTGTTTATATCCCTATTCTTCTCGGAAAGTCAGACAAGCTCTCAGTGAGCATCTGCTATTCACTCCATCCCTCTAACCCTATTTATTCATCCTAAAATCTTAACATCATGATGAAACGATTGCTTAGCTTTTGCCTCGTCTTTGCACTTGGCACCCTCCTCGCCGTCGCAGGCGAAAAAATCACCTACCGTTTCGCTCCAGAATTGGGCAAAACCCTCACCTATCGCATAACAACTACATCAGAATTCTCTAACTCCACCAACGAATCCAAGAAGGTGGAAACGAGTATGACGACTCACATCAAGGCAACTTCACTGGAAAATGATGTCTATACGGTTAAAATGAGCCTGAGAGACCTCACTGTTTCGCTTCCAGATATGCCTAAGAATGCAGATACGGAAGCTGTGTTCAAAAAAGTCAATGAGATGGTTTCTCAGGTCACTATCACCAGCAAAATAGATATACATGGTGACAAGGTGGGTAAACCAGAATTCAAGGGTCTTCCTAAAGAGCTTATGGGACAAATCACTGCACAATTAGGGCAAATGGATGTATCCAGCCAAAGTACAAACTTCCCCAAGACCCCTTTGGGAGAAGGAGACACCTGGAATTACAACCTTAAGGTTGCACAAAAAGAGATAGACATGGAGTGTCGTTTGGTGAAAATTACACCTACCTCCTTTTTTGTGACAACTACAGGGAATGTCAAAGCGAATAAAGAAAAAGAAGGTGAGATTTCCGTTGAAGGCGAGATTCAATTTGACCGTCTGACTGGTCAGCAAATTCAAAGCAACACGAAGATGATCATCCACGAAAACGGTCATACAAGCATTATCCACGTAAAGAGCCAGTTGGTCATGTAAACCAATTCGAGGCATAAAGTACTTACGCCCACATCAAAAAAATATTTTTGATGTGGGCTTTTTGGATATCATTCCCATCTTTTCCATTGCCAGTAACACTTTTTCGGACAATACCATTTTATGACCTGACTATAGACCGGTTGTCCGGTAAAATATGTACTTTTGCTCATGTTACTTGTGTTTATTTTGCAACAAGCAAAGTAACAAAAGAGGCTGAAATCCTGCAAGAGGGTTTCAGCCTTATTTTTTTGCCGTGTAAAACTTTTACCGGACAGCAATAGTTAG